>JAABUZ0100000613.1_pt1 | contig 84901 bp, 76 predicted proteins | sample 5562091 | NCBI WGS metagenome assembly JAABUZ01 (sample SAMN12813069, study PRJNA571459) | rock metagenome | isolation source: Antarctica rocks | place: Antarctica: Victoria Land, Linnaeus Terrace sud | collected 2015-12-21
GCTGGATCCTCTCGCGCCCCGCCGACCGCTCCAAGGACCAGACCTACTTCCTCTTCGGCCTCACGCAAGACCAGCTCGCCCACACCCTCTTCCCCCTCGGCGACATGCAGAAGCCGGCCGTCCGCGTTATGGCCACCGAGGCCGGCCTCGACGTCGCCAGCAAGCCCGACTCGCAGGAGATCTGCTTCATCCCCGGCGGCGACTACGCCGCATTTCTCGCCGCCTACCTCGACGAGCAGGGCCTCCCCCTACCCGACAGCTCTGGGGAGCTCGTCACCACCACCGGCGAGGTCGTCGGCCAGCATGCCGGCATCCACCATTTCACCGTCGGCCAGCGCAAGGGCCTCGGTCTCAGCTCCCCCAACCCCCTCTACGTCCTCTCCATCGACCCCGCATCCGGCCCCAACGCTCCCGGACCTCGCGTCACCATCGGCGCCGACACCGACCTTTACACCCGCGAGCTGATCGCCGATCGCCTCAACTGGATCTCCGTCCCTGACCTCCTCAACGGCGAAGAGTTTCGCGTCAAGATCAAAATCCGCCATCGGCACGAGCCCGCACCGGCCACCCTCCGCCGCCTCGATCGCGATCACGTCATCGCCACCTTCGACCAGCCTCAGCGCGCCGTCACCCCCGGTCAGGCAGCGGTCTTCTACCAAGCGGACGACGTAGTTGGGGGCGGCTGGATATCCAGCCGCCCCCATCACACCACCACACATCCCTGCGATAACGTTACAGCTTGCCCATCTGCTCCCGGCGAAATCGCTCCGCAACCTCAGCCGCCCCAGGACTGGGCGCAACTCCTGAGGACGGATCGAACTCAGTGCTCGCTCCCGTAAACCCCGAGGAGGGCACCGGTACCGGCCCTGGCTTGCCACTTCCAGGCTTTTTCTGCCCGGAGTTACGAGCACTCCCGCCCGCAAAATCGTTCTTCCCCAGAAGCACGTCAATTGCGGCTTTGACACCCTTCACAACACCCGCAACCTCGAGCACGGGCGTTTTGATCCCGCGATGAATCGTGTCCCCCAGGTTTGAGGTCGCCTGCAGCGTTGACGAAACCATCCCGTCCACCCGGTCCACCTGAGCGCGAGTCTTGTCGTTCGCCGCGCGAACTGTCTCATTCGCCTTGTTCAGCGTCGCCTCAAACTCATGGACCTTGTTGCGCACAACCGTGCTCATGTCGGCCACATTTGTTGTGACCGTTTTCACCTTCGGTGTCGCGTCCTCAACGATCTCCTGCACCTTGGTCGTGATCACCTTCACCTTCGGCGTCGAGTCTTCCACGATCTCCTGCACCTTGGCCGAGATCGCACTTACCTTCGGCCGGATATCTTCGACCACCTTCTGCACACTCCCGATAATCGGCATCGCCTTTTGCTTCAAGACTCCAATCTCGGCAGAAACGCTCTTGTAAGCCTTCAAGCCCGCGATCGCAGCCCCGACCAGCACCAGGAACTGCACAAAGCTGCAAAAAGCAATAATGCCCACAAAGATCACGAGCAAACTTGAGTGGTCGGACGTCCCGATGTCTCCACCCTGAAACAGCACCATCGAAAACACGCTCGACGTTCCCATGCACATCCTCTTTTCTCATGAATAAGGGCCCAGCTTCATTACCGCAAAACCGCGGTCGATGTGGCCGGACCCTTTGTTGACTCGCTGCTGAAACGACTTATAGCTTTTGCGGTTGACCCTCTTGCGTGGTCGACGTGTACGCCTGCTTGCCGGCATCGACCGCAGCCGTCACCTTATTCTGCTGATCCTGGACCAGATCCTTGCCCTTGTCCACGTACTGGGACCACTGCGTACGACCCTTGTCGTAATATTCCTTGCCTTTATCCACATACTCGCCAACCTGCTGCTTGCCCTGCTCAGCAAGTTCGCCGGCGCGTTCACGTCCCTGCTGCGCCAAGGCCGCAGCCTTGTCCTTCGCGTCCAGCGAAGCCGCTAGAAGATCATCGCGCGTGTCTTTGCCTGGCTTTGGGGCATAAAGAACTCCGACCAACGCACCAACTCCAAGACCCGCAAGAAACCAGCCAAATCCACTTCCACCGCTCTCGTACTCAGACATAATCTCTCTCCTTAATTTCTTCGATTCAGATTCCCAGTAGAAGTGCGGATCCCCTCCCACAGGCTGCATTTCAGCGTCATCAAAGAAAGAACGCCATCTCTGGACCACGCTTGTCCGTCATTGGGTGGATGCGTTCGGCTCCTGACAGGTTGCGCCAGCAGGCAATTCCCTCTTCGGGTTTCCGGCTCGACCTCCGCATGTCGTCCCCGTCGCGCCCGTCCAGGTCCGCCTAACGTGCCCGTCGCCGCGCCGACATTCTCCCCGCGCCGACATCTTCTTCCAAGGGCGGCAGATCGCCTCCTGGGCCCATGCGCACCCAAATTCTTACCAGACTCCCACTCCCGAAAACGCTACAATACCCGGAGATCATCGATCGGGAGCCGGGGGTGTCTCCCCTCCGTCTTACACAGTACCGACAACCCTTCCTCCCCGAACAACCTTCCCCTGGAAGGCCGTCCCACCAGCAGAGGTTTCCGCCATGCAAAGAGCTCAACATTTCGCTGCACTCCTCTCCCTCACAGCGGCTCTCATCGCCTCCGGCTGCAAGAAACCCGTAGCCGACGACGCCACCGTCACCGCGGCCGTGCAGACCCGCATCGCCGGCGATCCTGCCCTTGGCGCTGAGTCCATCCAGTCATCCGTCCAGGGTGGTGTCGTCACGCTCAACGGCGCAGCCTCGAGCGACGCCGCGCGTGTGCTCGCCGCGAACGACGCCGCACAGGTCCCCGGCGTCCGCACCGTCGTCAACAACATCACCGTTGCGACCACCGCCGCGATGTCCACCGTCCCGCCGACTCCGCTGCCCTCCGCCGCCGCTCCCGCCCCGTCCATCGCCGTCAACACCCTCCCAACGCGCATCCGGACGCTGCCCTCCAAACCCTCAGCGGCCGTGGACCGCCGCGATCAGGCCCGCAACAATCCTCTCCAGCAGACCGTCCCACCCTCGCAATCGGCGCAGTTGGAGCATCCCGCTCCCCAGCCCGCCGCCACCTTCCCTCCAGCGCCGGCCTTTCGCAACATCGAGATCCCGGCCGGCACCCCTATCCCCGTTCGCATCACGCAAACCTTGGATAGCGCCACCACCCAGCAGGGAGAGACCTTCTCCGGCACCGTCGCCTCCGATGTCCTGGTCGACGGCGTCGTCGTCATCCCCCAGGGATCCAACGTCAGCGGCCGCGTCGACGCCGTCCAGGAGGCCGCCCACTTCCGGGGCAACTCCCTGCTCACCGTCTCGCTCACCAACGTCTCACGCCGCGGCGAGCGCATCCCCATCTCGACCGAGGCCTACAGTAAAGAGGGTGCCGGACGCGGCAAAAACACCGCTGTCAAAACCGGCATCGGAGCCGCTGCCGGAGCCGTTCTCGGCGGCATCTTCGGCGGTGGCACCGGAGCCGCCATCGGCGCCGCTGCCGGCGGTGGCACCGGTGCCGGCATCAACGCCGTGACCCGTGGACAACAGGTGCAGATCCCCTCCGAAAGCCTTGTCCCCTTCCGGCTCTCGAGCGCCATCAACGTCCGCGTTCTCATGAAGGGCGACGGTCGATCCAAAGACCGGCAGGACCGGCAGGACCGCTCCAACCAGCCCGATCAGCAGGACCCCGCCAATCAGCCGGACCAGCCAAGCCCCGCCGACCAGCCCAGCCCCCGCCGTCCTCTCGGCCACTAATCCCCGACTCCGCCCGCGCCTGATCCCACTCTGTTGAGCACGGGCCGAGCGGAACACGCTACCTAGCTCCTTGGCGCCGTCCCCGCGCACACGACGCGCTACCCTGTAGCAGTACCCAAAAGATCAGATCGACGATCCTGGGCCGCTCCACGAGGTCATCGTCTTGGCAGAGGCACCCCGAACGCCCGCAGGTTTCCTCACCTTTACCCTTCACGCGCACCTGCCCTATGTCGTCAACCACGGCACCTGGCCCCACGGTATGGAGTGGCTCCACGAGGCCGCCGCCGAAACCTACCTGCCGCTCCTGCGTGTCCTCCGCAATCTCGAGCGCGACCGCATCCGCTTCCACTGCAACCTCAATCTCTCGCCGGTACTCCTCGAGCAGCTCGCCCACCCCGTCTTCCTTGCCGAGTTCCCCCGCTACCTCGACCGCAAGATCGCCGCCGCCCAGGAGGACGAAGCCTTCTTCCACGGTTGCGGCGAGTTCCGGTATGCCGAGCTTGCCCGCTTCTGGCGCGCCTTCTTCACCGAAGCACGCACCGACTTCGGCTCGCTCAACAGCAGCATCGTCGCCGGCTTCCGGCACTTCGACGATACCGGTCTGGTCAGTCTCATCACCTGCGCCGCCACCCACGGCTACCTCCCCCTGCTCGGCACAGATGAGAGCATCCGCGCCCAGGTCCGCACCGCCGTCTCCACCCACATCCGACACATCGGCCGCCATCCGCGCGGCATTTGGGTGCCCGAGTGCGGCTACCGTCCCGCGGGCCTCTGGAGCTACCCCGTCGGCAACGCCGATGGCACGCCCGCGCCCCCCGCCTTCGATCGCATCGGGGTCGAGCAGGCCCTCTCCGAGTCCGGGCTCCGGTTCTTCTTCGTCGACGCCCACCTCGTCGAGGCGTCCAGTCCCGTCAGCTCGCCCTACTCCCGCACCCCGGTCCCAGCCCCGGGCGCCTCCACCGCTCAAGAGGGCCGCATCCTCTACCACCCCCACCTGGTCGACGGCCCCTCCGGGCAGGCCGACCCCGGGCACGCCGTCGCGATCTTCGCGCGTGATCCCCGGACCGCCGTCCAGGTCTGGTCCGGCGACATGGGCTACCCCGGCGAGGCCGCCTACCTCGACTTCCACAAAAAGCGCTGGCCCGGCGGACATCGCTACTGGTGCGTCACCGGAGCGGACGTCGACATGGGCGACAAACAGCCCTACAACCCCGAACGCGCCGCCGAAAAGGTAACCGACCACGCCGCCCACTTCTGCAGCCTCGTTCGCGATGCCCTCTCCCCCAGCCTCGAGAACCCGGTCCCGCCGATTCTGTGCGCTCCCTTCGACGCCGAACTCTTCGGCCACTGGTGGTTCGAGGGACCGCTCTGGCTCGAAGCCGTCGCCCGCAACCTCCATGCCGCCGGGCCCGAGATCCAGCTCACCAGCTGCGCCGAGTACCTCGACGCCTACCCCGCCTCCAACTCCATCCCGCTGCCCGAGGGCTCGTGGGGAGCCGAAGGCGGCAACCACGTCTGGCTCAATCCCGAAAACGCCTGGACCTGGACCCACATCTACCCCGCCGAAATCTACGTTCGCGAGCTCGCCACCGCCGGCCGCTGGCGCACCTCCAACCTCGCCGCCCGCATCCTCGGGCAGCTCTGCCGCGAACTCCTCCTCCTCGAGTCCTCCGACTGGCAGTTCCTCATCACCACCGGCGCAGCCCGCGACTACGCCGAGGCTCGCTTCGTCACCCACAACGATCAGTTCAACGAGCTCAAAGCGATCGGCCAGACCCTCGATCTCACCGGCACCATCACGCCCGAACAGAGCTCCCGCCTCGACGACATCGAGCTCCGCGACAGCATCTTCCCCGACATTGACCCCGACCTCTGGTCCACCGGAGCCCGCTCCACTCCCCCTGACCTCCCGGCCATCCGACCCCACCAACTTCGCCCCTGATCTTCGACCTGCTGTCCTCGTCCTTCCGAACCTCTACGAAATCTGAACCTCTGCAAAATCCGAACCTCTGCGCTCGTCTGAAGTTTCTACTTGCAATGCGCAAGTAGACCGAATACTTTGATTCGCGTGCCCCAAAACCAGAAATCGCCTCACCGGTCCGGCTGCCCCGTCAGCATCTCGCTCGAGACCATCGGCGATCGCTGGTCGCTGCTCATCATCCGCGATCTCATGGTCCGTGGCTATCGCACCTACAAGGAGTTCCTCGGGTCCGGCGAAGGCATCGCCACCAACATCCTCGCCGATCGGCTCCGTCGGCTCGAAGCCGCCGCTATCCTTTCCGCCGGGCCCGACCCCGCCGACGCCCGCAAGATCCACTACCGCCTCACCGAAAAGGGCATCGACCTCGCCCCCGTCGTCCTCGATCTCCTCCTCTGGGCCTCGCGCCACGAGGCCACCGGCGCCCCCTGCGAGGTCATGGCCCGGATGGCCACCCATCGCGAAGAGGTGCTCTCGGAAACCTATCGCCGCTGGCGTGATCGCGACCCCACACCCCTGCTTCCAAAGTTCGGCAGCGCCGATACCACCCGGTCCTGGCGCAAACGCCCCACGCCGGACCAGGCCGCATAGCACCGCACCAAGCCGCATAAGCACCGCAGCAACCTGGGCCCAATCCTTCTCGCAGGAGTACGCACGATGAGCACAGTACGTCTACTAGTCGGCACCCGAAAAGGCGCCTTTGTCCTCACCTCCGACGGCACCCGCAAAGACTGGCAGGTCAGCGGTCCCCACTTCGCCGGCTGGGAGCTCTATCACCTCAAAGGCTCGCCCGCCGACCCCAACCGCATCTACGCCTCGCAGTCCTCCGGCTGGTTCGGCCAGCTCATCCAGCGCTCCGACGACGGCGGGGCAACATGGACCCCCGTCGGGAACCAATTCACCTACGACGGCATCCCCGGCACCCACCAGTGGTACGACGGCACACCCCACCCCTGGGCCTTCAAGCGCGTCTGGCACATCGAACCCTCGCTCTCCGATCCCGACACCGTCTTCGCCGGCGTCGAAGACGCCGCGCTCTTCCGCTCCACCGACGCCGGCCTTACCTGGACCGAACTCCCCGGCCTCCGCGGCCACGGCTCCGGCCCTCACTGGCAGCCCGGCGCCGGCGGCATGTGCCTCCACACCATCCTCCTCGATCCTTCCAACCCCAAACGCATCGTCATCGCCATCTCCGCCGCCGGAGCCTTCCGCACCGACGACGGCGGCGAAACCTGGAAGCCCATCAACCGCGGCCTCCACTCGAAGTACATGCCCAATCCCACCGCCGAGGTCGGCCACTGCGTCCACCACATTGCCATGAACCCCAGCCGCCCCGAGACCCTCTTCATGCAGAAGCACTGGGACGTCATGCGCTCCGACGACGCCGGAGACAACTGGCGCCGGATCAGCGGCAACCTCCCCACCGACTTCGGCTTCGTCGTCGACATCCACGCCCACGAGCCCGACACCGTCTACGTCGTCCCCATCAAGAGCGACTCCGAGCACTTTCCGCTCGACGGCCAGCTCCGCGTCTTTCGCTCCCGCACCGGCGGGGACGACTGGGAGCCCCTCACCCGCGGCCTCCCCCAGCAGAACTGCTACGTCAACGTCCTCCGCGACGCCATGGCCGTCGATCAACTCGACTCCTGCGGCATCTACTTCGGCACCACCGGCGGCCAGGTCTACGCCTCGCCTGACGCCGGCGACACCTGGTCTCCCATCGTCCGCGACCTCCCCGCCGTCCTCTCCGTCGAGGCTCAAACCCTACCCTGACCAAAACTAACAACCCAGAACGAATGGTGTCTAACTCCTAACTCCTAACTCCTAACTCCTAACTCCTAACTCCTAACTCCTAACTCCTAACTCCTAACTCCTAACTCCTAACTCCTAACTCCTAACTCCTAACTCCTAACTCCTAACTAACCGCCCCTCACCGGCTAAGCCCAATTGCTCCGAACGTCACAAGCTCACCCGCCACCGTCCATTTTCCCGAGTCATCCATGCCCTCCATCCGCCTCGATCTTCCCGCCCACCTCCGCACCCTCGCCCGCATCTCCGGCGAGCTCACCCTCGAGGTCCCCACACCGCCCACCGTCGCCAACACCCTCGACGCCCTCGAAGCCGTCTACCCCCAGCTCCGCGGAACCATCCGCGACCACATCACGCGCGATCGCCGACCGTTCCTCCGCTTCTTCGCCGCCAACGAGGACATCACGCACCAGCCCGCGGACACTCCGCTCCCACAAGCCGTCGCCACCGCCCGAGAGCCCCTCATCATCCTCGGAGCCATCGCCGGCGGCTAGTCGCTTCCCATCGCGGCGCTGAAGCACCACCCACCGCACGTTTTCTCTGGCTCGATGGTCCCACTCTGTGGGACCATCAACCGCACCATGCCCCAAACTCCAGGTGGTCTCACCCCGAGCGTCCCCGCCGAAGGCTCGCCCGTTCCCCGAACGTCCGCCGCCGAGCACCACCTCCGCCGCCAGCTCGGCCTCCCCGATCTCGTCCTCACGCAGATCCTCTGCGTCGTCGGCAGCTCCTGGGTGGGCGTTGCCGCCGGCCTGGGCCGCGCCCAAACCCTCACCTGGATGGCCGCCATGCTGCTCTTCTACCTCCCCATGGCTGCCTCCGTCATCTACCTCAATCGCGCCATGCCCCTTGAGGGCGGCCTCTACGTCTGGGCCACCCGTGCCTTCGGTGACTTCGGCGGCTTCCTCACCGCCTGGAACCTCTGGGTCTACGGCATCGCCGTCACCGCCACCATCCTCTACGCCATCCCCACCGAACTCGCCTACCTCATCGGCCCAACCGCCGCCTGGCTCCCCGAGCATCACCTCGCCTCCACCAGCATCGTCCTCACCACCCTCGCCGCCGTTACCCTCGCCGCCCTGCGCGGCCTCGACGTCGGCAAGTGGATCCACAACATCGGCGGCATCGCCATCCTCCTCGTCTTCGCCGCCCTTATCCTCCTCCCGCTCTGGGCCAACCTCCGCCACACCCCCGTCGGCTGGAACCCCTTCACGCTCCACCTCCCGCCCCCGGACCTCCGCTCCTTCGCCCTCTTCGGTCAAATGCTCGTCGGCGCCCTCTGCGGCCTCGAGTACATCGCCATCCTCGCCGGCGAAAGCCGGGACCCCGCCCGCGCCATCGGCCAGTCCGTCTGGATCGCCTCGCCCGTCATCTGCCTCATGTTCATCCTCGGCACCGCCTCCGTCGTCGCCTTCACCACCCCCGGCCACATCGACTTCATCGCCCCCATCCCCCAAACCCTCCGCATCGCCCTCGGCCACACGGGCGCGGGCAGCAGCTTCGCCGCAGCCGCCATCCTTCTGCTCCAGCTGCGCCTCCTCGGCGCCGCCAGCTATCTCTTCACCGGCGTCACCCGCCTCCCCATGGCCGCCGGCTGGGACCACCTCATCCCCACCTGGTTCTCCCACCTCCACCCCCGCTGGCGAACCCCCACCCACTCCATCGCCTTCACCGCCACCCTCGTCGCCGCCCTCATCCTCCTCGCCGGCATCGGCGTCCACGCCCAGGAGGCCTTTCAGGTCCTCTCGAACGCCTCCCTCACCCACTACAGCCTCACCTACCTCGCCATGTTCGCCATCCCCCTCGCCGGCACGGCCGCTCTCCGCCGCACCCTCCCTCCCTGGCTCAAATTCCTCTCCGCCATCGGCTTCTGCGCCACCGCCTTCTCCCTCGTCATCTCCGCCTATCCCATCGTCGATGTCGTCGACGCCCGCGCCTACGCCGCCAAGGTCCTCGGCACCACCCTCGCCAGCAACCTCGTCGCCATCCTCTTCTATAAACTCCGCAACCAGCCCGCCTCCCTCCGCAACCAACCATCCTCCCGATTCCAGGCCTAGGCAGAGCGCCCTGTCGCCTCCACTCTGAAGCACCGCCGCGCGCAACCCGCGCCCGTCCTGTTCGCCTTCCCCGGAGCATCCAAGCCAACGTGCCCGTCCTTTACCCCACTCTCACCCGCCAGCCCACCGCCACGCCCCTGGCCCTCTGGCACCTCCTCTCGCTCGACGCCCCCACCGTCGCCGTCCTCTGGACCTCCTTCATCGCCGCCTCCGTCCGCATCACCCTCCCGCTTACCTCCCTCCTCTCCATGGCTCTCGCCGTCTGGATGCTCTACGCAGCCGACCGCCTCCTCGACGCCCGCCAACTCCTCACCGACCCGCTCCACACCGGCGACCTCGAGCAGCGCCACCGCTTCCACCATCGCCACCGCTCTGCCTTTCTCGCCGGCATCCTCATCGCCTCGGTCGCCCTCGCCATGCTCATTCCGCGCCTCAGCCCCGAGGCCATCCACCTCGATCTCGCCCTCGGATCCCTGCTCGCCGGCTACTTCCTCCTCATCCACGCCACCGGCAGCGCCCACCGCCTCCCCAAGGAGATCGCCGTCGGCCTCTTCTTCTCCGCCGCCGTCTTCATCCCCACCCTCGCCCGAGCCCCCCACCTCCGCCCCGACCTCCTCCCCGCGGCCATCCTCTTCGCCCTTCTCTGCAGCCTCAACTGCCTCTTCATCTACCGCTGGGAGCATCCAGCCCCTACCCACAAACCCGACCGCCACCTCCACCCCCTCACCCACAAAGCCCTCGACCACCTCCACCCCCTCACCCTTGCTCTCCTCTTCGCGGCCACCGCCAACACCCTCCACACCCACGCCGCCCTCACAACCGCCATCACCCTCTCCGCCCTCCTCCTCCTCGCCCTTGACCACCTCGCCACCCACCTCCACCCCGTCAACCTCCGCGCCGCCGCCGATCTCGCCCTGACCACCCCCCTGCTCTTCCTCCCCCACCTCCTCCGAAGCTCCTAGTCCCTGGCTCTTAGCTCTTAGCTTCTCGCTCCTAAACTGTTGCTTCTAGCCTTCTAGCCTTTCTGCTCTAGCCTGTCTGCGCCTTCTGCGTTAGCGTCTCTGCTTTAGCTTCTCTGCTTTAGCTTCTCTGCTTTAGCTTCTCTGCTCTAGCCCTTCTGCTCTAGCTTCTCTGCTCGCCTCTCGCTGTCTCGCTCCCAACCCATGCCCACCCCACCCAACTTCGACCGCATCGCCCGCCCCTACCGCTGGCTCGAATACCTCACCCTCGGCCCCCTCCTCCAACGCTGTCGCCTCCACTTCCTCCCTCGCCTCCTCCAAACCCGCCGAGCCCTCCTGCTCGGTGATGGGGACGGCCGCTTCCTCGCCCAGCTCCTCGCCCGCAACCCGCAGCTCCACGCCGACGCCGTCGATCTCAGCCCCGCCATGCTCCACCTCCTCCGTCAGCGCGCGCATGCCGCCTCGCCCACCGCATCCATCCGCCTCCAAACCCATCAGGCGAACGCCCTCGCCTTCGAGCCCGCGGGCGCGTACGACCTCGTCGTCACCCACTTCTTCCTCGATTGCCTCACCGAACCCGAGCTCGACCGCCTGGCCTCCCGCCTCGCTCCTCACCTCACCCCGGGCAGCCTTTGGCTCCTCTCCGACTTCCGCATTCCTCCCGCCGCCGGCCCCCTCAACCTCCTCGCCCGCAACCTCGTCCGCTCCCTCTACCTCGCGTTCCGCCTCCTCACCGGCCTCCGCGTCACCCGCCTGCCCGACCACGCCCAATCCCTCCGCCGCATCGGCCTTGCCACCATCGCACGCCACCATCTTCTCTTCGGAACCCTCACCACCGAGCTCTGGCAGCGGCACCCATCCACCCCTCCCTGCCATCCAACCCTCAGCACCACCGCAGTCCATCACAGTCGGCCTAACACTCAAAAGGAGCTCCCATGACCAATCCCTCGCCCATCTCGCCCTTTCCGACCCCACCCTCTCCCGTCCCTGACCTCCCCCTACCTCCCGGAACCGACCTCCCCTCCGGCCCCGCGTCCGACCCCATCCCCGACCCCGAACCAGCCTCTCCCTCCCTCCTCGACACCGACCCAGGCGCAACCGGTCTCCTACCCACCGACTGACCCTCGCACAGGGTCCTCCGTCCCAAACCCATTACCCTTAATCAGCCAAAAACACTCGACCGCCCAGCGATCTACCATATGCTTTCCTTACAACTTCAACGGTAGACTTGTTACAGTCCTATGAATTTGTACGTTCTTCGTCACGCCAGTGCTGGTATGCGTCGCGTCAATCCGCTTATTGATGTCAGGCGCCCCCTCGATAAAGACGGTAAGCGCCACTGTCTCCAGCTCGCCCACATCCTCAACAGCCTCAAGATCCAATTCGACCTGATCGTCTCCAGCCCGCTCAAGCGCAGCCTGCAGACCGCCTCGCTCGTCGGCACCGAGACCGGCTACGAGGCGCAGATCCTGCTCTCGACCGCGCTCGCTCCCGCCGCCACCCTGCCCGACTTCCAAAAACTCCTCCACGACCACGCCGAAGTCGAAAACCTCCTCGTCATCGGCCACAACCCCAACCTGACCAGCTTCCTGGGTTCCCTTCTCGTCCCCTCGCCACCCCGCGCCGCCGCCCAGGTCCGCCTTCGGAAAGGCTCGCTCGCCCGCGTCAACCTGTCCCGCGGGCCCGCCATGCTCCAGTGGATGCTCGACCCCCGCATGGTCCGAGCCCTGTACACCACGTCCATCAAAAAACCTCGCCGCAAAACCTCGCGCAAGTAACCCTCAGCTACACCGCGAGTCCGTAGCGTCGATACCGGGTCAGCTTGGCACTTCGGATCTAAGCTGCTTGCCAAGCACATACGACTGCACGAGGCAGGCTGCCCCAAACAGGGCTAAAAACACGTGAACAGCGATCGTCCGAGACTCTATGGACGGTCGCAGGAAGTCAGGGTTGAACGATGCCAGCAGAGCACCCGCTCCAAGCACGATAGAGACAATCATCCTGAACTTAAGAAGTCCGCGATCTTCCATACCCGCCATGATCCACCTATCTGCTCCGTGCTACAAGCGTCGTGAAGTCCAAGCAACCCGCCAACCTTCACACACCAGCCTCGACCACCGTGTAACCTCTGCGCTTCTATCCGGTCTCACAATACACTGACCATCGCACCATACGCGATGGTCACAAGGGCGCTCTCCAGCGCCTCGAAGCCCCGCACAAGCCCGGTGCACACCGCTATTCTAGATTCACAAATCCTTCATGGCTAACCTCACCCTCCCACACGTCGCTCCCCAGCCCCTGCGGTCCACCTCTCCGCGCGTGCTCTCCACCCAGATCGGCCCCCGCCGCTCCACCGCCATCTCCCTCCTCTGCGGCCTCTGGATCGTCCTCTTCTTCGCCTCCATCTTCGCCCCTCCCCTGCTGGACGACGCTGACAGCACCCACGCCAGCGCCGCCCGCCACATGGCCCTCTCCGGCGACTGGGTCACCCTCCACGTCGACGGCGTCCGCTACCTCGAAAAGGCCCCGCTCCCCTACTGGCTCGACGCCCTCGCCTTCCGCGTCTTCGGCTTCAACACCTTCGCCGCGCACCTCCCCCAGGCCATCGCCGTCCTCCTCCTCGCCCTCCTCGGCTACCGCTGGGCCGCCGAGGCCTTTGAGCGCCAGACCGCCCTCTACACCGGCCTCGCCATCCTTACCTCCATCGGCGTCTTCCTCTTCACCCGCATCTTCATCCCGGAGGTCCTGCTCTCCCTTCTCCTCTCGACCACCCTCTACCTCTTCCTGAAATCCCTCGAGCCCGGATCCTTCCTTCCGCCCCACATCGCCCGGAGACCCGGCAGCCCCGGCCTCCGGCGCGACGCCAAGCCCGGCAAACCCCATCCCCTCCTCTACCCTTACGCCATGTGGAGCGCGCTCGCCCTCGCCGTGCTCACCAAGGGCCTCGTCGCTCTCGTCTTCTTCTTCGGAGCCGCGCTCGCCTTTCTCCTGCTCACCAACGAGTGGCGAAGCTGGCGCCTCCTCAAGCCCTTCTCCGGCGTCCTCCTCCTGCTCGCCATCGCCGCCCCCTGGCACATCCTCGCCGGCCTCCGCAACACCGGCGGCGCCAACGGACACGGCTTCTTCTGGTTCTACTTCGTCAACGAGCACTTCCTCCGCTTTCTCGGCAAGCGCGTCCCCATGGACTACAACAAGCTCCCCGGATACCTCTTCTGGAGCCTCCACCTCGTCTGGCTCTTTCCCTGGAGCCTCTTCCTCCCCTTCGCCGCCCTCCTCGGCCTTCGCCGCGCCCGCACCTCCCGCCAGCAGACCGACACCTCCGGCCTCACCGAACGCCCCAACCTCCTCTTCCGCTTTCGCCACCTCGACACCCGCCGCGGCCGCTCCACCCTCCTCCTCATCCTCTACTCCGCCCTTATCCTCGGCTTCTTCTCGCTCTCCACCAACCAGGAGTACTACACCTTCCCGGCCTACCTCCCTCTGCTCCTCCTCATCGCCGCCGCCCTCACCCGCGCCGAGCAGACCTTCAGCAGCGACCCCGCGGCCCGCCACTGGATCACCTTCGCCCACGTCACCTTCACCGTGCTCGGCGGAGCCGCCGCCCTTACCCTCCTCTGGGGGCTCTGGTCCTCGCGCCACCTCGCCTTCGTTCCCGATATCGGCGACCTCCTCGCTCATCGCGCCGTCGGCAACTACACCCTTTCCATGTCGCACTTCTTCGATCTCACCGGGCCCTCCTTCGCCGCCCTCCGCCTCCCCGCGCTCCTCGCCGCGCTCGCCCTCAGCTGCGGCCCCGGGATCGCCTGGCTGCTTCGCCAGCAGCGCCGCCACTTCGCCTCCACCGTCTCCATCGGCCTTACCGCCGCCATCTTCCTCGTCGCCGCTCACCTCGCCCTTATCCGCTTCAAGCCCATGCTGTCCTCGCAGGACCTCGCCGAAAAAGTCCAGGAGCTCGAAGACGACGGCGACATCTCCCGCACGAACCGCGTCATCCTCTTCGGCGATCAGGCGTACGGCTCCTCCATCCCCTTCTACCTCGGTCGCGACGTCGACCTCGTCGACGGCCGCTCCTCCTCCATGCTCTTCGGCTCCACCTTTCCCGACGCCCCACCCATCTTTCTCACCCCCTCCGACCTCCTCGCCCAGTGGGGCAAAGGCGTGCGCAAGATCCTCTTCGTCCCTCTTGAAAAGCGCGACGAGGCCAACCAACTCCTCCGCAACACCCCCACCGTCCTGCTCGAGGAGACCTCCGGCAAAGCCCTCTACACCGACCGCCCCCTCGACCGGGAACCGGCCCCAACGCCGTTTCACCACGCGTCATCGCTCCTACCCTATAAGGGGAGACACGATCCCCTCCCCTCCTCCCGATAGCAGCTATCGGTCCAGGCCTCTACCAGCCTCTACCGCTCGAAACCGATCTCCTTTCGCCTACCATCGCTGGGATATAGCTCGATCGCACATGAACGAAACCGCCTTCGCCACCTCCGCCGCCGCACCTCCCTCGCCAGAGGCCGCCAGCCCCTCGCGGCTGACCGGCCGCCGCTGGAACCCGGTCTCCGTCGCCCTCATCGTCCTCGCCTGGCTCGTCCTCCATATCGGCTGCCTCTTCTCCCCAGGCCTGCTCGATGACGTCGACTCCATCTATATCGAGATCGCGCGCGAGATGCTCGTCCGCCACGACCTCGTCACCCCCTATATCGACGGAATCCGCTTCTTCGATAAGCCGCCCCTGATGTACTGGATCGCCGCCGGCTCCATGCACCTCTTCGGAGCCCACGCCTGGGCCGCCCGCCTCCCGCTCGCCCTCCTCACCCTCGCCCTCTTCCTCGCCACCTACGCTCTCGGCCTTCGCCTCTTCGCCCAAACCTCCCCAGCCGCCCACCCCGACCGCGGCGCCCTCTACGCCGCCCTCGCCCTCGCCACCTCGATCGGCCCTTTCCTCTACACCCGCTTCTTCATCCCGGATATCCTCCTCGCCCTCTGGATGACCATCGCCGTCCATCTCTTCCTGATCGCCCTCGACCGCGCCTCAAACACGGACCAACGCGCCCCCAACACCCTCTTCCCCATGCTCGGCTTCGCCGCCGTCACCGCCCTCAACGTCCTCAGCAAAGGCCTCATCGGCCTCGTCTTCCCCGTCGGCTTCGTCCTCCTCTACCTCGCCCTCACCCGCAACCTCCACCGCCTCCGCCGCCTCCACCCCCTCGCCTCCAGCGCCGCCTTCCTCGCCATCGCCGCCCCCTGGCATATCCTCGCCGCCCTCCGTAATCCCCCCATCCCCCTCCCCCCCGGTCTCGGCCTCCCCGCCCGCGCCGGCTGGGCCTGGTTCTACCTCTACAACGAGCACATCGCCCGCTTCCTCTCCCTCCGCATCCCCCACGACTACGGCCAGGTCCCCATCCCCCTCTTCTGGCTCCTCGCCGCCATCTGGCTCTTCCCCTGGGTCGCCTTTCTCCCGGCAGCCGTCGCCCAGCACATCCGCGACCTCCGACCCCACCTCGACCAGACCCCGCGCACCCGGGAGGCCGCCCTCGCCCTCCTCCTCTGGTCCGCCCTCGTCCTCGGCTTCTTCACCGTCTCCGCCCGGCAGGAGTACTACTCCCTCCCCGCTCTCCCCGCCCTCGCCCTCATGTCCGGCGGCCTCCTCGCCCGTGCCGACCGAAACTCCACCGCAGAAGACCACGCCGCCCGCCGCAGCGCCCGCCGTTGGACCCTCTGGTTCCTTCTCCCCCTCGGCTCCCTCGCCGCCGCCATCGCCGCCTTCTTCGCCCTCACCGCCCCCCACCCCGCCCCCGGCGCCGACATCTCCACCCTCCTCGCCGACGGCGCGTCCGACTACAACCTCTCCCTCGGCCACATCTTCGATCTCACCGGCTCCGCCATGTCTCTCTTCCGCGGCCCTCTCACCGCCGTTGCCCTGGCCATGCTCGTCATCGGCCCGGGAGCGTTCCTGCTCCGCCGCGGGGGCCGCACCCTCGCCGCCAACCTCACCCTCGCCGCCGCCTCCGCCGCCCTCCTCCTCTGCATGCACGCCGGCCTAGTCCGCTTCTACCCCATCCTCGGCTCACAGCCGCTCGCCGACGCCATCCTTACCGAGCAGCGCCTCCACCCCCCACCCGCCGCACCGGACCTCATCCTCATCGACGGCGAACTCACCACCGGCTCCACCCTGCTCTTCTACACCCGGCAGCCCGTCCACCTGGTCGAAGGCCGCATGAACGGACCCTGGTTCGGCGCCTTCTGGCCCGACGCGCCACCCATCTTCGAGACGGAAGCCAACCTCCGCCAGCTCTGGTCCAGCCCCCGCCGCATTTTTCTCCTCACCGACCACCCCCAAGCCCGCACCCGCGACCTCAATCCCATCGCACCCACCCGCAACCTCGCCAGCGCCGGCGGCAAATCCATCCTCACCAACCGCCCCTGACCCAGCCCAGTGCTCCACCCTGACCGAAGCCGATAACCTCTGTACACCAGCCCATCCACCCCTCAAACCCGCCCCGCCGCCACAAACCGCCCATCCGCCCCCAGCTCATACGCTCCCCCGCGATACTGCGGACTACCCCCCAGGTAGCTGCTCCCCCACACCACGGAGCCCAGCAGATCCCGCAGCGGATAGATCAGCACCGCCGCCCCCGCCTCACCCTCCCCCAGCGCCCAAAGCACCACCGCCGCCATCACCCATCGATTCACGCACGTCCCCAGCAGCCACCACGCCCCAGTCCCGGCCCTCCCGCTCACCAGCCCCCACAGCAGCCCCAGCAACCCAAACGGCGCCGCAAACGTCAGACCGGTCCCCAGATGCCCCGCCGGCCGCGACCTCCGCGTACTCTTCATCCATCGCAGCTGGTCCTCGAACGACGCCCGGAAACTCTGCGGCAGCACCATCAGCCGAATCACATGATTCGACATCCGCACCCCCAGACCCTTCTCCGCCAGCCTGTTCCCCAGCACGAAGTCCTCCGCAAACCACTGCCCCAGCTCCTCGTACCCCCCCGCCTCCGCAAACGCGCCCTTGCGCAGGATCATCGTCACCCCCAGCGCAAACCGCGTCCCCTCCAGCATGTCCGCCACCAGGATCCCCCCCGACATCTCGACACTCTTGCCCACCGCATCCAGCCGCGCCGCAAACCCGCCCGTCGTCCGGCCCAGATACAGGCACGAGGCCAGCGCAACCGTTCCATCCGCCAGCACCTGCACGCACCGCCGCAGATAATCCGGGTCCACCCGCGCATCCGCGTCGCTCGTCACCAGTACCTCGTGCGCCGCCGCCTCCGCCAGCCGCTGCAGCGACCACATCTTCGCATTCGGAAACTCCGGCTCGCCGCAGGTCAAAAATCGCGCCCGCACCCCCGGATACCTCGCCGCCACCCGCTCCGCCAGCTGCAGCCCCGCATCGTCGCGATGCCGCGCGCAAAACAAAACCTCAAACTCCGGATAGTCCATCTCAAAGAATCGCCGCAGATTCTCCTCGAGATCCGGCTCCACCCCATGCAGCGGCTTCAATACACTCACCGCCGGCAGAAAACTCGCCGGCGCCCCATCTTCCCGCCGCTTCCTCCGCCCAAACCGAACCGCCGCCACCACCACCAGCGCGGTGTAGATCGTCGACGTCACCGTCCCCACCGCGGCCACCCAGAAGATCGCCCTTCGCGCCACACCCATCCCGAAACCTTACCTCTTCTTGGCCGTCGTCTTCTCCACCGGCATCACCACCGGCCGCCGCAGCGGCACCAGACCCGCCTCCCCCGTCTGCGCCTGTTGCATCCGGCTCAGCATCTCCGTCCGCACATAATCCACAAAGCCCTGCATCTGCCGGTTCATCTCCTCCATCCGCTCCCGCATCTGCAGCACAATCGCGATCCCCGCGATATTTACCCCCAGGTCCCGCGCCAGGTTCAAGATAAACTCCAGCCGCTCCAGGTCCTCGTCCGTGTACAGCCGCGTATTGCCGTCACTCCGCGAGGGCCGCAGCAAGCCCTCGCGCTCATACAGCCGCAGCGTCTGTGGATGAATCTCGTACATCTCCGCAACCGCCGAGATCATGTACGCGCCCTTCGACTTCCGCTTCGTCGCCATCCCTTACCTCATCGACCTGATGCACAAAAAGTCTAGCCTTTCCTGTCCGCAACCCGCCAGCGAAACTCGCGCCTCCGCATCCCGCATCACAGTAGAGGCGATGACGAACCCCAACCGCAGCACCCCTACCCCCATCCAGATCCTCGCCGGCGTCACCGCCGCGGCCGCTGCCTGGCTCCTCCTCCCCAAGCCTCGCCGCTCCCCCGGCGTCACCGTCATCACCGGAGGCTCGCGTGGCCTCGGTCTCGCCCTCGCCCATCGCTTCGGCGAGGCCGGCGACCGCCTCGTCCTCTGCGCCCGCGACCCCGGCGAGCTCGCCCGCGCCCAGCAGGCCCTCCTCAGCGCCGGCTCCGTCCAGACCCCCGACAACATCCTCCTCGTCCCCGCCGACCTTCCCGCCGGTGCCCAGTCCCTCATCGACCAGGTCCTCAGCCGCTTCGGCCGCATCGACACCCTCATCAACAACGCCGGCATCATCGAGGTCGGCCCCATCGAGAATCAGCCGCTTGAAGCCTTCCACCGCGCCATGAGCACCAACTTCTTCGCCGCGCTCCACACCATCCACGCCGCACTTCCCCACCTCCTGGCCCAGCCGGAGATCGACGGCCGTCGCGCCTCCATCATCAACATCTCCTCGATCGGCGGCAAAGTCCCCGTCCCCCACCTCCTCCCCTACGTCGCCAGCAAGTTCGCCCTCACCGGCCTCTCCGAAGGCCTCCACGCCGAGCTTCGCCTCAAAGGCATCCGCGTCACCACCGTCTGCCCCGGCCTCATGCGCACCGGCTCCTCCATCCAGGCCGAGTTCACCGGGGAAGCCGAAAAAGAGTTCCAGTGGTTTTCCCTGGGATCCATCACCCCCGGCCTCGCCGCGAGCACCTCACACGCCGCCAACCGCATCTACAACGCCACTGCCGCCGGCTGCGCCGAGATCACCATCACGCCGCAGGCCTGGCTCGCCGCCCGCATCGTCGGCCTCGCCCCCGCTGCCTCGCAGTTCCTCGCCGCCTACGCCAACCAGTACATCCTCCCCGCCCCCGCCGCTAACCCCAGCCCCCTCATCCCAGGCGCCCACCTCAAAAAGTCAGGTCACTCCGAACTCGAAAAAGCTCACAACCAGGCCTAGCTTCACTCGCTCCACCCGGCGGCGGCGCGCCCATATCTCTCCTTCGCGTACCTCCGTCATTTCTCGCCCCGCGTCTCGCCGCCGTTAACTCTTCCCCGCCTCCCCCATCTCCGCATAGGCCCGCTGCAACACGGTCGCCGAGCTCGCCAGCGCCGCCTGCTCCCCTGCATCCAGCTCCAACTCCAGCACCCGCTCCACCCCGCCCTTGCCCAGAACGCACGGCGTGCTCAGCGCCACATCGCGCAGACCGTACTGCCCATCCATCCCCGTCGACACCAGCAGCACCGATCGCTCATCCCGCAACACCGCCTCGCAGATCCGCGCCACGCACGCCGCAATCGCAAAGCAGGTGTTGCCCTTGAGCGCCGCCACCTCCGGCCCCGCTCTCCGAACCTCCGTCTGCATCTGCTCGCGGGAGGGCAGCGCCTCCGCCCCTGGAAAGCGCGCCAGCGGTATCCCCCCAATCCGCGCCGAGCTCCATACCGCCACCGACGAGTCCCCATGCTCCCCGATCACGCTCGCCTGCACTGATCGCGCGTCCACCCGCAGCCGCTCGCCCAGCATCGCCTGCAAACGCTCGGAATCGATCAACGTCCCCGTCCCAATAACCCGTTCGACCGGAAACCCCGACTCCCTCTGCGCGAGGTACGTCAGCACGTCCACGGGATTGGTCGCCAGCAGCAGAACACCCCCGAACCCGCCCTCCCGCAGGCGCTCCGCACACGTCCGCACCACCTCGGCGTTGTCCGCCAGCATATCCAGCCGCGATCCTCCAGGTTTCCCCGGAGACCCGGCCGTCAACACCACCATCGCGCTCGCCGCCGCATCCCCGTACGTCCCCGCCCGGATCGTCACCGGCACACCCAGCGGGACCGCCTGCTGCAGGTCCAGCGCCTCTCCCCGTGCCACATCCTCCGTCGCGTCCACCAGAATCAGCTCGCGCACCGTGTGCTTCTGCAAAATCGCATTGGCACACGCAATCCCCACATGCCCACATCCAATAATCGCCACCGACGCCTGCTGTACGGACACACGGACCTCTCTCTTCTTTATCAACTCAGCCGCAATCCTGCAGCGCCAACCAGTCACCGTCCCATCCCCGCAGACACCGGCAGCAAGCGTCAGCAGGCTGCCCAAGCGCGGCGTGGGCAGGAACCGCAAATCGTAGCACGCGCGCCGCGCACTCACCCGCGCCTCAAACCTCCCGAAACATCTCCGCCCGCGGATCCTCCGGATTCAGCCGCGCCAGCTCCCGCAAAATCTCCTTCGACCGCTCGTCCTGCACCTTCGGCACCTGCACCTTCACCTCCACAATCTGGTCGCCGCGCACACCCTCCCGCGCCGCGCTTGGCACACCCTTCTCCCGCAGCCGCAGCTTCTGCCCCGTCTGCACCCCCGGCGGAATCTTCAGCTGCGTCCGTCCCCCGCCCTCGTGCGTATCGATCGTCGGCACATCAATCTTCGCGCCCAGAGCCGCCTCCCAGATCGTAACCGGAACCGTCACATGAATATCATCGCCCGACCGCGCAAACACCGGATGCGTCCCGCCCTTGATGATCAGGTAAAGATCCCCCGCCGCTCCCCCGTCCGTCCCCGCGTTGCCCTTGCCCGCCAGCCGTATCCTCTGCCCATCCCGCGTCCCCGGCTTGATCCGGAACTCAAGCGGCTCCTTCCGCGTCACCACACCCGCCCCCTCGCACGTCGGACACGCATTCTGCACCTTTCCGCTGCCGCCGCACTTCGGGCACTGAATATTGAACTTCATCCGCCCGCCCATCTGCGTCACCTGCCCCGACCCATGACACTCCGGGCACTCCATCACACCCCCCTGCGCCCCGCGTCCCTTGCACGTCTTGCACGTCTCCTGCCGCGTAATCTCCAGCCGCGTCACACCACCGCGAACCAGCGTCCAAAAGTCCACGCTCACCTGGTACTCAAGATCCGTCCCCGGCTGCGCGCCCTTTTGCGCCTTCTGCCCGCCGTTGAACATCCCGCTGAAGATGTCGCGAAACCCCCCGAACCCGCCTCCAGCCGGCTCCTGCTGCGCCGCCCGTTCGCCACCCTGGAACCCCGAAAAGTCAAACCCGCCGAAGTCGAACGGCACCTCCCGCGATCCACCCGCACCGCCTCCACCTGCCGGCCGGCCTCCACCCGAAAACCCGCCGCCGTATCCACCGCGCGCCGCCGCCGCCGCCTCCGCCGTCGCCGCGTCGATATTGTCCGAGTAGAAGCCGAACTGGTCGAACACCTTTCTCTTCTTCTCGTCGCTCAGCACATCGTTCGCCTCGGAGATCACCTTAAACTTCTCCTCGGCCTTCTTGTCGCCCGGGTTCACATCCGGGTGATACTTCCGCGCAAGCTTCCGGAACGCCTTGCGAATCTCATCCGGCGTCGCCGTCTTCTTCACACCCAGCGTGCCGTAATAGTCCTTCTGCTGTGCCGTCGCCATCTGCTAGGAATCTTTCTGAAGATCTTCAACTGGACTGCAAATCACCGCTACGCCTGTCCGTACAAGTTCCGCCAACAGCCTCAATTCCAAACGATTCATGCGTTTCCTCGGTAACCATAAGGATACAACGTGCCCTCACTCCGCCTGGCACGTCGGACACCAGTACAAGCTCCGTCCCGCCATATCTTCCTTCAACACCGTCGTCCCACAGACCCAGCACGGCTTTCCGTGCCGCCGATACACATAGTGCACCTCCTGCTTCAGCGCCGGGTTCTCGTCCTTGTGCGGCCGATGCTTCACCAGCGTCGTCACAATCCGCCGGTCCACCATGCCCGCCTCGAGCAGCGGCCGCGCCTCCTTCCAGATCGCCCGCAGCGTCGCCGCCGGCACCTCCGCCCCAGGGGCAAACGGACTCAGCCGCGCCCGAAACAGCAGCTCCGCCCGGTAAATATTCCCGATCCCCGACATCACCTCCTGCTCCATCAGCAGAAACCCGATCGGCTTCTTCGCCTTCGCAATCTTCTCGATCGCCGCGTCCACCCTGTCGCCATTCAGCGGATCAGGCCCCAGCCGCTCCAGCAGCGCCTCCCACCTCTCCTGCGAGTACACGCTGCAGTCCGTCGGCCCGCGCAGCTCCGCCCACTCCACCGTCGCCGCGTCCATTCCGCCCGCATCCCCGCTCGCGTACCATCCCCGCCGGATCTTCTCGGGCGGCCCCGCCGGCCCCTTCGCCTTCGCCCCCACCCGCCACATGCGCAGACGCAGCATCCCGCGAACCTCCGGCAACGGCATCAGACCCTCCGTCCAATCGCCAAACCGCCCCAGATGCACATGGAGGATGCGGTCCTTGCCAAAGTCATACCCCAGGTGCTTCCCCACCGCGAGCACCCGCTCCAGCTTCCTCCCATCCAGCATCGCCGCATCGCGGAACCGCCCATTCGGTCCCTCCACATGCATCTTCTTTCCCGCAAACGCCTCCGCATGCCGCTCCGCCCACCGGTGGACTTCGTTGCCCTCAGGCATCCACGCTCTCCTTCGCGTCCACCTGCTCCCGCGCGTCCATGCGCTCCCTCGCAACCGCGCTCTCGGCCGCGTCCAAATCCTCCTGCTTGGCCTCGTTCGCCTCCAGGTCGTCCAGCAGAGCCGCTCGTCGTACCTCATCCTTGCGCCGCGTTCGTCGCGGCCGCCCACCCGTGCTCAACTCGTATTTGTAGTGCTCGATAATCCGATCCGGCGTCCACAACGCCCAGTGATTCGCATTCTGCTTGTGCATGCGCCGCAGTTGGATCTCATCCATCTGCCGCATCAACCTGCGCAGGTCGCTGTAGTGGTCCGAAAACGAGCTGTCGTCGCCCTCGATCAGCGCCTGCATATCCACATACACCGGCTGCGCCCACTCATAAAACGTGTGCCACACGTCGTACACGTCCAGATGGCCCTTCTTCACCAGCAGCGCCAGGTGCTCATAAAAGTCCAGGACCTCAAATGCACTCACCGGCGGGTCATCCAGATCCCATAGTTGCAGCCCGCTCTCACTCAGCCGAGCCTCCGCCAACCGCCGCCGGGCCGCAACAAACGCCTCCGACAAAAAAAATCCAAGCTGCTTTTCGAGGTTCGCAACCGCCCTGTACTCGCGCTCGTGGCGCAGCTGCAGCGCCGCATATGCGATCGCGCCGGCGCTCGTCAGCACCAGCACCGCCGTCGCAATCGATTGCACCTCAACCCAGTCAATCACCATAGCCGCTTCGCTCCAGCCCTGTCCGCAGACTCAGTTCCAAACCTGCCGTGCCTCCACCGCCTCAATCGAAAACATCTGGTCCGGCTCCGCCTCCTGCATCTTCCGCGCAAACCGCTCCGCCTCAGCCTTCGTGTCGAACATCATCCGGCTGTATAACTGCCCGGCCCGAACCTGGTCGCAGCGCCACATCGTCTCCGTCATCGCTCTCCCTCCACTCGCCTGCTCGTAGTCGAACTGCCAGGAAACATTCGCGTATAGCTCGTCTTTGCTGCCTCTCATCGTGTCAACACCCTTCTCGCCTTCAAGTCGCTCTCGGTCTCTCGCAGCCCTCGTTCTTCACTCCATTCGATGCAGCAGCCCCGCCGACGCTCCCGGGGAAAGCAAGAGGGGCACCCCCTGCGGAACGCCCCTCTCCCCTCTGCTTCTATGCGATCAACATCGTTCCCGTCCGTGAAACTTACTTCCGCTCCACGTCCACGTACTCGGCGTCGATCACACCCTCTTCCTTCTTCGACTCCTCGGTCGTTCCCTCCGCGGTCGCTGCTCCGTCCGTCGGTGCCGAGGCACTCGCCTTGTACATCGCCTCCGCCAGCTTGTGACTTACCGTCGTCAGCTTGTCCTTCGCCGTATTCAGCTCACTCGCACTCGGGCTTCCGCTCAAGGTCGACTTCGCCTCCGCCAACGCCGTCTCCACATCGCTCTTCTCGCCGCCGGAGATCTTGTCGCCGTTCTCCTTCAGCATCTTCTCGACGTTGTAGACCATCGAGTCCAGGCCGTTGCGCGCCTCAACCGCATCGCGCTGCTCCTTGTCCTCGGCGGAGTGGGCCTCGGCATCCTTTGCCATCCGCTCCACCTCCTCCTTGCTCAGGCCCGACGAGCTCGTGATCGTGATCTTCTGATCCTTACCCGTCGCGTTGTCCTTTGCCGTCACGTTCAAAATGCCGTTCGCGTCGATGTCAAACGTCACCTCGATCTGCGGCACGCCTCGCGGAGCCGGCGGAATCCCACTCAGCTTGAACTTGCCCAGCGTCCGGTTCTGCGCCGCCATCGGCCGCTCGCCCTGCAGCACATGCACCTCAACCTCGGTCTGTGAGTCCGCCGCCGTCGAAAACGTCTCCGTCTTCTTCGTCGGTATGGTCGTGTTGCGCGTGATCATGCCCGTCGCCACACCGCCCATCGTCTCAATCGCCAGCGTCAACGGTGTCACGTCAAGCAGCAGCAGATCCTTCACCTCGCCCGACAGAACACCAGCCTGCACCGCGGCGCCAATGGCAACGACCTCGTCGGGATTGACGCCCTTGTGCGGCTCCTTGCCGAACAGCTCCTTGACCAGCTGCTGGATCTTCGGCATACGCGTCTGCCCGCCGACCAGCACCACCTCGTCGATCTTCGACGCGTCCACGCCGGCATCCTTCATCGCCTGCTTCGACGGTCCAACCGACTTCTGCAGCAGGTCATCGACCAGCGACTCCAGCTTCGCACGCGTCAGGTTCCGCACCAGATGCTTCGGCCCCGTCGCATCCGCCGTAATAAACGGCAGGTTGATCTCCGACTCCTGCGCCGTCGACAGCTCGATCTTCGCCTTCTCCGCCGCATCCTTCAGCCGCTGCAGCGCCATCTCGTTGCCCTTCGCCGTCAGGTCGAGACCGGTGTCGGACTTGAACTCCGCGATCAGCCAGTCCACAATCCGCTGGTCGAGGTTGTCCCCACCGAGATGGGTGTCGCCGTTGGTCGACTTCACCTCGATCACGCCGTCGCCCACCTCAAGAATCGAGATATCGAACGTCCCGCCGCCGAAGTCGTAGACCGCGATCGTCTCGTCCTTCTTCTTGTCGAGCCCGTACGCCAGCGCCGCCGCCGTCGGCTCATTCACAATCCGCTTCACGTCGAGCCCGGCGATCTTCCCGGCATCCTTCGTCGCCTGCCGCTGCGCATCGTTGAAGTACGCCGGAACCGTGATCACCGCCTCGGTCACGCTCGTGCCCAGGTAGTCCTCCGCCGCCTTTTTCAGCTTCTGCAGAATCATCGCCGACACCTCCGGCGCCGTAAACTCCTTGCCCTGCGCCATCACGCCAACGTTGTCGCCCTTCGACACCACCTTGTACGGCACCATCTTCATCTCGGCGCCGACCTCGTTCATCCGCCGGCCCATAAAGCGCTTGATCGAGTACACCGTGTTCTCAGGGTTCGTGATCGCCTGCCGCTTCGCCACCTGACCCACCAGGCGCTCGCCGCTTTTGGTAAATGCCACGATCGACGGCGTCGTCCGCCCACCCTCCTCGTTCGCAATCACCTTCGGCTCACCGCCCTCCATCACCGCCACGCAGCTGTTCGTCGTCCCCAGATCAATCCCGATAATCTTCGCCATGCCAAAATCTCCTCATATCCCGTCAGCCGATCTCCTCGGTTCTGTCCGGTTCAGTCTCGCCACAGATTCATGATCTCACATGTGAGTCACTTACTGTCAATCAATCTGATGCAGAGATTATCCGCAAGATTCACGGCATACCACCCCACCGCCAACTCCTCCCCACACAGGCAGCCAGCTCGCTCCGGCCCAGATAGACGTCCCCACCCCCCGCAACACCTGTTCCAAGTCGCTCCAGCCCCAGTCCCCCAAAGGTGCTATGTCCCATCCAGGCATCCGCCGCTACCCTTCCCGGAGAGTCTCGCACTCTCGAAAGCTGGACCGCCAGATGCCCCTGCCCGCCTCCACCTCTGCCCTTCGCCCGCCCAGCGCCCACCGTCCCTCCCGAACCAAACGCCGCCTCCTCGCCGTCACCTCGCTCGGCCTCGCCGGCTTCATCGCCGGCCTCCTCACCGGTTGCGGCTCCGGCATCCTCCCCTCATCCACTACCGCCGCCAACCCCTTCGCCCAGGCCGCGGGAAACTGGCAGATCTCCTCCTCCGCCGCCACCGCCGCTCGTCTGCCGGCCGTCGGCGGCAGCCTCACCGTCTCCTCTGCCTCCAATGCCACGGCGACCGTCGCCGGCATCCTCCACCCACTCTTCACCGCCAGCTCCTGCCTCCCCGCCTCGACCGCCCTCCCCGTCAACGGCGCCGTCGACGCCTCGGGCCAGCTCACCCTCGCCGCCAACCTCCCCAACGGCGGAACCCTCGCCGTCGCCGGAACCCTCACCGCCGACCGCAGGAGCCTCACCTCCCCCACCTACACCATCACCGGCGGCCCCTGCGCCTCGACCGCCCCGCAAAACTCCGCCGGAACCATCCACCCCCGCGACCCCGCACCGCCCGTCACCGCCCAGCAGTACCAAGCCGTCAGCGGCACCTACGCCGGAACCCTCACCACCTCCGACGGCCAGACCTTTGCCCTCTCCTCCACCCTCACCCAAACCTCCCAGCCCGACGCCAACGGCGTCTACCACGTCAGCGGAACCGCCGCCTCCCCCGGCAACCGGTGCGTTCCCGCCTCCCTCCCCGCCACCGCGTCCACCATCGATGGCGGCAGCATCTCCACCACCTACACCGACTCCGCCACCGGCGCCACCATCTCCGCCACCGGCGCCACCTCCCCCGACGCCGCCACCATCACCATCTCCAGCTGGACCATCAACGGCATCTGCGGCTCCGCCACCGGCGCCGGAACCCTCACCCGCCAGTAGCTCCGCCTCACCTCCGCACCCCACCGCCAGACAAAACTCCCCCGAACCGGAAATGGAGCGAATCAGAGACTCCCGCATCTATAACGGCAGGTCCCGTCTCCCTACCGAGGCGCGGCTCCACTCTCCGAGAAGGAACCGACCTCCAGAATGGCCGCAGCCTCTGTCAGCTCCCCCGCCGAAGAACAAAAGGCCGCCGAGGCAGCCGCCGGCGTCAACCCCTGGCTTATCGCCGCCGCCGTCATGCTCGCCACCTTTATGGAGGTCCTCGACACCTCCATCGCTGCGGTGGCCCTCCCCTACATCGCCGGCTCCCTCTCCGCCTCCAACGACGAGGCCACCTGGGTCCTCACCTCCTACCTCGTCGCCAACGCCATCGTCCTCCCCATGTCGAACTGGTTCTCGCTTCGCTTCGGTCGCAAGCGGTTCCTCATGTCCTGCGTCGCCATCTTTACCGTCGCCTCCTTCCTCTGCGGAGCCGCCCCCACCCTCGGCTTCATGCTCCTCGCCCGCGTCCTCCAGGGAGCCGGCGGAGGCGCCCTCCAGCCCATCTCCCAGGCCATCCTCGTCGAAAGCTTCCCGCCCGCCAAACGCGGCGCCGCCATGGCCGTCTTCGCCCTCGGCGTCGTCGTCGCCCCCGTCCTTGGTCCAACCCTCGGCGGCTGGCTCACCGACACCTACTCCTGGCGCTACGCCTTCTACATCAACATCCCTATCGGCATCGCCGCGCTTTTCATGATCAACACCTTCATCAAGGACCCCGCCTACATCAAGAACGCCCGGGTCCCCAAGTTCGACAACATCGGCCTCGGCACCCTGATCGTCTGGACCGGCTGCCTCCAAGTCGTCCTCGACAAGGGCCAGGAAGACGACTGGTTCGGAGCCGTCTGGATCCGCTGGGCCGTTGCCGCCCTCGTCATCTCCTTCGTCTGGTTTATCTATCACTGCTGGACCAAAAAAGATCCGCTCGTCGACCTCAAAGTCTTCAAAGACCGCAACTTCCTCGTCGGCTCCACCCTCATCTTCCTCTTCGGCGTCGCCATCTACTCCACCACCACCGTCCTCCCGCTCTTCTACCAGGAGCTCCTCGGCTACACCGCTTTCACCGCCGGCATCGCCGTCGCCCCCCGCGGCCTCGGCGCCATCTGCGGCATGCCCGTCATCGGCTTCCTCTCCAACAAGGTCGACCCCCGCTACCTCCTCACCTTCGGCTTCGGCCTCTTCGGCATCACCACCCTCTACTTCGGCAACCTCACCCTCGATATCTCGCCCACCACCTTTCTCGTCCCCATCCTCCTCACCGGATTCGCCCTCTCCTTCGTCTTCGTCCCCATCTCCACCGCCGCCTACGGCACCCTCAAGCAGGAGCAGGTCGGCAACGGCTCCGGCGTCTTCAACCTCATGCGCAACGTCGGCGGATCTATCGGCATCTCCATCGCCCAAACCCTCCTCACCCGCCGCGCCGCCGTCCACCAGAACGAGATCCTCAACTCCGTCCCCCAGACCAGCCAACAGTTCCAGAACGCCGTCGGCTCCACCCAGGGCTCGCTCGTCACCCACTTCGGCAAAGCCAACACAATGGCTCCCGCCCTCGGCCGCCTCTACGGTCAACTCGGACGCCAAGCCTCCAACTGGGCCTTCGTCGACGTCTTCCGCTGGCTCTCCCTCCTCTGCTTCCTCTGCGTCGCCGTCGTCTGGACCCTTAAAAAGGTCAAGCCCGGCAAAGCCCCCGCCGGCGCCCACTAGACGACCCTCCCCGTCACCGCCCTCCATCTACCGAACGGCGGCCGGAGACGCGGCTCAGGGGAACCGGATCGCATATGCCGTCTGGCAGCGCAGCGCGGCGCCCGTCGCCGCCAGCACCGCCCGCGTCCGCTCAGCCGTCGAACACACCGTGTGCAGCTCTTCGAGCTCATACGGCACAGGCTCCTCCGGCAGCAACTTCCGCCGAAATCGTTCCGGCATCTCCGGCGCGGTCGGCAGAATCACATACCGGATCCCCTGAGCCGCCAGATACCCGGGAACCGTCCGGCTCTTCAGGTACGCCAGGTACTGCGGGTCGGTCAAACCCCCAAGATCCACCAGCGACCCCCGAACGTCATACCCGATCCGGCCAATATCGAACACTGCCATCCGCCGCGCCGCTACATCCTCCGCCGCAATATGGCTCACCACCCAATCCCCCATCGCTCCGTGCTCCTGGTTGATCTGGTCGATCCCATCGCGAGACAATCTCCACCACGTCGCATACGACGCCCCCGTGGACACCGCCAGCACCGCCACCAGGCACGCCGTCGCCCCCCGTGTCCAACCTTCTCCAGCACCGAACCTCCGCAACACCCGCCCCACCACCGACCTCCCCGCCAGAACCAGCAGCGGCAAAGCCAGCAACAGTTCAAACGGCTGGTACCGCCCGCCATGCCCAGGCGCGGGCAGACCGAACAGGTAAATTCCATCCAGGCACGCCGCCCACAGCAGCAGAGCCGCCGTCCGGTCCTGCCCTCGCCAGTGCAGCCGGCCGATCTTCGCCGCCACCGCCACCGCCGCCAGAAATCCCAGAACCACTATCCGATGATCCGTCAACCGAAACTGAAACCAGGCCGGCTCCGCGCTCCACGTTCGCAGCAGCCGGAAGACCCAGTCCCGCAGAAGATCGTAGCGCTGGTACCGCCCGATCGGTCCATCGCCGAAGTACAGCCACTGCCGGCCCTTCATCGTCAGCGGAAGCAGCGTTTGGCTTGCAATCCAGTTCACCCGGAATACCAGCCCCTCGCACACCGCAACCCCCGCCAGCAACGCGCCCACCTCCCCCCAGCTCCGCTTGGCCCGCCGCCGAAACAACACCAGAACCCCCAACAGAAACACACCCTCCGGCCGGGTCATCGTCAACAAACCCAACAGCACCGCCGTCAGCAGCAGCACCCAGCCCCGGTTCCGATCCGCAAACCACAGGCACACCGTCCCCACCGAAAGTGCGACAAACAACACATGCTCCATACCCAGCAGCCCAAGCCAGGCAAAGTTCGCATTCAGCATGGGGGCTAGACCCAGAACCCACGCGTCAAACCGCGGCAGACCATCGCGCTCCGCCAGGTACATCAACCCCGCCCCCGTCAAACCCAGCAGCATCCCGTTCAACACCGTGCTGTACACCACCGGATCCATCACCCGGCTGAACACGTACGGCGCCAGAAGAACCACCGTCCACAGCAGGCTCGACGATCCCGACGAGTGCACGCCCGGCAGGTAGCCGAACACATGCGTCTCCACCAGGTTGCGAGCCACCGTCTGATGAATCCACGAGTCGTCCAGCGGAAACCCGAAATGCCTCGGCAGAACCCCCGCCAGCACGCAAAACCCGGCCAGGCACAGAGAAAACGCTGAACCTATGCGGGACATCCGAACCATGGCCTTTGATCCTACACGGCCCCAACCCGGCATCTCCCTCATGCCGAGCCACATCGCTTCGACGCAACGCCCGTAGCCGCACCCGCCTACCGCATCTTACCCCGATGCCGTCCTGCCCCACCCACACCATCTCCAGCTCACCCGTGTGAGATTCCCCCCTTTTGAGAGGGTCACCTTTGACCTTTTGAATTGTCCTCTTCTTGATTTGTCCTCTTCTTGACTTGTCCTTCTTGACTTGTCCTTCTTGACTCGTCCTCTTCTTGACTTGTCCTTCTTGACTTGTCCTCTTCTTGACTTGTCCTTCCTCCATCTCCGCACACCACCCGTGCAATACCGACCCTGGGTAATCCAACTTTCGAGCACCCGCGTGGCGCAACCACCCACCGCAACCAGCTACCATAGAAAGGACAAGGCAAACAGAGAGAAGACAGAACAAATCGAAACGGGGGGACAGCCACACAGTACCCCCCACCTAAGCTGCCTGTTTCGAAGACTTTGGCACTAAAGTACGGGGGGGGAGGGTACCCACATGCACCACGGCTCCGCATCAACCCATTGGCTGCTCCTCGCAACCCTCGCCACCATCCCCGCCCAGGCCCAGTTCGATCTCCAGGACTCCCACACCACCGCCTCCCTCCGCGGCATCCACTCCCTCGGCAACGGCATCGCCTGGGCCTCCGGAACCGACGGCGCCGTCCGCCGCACAGCGGACGGCGGTACCCGGTGGCAGACCTGCGCCATCCCCCCCGCCGCCGAACACCTCGACTTCCGCGGCATCCAGGCCTTCGACGAAAACACCGCCATCGTCATGGCCTCGGGCAAAGGAGACCTCTCCCGCCTCTACAAAACCACCGACGGCTGCCGCACCTGGACACTCCTCTTCTCCAACCCCGACAAAGAAGGCTTCTGGGACGCCATCCAGTTCTCTTCACCCGATCAAGGCGTTCTGCTCGGTGACCCGGTGAATAACATCTTTGTCGTGATGCTCACCTTCAACGGCGGCCTGAAGTGGGAGCGTCAGACGCTACGGGCAACCCAGGACATCAATGGAGAGGGTGCCTTTGCAGCAAGCAACTCTTCCCTCCTTCTCGAGTACGGGCTTGGCTATCGCAAATTCTGTACAGGCGGTCCGGGAGGGCCCAGAGTCATAGCGCTTGGCGCCGGCCCCTCAGCCATGCCGAGTTCGTCCGTAGAAGATTCATGGCCAGCTGATCTGCACGCGGAGCGACTCCCGGTCAAGGGACCTGCGTTCGAGGGCAGTGGCTGCTTCTCGTTGGCCGTTGACCGGCGTGGGACGGGTACTGAGATTGCGGTTGGCGGGAACTACAAGGCGCCGAGCGACAAAGAGAACACTGCTTGGACGACGGCAAATTGGCTGGCTACTCTCTCGGCAAATAACACCTCCGAGTGGCACGCCGCTCAAACCCCACCCCACGGCTACCGCTCCTCCGTAGCCTACGACCCCAAATCCAAAACCTGGATCACCGTAGGCCCCAACGGCACCGACATCTCCCGCGACGACGGCAATAACTGGACCGCCCTCCGCCCTAGCCCCAACCAGCCCCCAAACACCGATCGGGATGCCAACAAAGAGACCGACAGAAACTGGAACGCCCTCTCCCTCCCCTTCGTCGTCGGCCCCCACGGCCGCATCGGCAAGCTCCGTGCCGACGCCCTCCCGCCAGAAGCCAAACCGTGACTCTATCTGGTCGGCAGTAACGCAAACACCTCCGCCACCACCAGCCGTACCTCCGTCCCCTCCACCACCATCTCCGCATCCGCCACCGGATGAAACCCATCCGCGTCGAACCGGTACGCCACCCGCTCCTCCGGATCAAACGCCCAGATGTGCTTCACCCCCATCGCCAGGTAATCCCCCAGCACCCCTCGCAGCCGCTTCCACGTATCCTCCGGCGAAAGCACCTCGATACAAAGCAGCGGCGCCTCCCGCACCATCCGGTCGACCACCTGCTCCGCCCGCAACACCATCACATCCGGTACCCGAAACCGCGTCGGCGAAACCTGCAGTCGGCACTCCTGAATCGCATTGATTCGCCACTCCTCCTCTTTCGCCCAGAGAAGACGCAAAATCATCTTCTGCACACCGGCATGCTCGAACTCACCCACGTTCCGCTCCTCCACCCGCCCATCCACATAGTCGCAGTCCGGGTGGTACATCGTCCGCAGATACTCCTCAATCGGAACCAGCCGCTCTTCTGCCGCAATCGCATGCGCTGCCATATCCGCTAAGTATGCTCCCGCAACCGCGCCCAGACCAGACATCTCAATCGCCTACTGCGGCACGGTTGGCGGCGCAGGCGTGGTCCCCGGCGTTGAACCGGGTACCGGCGTGGCTGGGGCCCCAATCGGCTCCCCAGGCGTCGACGACCCCGAGATCCCGCTGCCGCTCCCGCTCGCCAACCCGCCCCCCAGGATATTCACCTTCGCCTTCATCTGCTCGACCCGCGGATCATAGATAAACTCCCACGTCGGATACGTCGTCTGCTCGTTCAACACCACAATCGAGCCGCCCGCACCCGAACTCCCAATCCCCACAAACGGCGCCCCCGACCCCGTAAAGCTCGTCGCCGACTGGCTCGCGATCCCGCCCGAACTCCCCAAACCCGCACCCGTCCCGCCCAAGCCTCCGGTTCCCGTACCCGTGCTCCCCGCCCCTGCACCCGCAGGTGAGCTCAATCCCCCGGGGCCCGGCGAACTCGACGCGCCAAAACCCGCCGGACCCGCCGCGGGTTGCCCAAAGCCCGTGCCCCCCGCAGCGGCGTTTGTTCCCCCCGCCCCCAACGAGGATGGGCTCGCCCCGACCCCCCCCGGTGATGCCTGCCCACCCAAACTCCCCAGACCCGAACTCGCCACCCCCGCCAGCGGCTGCCCAAAAAATCCCTTCACCGTCGTCTTCTGCTCGCCCAGGTGGATCAGCCGCCAATCCGCCTTGCCTGTCGTCGGATCCACGTATTTTTGCCGCAGAAACCGGATGTTGTTCGACTTCTCCAGCTGCTCCATCGTCCCCGGGTAATGCCCGAACTTCTTGTAGTACAGCTGCATCGCCCGCACGTACTGGTTGCCGCGATGCACCGCCTCCACCTCCCGCTCCCGTCGCAGCTGCCGCGCCACCGTCGGCGCCGCCACACTTAGAACCAGAAGCACGAGAAAGATTGCCACGATCGCTCCCAGCAGAAGAAATCCCTCTTCCGGGCCTTCGCCTCCTCTGCCACGTCCGTCTCGCAGGTCCCGCATCAGTTCACCAGCAGCGGCAGTGTCTGACGGTTGTTATTCAACAGGTCCTCAACCACCATCGAGTTCGCCGCGATCGACACCACCTTGTACCGCCGCTGCACAATATCGCCCGGCGACGCCAGAAATACATCCTCTCCCCGCAGCAGAAACGCCTGCCGTACCCCCGCAGCCACCGTGGCCGTCCCAAAGAACTTCAGGTCGATCGGAGGTGGCGGTGGCGGACCCACTGGCCCGGTATACACCGGCGCCTGCACAATCTGCTTTGGCCGGGGCGCCGCCACCGGCTTCGGCAACGCGACGAGAACGCTCGTCCCCGAAAAAATATTCCGCCCCGTGCCCGAGTACACCAGAGCCTCCGTCACCAGCATCGGCCCCATCCGCAGCGTAGGATCCAGCTCCGCGGCCGTCATCCCAACCCGCTTGCCTCCCAATCCCGGCGCCCGTGATCCCGTCGTCGCCCCCGACCCACCCTCCGCCCCTGCCCCCGTACCAGGAGCACTCACCGTCGTCACCACTGGCGCCGGCGAAGCGCTCGGTGCCCCACCCGAATCGCTCAGTTCGAAGTACAACACCGCCGCGGCCACAACCGCAAACACGCCACCCGCCAGGATCTTCTTCTGCTGGTCTGTCATCGCGTGGAGCCCTCCTCGGCAACCGGAGCAGCGTCGGGAGAACCCGTCGTCTCCGCCACAGGCAAAGCCATCGCGCGATCCGCCATCTCCCCCGGCCCTGCCGTCCGCAGGTACGTCGTTAGCCTCAGCCGCAGACCAACCGTCCCACTCTGCTGCCCGCTCAGCGCCACTCCGCCGATCACGAAAAACATTCGATCCCGCTCCACCGAGTTGATGAACTGCACCAGCGCCCGGTAGTCGCCGCTCAGGCTCGCATCCATCCGAACCTCCGTCACCGCGCCTCCATCACCATCCAGCACCGGAGCCTCCGAATACTGCACCCGCGTCAGCTTCACACCCGTGCGCTTCGTCAGCGAGCCCAGCTCGGCCACGAATTGACTGTGCGCATACGGCAGTCTCCGCCCGTAGAACAGGTCCGCCTCCGTCGTGGACCTCGCCAGCTTTCCGTCCAAACCCTCCAGTGGCTTGGCCTGCAGCTCCGCCGTGTGCATCAGGGCGTTCTGCTGCAACAGAGCCTCCGCTCCCTGCGTACTCTGCGCCCGCCACGCTACATACATCTGTGTCAGCAGAAACAGGTTCACCAGCGCCAGCAATGCCACACCCGCATAGTGCAGGTTCACCAGCGTCAGCAGACTTCGCGTCCGCTCACTGAAGCGCTCTGTCGTCACCGCCGCCGGGAGTCTCATCGCACACGTCCCGTCGCGGGCTTCGGCGAAACGCTCCTGGGGTTCACCCCAAACGCTCCGCTGGAGGCGGGCGGCGCGCCATAGCCCTTCTCCATGACCACACCCTTCGGCACAGCCCTGCCCTTCGCGTCGACCCCCGTCTTGCGCAATTCGGGCAGCGGGTTATACCCACTCAGCACGTCGAACTCGACCCCCCCCGGAACCGCCGGCGCCGACGTCGCAACCACCGTCCCCCGCGCCTCCCTGTCCGACGCTTGCGCCGCCTCGTTGCTCAGCCGCGGATGCACGAACCGCGCCGATCCCTCCAGGTTTCTCACCAGCTGCACCGCCCGGTCCCGCTCTCCACTCACCCGCAGCCGAATCGTCACCGCGCCATCCGTCGAAGACACCTGCGGCTCAATGCTCGTCACCTGCACCCCACCCGGCAGCACTCGCTCCAGATCCATCATCACTGCCGTCCAGCTAAAGCTCTTGCGCGCAAACACACCGTTCAGAAACCGGCTCCGTTCAAGCACCGCCTGGTTCGCCGGCTGCCGCATCCGCGCCTCGTTCGCCTGGCGCTCCGCCTGCAGCTGCGCCGTCCGAGCCTTCACTGCATTCATCTGCGCCAGCGCCACCGCGGCCCTCTGATTCAGAGCGTGCAGCCAGATCCCAAGCCCGATTCCCAGCACCGCCAGCACCGCCATCGCCAGCCGCAACCGCGCCAGTAGCGGCCGTATCTCGACAAAAGGACGTGTCGCCAGATTAACGGAGATTCTCATTAGCTTCTCAACGCCCCCCGCACGCCCGCCAGCCATCCCCTCGGAACCGGCGAGGTCGATGCACCGGCTCCTATCGCCTCCGCCCCCACCATCTCCCGCACCTGCAAACCATCCATCCCGTACATCGCCAGCACCGATCCAAGCCGCGCCGCGCCCATCGTTCCGGCCGCGATCACCACCGGCGGCGTGCCTCCCAACGTGTCCTCAAAGTACGCCGCGGCGACACTCACCGCCTGCGTCACCTCCCGACCCGTACTCACCGGCTCCGCCTCGTTCAGCTGCTTCACCGCCTCGTCCGTCTCGTTCAGCATGGAAGCCGCCGCGCTATACCGCATCGCCGGAGCGTGAACCGCACTTTCCGCGTCCTTGCGGTCGTACTCCCCCGCCAAACTCTCCCGACCAGCCCCCTCCAGCCTCGCCCCTGCCGGCAGCTCCGCCGGTCGAGGTTCACCACCCGAACCAGCCGCACCCTGTCCCGGATCTCCCGATCCCCCCATCCCCAGGTCGACCGTGCGGTGCAGCAGCAACATCCCAGCGTCCACAATCGCCGTCGTCACCGAGTTCGCTCCCGCGTTCACCACCAGCACCGGAGCCGTCCCCGCCTCGCCCCCATCCAGACCCGCCAGCGCCGCCAGCGTACTGGGCAGCACCGACCCTGCCATGTACCCTGCCTCGGACACCAGATCCTCATACTCCGCCAGCACATCGCACGGCATCGCCACCGCCAGCACCCGAATGCCGTCCCGCCCGCTCGACATCACCTGGTAGCTCACCACCGCGTACTCGGCGTCAAACGGCAGCAGCTTCTTCAGCCGGAACCGCACCACCGCCAGCGCCTCCGCCGCCTTTCCAGGAATCGCATCGAAATCCAGAAGCAACACCCGCACCGACGCATCCGGAACCACCAGCGTCACATACTTCGATCGCTCCCCGCCCCGCGCAGCAACCCCGTCCACCGCCTTGCGCACCGCCGCCGACACCGCCGACCGATCCGCGACATTGCCCGTCCGCAGCCCGGGCGACATCAGCCCCTCACGCAGATTCCCCCCAGACACCGCCGCCAGCATGCCCGCGGTTCCATCTGCGCGCCCCGCCACCACACCTTCGGGCCGGACCTCGACCGCGATCCGCGGTCGGGTTCCCATCGTCCTTGGTAAAAATTCCATGCCGTCCTAGACTACCCGTTCCGTCTCTCGATCCAAGCCGAGATGGTCCCCGTCGCGCACCAAACGTACCGAACACCCCATCCAGCCACTACCGCCCTGTCTCGATAAAAGTAACCTTGTTGATCTCCTTTAGCGTCGTTATGCCCGCCCGCACCCGCTCGAGCGCCGAATCGCGCAGAAACGCCATCCCCTTCTCCTTCGCCTTCTTCCGGATCTCGCTTCCCGGCTTCTTCGCCAGCAGCATCTCCCGGATCTCGTCGTCCAGCTCCAGCAGTTCGTGGATCGCCGACCGTCCCTTGAAGCCCGTCCCGCCGCACTCAATGCATCCCGCACCCTCGCGAAACACAAACCCCCGCCAATCCTCCGGAGTCAACCCGTTCTCCACCAGCTCCGCATCCGTGTACCGCACCCCTCGCGCGCAGAACTCGCACACCTGCCGCACCAGCCGCTGCGCCAGAATACAGTTCAGCGCCGAAACAAAGTTATACGGCTCCACACCCATATTCAGGAAGCGCCCCAGCACATCCACCACATTGTTCGCATGCACCGTCGTAAACACCAGATGCCCCGTCAATGCCGAGTTAATCGCAATCTGCGCCGTCTCCGCATCGCGGATCTCGCCGACCAGAATCTTGTCCGGATCATGCCGCAGAATCGATCGCAACCCCCTCGCAAACGTCAGCCCCTTCTTCTCGTTCACCGGAATCTGCGTGATCCCCCGGATCTGGTACTCGACCGGGTCCTCGATGGTGATGATCTTGTCCTCTTCACTTTTGATCTCGTTCAGCGCCGCATAGAGCGTCGTCGTCTTTCCCGATCCCGTCGGCCCCGTCACCAGAACCATCCCGTACGGCTCCTTGATATACCGCCGAAACCGCACCAGATCCTTCTCCGCGAAGCCCACCACGTCTAGGCTCAGCTTGGTGAACTTCTCCGACATCGACTCCTTGTCCAGCACCCGCAACACCGCATTCTCGCCATGCACCGTCGGCATGATCGACACGCGAAAGTCAATCAACCTCCCCTTGTACCGAACCCGGAAGCGACCGTCCTGCGGCACCCGCCGCTCCGCGATGTCCAGCTCCGACATCACCTTGATGCGCGACAGGATCGTCTGGTGATGCTCCCGCGCAATCGGAGCCATCGCCTGCTGCAGCACACCGTCGATCCGGTACTTCACCTGCAGCGAGTCGTCAAACGTCTCCAGGTGAATATCGCTCGCCCGCCGCTCCAGAGCCGTAAAGATCGTCGTATCCACCAGCCGGATAATCGGCGAGATATCGTCCTCGCCCGTCAGCCGCTCAATCGAAATATTCGAGTCGTCGTTGTCGTCCGATGACAGCACATCAAACGCCAGACCCTCGCTCGCCTCGTCCAGCACCCGCTGGCTCTGCTCCGTCTTCTTCAGCAGGTCGGTGATCTGGCTGAGCGTCGCCACCCGCGTCACCAGACGCGTCCCCAGCAGGCCCGAGATCTCGTCCAGCACCATCAGCTTCGAGGGATCGCTCACCGCGATCGCCAGCCGCCCGTCATGCTGCTCCAGCGGAACAAAGTTGTACCGGAACATCATGTCCACCGGAACACTCTTGAACAGCTCATGCTGGATGTTGAAGTTCTTCAGATCCACAAAATCGGCATGGTACCGGCGCGCCAGCAGCTTCGCCCGCTCCACCTCGTCCATGCCCATGTCCGCAACCGCAATCGGAACCGCAACCGGTGTAGCCATATCCCTGTAAGACTCCCACACCCACCATCCGTCACAAGCCACTCCGCGTCAATCCCACGGAAGCGGCACGACCCTACCACACGCACGGCACCTCCCCCGAAGCCCGTATCCCTTCGTCTTTCGTCACCAACTGCAAGCCATGCACCACCGCGGTAGACCCAATGATTCGGTTCGCAGGGTCGCGCGGATAGCGATCGTTAAACTCATAGGCCCTCTCCGCTATCCTCCGATCAATTGGCAGAATGGCGAATTGCCGTTCGACTCGACCGAGAAACTCGCCAATGTGCCCGGAATCTCCACTCGTCTTCGAAGCGCAACCGTGGCAAGCAGCCATGCCACAACATGCGTGTCAAGCAGTGTCACTTCAACGCATCCCAATCCTCAAGTGGCACAATCGGCGACTCGATATGGCCAACAATCTTCAAACCGGGATAATGAAAGATTGCTAGCGGTCCGCTTCGATCTCTATAGGGACGAGTTCTGCTACTGGCCTTCCATTCTTCGTTAGTACCACTGGCTCCCGCTTCGCCTGGACCTCGTCCATCACCGCCAGGCAAGTTGCCTTGAACTTTCCCGCAGCCATCGTCCTCATACGAGCCTCACTATAGTCATCATCCTATGGTCATCACGCACTCGTCCGCATCTTGAGCCGCTCAAACCAGCCGAGCCTCCTAAGCTCCAGCACATCGTCGCAATCTACGTCCCGCCCGACACCCCACCCGCACTCAGACTGAAGATCGGCAGATACAAAGCGATCAGGATCGTCACCACCACCAGCCCCATCACGATCAAAATCAACGGCTCGATCAGACTCATCGCCGCCGTAAGATTCGTCTGCACGTCCTCCTCGAAAAACTCCGCCACCGAGTTCAGCATCCCCGGCAGCGCACCCGTGCTCTCCCCCACCTCAATCATCTCGATTGCCAGCTCCGGAAACACCTTCGTTGCCTCCAGACTCGCCGACAACCCCTTTCCCTCCCGTACCGTCTCTACCGACCGGAACACCGCCGACCCGATCTGCCGCGAATCGATCGATCGCGCTGCCGTCTCCAGGGACGGCACCAGCGGCAAACCACCCGTCAGCAACGTCGACAGCGTCCGCGAAAACAACCCCACTTGGTACTTCAGCCACACATTCCCAAATATCGGTAGACCGATCCGCACCCGGTCCACCACACTCGCGCCCGCGTCCGTCTTCACCCACCGCGTCAGTAGGTATACCCCCAGCGCAACCACCGCACCCACATACAGACCGTAATGCTGTGCCCCCCTCCCCAGGTCCAGCAAAAACGTTGTCAACGCCGGCAAATGCGTTCCCAGCTGGTCGTACAGCTGCGCAAACCGCGGCACCACAAACGTGATCAAAAAGATAAACAGCCCGATCACCATCACGATCAGCAGCGCCGGGTAGATCAGACTTGCCTTCAGCTTCTTCCGAAACGTCAGCGACACCCGCTGGAAGTCCAGAAAGCGCTGCAGCACCTCCTCGAGGTTGCCCGATCGCTCCCCCGCCAGCAGCGTCGTCGTGTACACCAGCGGAAACCCGCCTTGCGCCTCAAACGCCTCCGAGATCGACTGCCCCGTCTTCACCCGCGCCACGACATCTTCGAGCTGCGCCCGAAAGTTCGGCTGCTTCTGCCGCCGCGCCAGCAACTCCAGCGACCCAAGAATCGGCAAACCCGCCTTGATCAACGTCAGAAACTGCTGGTTGAACACCAGAAAGTTCTCCAGCTTCACCTTCTTGCGTCCGCCCCCGCCCAGCGCGCCGCGTGCCTTTACGCTGTAAACGTAGTACCCGGCCTGCGAAAACCGCGCGCGCAGCTCCTCCGCCGTCGCCGCCGCGTGCATCTGCTCCTGCACCCGCCCCCGTTCATCCGCCAGCCGAACAACAAACTCATTCATAGGTTGTCAGAGCGCCGATCCGCTTCCAGTTTAGACGCAGCTGTGACCGGGCCGACAACCGTCCCACCACCACGACCCGCAGAGCACCTCTGCCGGAAACTGCTTCCGGAACACCCCAGCACCCTCGGCACCAGGATGTTCCGCAAGCGCGAACCTTCAACCGCGGCGCAGCCGTCGCAGCATCGTTCCAGTCGTCCCGAGTAGACCGGTGCCCAGCAGCAGCAACGAGCCCGGCTCCGGCGTAGACGAAACCGACCCCACAAAGTCCAGGCCGGTCGACGCCAACGCATCCTGGTGCACGACAAAGAACAGATCGTTCGCGATCCCATCCGTCCGTACCAGCCCGCCAAGTTGTACCGTGAGCGGAGTCCGGCAGTTTGGTCCAACATCCGAGCACACGGCGTACGTGTTGCCCGCAAACTCACCGTTGAATACAATCTGGTGCCCGTTCAGATACGCATCAAGCGTGTCGTCGGCGAGAACTGTCAGGTATCCAGTCACTACCGGCGCTGCGGTTGCAAGAAAATACGAGTGGTACGCATACGTTCCGTTCGGCTCAATGATCGTGCCCGACGTGCCCGGGTCGAGAGAAACGTATCTCGAAGCGACGCCGCCCGCAAACAGCGGCCCCGTCCACCGCGAGTCACTCACCAGGTTGTAGGTGTTGGTGGAACCGGCTGTGGGTTGAACGACTCCCCTTTGTGAACCCGACTGCGTCGGAGCGTATCCTGTCGCGCTGTTGCCAAACCCAGGATTCAAGGCAGGCGTGCCATCCGCATTTGTCGTTCCATAACTTCCCAGAAAGACGGTATCGGCCGAGGCAAATACGGCAGAGGTGACCAAAAGTGCAGCAACACTGAACAACTTTCCAATACGTTTCATGGGCCCTCGTTCGCCGAATGTGGCTCCATTCGGACACTGGAGATACTTGCAGGAAGAGCGCCGAAGAAACACACTCAGGAATAAGGACTTACGGGAGAGCCTGTCAAAGATCTGCAAACCTTTGCCGCTCTTGGCGGATTTTGGGGTTCCCCGGCTCCGGGTACGCAACAAAGCCCACCAAGGCGCCGGTGGGCTTTGCTTCAACCTCGAACTGCACAGCGGCATCGACTTACAAGCGCTAAACGCTGAAGCTCGATCCGCATCCGCATGTACTTTTCACCGCGGCATTCTCGAATTTGAACCCCGCCGCCTCCAGCGTCTCCACGTAGTCCACTACGCAGTTTTGCAGATACATCGCGCTCGTCGCGTCCACAAACACCTTCAAATCCTCAAAGCGCACAATCTTGTCCATCATGCCGCTCTGGTTCTCAAAGCTCATCGAGTACTGAAATCCCGAGCATCCACCGCCTACAACACCGATCCTCAGACCCGCGGGAATCGGATCCTGCGTCGCCATGATCTCCTTCACCTTCACAATCGCCGCCGGCGTCAAAGTCACCGGACTGGTTGAAGTGGGTGCGCCCGTCACTACCTCAGCACTGGGAATCGTCATTGCCGTCGCCATCGTCTTCTCCGTCGTCCCTTGGGGGCCGTCTACCCTCAAGTGTATGCCCCTGCCCTGATCCAAACAAGCAGGTCCACATCTCTTCCCCATACAGATGCTCGTCTTGCACTCGCGGTCGCAACCATCCCCCTCGCGTACAAGGTCCCGACCGTCGTCTATCATCGGCTGGAAGGAAGTGACACCGTCGACCTCACATGAAGGCCCTCCTTTGGCTCTCCCACATCTTCGTCAATACCTTTGGCATCACCCAGCCAACACCTGACAACGAGCGTCACATGGCGCTCTTTATCGGTGCGCTCCTGGCCGCTCTGGCCCTTGGAGTCTTTGCCGCAGCTCTCCTCCTCCGCGCCTCCTTCCGCGCCTGAGCTTCCCCTCCCGGCAACACCTCTCCCAAGCGGCCCAGCCCCGTCGCACCCGCTGAAAAGTCTGGTACACCGACCGCCGGCCAGCGTATGATCCTCTCGGCAGCCGCCCGGCTTCCTATCCAACCTCGCAAGAAAGGGGATCAACCTGTATGTCTCTCGCCTCCGCCCTCTCCGCAGTCCCGACATTGCTTGTCGTCTGGGCCGTCACCACCGCCCTCTTCGTTGGCCTCCTCACCTATCGCGGACAGCTCACCCGCTACGAGGATGAGCAGCTCTTCCTCGCTGACATCAACCCCGATGGCCCCCGCAAGCAGAGCGAAATAGTTCGCCGGGTCAATCAGGTGCAGCCCTTTGTCCGCATCTTCGCCGCCGTCGCCGGTCTCCTCGCCGTCAGCATCGTCGGCATCTGGGTCGCGGAAGCCCTCCGGACGCTAAGCCTCGCCTAGTCCCAGGGACCGCCCCGACCCATTGACGGCAGCCTCTCGGACCGGCCGCATCAACCGCACCGGCAGGTGGGTGTCCCTCCCCCGCTGCATCCAATCTCACCATGAGCCTCCGCGCGTCACTCCTCCTCGCCTCGTCCCTTCTGCTCCTCCCCCTCAGCCTCTCCGCCGCCGCCCCCCAGCTCTTTGGCGACTGGACGACCTCCGACGGCTCTGTCGTCCGCACCTACCCATGCTCCAACGCGCTCTGCATCAAAATCGTCGCAATCACGCCCACGGCTCCGGGCTCGGTAGACCACAACAATCCCGACGCCGCCCTTCGCACCCGCTCCCTTTGCAACCTCGAGATCGGCAGCGGCTTCGCCCTCACCGGTGACTCCGAGGCCAACGGCGGACGTCTTTACGACCCTGAGTCCGGCAAGACCTACAAGGGCAACCTCGCTCTTAAAGGCGACACCCTCAAGCTTCGCGGGTACATCGGCGTGGCCCTCTTCGGTCGCACAGAGACGTGGCACCGCGCTGCCAACCTCAAACCCTGCGGCAGCTAGACCGGGCGTTCCCTATCGCTCGCTGTCCAGGTGCGTCATCGCCTGCTTGTCGTAGCGTGTACCCTGCACCCTCTCCGCCGGCAGCGCCCCCTCCATCTCCGCCGTCTCCGCCGGGCTCAGGCTCAGCTTCAGCGCCGCCTCCGCTTCGGCCCACTGCCCCGTCTTCCGCGATCCCAGCAGCGGAACAATCTCCTCCCCCCGGCCCATCGCCCACGCAATCGCCATCTGCACCGTGCTCACCCCTCGCCCCGCCGCCACGCTCCCCAGAGCTTCCACCAGCGTCCGATTCGCCTGGAGGTTCGACCCCGTGTACCGCGGCAGAAATCTCCGGAAATCCCCCTTCTCCGCCGGCATCGACCCGCTCAGCAAACCGCGCGACAGCACCCCATACGCCGTCACCCCAATCCCCATCTGCCGCAGCCCCGGCAGCACCTTCGCCTCCATGCCCCGCGTCGCCAGACCGTACTCCAGCTGCACATCGCAGATCGGCGTCACCGCCTGCGCCCTCCGCGCCGTCTCCACCCCCACCTCGCTCAGACCCACATACCGCGCATACCCCTGCTTCACCATCTCCGCGGCCGCGCCCACCGTATCCTCGATCGGCACCTTGTCGTCCAGTCGCGCCGGCCGGTAAATATCCACATGCGACACGCCCAGCCGAACCAGGCTGTATGCCAGCCGGTCCTTCACCGCGCTCGGCCTTCCATCAAACCCCGACCACGCCCCGCTCGGCGTCCTTTGCGCCCCAAACTTCACACTCAGCACCACCTTCTCCCGAGCACCCTCTCCCATCTCCCGCAACGCCCGCGCGATTAGCAGCTCGTTATGCCCCATCCCGTAAAAATCACCCGTGTCCAGCAGCAGCTTCGCCCCCGCCGACTCCGCCGTGCGCACCGCCGCCTGAATCGTCCGAACACTCTCCGCGTCATCGCTCGGCCCATACATCCCACTCATCCCCATGCACCCCAACCCCAGCGCAAACACCTCCGGCCCCGCCGCTCCCAGCCGCCTCGTCCCATAAACGCTCATCGAACTCACCTCGCCACATCATCCGATGCCGCCACTCTCCCCCCTTCCCACATCGTCCCGGAAACAAAAGCGCCCACCCAAAATCCAACGCAACCTTATTGCTCCCCTCAAAACCAACACCCCAGACCCTACCGGCTACCAGCTACCAGCGTGAACCGTGAACCGTGCACTCCTCCTTGCTGTACCCTCAACTCATCCCCCAAGCAAGCAGCCGCCCAGGCCGCCCCAGAAAGGCATCGATGATCGCCTGCCGATTCCTCCGCCTCACCGCACTCGCCGCCATCACGCTCCCCGCCCCCGCCCAGCAGCCTCGCACCCCGCGCTCTGAACCCGTCCCCCAAGCCGAGGTCGACCGCATCACTCGCGAAGCCATCCTCATCGACACCCACAACGACGTCACCTCCCGCACCGTCGACGGCTACGACATCGCGCAACCCAACAAGTCCGGCCAGACCGACCTCCCCCGCATGCGCGGCTTCCTCGGCGCCGAGTTCTTCGCCATCTTCGTCGACGCCGACTACACCACCGGCAACCACTCCGCCAACCGCACCCTCCAGATGATCGACACCGTCCGCACCGACATCCTCGCCGCCCACCCCCGCGACTTCGTCTTCGCTTCCACCGCCGACGACATCCTCCGCACCCACGCCGAAGGCAAGATCGCCGCCCTCATGGGCATCGAGGGCGGCCACGCCATCGAAAACTCCCTCCGCCTCCTCCGCGAGTATTACGCCCTCGGCGTCCGCTACATGACCCTCACCCACTTCAACACCAACGACTGGGCCGACGCCCAGGGCGACATCGACGACCCCAAAGTCGCCCACCATAACGGCCTCACCCCCTTCGGCAAAGACGTCGTCCGCGAGATGAACCGCCTCGGCATGATGGTCGACATCTCCCACACCGCCGACAAGACCTTCTTCGACGTTATCGAGACCTCCACCGCCCCCGTCATCGCCTCCCATTCCTCCACCCGCGCCGTCGCCAACCACACCCGCAACCTCACCGACGACATGATCCGCGCCCTCTCCGCCAACGGCGGCGCCCTCCAGATCAACTTCAACTGCGACTACCTCTCGCAGCGTCACTACGACGCCACCAGGCCCATCATGGCCTCTCTCCGTCCCCAGATTACAGAAGCCCGCCGCATCGCCGATCCCATCGCCCGCGAAGCCGTCCTCGACAAACTCGAAGCCGAGGCCACCGCCGGTATCCCGCCCGCCACCCTCGGGGACGTCGTCGCCCAGATCGACCACGCCGTGCAAATCGGCGGCATCGACCACGTCGGCATCGGCACCGATTTCGACGGCGTCCCCTGCGTCCCCTCCGGCCTCGACTCCTACGACAAGTTCCCCGCCCTCACCCGCGCCCTCCTCCAAGCCGGCTACACCGCCGACGACGTCAAGAAAATCTACGGCGGCAACCTCCTCCGCGTCATGCGCGCCGTCGAAGACCGCGCCCACGCCCTCGCCGGTACCCCCGCCATCGAAACCGCCTTCACCAAACCCCACACACCCTAACCTGAGCGCCCTCTCCCCGAACGCCCCAGCCAGACTCCCAGCTCCTGACCCAGGTTGGGCGAACCAGCCATCAGGCCTTCGCCGGCCCGGTGGACTCCCGCACCACCAGCTCCGGCTCCACCGGAACCACCCCCCGCACCGTCTGTCCCCCAAGCCTGTCCAAAAGCATCTGCGCCGCAATCTGGCCCATCTTCTGCAACGGCTGCCGAATCGTCGTCAGGCTCGGCACATGGTACGAGGCCGCCTGGATATCGTCATAACCAATCACCGAAACATCCTCCGGAACCCTCAAGCCGCAGTCGTGCAGCGCACGGATCGTGCCCATCGCCGCCACGTCGTTGAAGCACACCACCGCCGTAAACGGAACCCCGTCCGCAACGATCTTTCTGATCCCCGGATACCCAATCTCCGGCGAGTGCGAGTCCTGCTCCAACCGGATAATCAGCTCCTCCCTCACCTGGAGCCCAAGCGCCCCCGCCACCTCGATCGTCGCCGCCCAGCGCGCATCCGTGTCCGTGCTAAACAGCTGCCCGCGCATGTACACGATCTTCCGGTGCCCCAGCCCGTACAGGTGCCCCAGCGTCAGCTCCGCCCCCATCCGGCTGTTCAACACCACATGCGACACCTGCTTCAGATCCGTATGGCCTCCAACCAGTACCGTCGGCAGCCGCGTCTCCGTCTCCAGGTGCGTATCGATCGCCAGGATCCCCTCCACTCCCCTCGCCTGCAGAATCTCCGCATACGCCCGCAACAGCTCCGGCCGGTGCCGGTGGTGCACCGTAAAGTAGAAGTATCCCTCCCGCATCAGCAGGTCGCCCGCACCTCCGCTCACCTGGGAGTGGTACCCCTCCCCCAGCTCCGGCAGCAAGATCCCCACCGTCTTCACCCGCTGCCCCTGCAGCTGCCGCGCAACCAGGCTCGGCTGGTAGTTGAACTTCGCCGCCGCCGCCCTCACCCGCTCCCGCGTCGCCGCCGGAATCGATCTCCCCGGGGCGTCGTTCAACACAAACGAGATCGTCGACGGGCTCAGGTTCAGGTACTCCGCCAGCATCTTCAAACTCGTCCGCGGAGACGCGGCATCCGCGGGCTTCGGAGGTCGGATCCGTTCGTCGCCCTTCTTCCCCGCGTCTGCGCTTTGCCTCGGAGCCTTGGCCATCCCTTGCGAGCGATCTACCCTCGATCAACCTTTCTGCTGTCTGCCCAGCCTCGGGCGGACCCGGGTGACAACACCATCCTGCGACCCACACGAGCATACCAAGGGGCCGAGTCCACCCCCTCCGCTCGCCTGAAACAAACCACACCCTCCGTCCGTAAGGATCTCTCCTGGTCAACTTCACTGGACAGCGTACAAGCGTTTGTCTACACTGGTTCCGGCCGCCTGGCGCCTCGTGCTTCGTCCTCGCACAAGGCGCATCCCGCACAGGGAATCGGTCTCGGATAACGCACCTCCGCAACCGCGGCGTATCCCCTGGAGTTCCAGATGTCCTCTCGCCCGTCCCATCGCCGCTTGGCCGCCCTCGCCGTCACCCTCGCCCTTCCCCTCTCCCTCATCGGCGAGCCTCAGGCCTCAGCCCCGATCGCAGCGGGGGCGTCCATCCCCGACGATCCGAAAGCCGATCGCTTCGTGGACGATCTCCTGGCAAAGATGACCCTGGCCGAGAAGCTCGGGCAAATGTCCCAGATCGCTCTCAACCAGCCGCCCGACAAAACGCCCGTCGAAGACCACGTGCGCCGAGGCGAGGTCGGCTCCTTCCTCTTCACCACCGACGCCACCCGCATCAACCAACTCCAGCACATCGCCGTCGAGCACTCCCGCCTTCACATCCCGCTGATCTTCGGCTTCGACGTCATCCACGGCTTCCGCACCATCTACCCCGTACCCATCGCCCTCGCCGCATCGTGGGATCCCGCCCAAGCCGAACGCGCCCAAAGCATGGCCGCCCGCGAGGCCTCCGCCGTCGGCGTCAACTGGACCTTCGCCCCCATGCTCGACATCGCTCGCGACCCGCGCTGGGGACGCATCATGGAAGGCGCCGGCGAAGATCCCTTCCTCGGCGCTCGCATGGCGGAGGCGCAGGTTCGAGGCTTTCAAGGCGATCACATCGGCGCGGACGGTCACATCCTCGCCTGCATTAAGCACTTCGTCGGCTACGGTGCAGCCTCGGGCGGACGCGACTACGAAGAGTCCAACATCTCCGACGAGCAGCTCGAAAACGTCTACCTGCCCCCCTTTCACGCCGCCGTCAACGCCGGCGCAGGCTCGCTCATGAGCGCGTACATGGACCTCAACGGCGTGCCCGCAACCGGCAATCGCTGGCTCCTGCACGATGTCCTCCGCGAGCGCTGGCACTTCTCCGGCTTCATCGTCTCCGACTGGGAGTCCGTCAAGAGCCTCACCACCCACGGCTTCGCCTCCGGCCCCCAGGACGCCGCAACCCGTGCCCTCAACGCCGGCCTCGAGATGGAGATGACCAGCTCCGTCTATCGCGACGACCTGCCCGCGTCCATCAAGGACGGCACAGTCACACAGGCCACCATCGACCAGGCCGTACGCGACATCCTCCTTGCGAAGTTCCGCCTCGGCCTCTTCGATCATCCCTACGCCGACGTCGCCAACGCCCCCTCGCAGCTTGTCACTCCAGAGCAACGCCAAGCTTCGCGCTCCGTCGCCGCCAGCACCGCCGTCCTCCTGCGCAATCAGGGCAACCTCCTCCCGCTCAGCAAAGGTCTTCACTCGATCGCGGTCATCGGCCCGCTTGCCGACTCCAAGCCCGACACCATGGGCTCCTGGAGCCTCGCCGGCCACTACGCCGACACCGTCACCCTGCTTGAAGCTCTCCACGGACGCTTCCCGGGCGGAGTCACCATCAACTCCGCGAAAGGCGTCGAGATCGATCGCGGCGCGCCCACCATCTTCGACGCCCAGTTCCAAAGCCCGAAACCCACGCTGACCACCGACGAGGCGCGCCAGACCGAGTTCCACCGCGCTATCGATCTCGTCAAACAGTCCGACGTCGCCGTCCTCGTCCTCGGCGAGCAGCAGAGCATGAGCGGCGAACGCGCCAGCCGCTCCTCGCTCACTCTTCCCGGCCGGCAGCAGGAGTTGCTCGAGGCCGCCGTCAGCACCGGCAAGCCCGTCGTTCTCGTCCTCTTCAACGCCCGTCCGCTCGACATCACCTGGGCCTCCGAACACGTGCCGTCCATCCTGGAAGCCTGGTACCCAGGCACCGAGGGCGGCAACGCCGTCGCCGATCTGCTCTTCGGAGACGCCGCGCCCGGCGGCCATCTCCCTCTCGCCTGGCCGCGCAGCGTCGGGCAGATCCCCATCAACTACGCCCGCAACATCACCCAGATCCCCGAAGACCCGGACCATCGCTACTGGGATGGCTCCAGCCTCCCGCTCTACCCTTTCGGCTACGGTCTCACCTACACCAGCTTCAGCTTGGATCATCTCAAGAGCGCACCGACTGTTGCCGCCGGCTCCCCTCTGGCAGTCTCGGTCGACGTCACCAACACCGGTAAGCTCGCGGGCGACCAGGTCGTGCAACTCTACACCCACCAGCGCTCCGGCTCCGCCAGCCGCCCCATCCGGGAGCTCAAAGGTTTCCGGCGCGTCAACCTCCGGCCCGGCGAAACCAAGACCGTCAGCCTCTCTCTCGACACCAACGAGCTCAGCTTCTGGAGCCCGCAGACGCATCAGCGATCCATCGAGCCCGGCGCCTTCGACCTCTGGGTCGGAACCGATGCTAACGCCACCGGCCACGCCACCTTTACCGTCACAAAGTAGCGCCAGCCCGGCGACCGCTCCTCCTGGCGCGACCGCTCCTGGCGCGACCACTGCTAGCGCGATCACTCCTGGAGGGAGCACGACCGGCTCGGCGCTCCGCTCGTCCGCAACCGGAGCTCGCCTGCCCACCGGCACAGCCGGACACACCGGCAGACCGCCGCACCTCCGCTCCGCCGCATCCAAGCACCCGGGTACCCGATCACCATGACCAATCTCTCTCCTCAAGACTTCGCGGACCTCCAGTCCGCGGCTGCAAAGCTCGAAGCTCGCAGCTTCGCCATGACCGTCGCCGCCAAGGTCGGCATGCCGGTCGAGGCGCTCCTCCGTATGCTCCCCGCACGTGCTCAGGATTCGATCGGCGGCGCCGTGACCAAGGCGCTCAACCAGTGCCTGCACGTGGCCGTCAACCTCGGCAACAGCAACTCCGCCAGCATCCGCAGCAAACGCGCCCACACCATCACCACGGCCGTCACCGGAGCGGTCGGCGGCTTCTTCGGCCTCCCCGGGCTCGTCGTCGAACTGCCTCTCACCACCACCGTCATGCTGCACTCCATCGCCGAGATCGCCCGCAGGGAAGGCGAAGACCTCGCCAATCCGGACAGCGCCTTCGCCTGCCTTCAGGTGCTCGCCCTGGGCCCCGAAGGCGCTCCCGGCGAAGCCCTCGATAGCGCCTACTACGCCACCCGCGCCGCCCTCGCCCAGGTCACGCGCGATGCCGCCGCCTATGTTGCGCAAAAGGGCATGGCCAAGGAAGGCGCTCCCGCCCTCGTCTCCTTCCTCGCCAAGATCGCCGCCCGCTTCGGCCTGGAGGTCAGCGAAAAAGCAGCCGCACAACTGATCCCCGTCGCCGGTGCAGCCGGTGGCCTCGCGCTAAACGTTCTCTTCACCGACCACTTCCAGCGCCTCGCCGAAGGTCACTTCACCATCCGCCGCCTCGAACGCAAGTACGGCGCCGACCTCGTCCGCCAGCAGTACGACATAGCCCGACCCAACCCGGTCGGCTCTCACCAGCGATCAGGAAGTTAGGCCCTGAAGCCGGGAGCATCAAGTAGACTGGACGGAGTCGAACCAGCAGTCAAACGTTCGCGAAAGTGGCGAAATTGGCAGACGCACCAGACTTAGGATCTGGCGGAGCAATCCATGGGGGTTCAAGTCCCCCCTTTCGCACCACCTCAAGTACGTATCCCCATCCAGAAAAGGCCCCCAAGATGAACCAGAGCAATCCCGTCCAGGAACCCACGCTGAAACTCGCCAAAAGCGACGACTACCGCGAGGGCTACGCCAACAGCGTGCAGGTCCGCATGAGCGTGTGGGACTTCTTCCTGGGCTTCGGCACCATGAGCCAGAACACCCCCGAGGAGCTCACCCTCTCCAGCTTCCAGGGCATCTACGTCAGCCCGCAGCAGGCAAAGGCCCTCTGGAACGTCCTCGGCCATAACCTCGCGCAGTACGAGCAGACCTTCGGATCTATCAGCCTCGAACCCGTTCCCCCCAACGAGGGACCCGTCAACTAACGTCCGTGTCGTCCCCCACGATCCGCGCAGAACCCGACAGCTCCTCGCCCTCCCCGCCCGCCTTGCGGCTCTCGATCCTGTACCCCATCTTCTTCGTCGCGGTCTATCTCAGCCATTGGACACTGCTCCGCCTGCCCTACTTCTGGGACGAGGGCGGCTACTACATCCCGGCCGCCCTTGACTTCTTCCGCACCGGCAGCCTCATCCCGCAGTCCACCCTCACCAACGCCCACCCGCCGCTCCCCTCCATCCTCCTCGCCGCCTGGTGGCATCTCTCCGGCTTCGTCATCAGCGGCACCCGCACCTTCCTCTGCATCGTCTCCGCAGCCGCCCTGCTCGCCGTCTTCCGCCTCTCGCGCCGCCTCGCCGGAGATCTCACCGCCGCGGTCGTTACCCTGCTCACCGCCGCCTACCCCATCTGGTTCGCGCAAAGCACCCTCGCCCACGCCGACATCTTCGCCGCCGCCTTCACCCTTTGGGCGCTCTCCTTCTACCTCGCTCCCGAGATCTCCTCACCCGCGCGCCGGCCCGCCCACCGCACGCCGGCACGCACCCCCGGCAACCTCCTCGCGATCGCAACCCTCTTCTCGCTCGCAGTCCTCTCCAAAGAGACCGCCATCGTCACACCCGCGGCCCTCGCCCTGCTCCACCTCGTCCATCTCGTCCGCCATCGCAGCTCACCTTCCGGGGAGCCCGTCCGACCCCACCTCCAGCTCATCGCCGCTCTCCTCGCCCCCATTCTTCCCCTCATCGCCTGGTACGCGTATCACTTTCACCGCACCGGCTTCGTCTTCGGCAATCCCGAGTTCCTCCGCTACAACGCAACCGCCAACCTCAATGCCTCTCGCGTGGCGCTCAGCCTGTGGCATCGCACCCTGCACCTCACCATGCACATGAACCTGTTCGTCCCCGTGCTCTCTGCCGCCGCCGCGGCCCTCAGCTCCGCTCTCCCCTCGCGAGAGCACCTCCGTCTCCCGCGCACATCGCTCCTCGCCATCGCCTCCATCCTGCTCGCCAATCTCCTCGCCTTCTCCATCCTCGGCGGAGCTCTGCTCACCCGCTATCTCCTCCCCATGTACCCCCTCATCCTCCTCGTCTGCGTCGTCGAGTGGCGCCGCCATCTCCGCCTCTGGTGGGCCGTCGCCGCCTTCAGCTTCGCCGCCTTCACCGCCGCCATCTGGCTCAGTCCTCCCTACGCCTTCGCGCCCGAGGATAACCTCACCTACCGCGGCATGGTCGTCCTCCACCAGCAGGCCGTCAGCCTCATCGCCCGGCAGTTTCCGCACGCGCACGTCCTCACCGCCTGGCCCGCCACCGGCGAGCTCGAACGTCCCGAGCTCGGCTACACCCGCACCCCCATCGCCACCCGCGCCATCCCCGACTTCTCGCCCGGACAGCTCCGGCAATCCGCCGCGGATCCCGCCGGCTACGACACGGCGCTCCTCTTCTCCACCAAGTGGGAGCCGCGTCCCGGCCAGCTCAACTTCGGCACCTCCAACCAGACCGCCGACTCCCGCTACTTCGACTTCCACCACGACCTCCAACCCGAAGAGGCCGCCTCGCTCCTCCACGGAACCGTCGTCTGGGAGGCCCGCCGGCAGGGCGGCTGGGCCGCCGTCCTCCGCTTCAGGGATCCCCAAACCAACCCGGCCGGGACATCAACCCCCTCCAACCCGAGATGACATGCCGCTTTATACTTCTTCTGTGGCTGGTTCTCGGCAAGTACGCTCGCGCATCCTCGTTCATCTTCTTCCGCTCTGTCTCGTGCTCCTCCACCTGGCCGCAAAGGCGCAGACCCCCAGTCCGGCAAAGTCGCTCGGCGGCCGCGTCGTGCTCGTCCTCCCCTTCGACAATCGCTCCGGCCAGCCCAACCTCGATTGGATCGGCGACTCCTTCCCCGACACCCTCAGCGAGCGTCTCAGCTCCTCGGGCTTCCTAACCATCACCCGCGAAGACCGCCTCTTCGCCCTCGATCACCTCGGCCTGCCCGCCGGCTTCAAGCCCACCCGGGCCACCACCATCCGCATGGCCCAGACCCTCGACGCTGACTTCGTCGTCGTCGGCAACTTCACCACCCAGGGTGCGCGCATTGCCGTGCAGGCCCAGGTCCTCCGCGTCAACGAACTCCGTCTCTCCTCCCCACTCGCCGATTCAAGCGAGCTTTCCCGTCTCTTCGACGTGGAAAACGCCCTCGCCTGGAAGGTTGCGAAAGAGATCGACCCCGGCTTCTCCGTCTCCGAGCAGACCTTCCTCTCCGCCTCCTCCGGGGTCAAGCTCAGCTCCTTCGAAAACTACATTCGCGGAACCGCTGCCGCCTCCCCCCAGGAGCGCATCAAGCGCCTCCAGTCCGCCGTGACGGAGACCCCGACCTACGCCGCCGCCATCCTCGCCCTCGGCAAATCCCTCTACGCCCAACGCGAGTACGATCGCGCCGCCGCCACCCTCGCCAAAATGCCCGCCTCCGATCGCCGAGCCCTCGAAGCCCAGTTCTACATCGGCCTCGCCCGCGTCAACACCGCACGGTATGCGGACGCCGAAGCCGCCTTCCGCCTCGTCGCGGCTCGCCTTCCCCTGCCCGAGGTCATCAACAACCAGGGCGTCGCCTCCAGCCGCCAGGGCCACGATGCCGCCGCCTTTTTCGAACGCGCCGTCGCCGCCGATCCCAACGACGCCGACTTCCACTACAACCTCGCCGTCGCGCTCCTTCGTCGGGGCGACCTCCCGGGAGCCCAGCGCGAGGCCGCGGCAGCGCTCAAACTACGCCCGGCCGACACCGAGATCCAGGCGCTTCGCGACCATCTCGCCACCGGCAAAGTCACCCTCGCCTCCTCCACCCGAACCGATCTTCCCGACCCTGACTCCTTCGCCCCGCTCGAACGCATCCGCCGCACCTACTCCGAGGTCTCCTTCCGCCAGGCCGCCTTCCAGCTGGCCCAGATGCGCGACCTCCGCCTCGCCACCCTGCCGCCCGCCGAACGCGCCGCCCAGTACACCCAACAGGGTCGCGACTACCTCAGCCAGGGCCTGCTTCCCGAGTCCGAAACCGAGTTCCGGAAAGCCATCGCAGCCGACCCGTCCAGCCCTTCCAGCCACGCCGGCCTCGCCCAGATGCGGGAGCAGAGCGGCAACCCCGCAGACGCCCGCAACGAGGCCCAAACCTCGCTCAGGCTCCACCCAAACGTCGCCGCTTACCTCGTCCTGGCGCGGCTGGAGCTCTCCGCCAACCAGCTCGCCGCCTCCGCCTCGGACGTCGGCAATGCCCTCCGCCTCGAACCCGGCAACACCGCCGCCCTCGGCATGAAGCAGGCGCTCCAGGCTCGCGGCCAGATCCTGCCGTGATCCCTCCGCCTCGCGTCCGCATCCTCCTTCTCCTCATCGCCACCACCACCGCTGCGGCAGCCACCACCCGACCGACCTCCCGAGACGCCACCGACCTCCTACCTTCCATCCAGACACAGCTCCCCACAGAGCTCAACGCACGTCACCAACCGCTTACCCCTTACCTCCAGGCCCTCGTCGTCCAGCACACCAACTTGGCATCCCCCGCACCACAAGCTTCTCCCCCTCACCTCGCGCCGGCGCTCTCCACCCACCCATCTTTCCGCGTTCGTCTCCTCCCCCGCCTCGCCTCGCCCAACCTCGCCATCCTCCTGCTCGGCCTCGGAACCCTCCTGCTCTTCGCGGAGTGCAATCTCCCCGGCGCCATCCTCCCCGGAGCGACCGGCCTCCTCCTCTTTCTCTCCGGAGTCTTCGGCCTCACCCTGCTCCCCCTGCGCCCCTCCGCCCTGCTCGTCCTCGCTGCCGCCTCCGGCTCCCTCGCACTCTCCGCGAAGCTCCCCGCCTTCGGCATACCCGCCGTTCTCGGAACCATCGCCCTCATCGGCGGTCTTCTAACCCTGGTCATCAGCCCTCCCGTCCACCCAGCCCTCGCGATTGCAGTAGGCGCAGCCGTCGGCATCGCCGCTTCCCTCCTCGGCCGGGTCGCCCTCCAGGCAAGGCGCAACAAGGCCATCCCCGCTCCCCGCGACCGTCGCCCCCGCCCCGGCGCCACCGCCCCAAACGCCGTGCGAAACGCCGCCCCAAATGCCGCCCCAAACGCCGCGCCGCCCCCCGCCGATCCCCTCCGCCTGTCGCCCCTTCGCAGCTCCGCCAAAGCCGTTCAGCGTAGACTGGATACATCAAAGTAGTCGTCTCAAGGAGCCTCCCAGGCATGTTGAAAGTCCTCCGGCAGTCCGCACCATGGACTCTGTTGCTTTGCCTCTCTTCCAGTCTCGTCGTCGCCTCCGCATCCGCGCAGGTCACCGCCACCGATCGACAGCTTCGCCGGCTTGACCTCTCCATCAACGGTATCGGCCAGTTCACCAAGGGCGTCGAGGGCACCAACTACCAGGGCGTCGTCGTCAACCAGAGCGCCAGCACCACCCTCGGTGCGCTCGGCACCATCCGCTACACCAGGTCGCCCCTGCTCGGCGCCGAGTTCAACTACAGCTACGCCCGCTTCACCGAAAGGTTCCGGAGCACGCCCACCTACATCGCCAGCGGCGTGCAGGCCAACGCCTCCGAAGCCAGCTTCGGCTATGTCGCCCACGGCCCGGAGCTGTTCGGCTTCCACACCTTCGGCGCCGCCGGCGTAGGCAGCCTCATCTTCAGTCCCACCGGCGGCGGCGGACAGAGTCTGCCCAAGCGGGCTCGCCTGGCCTACTACTACACCGTCGGCATCGAGGAGCCCCTCCTCTCCAGCCACTTCGGCATCCGGGTCCAGTTCCGGCAGGTCTTTTACAAAGCCCCGGACTTCGACCAGAACTATCTCACCATTAATCGGCGAACCTTCACCACGGAGCCGGGCATCGGCCTCTACCTCCACTTCTAGCTCGTGACTGAGCAGGTACGTCGCCGCCGGGCCCCACCGTGTTTTGCCCCGACCGGCAGTAGCATCAAGACGTCTGCCGGCTGCGCGCCGCGCAGTGTTCTCACCCATCATCCGTCCGTATCGTCATTCGCGACGACCGGAGGCTGATCGACGCTGCTTGCGAAGCTGCTCCACTGAGGGACTCGATCCATGCCGATTCGCTACGACTCCGATTCTGATTCGGACACCCATTCCCGTTCCGATTCCGATTCCAAAGACCAGCACGACCGAGGGCACGGCGATCGCGAGATCTCCCTCGGAACCGGCACCGTCCTCGCCATCTTCTTCGCCCTGGCCCTCGTCTGCTCGCTCTTCTTCGGCCTTGGCTACAGCATGGGGAAGAAGTCCGTTCCGCTATCCCCGGTCGCCTCCGCCGCTCACGCAGTCGCCGCCTCCGAAGACCTCGGCAAACCGTCTCCCGGAACTCCCTCCACCTCTCGAAAGCCGTCCTTCGCCAGCGCCTTCAGGCCTGACCTCCAGGTCGTCCAACCCATGGAGCAGACCTCAACCAGCCCCGGCACGGTCCCCGCAACCTCCTCCGCGAAACCCGTCACGCCAAAACCCACCCGCACCGAGCGCCCCGCAGCCCAGCCCGCCCCCATCGAGACCGCTCCTCCTCCCGCCGCCGGCTCCGGCCCGCAAAGCTTCGTTCAAGTCGCCGCCGTCTCCCGCAAAGAGGACGCCGATCTCCTCCTCGCCGCCCTCAAGCACCGCGGCTACACCGGCCTCGTTCGCCAGCAGCCCCCCGACAAACTCCTCCACATCCAGGTCGGCCCATTCCCGTCCAAAAAAGACGCCGAACTCATGCGCCAACGCCTGATCGTCGACGGTTACAATCCCATCCTCAAGTAGCGAGCGGCGGCCTCATCTCCTCCGGCAGCGCCGCCGTCAACGCCTCTCGTACCGCCGTCATCAACTCCTCGCGCGTCGCGTAATCTGCAGCCTCAATCGGCTGCAGAATCTTCACCACGGCAGCATCCGGGTAGATCGCAAAACTCCCCTTTCGCATCATCCCCTGCGTCCCCAGAATTGCCACCGGCACCACTGGCGCCTGCGTCTCGCGAGCCAGAAAGAACGGCCCCTTCTTGAACGCCGACAGCCGGCCCGTAAGCGACCTCGTCCCCTCCGGAAACACCAGGATGTGCAACCCGGACCGCAGCGCCTCGGCCGCCGCGCCCACGCTCCGCTGCGCCGCCTCCACGCTCGAGGATCGCTCCACCGGCACAAACTTCGCCATGCGCATCGCCGTCCCCAGCAGCGGAATCCGCATCAACTCCCTCTTCAGCAAAACCGAGCTGCGACCCGGCAGCACCGGCAGCACCACCGGCGGGTCCAGATTCGAAACGTGGTTGCACATGTAAATGCACGCCCGGTCCGCGGGAACATTCTCAAGCCCCACCACCGTCACACGGATGCCGCCGGCCCCGAGCCCCGCCCGCATAATCCACATCGCAACCCGGTAGAGCGGCCCGATATCGCCGATCAGAAACGAGTACGGAATCCCCAGCAGCGCCGCCACGGTGCCCAGCCCGACATACACCAGAACGATCTTGAACGTGGCAAACATGGGCGGACGGAGTCAGTCGCCTCCGGTCTCGGTCACCGGCCACCTGCCACGGTCTCAGCAGTCGCCAGCAACCTCGGCAGCTTGTCGTCGATCGCCCTCGGCAGCTTCTCGTAAATGCTCCCGAAACCTCCGTTCGAAAGGATCGCCACCACATCCCCCGGGCGCAGCTGTGGAACCATCTCCGCCACCACCGCGTCCGCGTCCGCCGCGGTCATCGCCGGTGTCCCCGCGGCCGCCAATCTCTCCGCAACCCGCTCCGGCCTCAGCCGCTCCTCGGGGGGTATGCTCTCGGACTGGAACACCGAAGCCACCACCACCCGGTCCGCCAGCTGCAGACTCTCCACCAGCGCATCCTCGAACACGCTCCGCCGCAGCGTATTCGATCGCGGCTCCAGCACTGCCCATATCCGCCGCCCCGCATAGCCCTCCCGCAGGGCCCGCAGCGTCTCTCGGATCGCCGTCGGATGGTGCGCGAAGTCATCGATAATCGTCACCCCGTTCACCTCCGCTCGCACCTCCAACCGCCGCTTCACACTGCGAAAGCTCCCCAGCGCCTCAACAATCGCACCTGTCTCGATCCCCTGCCCAGCCGCCAGCGCCGCCGCCGCCGTCGCGTTCAGCGCATTGTGCTCGCCCGCCATCGGCAGCGACAGCTCCGCAAACACCTGCCCGTTCCGCAGCAGCGTCCACTCCGTCGCTGGCCCACGGTGGCGAAGCTCCTTGATCTGCCACGCCGATCCACCCTTAAACCCATACCGCTCCATCCGGCAAAACGCCCTCCGAACACATTCAGTTACATTCTCACTCCCATCAAACGCCAGCAGCAGGCCCCGCCGCGGCACGAGGTTCACCAGCCGCTTGAACGCCGTCTTCACCGCCTCAAGATCGTTGTAAATATCCGCGTGATCGAACTCCACATGGGTCAAAATCGCCGCATCCGGAAAGTAGTGCAGAAACTTCGGCCCCTTGTCGAAAAATGCCGTGTCGTACTCATCCCCCTCAATCACAAACGGCCGCGTCGCCGTCGCCCGAAAGCTCGTCCCAAAGTTCTCCGCCACGCCCCCAATCAGAAACGACGGAGCCAGCTCCGGCCGTGTGCGCGACGCCACCTCGTAGATCCACGCCAGCATGCTCGTCGTCGTCGTCTTTCCGTGCGTCCCCGCCACCACCAGGGACTCGCGCCCCATCAGAAATTCGTCATGGACGATCGCCGCCATCGAGACAAACGGAACCCGTTCATCGAGCACAAACTCAAGCTCCGCGTTGCCCCGCGAGATAGCGTTCCCCACCACCACCAGATCCGGCCGGGGATCGAGGTTGCCTGCGTCGTACGGCTGAAGAACCTTGATCCCCAAATCATCGAGCAAGTCACTCATCGGTGGATACGAAGCCGTATCCGATCCCGTAACCCGGTGACCCCGCGTTTGCAGCAGACCCGCCAGCGATGCCATCGCCGTGCCGCAGATCCCAATCAGATGAATGTGTTTCGGTGTAGTCGCCATGGTAGTGCTATCGTCCCGGCCCGAGCGTCACAGACCCATCCAGAAAGTGTACCCGCGGTTGCAGTGGATCGCTGCAGTCCAGCCGCACCTCCACGCCCAACGGCAGCGTCACGTTCGCCCCGTTCACATGCCCGCTCCGCAGCCCGATCGCGATCGGACCCGCAAACCACCGCAGACTATGCAGAATCGCCGCCTCGAGGAGCTCCATCTGCTCCGGCAGAACACACTGCCGCATATCGCCGAACACGATGCCCGTCACCTCGTCCAGCACTCCGGCCAGCCGCAGATGCACCAGCATCCGATCCCACTGGTACGGCTTCGTCCCGATATCCTCCAGAAACAGAACGCCGCGAAACCGCCCAAACGCATACGCCGTCCCCAGGCTCTCGGCAGCAATCGAGAGGCACCCTCCCCGCAACTCGCCCTCGGCAACACCAGCCCGCAGCGTGCGCAGACCCGCCTCAGCACCCACCGACCAGGGCTCATCCCGACCCAGGCTGGAACCCCAGCTCTCCACATCGACCCCGCCTTCACGCGCAAAGTCCGCCGCCACCATCGGCCCGTAAAACGTCACCAGGCCCGCTCTCTGCAGCAACCAGGTCTGGAGCGACGTCACATCGCTGTAGCCCACAAACACCTTCGCATTCGCCCGGATCAGCTCGGCATCCAGCATCGGCAGCAGCTCCGCGCACCCCCACCCCCCGCGCGTACACACTATGCCATCCACCGCCGGATCCTCAAACGCGGCGTGGAGATCTGCCACCCTGTCCTCCGCCGCACCCGCATAATAAAGCGGCCCGGAACTCAGCGCGTGCGCGCTCATCCTCGTCCGATACCCCATCGCCTCAAGCCGCGCCACACCCCTCTCCACCAGCTCCGGCTTCGCCGCACTCGCCGGCGAGATCACCGCCAGCAGAGCTCCCGCCCGCAACGCCTTCGGCCTTCGCGCTTTCATCACCGGCCCCCTCAACCCGCCCACGCCTCTCCCGTGCACACCATCTCCGCCGGTCCCGTCAGCAGCATCTCCGCCCCGCTCGCAGGCCACACCACCCGCTGCGCTCCACCCTCCGCGATCGCCGTAAGCTCCCGTTCACCACCTCGCAGACTCATCACCGCAGCCGCGCTCGCACACGTCCCCGTCCCCGAAGACATCGTCGGCCCGCAGCCCCGCTCAAAGATCCGAAACGCAATCTCAACCGGCGAGATCACCCGCGCAAACTCCACATTCGTCCCGTGCGGAAACAGCGGACTCCCACTGATAAACCTCCCCAGCTCCTGCCACGCCAATCCATGAGCCCCGAAGTCCTCCGCCTCCACCAACACCACAAAGTGCGGGTTCCCCACATTCACCATCGCCCCCGCGATCTCTCCCACCTCCGGCACAACAATCGTTCGCAGCATCACCCGCGGAACCCCCATCCCACCCTCGATCAGGAACTCGTTCCCTCGTCGCTCCACCACCCGGCACGTCCTCACCCCGCCATGCGTCTCAAACGCGACCCGCTCCAAACCCTCGCTCGCCGCCAGCGAGGCCGCAACACAGCGCGTCCCATTGCCCGAAAGCTCCGCCTCGCTTCCATCCGAGTTGAACAGCCGCAGCCTGTACCCCGATCTCCGATCCAGGAACTCCACTCCATCCGCGCCCACGCCCGTAGTGCGCGCGCACAACCTCCGCGCCAGCTCCGCATGCCGTCCCCCGGCAAGGCTCTCCTCCACAATCAAAAAATCATTGCCGCACGCCTGCGCCTTCATAAAAGAGATCATCCCCACCTACTCTACCCAACCCTCACCGCCGCGGCATTTCACCCGCATACACCTCCGACCGGTACACCCGCGCGCACGGCTGCCCCGTCGTACACAACACCGTCAACTTCGTCAGACCGGAGCTTCTCCTCGCCAGCACCTCGGATACCGGATCGCCCGCGATTGCCACCACGTACGCCGCCTTCTCCGCGGGCGCGGCCAGTGTCGCCTTCCAGCTGTCATAATCGGCCTCGCTCAACACCTGCTTCAGCGGAATGCCCGCCTGCTGCAGCGCCCCAATATGGTCCGACGTCGACATCAGGATCGGCACACCCGCCGGAATCGCCCGCAGCTGCGCCGCCAGCGCCGTTTCAAACACCACCCGTGTCCGCGCATTCACTAAGCCCTCCTTCAACACCGCCGGCACCTCGTACATCATCGCCACTGCGTTCACCAGCACCAGCGCCAGGCTCACCGGAAACATCAATCGGCTCACCAGCGGCGCACCACCCTCATACCGCCTCTCCATCCGCTCTCCCGCCACCGCCGCAAACATCGCCAGCGCCGGCAGCAGCTCCATCCCATACCGCGCGTTGTAGAACGAGTGCGGGTAAAGCTGCGGAATGAAGATCGGCACCGACCCATACGCGATCGAATACACATAGAACGGTAGCGGCGCCCACAACAGCAGCGAACCGAGCTCCAACCGTCGCCGCACCGCGGTCCACAACCCCACCAGCGCCGCCACCATTAACAGAAATCCCGTCTCCCACGCCGCCGAATCCACCTGCGCCGTCCGCGTGTAAAACAGCAGCGCCCAACCCGGGTTATGCCATCCGCGGTAGTGCTTCGACCCCGGCGGTGACGTCCTTTTCTCAATCGCCGCCGCCGAGTACGGCCCGCGCATAAAGTCCAGCCAGTCATGGTAAAAATGCTGGTTGAACACGAGCCAGCTCACCGGTGCAGCCACCGCCAACACCGTCATCACAGTGAACGAAAACCCCACCTCCCGCCACATCTCCCGCCGCCGATACAACCCCCACGCCAGCACACACCACGCCGCCGCCCCCAGAATCCAGCCGTCGTACCGCGTATACACCGCCGCCGCAATCAGCAGACCCACACCGATCAGCAGCCGCCCCGCTCGCCCTGTCGCCCCATGCTTCATCGCCGCCACACACTCCAGCGTCAGCAGCGTCAGCCACAGGATCACCGCCAGAAACAGCGGCTCCGTCATCGCCGTTGTCGCCAAAAACAGCAGGTTCGGATTCAACGCAAACATCGCCGTCGCCACCACCGCCCATCGCCGCGTCAGCATCCGCCGGCCCAGCCGGTAAAACCCCACCACCGCCAGCACATAGCACACCAGCGACGGCCACGCCCCCGCCATCCCGTTCTGCCACCACTCCATCTTCCAGATAAACGGCAGCATGATCAGGTGCGACAGCGGCAGCCACACACCCCCCAGCTGCACCAGACCCGGATTCCGCGAGTCCAGAAGCCTCCGCGCAATTCCCAGATGGGCCACCGCGTCCCCATACAGCAACATGTAACCGCGCGAGTAACAAACCAGAAGCGCGATAAACCCCAGCACCAACGCCGCCAAGGCAATCGGCAGCGTCTCCTCCCGGCTCGCACCCCCATCCTTCGGCTTCGCCGTGGCCGGCCTAGTCCTCGCTTGCAGTGCCCCGCCCCGGCCGGCCCCGGCCAGCCCATCACCCGAGCTGCGCAAACCCCGCCTACTCCCGCGCAAAGCCAAGGTGTGAGATCTCCTGGAACAACCTGAACCGATCCTCGATCTCCCGCTCGCTCACCGACTCGAGCCGCTCCGTGCCAAAGCGCTCCACCGCAAACGATCCCATCACGCCGCCGTAAAACATAGCCCGCCGAAACACCTCCGGCGTAAACTCCGCCTGCGAGGCCAGGTACCCGTAAAACCCACCCGCAAACGAGTCGCCCGCCCCCGTCGGATCCACCACCTCCGCCAGCGGCAGCGCCGGCGCCCGAAACGGATGCAGCTTCGCCGTCCCCGCAAACGACCTCTCGCTGAAGAACGCCGTCGCCCCGTACTCCCCATGCTTGATCACCAGCGACCGCGGTCCCGTCGCCATAATCGTGTCCGCCGCCCGCACCAGGTTGCTCTCCCCCGACAGCATCCGCGCCTCACCATCGTTGATCAGCAACACATCCAGTTCCTTCAAAACCTTCGCCAGACTCTCCCGGTGGTCCGCGATCCAGTAGTTCATCGTGTCCCCGCACACCATCCGCGCACCCGGCATCTGCCTCCGCACCTCTGCCTGCAGCACCGGATCGATATTTGCCAGAAACAGGTATTCGGAATCCTGATACGCCTCCGGAATCTTCGGCGAAAATGTCCCAAACACATTCAGGTCCGTCCCCAGCGTCGTCGCCTCGTTCAGGCTTCCGCTATACGAGCCCTTCCAGTGAAAACTCAGCCCATCGGCCCGCTCAATCCCGCGCGTGTCCACACCGCGCCGCGTCAGCACCGCCTCCTGCTTCGCGGTAAAATCCTTCCCCACCACCGCGATCACGCGAACCTCGGTAAAGTAGCTCGCCGCCAGCGCGAAGTGCGTCGCCGCTCCTCCCAGGCAATGATCAACCGACCCGTGAGGAGTCTCGATGCTATCGAACGCTACAGAACCTACAACGGCAATCGCCATGTCTTCCTTATCTTGAAACGCCTGACCTGGTCTGTCTCGCAGGAGAAGCCAAGCCGTAATACTAATTGGTTACAAATACCGTCCCAGGATCAGCCTCAGCCGCTCCCGCGTCGCCTGCGGAATCACGCTCCGGTCCGTCAGGATCGCATACTGCAGCGCCGTCGCACACCCGCACGCCCGCTCCCGCGGCATCGCCGTCACCGCCGCCCGAACCACCTTGCCCGCGTTCTCCGCGTTCTGGTGCAGCACCGCCACTACCTGCTCGACCGTCACGTCGTCATGCCCCTCGCGCCAGCAGTCGTAGTCCGTTACCATCGCCATCGTCGCATAGCAGATCTCCGCCTCGCGAGCCAGCTTCGCCTCCTGCAGATTCGTCATCCCGATCACGTCCGCGCCCCAGCTTCGGTACAGGTTCGACTCCGCCCGCGTCGAAAACTGCGGCCCCTCCATGCACACATACGTCCCCCCAAGCTTGCCCACCACACCCACCTCCGCACACGCCGCCGCAAACGCCCCCGCCACCGTCGCGCACACCGGATCCCCAAACCCCACATGCGCCACCACGCCCTCGCCGAAGAACGTCGCCGTCCGCGCAAACGTCCGGTCGATAAACTGGTCCGGAATCACAAAGTCGGTCGGCTTGTGCTCCTCCTTCAACGACCCCACCGCCGACACCGACAGGATCCGCTCCACGCCCAGCGCCTTCATCGCGTAAATGTTCGCGCGAAAATTGATCTCGCTCGGAAGAATGCGATGCCCCTTCCCGTGCCGCGCCAGAAACGCCACCCGCCGCCCCTCCAGCTCGCCCAGCGCGAACACCTCCGAGGGCTCGCCAAACGGCGTCTCCACACGCTCTTCCCGAACACCCGACAAGCCCGGCATCGCGTACAGCCCGCTCCCACCAATAATCCCGATCTCGGCCTTCACCAAACTTGTCGCTCCTTCTCTCGTTGCAAATCGCGCTCCAGTTGAATCGCACGCCTCACACTCAGCATATCCCGCGACTCCGGCAACAGCGATCCAACACACCGCATCATCACACCCGCCGGCATCAACGTCCAAAACCTCCCTTCCAACTCCAGCCTCGGCGCCTCGACATCTCTCACCGCGGCGCCCCTTACCGCCGTACGCAACACCGGCCCACTCGCCTGCGCCTGCTCCACCGCCTCCCGCAGCGTGCGCGCCAGCGGCAACGCAAACCCCTCGCTCACAAACACGTCCGTTCCCGCCCGACTCACCAGCACGTCGCCCTCGTTCGTCGCATAGCTCTCCTCCTCATCCTTCGTGTCCGCCTTCGGGTCGGCCTCGTTCTTCGTCACCTTCGTGTACTTCCGCTCGATCTGCGCCGCATAGGTCCGCGCAAAACTCCTGGCCGAATCCGCATTCTCCCATCGCGACAGGTAAAACACCGCCAGCGAACCCGTCCGCGTCTTCTCCGCAGCCGTCGCCGATCTCCTCTGCGCCGCGTAGTAAACTCCACCCGCCCACGCCGGCGTCAACGCCTCCGCCATCTCGCGCCCTCCGAACAGCTCCGCCAGAATCCGCACATCGAGCGCCCCCATCACACCGATGTCGTACGGCGCATACTCCGTGTCCAGCAGCGCATGCACGTCCGGTAAACGCAGCGCCGGCACCGCCGCGTGCGCCAGAAACGCCTCCGGATGCATAATCTCGTAGCTCGAGCTCGGCGGATGCTCCAGCATCTCCCCAAACGCCGCCTGCTTGCCGCTCTTGGCCAGCACCGCCTGCTCAAAGCTCAACCCATCCGTATACGGAAACAGCAGCGACTCCTGCAGCAGTAGCGGTGCCCGCGCCAGAATCGGTGACCCTTCATTCGCCGCATTCGCCTCCTTCAGCCGGCTCACCAGCTCCGGCGAGTCCGCCAGCGTCCTACCCGTCCCCCGCAGCGAGTAGTCCACAAAGACCGCCATCGCCTGCCCCTCCGCCACCGCGTCCCGCGCCGTCTCCCACTCGTCCGTCTCCAGGTGACGGTTGTCCTCCTTCAAGCTCCCGGAGATCCCGTGCACCCCGGAGTCGCCCCACCTCTCCAACCCCACCGCCTGGTCCTGCAACGCGTGCGTCAGCTCGTGCGCCAGCACCGGCCTCTGCTCCTCCGGCTCAATCCAGTCCAGCAGGTTCACCGTCTTCGTCTTGTTATCGTAAAAGCCCGCGATCTGCTCTGTCAGCAAGCTGATCAGAAACGGCCGCAGCTGAAACTCACGATCCAGCAGGCCAAACTTCTTCAGCACCAGCTCCGACCGCTCCAGCCGCTTCGCTCCCTCGTCTTCATTGAACTTCATCTTCAGAAATCGCCCCACCTCTTCGCGCGAGATCAGCCGCCGCTTCACACTATGCTGGATCGGCAGCTTCGAGTCCCCGCTCACAAAGCTCAGGATCTCGTCCACCGACTTGAACAGCTCCTTCGCCTGCTCCTTCGTAATCGGCTTCCCCGCCTCCTGCTTCCCAGCCTCCTGCTTCCCAGCCTCGCGCTTCCCCGTCTGCGGCGGAGTCTCCCCCCGCGGCGCAACCGTCTGCGCCCCACCCGCTTGCACCCCGAGCAGCAAACCCCCAACCACCCCGCGGCGCCACACCGAACCCCATCGCCTCGTCCCTCCCCTCAATGTCCTGCCTCCCAGCCCGGCTATAATCCCCAGTGTACCCACCGCGCTTCTGTAACCATCCATGTCCCAAACCATGTCCCAAACAATCCCCTCAGAAACTCCCTCCAACACCACGCCCCCGCTGGCCCCCCAGCCCCACGTGGAAAGTCTCCTCACCTCCGCCGGCCTCGCCTCCCTCGCCGGCACCGCCTGGATCGCCATCACCGGCCCCGACCGCGTCCGCTGGCTCAACGGCATGGTCACCAACTCCATCGGGGACCTCGCCCCCGGCGCCGGCTGCTACAACTTCCTCCTCAACGCCCAGGGCCGCATCCAGGGCGACGCCCACATCTTCGCCGAACCCGACCGCCTCCTGCTCGAAACTTCCGCCTCGCAGATCCCCACGCTCTCCACGCTCCTCGACCGCTTCATCATCATGGACGACGTCGAACTCAGCCCCGCGGCATCGGATCGCAAGGGCCTCCTCCTGGCCGGCCCCCACGCGCCCGAGATCCTCCGCGACCTCGACCTCCTTCAGCCCGACATCCTCCCCCCACCCGGCGCCGCGCCCACCTTCACCCACCTCCTCTGGCAATCCCACCCCCTCACCGTCCTCCACGCCTACAGCCCCCTCGTCCCTCGCTTTGAGATCTGGGCCCACGAGCCCGCGCTCTCCACCATCGCCGCCGAACTGCTCAGTCGCGGCGCCGTCCACTCCAGCCCCGCCGCAGTCGACCTCCTCCGCATCCTCGAAGGCACACCCCTCTTCGGCGTCGACATCCGCGACCGCGACCTCCCCCAGGAAACCGGAGCCGCCCGCGCCCTCCACTTCAGCAAAGGCTGCTACCTCGGCCAGGAGATCGTCGAGCGCATCCGCTCCCGCGGCCAGGTCCACCGCATCTTCGGCGGCTTCCACCTCCACGGCGCCCCCGCCATCCCCGGCGCGGCTCTCTTCTCGGACGACACGCCAGACAAACCCATCGGCGAGCTCACCAGCGTCGCCGCCATCCACCTCCACGCCGGCCCCGTCCAGCTCGCCCTCGGCTACATCCGCCGCGAAGCCCTCGCGCTCGCGAAGCCCCTCCGCTACAGTGGCGGAACCGCAGAGCCCGTCTCCCTCCCCTTCCACCCCGCCAAAAATCCTTAGGCAGCGACGCACATCTAATCCCAAAGAACCCGCCAGATAACCCCAGAGAGGGCACCCATGCTAGAGCAGAACAAGCCGTTCGTCATCACCGATCGCCGCAAATTCACCAAGGAAGGCGAGCTCCGTCCCGACGCCCCGCAAAACCCCGAATCCTCCTTCGACCCCCGCCCCGCCGCCTCCCAGCCCGCCCGTCCCGACGCCGCGCCAGTCCCCCCCAGACCCGAGCCCGTCGCCGCAAGGCCCACCGAAGCTCCGCCTTCCCCAGCCCCTGCCACCGCCTTCGACCCCGCCCAGGAAGACGCTCTCCCCGCCCCCACCCCCGAGCAGGCCGAGCAGGCCCGCATCGCCTACGAGCAGACCGCCGACCGCCTCGAAACCGCTCTCCGCGCCGCCAACCCCGGTGCCGACCACCCCCCCGCCATGAACTTCGACCAGCTCGTTCAGAGCCTCTACCTCACCGCCATCATGCAGCTCGGCGGAGGCACCCCCGAAGGCGAAAAACCCCGCGTCGATATCCTCGGCGCCCGCCAAAGCATCGACATGCTCGTCGTCGTCGGCAACCGCTCCCAGGGCAACCTCACCCCGGGGGAGACCAGCCTCATCGAAAGCGCTCTCTTCGAACTCCGCATGGCCTTCCTCGAGATCACCCAGGCCCTCGCCCGCTCCGCCGCCAGCCAGGGCCCCAACCCCAAGGGCGGTCCCGGCCCCAAGGGCGGCGCCCCCGCCCCCAGGCCCGGCCTCATCTACTAACCCATGGAGGCTACCCTCACCTTTCTCGGCAGCGGAACCTCCATGGGCGTGCCCACCCTCGGCTGCCAATGCGCCGTCTGCACCTCCACCGACCCCCACAACCGGCGGACCCGCCCCTCCATCCGCCTCGCCTACAACCACCACATCGTCCTCATCGACACCGGCCCCGACTTCCACGCCCAAGCCCTCCGCGAAGACCTCCGCCGCGTCGACGCCGCCCTCTACACCCACGGCCATGCCGACCACGTCATGGGCTTCGACGATCTCCGCCCCCTCAGCTTTCGCGTCCCCGGCGGCATCCCCGTCTACGCCGACGAGGACACCGCGCAATCCATCGAGCGCATCTTCGACTACACCTTCCGCACCGAAGACCGCTACCCCACCAGCGCCCGCGTCAACCTCCATCGCATCGACCCCACCCCCGGCTCCTCCACACCTCTCTTCGGCGCCTCCTTCCAGCGCATTCCCGTCCTCCACGGCCGGCAGGAGATTACCGGATACCGCTTCGGCGCCGCCGCCTACCTCACCGACATGAGCGACCTCCCGCCCGAAAGCCTCCCCCTCCTCCAGAACCTCGACATCCTCATCCTCGACGCCCTCCGCCGCGACCCCCACCCCAGCCACTCCCACCTCGACCGCTCCGTCGCCTTTGTCGAGCAGCTCAAGCCCAAACGCGCCTTCTTCACCCACCTCAGCCACGACCTCGACCACGACCTCACCGAGAGCTCCCTCCCCCCGCACATCCGCCTCGCCTACGACGGTCTCCAACTCCAGTTCCGGATCGCCTGATGCACATCTACCGCCACCTCGACGAGCTCCCTCCCTCCTTCCCTCCCTCCGTCGCCACCATCGGCAACTTCGATGGCGTCCATCGCGGCCATCGCTGGATCATCGGCAACGTCCTCCGCCGCGCCCGCACCCTCGGCCTCCGCTCGCTCGTCATCACCTTCGACCCCCACCCCTCCCGCGCCATCCGCCCCGGCTCCAGCCCCGCCCTCATCACCCCCCTCGAGCACAAACTCGACCTCCTCGCCTCCACTGGCGTCGACGACGTCATCGTCCTGCCCTTCGACGGCGATCTCGCCCGCATGAGCGCCCGCGAGTTCGCCCACGACCTCCTCCACCGCAAGCTCAACGTCGTCGAACTCCACGAGGGCGAAAACTTCCGCTTCGGCCACCGCGCCGAGGCCGGCATCGACGCCCTTAAGACCCTCTGCGCCGACTTCGGCTGCACCGTCACCTGCTACCCCCCGCAAAGCTTTCACGGAGCCCCCGTCTCCTCCAGCCGCATCCGCACCCTCATCGCCGCCGGCGACGTCTCCGCCGCGCACCGCCTCCTCCACCACCCCTTCAGCATCCGCGGCACACCCGCCCCCGGCCGCGGCTACGGCACCCGCTACACCGTACCCACCATCAACCTTGCCCCCTACCCCGAGCTCATCCCCGCCCACGGCGTCTACATCACCCGCCTCCAGATCGGCTCCTCCGCGCCAGCCTCGCCCGGCCGCACCCCGCCGGAACCCGCATCCAACATCGCCTCCCAAACCTTCAACGCCGTCACCAACATCGGCAACCGCCCCACCTTCGGCGCAGACTCCTTCACCATCGAGTCCCACCTGCTCGACTTCCACCCCGTCGACCTCTCTGAAACCACCCCCCTCGACCTCTGCTTCCTCCACCGCCTCCGTGACGAACAACGCTTCCCCACCCCCGAAGCCCTCCTCACCCAAATCAAACAAGACGTGGCCACCGCCAACCGCTTCTTCCGCCTCCTCACCAGCCTGCACCGCTAACCCTGGGTAGTGTCCTAATTTGGTTTGTCTGCGCTCTACGGAGAAGCCTAATTGGCTAGTCGGCGTACTCAAATTCGGGGTTGGTGTCAATTTCCCACTTCTGTGTGGACGCATCGCGGAGTCTGCTGAACCCTGTATTCCTCATCACACCGCAGTCATCAGTGTAGGCAATAGTCCCCTCGCAGCGGAGACGCATGCCGGAAGTGTACTTGGGGGCTACGCTAAATCGATACATCAGCCAATCGTCGTTAAGCATTATCTTGAGGGGACTCTGCCTTCCGGGTTCAAGGGTGATTGGTTCAAAGCGGGCAGTAGCAACGGCACTCTTGGGCGAGTGTTCCCAAATCCAGTCCAGCTTTACAGTCCCTTCGAAGATGTGCGCAGCGGTCCCACCTGTATTGACAACAATTATTTCGATGCAGAGGGAGTCCTCCGATTCGATCACGCGAATTGTTCTAATGCTAACTTTCGGGCGAAATTGTGCAATCAGGGCTGTCGGCTAATCCGAGTTTGATCCCGGGCGGATTGAACACTTCGCCGCGTCTCCCAAGCTTGCCATCCAACCACGGCGGCCGTAATCAACCCCACAACTACCAGAAGCCATTCTGGTCGGAAGAACATTCTCAACATAATGTGAAAGACGTATCACAAGAACTCGTAGACTCGCAGCCATGCGGGATTTCGGAAAGGATTCCAGGCAAACCCCAAACACGAGGGCCAACGGCCCGCTCTATACCAGCCTGGGGCGAAGCCCCAGGTTTCAGGCACAAGAAAAACATGCGGGCTGAAGGCCCGCGCTATCGTTCACCGGCGCATCGTTAGGAACTCCGCTCACCGGCAGATCGCGAGCACCAGCCCGAACTAGCGCAATCGAAGAACCTGCATGGAAGTCAACGCCGAGGCGTCTCACCCCAGTCAAGCAGCACGCCATTGCGAAGGAAGAGGAAGCCGAGGCCAACGGATGTATTTACGCTCCCCCACGGCGTATACGCTCTGCTATCGTCCTGGCATGCGCTGGAAATCATGTCTGCTCCTCCTGCTTCTAGGCACCGTCAGTTTGAGCACTCTCAGCTTGCATGCGCAGAACGCTCCCATGGGCGATCCAAACGAAGGAATTTGGGAAGGCTATGACGGAGAGTCGCGCTATGTCTCACGTCTGCTCCTGTCCTTGGCTGAGGCCATACCCGCCGAGAAGTTCACCTGGCGACCGTCGCCGGGAGTAAGGTCGGTCAGCGAGGTGTACATGCACATCGCAATCGCCAATTTCTACCTCCTAAGCCCTACCGGACCGAAAATGCCACCTGAACTGACCTCGCCCGCTATAGAACAGAAGGTGATCTCAAAGCCCGAGGTCATCCAGTACCTGAAGCGATCGATCGATGCCGTCAAAGCCGCACACGCTCAGCTGAAACCTGCAGACCTTGAGCGCAAGGTCGATATTGAGGGTCACACCGTCCAAGTCGATGGCCTGTACCTGCGCATCCTCTGCCACGAGAACGAACACCTGGGCCAGCTGATCGCCTATGCTCGGTCCAATGGCGTTGTTCCACCCTGGTCCGCGGCAAGTACGGCCACGAAGAAGTAAGCCCCATCGACCGTTCGTTGTCTAGGCGCGAGCCCGTTACTGCGGCGCCGCCCCGGGCGGCAAAACATCCTCCGGCGGCGGCGGCGGCCGCCGCTCAATCGGTGCCACCGGCTGTGTCGCCGGCGCATCCGGATCCACCTCATCCCCCGTCCCCGCCGGCTTACTCACCGGCAACCCGTCCTCCCCATCCGCCGGCGCCGCCGGAACGTCCAGCACCTTCTTCGGCGCACCCGCCGACGCAAACCGCTCCTTCGGCCTCGACGCAATTGCCACCCGCATAAAATCCATCCACATCGGCAGCGCCGCCCTCGCCCCCGTCTCCTTCTCGCCCAACGACTGCCGGTCGTCGAACCCGATCCACGTTCCGCACGTCACCGAAGGCGAAAACCCCACAAACCAAGCATCCGTATAGTTGTTCGTCGTTCCCGTCTTGCCCCCCAGCGGGTGCTTCAGCGAGGCCGCCGCCGCCCCCGTCCCAAACCGCGTCACCGCCTCCAGCAGCTGCATCATCATGCGCGCCGTCTCGACCGACACCACCTCCGTCACCTGCGGAACCTTCTCCGGCAGCGCCAGCCCGTCCGCCTGCGTCACCCTCCGAATCGTGTGCGGCTCAATCCGAATCCCGTCATTCGGAAAGACCGAGTACGCCCCCACCTGCTCCGCCAGCGTGATATCCGCCGACCCGATCGCCACCGGCAAAAACGCCGGGATGTTGCTCGTAATCCCAAACCGGTGCGCCGTCTCGATCACCTTCCGGATCCCCACCTTGTTCGCCAGCTTCAGCGCCGGAATATTCCGCGACTCCGCAAACGCCGTCAGCAGCGTCATCGCGCCCCGGTAGTCCGGCTCGTAGTTGTGCGGCGTATACGGTCCCCCCGGCGTAGAAAACGTCGTCGGCGAATCCACTACGATGTCCGTCGGCTTCGCCCCATCCTCGATCGCCGTCGTATACACATACGGCTTGAACGACGAGCCTACCTGTCTCTGCGCCTGCGTCGCCCGGTTGAACTGCGACACCGCGAAGTCCCGCCCACCCACCATCGCCAGCACCTCCCCGTTCGCGTTATCCAGCGCCATCAGCGACCCCTGCGCCCCCGAGTCCTGCTGCAATGATAGGTGCAGCCCCCCATCCGCCCGGCTCGGCTCCACCCGCACATACACCACATCGCCCACCCGCAGAAACGCCTCCGCCCGCGTGAACTGCGTCCACGCAAAATCCTCCGGCTCAAGCTCCGCCGTCTGCCCTCCCACCTTTACCAGCGCCCGTCCCTTTGCCATATCCAGCACCAGCGCATGGAAGTACGCGCCCGGCTCGACCGCCTGCGCCCAGTCCGCATGCCGGTACTCCGAAAAGCTTCCCGCCGCTGCCGCCACATTCTGCAGTCGGCCCTTCCACTTGTGCCTCCGCTCGTACGCCGCCGTCCCGTCCAGAACCGCCTTGTTCGCCACCCGCTGCAGATCCAGGTCAAGCGTCGTATACACCCGCAGCCCCGCCCCGTGAACCTCCTCCACCCCATACTGCTTTTCCAGCTGCCGCCTCACCTCCTCGATAAAGTACGGCGCCACACTGTTGACCGGCGTCTCAATCCGCAGCCCCAGCGTCGCCGCCTTCGCCGCGCTCGCCTCCGCCGCCGAAATCTTTCCGTCGGCCAGCATCTCGCTGAGCACCAGGTTCCGCCGCCTCAACGCCCGCTCCGGATACTTGATCGGCGAATACGCCTCCGGCCCCTTCGGCAGCGCCGCCAGCAGCGCCGCCTCCGGCAGCGTCAGCTCCCGCACATGCTTCGAAAAGAAAAACTCCGACCCCGCCTCAAACCCGTACGTCCCATGCCCCAGATAAATCTGGTTCGCATACATCTGGAAGATCTGCTGCTTCGTGAACCGCCTCTCGATCTGCATCGAGAGAAAGACCTCCTGCACCTTTCGACCGTACGTCTTCTGCGACGACAGAAACAGATTCCGCGCCAGCTGCATCGTCAGCGTCGACGCCCCCTGCGACCTGCCCTTGGCATGGATGTCACGCCACGCCGCACCCACCGCCCGCAGCAGGTTCACCCCCCAGTTGCTCTCAAAGCTCTTATCCTCAATCGAGATAATTGCCGCGCGCAGCACCGGCGGCAGATCCGTATACGGCACCACCACCCGCCGCTCCAGGGCGAACGACCCAAACACCTTGCCATGGACATCCAGCAGCTCGGTCGTCGTATTCGGCCGGTACCGCGCCAGATCGTTCATCTCCGGCAGGTCGATCGAATACACCAGCAACAAACCGCACATCGCCCCAAACACCGCCGACAGCCCCAGCAGCACCAGGGACGTCGACCGCAGCAGATACTGCCTGCCCGGCAGCCGCGCCTCCACCCACCGCAGACCGCCGTCAATCCGCCGCCAGGCAGCCGCCCGCTTCGTCTCAGGCCGCTGCGTCCCCGGGTTGGACAGGCTCCCCACAGCCCCCCACCATACCAGACCAGCCCCGCATTCCCCTCAACCGAAATTCCCGCAACAGAGTACCGAAATCCCTCAACTCATGCTCACAACCGACACCCGCCGACCTGCGACTCGCCCCTAAGCCGCCTTCGTCTTCAGGAGATCCAGCGCCTTCGTCAGCTGCTCATCCACACTCACCGCCGGCTTCGTCACAGGCTTCGCTCCCGCGGCCGCTGGCGTCGCATCCTCATCCTCCGCCTCGGCCTCCGGCTGGTTCGAGGCCACCAGCACCGCCGGCGTCACTCCCTCGTCCTGCAGCTTTTTACCCGAGGGCGACTCATACTTCGCAATCGACAGAATCAGCGCCGCCCCGTCCGGCAGCTCAAACGTCTTCTGCTGCGCCCCCTCCCCAAACGTCTTCTCCCCCACCAGCTCCGCTCGCTTGTTGTCCGCCAGCGCCGCCGCCACCAGCTCGCCCGGCCCCGCCGTCCCCCGGTTCACCAGCACCACCACCGGCGCCGTCGCGTTGATCGTCTTCGAGGCCTCCGCCGTAAACGTCTGCTTGGCTACCTTCTGCCCCTCGAGCGTGGCAATCGTTCCTGTCTGCAGAAAAAAGTTCGCCACCCGCGTCGCCTCTCCCATGTCGCCCGCCGCCACATCCCGCAGGTCCAGCAGTACCTTCTTGTTCCCCGCCTTGCCCATCCCTTTCAGCTTTTGCTCAATCTGCTGCGCATGCTCATGATCCAGAGCCACCGGCTTAAGATACAAAATCGACGAGTTCTCATACATCGTCTCCGACACCGGCGGCACATTCGTCACCGCCCGCGTCAGCACCACCTTCTCCGGCGTCGCCTTCCTCGGCCGAACCACTGACAGCGTCACCTGCGTCCCCGGCTGCCCATCCAGCAGCAGCTGAATCATCGCCAGCGACAGGTCCCGCGTATCCTGCGCGCCGATCGCCTCGATAATGTCCCCATCCGAAAGACTCGCCCGATCCGCCGGCCCCCCCGCCACCACCGACACCACCGTGGCATACCCGAAGCGCTTCGAGACGTTGATCCCCACCTGCGCCTTGCCCGTCCGCCCCGCCTTGTAAATCTTGTAGTCCGCCGCCGTCAGGTAGCTCGAATCCGCATCGAGTGACTCCAGCAGCCCCCGCAGCGCCCCATTCGTCACATTCCCGATATTCGGCTCTTCCACATAGTCCGTCTGGATGTGCCGCAACACCTCGCTGTACACGTTGATCTGCCGGTACGCCCCATCCTCTTGGCTCGTCGCGGCACTCACCCCACTCGAGTTCACCCCCAGAAAGATCGTAAGAACCAGCGCAACCGACATAGCGAGCAGACATATCTTCGAGATCTTCAGCATGCGACAGGGGCCTCCAGCAAGGCATGTTCAGGAGCAGGGTGGTAAAGCCAGGCAACCGTTAGACGTCGCCCGTCCCAAAAATGATACTCCCTCCCCAACTCGCCGCCCCACCCCGTCCCTACCACTTTCGTGGCGCCCAGAACGTCTCCTTCTTGCCGCAAAGCCTGGAAGTCCGCCGCGGAAGTCCAACCCCCGGAAGCGTGCTCACTGAGATCCGCCAACGAGGTCCAGGAAACAAATCCGAGCCGCCGAAGTCAGGGCCAACGACGCGACCCATACCAGCCTGGGGGTGAAACCCCAGGGTCTTCCACAAATCCGAACCCAGAGGGCTGAAAGCCCGACTCCATACCAGCCTGGGGTGAAACCCCAGGTCGCAGAATAAACCGAAGAACACAAGGGCTGAAGGCCCGACCCATACACGCTTCACATGCATCTTCAGGAGCCACCACAGATAAGAGCAGCGCGCGCCTCCACACAACTGTGCCATGCCGACAAGAGTCGCAGGCTGCAAACGCTTTCGATGAACCGGAGCAATGACCTAGGGATTCGCTTGAGCGAGCGACTGATTCTGCCGTCTGTGCTGGCCCACGATTCCACATGTTGATGTGTGTCTTCGGGGCGCCACTACCTGTTGCAGGGCGGTCTGCGGTATCGTTTCTTTGGTGGCGGTGAGAGGAATCGAACCTCTGACCTACGGGTTATGAGTCCGTCGCTCTAACCATCTGAGCTACACCGCCATGGTGTCTGATCGTGCGTTCTGCCATCCCGGATCCGCACACAGGCAGGTCGCCCATCGGCAAAGGGTAGACAATAAATTCTTGCCACGCTCAGACTTCATCATACCGAACTCACCCGTCCCCGAAAAGCAGCCCGTGCTCCCGACCGCACGCGTCCTCGGCGTCATCCCCGCCCGCCTCGCCTCCACCCGCCTCCCCCGCAAAGTCCTCCGCGAGATCGCCGGCAAGCCCATGCTCGCCTGGGTCTTCGAAGCCGCCCAGCGCTGCCCCGGCCTCGACGGGATCGTCATCGCCACCGACTCCCCCGAAGTCGCCGAACTCTGCCACGCTCACAGCTGGCCCGTCCACATGACCTCGCCCCACCTCGCCAGCGGCTCCGATCGCGTCGAAGCCGCCGCCCAGGAGATCCCCGCAGACATCTACGTCAACATCCAGGGCGACGAACCGCTCCTGGAGCCCGAACATCTCTCCGCCCTCCTCCGCCCCTTCACCAACCCCGCCGTCCAGGTCTCCACCCTGCGCGTCGCCTGCACCCCCGGCAACATCCGCAACCCCAACGCCGTCAAAGTCGTCACCGCCCTCGACGGCTGCGCCCTCTATTTCTCCCGCGCCCCCATTCCCTTCGATCGCGATCCCCAATCCGGCGGCCAGGGGCCCCAATACTGGAAGCACATCGGCCTCTACGCTTACAGCGCCGCCGCCCTCCACCGCTTCACCCAGCTCCCACCCAGCCACCTCGAGCAAACCGAACGCCTCGAACAGCTACGCCTCCTCGAAAACAACATCCCCGTCCATGTCGAAACCGTAGAAACCGACACCATCGGCGTGGACACGGAAGAAGACCTCGTGCACGTTGAAACCATCCTCCGCGCCCGCCTCCGCCAGGCACCCCTCCACCCCACCTCTGTCGTCCCGAACGAAAGCAAAGCTGTCGTCCCGAGCGAAAGCAAAGCCGGGGTCGAAGAACCTCCACCTCAGCCCAGCCACAGACCACCATCCCACACCTGACTTTGTCACCTTAGACGAAGGCAAAGCCCGCATCTCAGCCCAACGACAAACCAACCCCCGCTCCTGAGCTTCCTCAAGACCAAAAAAGCTCATCGCAAGCCCAAACCACTGTCGCACTACCGACCCCGGCCCGAGCCATAAATCAACCGACCGTGTGGCGCAAACACCCACCTCCATCCGCTAAACTGGAAGTACAGCAACGAGAAAACGCGGCCACGGCCGGGCTTTCCCGTTTAGATAGAATAGTTTACCCGTAAACCCTTTGCGCTGAAGAGTTTGCGGCAGCAAAGAACGTAACCCGTTCAAACAATAGAGTTTAGGGAGGGGGTACTCCGGGGGGGGGTACCCCTCAAGCCACGGACCGGAACTAATCCAGGACCGGAAGTCGCAGCACGAGATGATCGTCTCGAAGCTCTACGGCAACCTCGGTCAGGGACGGTGTGATCCAGTCAGCAGCCTGGAGCTGGCTCGCCTCGTGCGTCCCCAGCACCGCCAGCACACGGCATCCAGCCGCCTTCCCCGCACCCACGCCCGCCGGCGCATCCTCCACCACCAGGCACTCCTCGGGCCGAAATCCCAGCAGCTCCGCCCCTCGGCGGTACGGCTCAGGATCCGGCTTGCCGCGCTCCACCATGTCCCCACTGATCAGCCGCTGCGGAACCGGCAACCCCGCCGCCTCCAGCCGCCCCAGAAGCAGCCTCCGCGTCGCCGAGGTCACAATCGCCCAACGATCCACCGGCAAACGCTCCAGCAACTCCCGGGCCCCCGGAAGCACCGTCAGGTCCGCCGTATCCTCGATCTCCATGTCCTCGATCACACGCAGCCCTTCCGCGGCGTCGATGTCCGGCCGCAGCTGCCTCACCACATCGATCGCCCGCGTGCCGTGCGGTATCTGGAACGTGGCCGACCCCGGCACCTCATAGATCTCCGCCCACCGCCGCCAGCACCGGTTCACCGACCCAATGGAGCTCACCAATACCCCGTCCATATCGAACAGGACACCCTTCACCTCCACCCCCACCACCCCGCTCAACCCCCGCCTCCGCGCAAAACAAACTGCTCCGCCGCAGCCAGGACGCGCGCGACAGACGCCTCCGAGCAGCTCTCGCAGTAGACGCGTAACAACGGCTCCGTCCCCGAAGCTCGCAGCAGCAACCAGGTCTCCGCCGCGTTCGGCTTTCCCTTGCATTCCGGATTGTCGAGGAAGAACTTGATGCCGTCCATCGTCTCCACGCGCAGCACCGTCATGCCAGCAATCTCCGCAAAGCCCGCTTCCGCACGCTCGATCGCGGACCGCTTGATCTCCTCGTCGATATGCATGTCGATGCGGCCGTACTGATGCTCCCCAAACTCCTCCTGAAGCGCATCCACCAGCTCACGGAGACTCTTCTTCTCATCCGCCATCACATTGGCAATCAGTAGCGAGTTCAGCAACCCATCCCGTTCCGGCAGGTGGCGGCTAATCCCGATTCCCCCTGACTCCTCACCTCCAACCAGGATGTTCTCCGTCAGCATCAGCTCACAGACGTACTTGAATCCAATCCCGTGCTCATGAAGACGCCGCCCGTGCTTGGCCGCGATCCGGTCCAGCATCTTCGTCGTATTGAACGCGCGAGTCACATCCCCCGGCCACCCCTTCCGCTCCAGCAGCCACTTCAACAGCACCGCAAAGATCTTGTGCGCGTCGATCACACGTCCGCACTCGTCCACCGCCCCAATACGGTCTGCGTCCCCATCCGTAATCAATCCCGCGTCACAGCCCTCGGCAACGACTGCTCTCTGGGAGGCACTGATGTGCGGCAGGATCGGTTCCGGATTGATACCTGGAAAAGCTGGATTCAGCTCTCCGCGGATCTCCACAAACGGGATCTCGGCCCTCTCGAAGATGCCCGCGATCACACCACGTCCCGCGCCATACATGCAATCAATTAAGAACTTGTACCCCGACCTCCGAATCGCATCCAGATCCACAAACCTCTCGATAGCGGCAATGTACTCCGGCAAGAAATCCACGCACTGTATGCTCGACGGACTGACAGCGGACGGAAGAGACTTGTAGAGGTATTCCTCAATGGCCGCGATAATCGACGGCTTCCCTGATCCGCCGTAGCTCGCTTTGTACTTGATCCCATTCCACTCGGCAGGATTGTGGCTCGACGTGATCATAACCCCGCCGGCAGCCCCCCTCTGACGCACAGCGTAGGAGAGCGCCGGGGTCGGAGTCACGCCGCTCGCAAGGGCAACCGGTATCCCCGCCTCTTGCATCACTTCCGCGACAACTCTGGCGAAGGATTGTGAGCCGAATCGTGTATCAAAGGCAATGCAAACGCCACGCGACCATTCCTCTCGCTCAAGAAGATAATGAGCTATCGCCGAAGCTGCAATGCGAACGTTAGCATACGTAAAATCGTCCGCAATGATGCCGCGCCAACCATCCGTTCCAAACTTTACTCCCGCCGAACTCCTCGCCATTCCACTCCCCGAGATGTCAAAGACAGCCTTCATATTCCTTGGCGGCTAGCGCCTTTGTAATTTGACCTACGTCCTGAGATCGCTCCCGCGTCGTTACAAGAACAGCATCGTCGGTAACAACCACTACGAGGTTCTCCACGCCGAGAAGAGCCACCGTTCGCCCCGGAGCGTAAACGTACGTGCCCGTCGACTCGATGGAAACATTCACGTCTGATTCGATGACATTGGCTTTACTTCCGGATTCTTCTGCTGAACTGCAGGAATGTTCGTAGAGTGCATCCCACGAACCAAGATCGTTCCACTCGAAAGTAGCCGGCAGGCAATATATCTCTGCCTCTGCCTCGCCCTTTGCGGAACGGGGTTCTAGCACTGCGTAGTCGATGCTGATGTTCTCGCATCGTGGGTATACGTCTGCGAGGACCTGTGCAAAGGCGGAAGTACCGTAAGCGTCGGCGATCTCTTGCAGCAGCGTGGCTAGCAAGGGCCGATGCTCTCGTATCGCGTTCGCCAGTGTTCTCGCACTCCAAAGAAAAATCCCGCTGTTCCAAACGTAATTGCCCGATGCAAGGAACTCCTGAGCCTTTCCGAGGTTCGGCTTCTCGGTGAAGCGTCTAACCCTGTACACGGGTATGGTGCCGCACGGCAGCGTCTCTGCAAGTACCTGGCTTCCCTGCTCGATATAGCCATACCCCGTTTCGGCACGCGTCGGGGGGACACCCAAGACCACGATTCGTGTCCCGCTCGCGGCTAAAGCGATCCCAGCCCGAATAGCTTCTGTGAAGCCCGAAACGTTCTTCACCACGTGGTCTGAGGGAAAAATCCCGATGACCGTGTCTGGCTCACGCCGCTCAAGGAGAAATGCCGCAAGCGCACAGGCTGGAGCCGTGTTGCGCGCAGCCGGTTCACAAAGGACGTGATGCCGCGTTAGCTCGGGCAGCTGCTGCCGTATTTGCGATTCAAGAAGTTGATTCGTGATGACCCACACGTCGTCAGACTTCGCCACATCCTGAAGACGAGAGAGCGTCTGCTGGATCATGGTTCGCTTTCCATCCAAGGCGAGAACCTGCTTGGCCCTCGCCTTTCGGCTGCGCGGCCAGAAGCGTGTTCCGCTACCTCCAGCCAGAATCACGGGAGCGAAGCGAGGTTCAAAGATCATAGAGTTTGACGACATAGGCTCATCTGTGGGTACAAGAGTTGCTCTAATTCAGAGAAGCTAAATATTTAGCTATGCGGTTGAGGCCCTTTTCGATTACGTTGTGAGAAACGGCATAGGACAAGCGGATATGCTCAGAGGTTCCAAATGCCTCCCCAGGCACCACGACTACGTGAGCTTCGGTCAAGAGCTTCGAGGCAAGATCGGCCGCAGAACGAACCATCCCCCTCTTGATGAAGCTTTGGATATTCGGATACACATAGAAGGCGCCTTGTGGCACCGTGCAGGTAAGTCCTGGAATTGACTGGAAGCCATTGAGAACCAAGTTCCGTAGCTTGAGATAGTCGGCCCGCATCTCAACCACGCACTCCTGAGATCCACTCACCGCGGCGATAGAAGCCTGTTGCACAATGCTCGCTGCATTCGAAGTGCTTTGAGACTGTAGCTTACTAATGGCTGTGATGACAGGCTTCGGACCTAATGCGAAACCTGCTCGCCAGCCCGTCATCGCGTATGTCTTAGACAGGGACCCAAGGATAACGATGTGTTCTCTACAGTCCGTAAACGATCCGCCACTTACAATCTGCCCGGTAAAATTTAGATAAACGTAGCACTCGTCGAGGAGCACGTAGATGCCGTGCCGGTGACCAAGGCGAACGATGTTCTCCAGATCCTCCGGGGCTACGACGGCACCAGAGGGATTGGAGGGTGAATTGAGAATGATAGCGCGCGTCTTTGGCGTGATCGCCGCCTCAATCATGGAGGCGGTAACGCGGAAATTCTCGGCTTCGCTGCTCTCGACAAAGACCGGTTTGCCGCCCGCGTACTGGATGATGTCCTTGAACGAGACCCAATAAGGCACCGGAAGAATCACCTCGTCTCCATGATCCACAAGGACCTGTATGGCATTGAACAATGCCAGCTTGCCGCCCGTTGTAAAAACGCATTCGTCGGGACTGTAGTTCGAGCCAAAGTCGCAGGCGTGACGATCGGTAATCGCCCTTCGGAGCTCGGGAACGCCAGCCACATTCGTGTACCGGGTGAAGTTTCGCTCGATGGCCTGAATCGCAGCATCTTTAATATGTCGGGGCGTTGCGAAGTGGGGCTCACCAGCGCCGAAGTCGGCAAGATCAACGCCTTGCGCTTTCAATTTCAAGGCTTCAGCGGTAATCGCCATCGTGGCCGAGACTTCAATACGCTCGATGCGATCGGAGAAGACCTTGGTTGCCGTCATAGTCATTCTTTCAGTGTGTCAGATTACGCTGCCGATATAAAGGGTAGGCGATCAGACTTTCGAGGGAACCTTGGATCGCAGCCGATCAACAACAAGCCGCGGAACGAGCGCGGAAACATCGCCACCAAGCTGAAAGACTCCTTTGATCAGGCGTGAACTCACATAGGTGTACTTTTCAGCGGGCATCATGAAAAGCGTCTCCAGCTCTGGATCAAGTTTTCGATTCATCATAGCCATTTGGAACTCGTATTCGTAGTCGCTGATAGCTCTGATCCCACGTAGAACAGCTTTTGCTCCTTGCTCGCGTGCGAAATCGACAAGGAGACCGTTGAAGATGGCCACGGAAACGTTTGGGAAGCCCTGGGTCGCCTCGGCAATCATCTCTAGTCGTTCCTCCACGGTAAATAGAGGCGCAGCCTTGTCACTGTTTCGCAGAATCGCAACCACGAGATCGTCGACGATCTTGGCCCCGCGGGCAATCAAATCCAAGTGGCCATTCGTCAGAGGGTCAAAGGTTCCCGGGTAGATTGCCTTGACAGTGTGCATGCATGAGCAGAATACGGTCGTACCTGATCGGAAGCAATGATCGAAGCTTCTCCAGAGGTACTTTCGTCCCTCGACTAAAGAAAAACGTGCGTTTCGAACTTTTCACTTTAGTTGGCAATGACTCGGGTAGGAGTGCCGTTTGGCTCAAAATCAGCTAGGTAAATCACTACTTTCGAGGAGTTCGTACGATCTCCTGTGCCTGGACAGCGCCGTTTGTTGGCGCCGGGGGCAACACCACCGTATCGCTTCCGCCGATCTTCAACTTCTTCCGGACTTCCGCATCCATGCGCAAGAAAAGTTCCTTGTTCTCTTTCAAGAACGTCCGAACATTCTCTCGCCCTTGGCCGATACGTTCGCCCTGGTAGCTGTACCATGCGCCACTCTTGTCGACGACGTTGTGAAGAACCGCGAGATCGAGGACATCCCCTTCGCGAGAGATCCCTTCACCATAAAGAATGTCGAACTCAGCATCCCGAAACGGAGCAGCAACCTTGTTTTTGACAATCTTAACCTTTGTGCGCGATCCGACTACGACGTCGCCTTCTTTGACGGCGCCGATGCGCCGGATATCAATCCGCACCGAAGAATAAAACTTGAGAGCACGCCCCCCCGTCGTCGTCTCGGGATTGCCGAACATCACCCCAATCTTGTCACGGATCTGATTGATGAAGATAAGGCAGGTGCGTGACTTGGACACGGTTCCGGTAAGTTTGCGAAGCGCCTGACTCATAAGCCGGGCCTGGAGTCCCATATGGGAGTCGCCCATCTCTCCGTCGAGCTCAGCCTTTGGAACCAGGGCTGCTACGGAGTCCACAACGAGAACGTCGATCGCGCCTGACTTTACGAGAGCCTCCACGATTTCCAGGGCCTGCTCGCCGTAGTCCGGCTGACTAATCAACAAGTTGTCTACGTCTACGCCAAGTTTTTTAGCATAAGCCGGATCCAAGGCGTGCTCGGCATCCACGAAAGCGGCGAGACCACCGGCTTTCTGGGCTTCCGCGATAATTTGAAGAGTGATGGTCGTCTTTCCCGACGACTCCGGACCGAAGATTTCGATGACTCTCCCGCGTGGCACCCCACCCACGCCAAGAGCAGCATCGAAAGAGATAGAACCTGAAGAGATAACCGCAATCGGACCGATTGCCTCCTTGGATCCAAGGCGCATGACAGAACCTTTGCCAAACTGCTTTTCAAGCTGCGAAAGTGCCGTTTCTATTGCTTTATTCCGGTCATCTGCCACGATGGGGATCTCCTCATTCCGGGTGGGACAGAGCGGATAGTAGCACGTTTACATGGCAAAGAAAAGGCGAATACAACTAACGACGTAGAAGGTCAATGGGCTGGTTCACGTCCTCGACTCGAAACAGGTGGGCCAGCGCTGGGTAGCGGTCAGCCACGGCCCGGTACATCTGCCATGCTACCCGCCTATAACTAAAGTGACCTGCGGGTCCAGAACGCAGTTCCGAGATGTACACGGCCTGCGCAAAATCCATCTTGAACATGGCCCGCCGGCGAGTCGCAAGCGGCAAAACATATTGTGCTGACATGATGCTTTCAGGCTCGGTCGAGGTCCGTAGAGAGCGGAAGGCAGTGTAGGCGGAGGTAATAGCAGACCGAAAGCTCTCCTCCATGCCCGCCTCCGCCAGAGTGGGTTGTCCGGGGCAAAGCGGCTCCTCATAGCCATGCTGGTCGGTGTACCCCTGAAGAAGCTGGACACAGCGTCGATGTCGGTGCATGTCGCGGAATCCACCGACATCCATCAAAATATCGAAGCGAAACGCGTATCCCGCGCTGAGGCTGCGGAGCAGCTCGTCATGGCGTCCGCGATGTTTCGTTCCAAGCCGCACTATCTCCGTTCGCTTGGCTTCCGAGACAGAGGAG
>JAABUZ0100000614.1_pt1 | contig 84894 bp, 88 predicted proteins | sample 5562091 | NCBI WGS metagenome assembly JAABUZ01 (sample SAMN12813069, study PRJNA571459) | rock metagenome | isolation source: Antarctica rocks | place: Antarctica: Victoria Land, Linnaeus Terrace sud | collected 2015-12-21
TCTCCCGGCACTCGCGACGCCCGTCCACGGCGTTCACCGCCGCCACCGTCGGCTACGGGCTGACACAGATCCTCTGCTTCGTCGTCGGCCTCGCCGCACTCGCCCTGGTCGCGGGCAATGGTGACAATGTCTTCGCCCCGATGCTCGCCGCACCGCTCGGCCTGGGCGCCCTGCTGATCCTCGTCGTCCGCGAGACCGACCAGTCCTTCGCCAACGTCTACTCGACGGCCGTGTCGATCCAGAACCTCGCGCCGCGGGCGGACCGCCGACTGCTGTGCCTGGCCATCGGCGCACTCGTCACCGCGCTCGGGCTCGGCGTCACGATCGACGACTACGCGGTCTTCCTCGCCGTCATCGGATCGATCTTCGTGCCGCTGCTCGGGGTGGGGGTGGGCGATGCCCTGGTGCGTCGCGGGGTCACGTCGGACCTGTCGCGCTGGGCGCCGTCCCGCCCGCTGATGGTCCTGGCCTGGGTCGTCGGGCTGGTGGCGTACCAGCTGGTCAACCCCGGCGGGGCGCCGGGCTGGTCGGATGCCTGGACGGCCCTGCGCCAGGCGATCGGGTTCGCACCGCCGTCGTGGCTCTCGGCGTCGCTGCTCTCGTTCCTGGTCGCCGCCCTCGCCGCATCCGCCTGCGCTGCCCTCGAGAGCCGGCGCCGTCGCCCCGTCGGGATGACCTCCCTCGATTGAGGATCGGTCGGGCGGGGCAGCCCGTCGACGAGAGATCCGTGTCTGCCCGAGAGGAGCCCGCGATGAAGAGGATGTCGACGCCGTCGGCTACCAGGCCCACCGTCGCCGGCGGGGAGGAGCAGCCCGCGGTCGTGCTCAACCAGCTCGTCGACGCCGTGCGTCACACCGGGCGCCTCGGCGTCGTCGGGCTCTACCTACCCAGGATCCCGGCGCGCCCGACGAGAACTCCGCCGAGGCAGGTTGCTGTTCAACATCGGCCGCCTATGGCCGCCTATGCCCGCTTCGACCGTCGCGAGGACGGCTACTCCAAGGTCGTCCTGAAGCCTTGAGCACTGCTCGAAAGGGAAACAAGCGTGAAGATGCGGACCCTCGGCAAGACCGGGATCAAGGTCAGCCCGTACTGCCTCGGCGCCATGATGTTCGGCGCGTGGGGAAACGCCGACCACGACGATTCGATCAGGATCATCCACAAGGCCCTCGACGCCGGGATCAACTTCGTCGACACCGCCGACGTCTACGCACAGGGCGAGTCGGAGGAGATCGTCGGCAAGGCGCTCACGGGCCGTCGCGACGACGTCGTGCTCGCCACCAAGGTGCATGGGGGGATGGGCGACGACCCCAACCGGGCCGGCAACTCCCGGCGCTGGATCGTCGCCGAGGTCGAGAACTCGCTGCGACGGCTGCAGACCGACCACCTGGACCTGTATCAGATCCACCGCCCCGACTCCTCGGTCGACGTCGAGGAGACGCTCTCGGCGCTCACCGACCTCGTGCGCAGCGGCAAGGTCCGCAGTGTCGGTTCGTCGACGTTCCCGGCCTCGGACATCGTCGAGGCGCAGTGGACGGCCGAGCGGCGCGGACTCGAGCGGTTCCGCACCGAGCAGCCGCCGTACTCGATCCTCAACCGGGGCATCGAGCGCGAGGTCCTGCCGGTCTGCGAGCGCTACGGCATGGGCACGCTCGTCTGGAGCCCGCTGGCCATGGGCATGCTCACCGGGAAGCACCGCAAGGGCCAGGAGTCGTCGACGGAACGGATGAAGTTCGCCCCGGGACGCTTCACCGACGAGCGCAAGCTCGACGCGGTAGAGGATCTGGTTCCGCTGGCCGAGAAGGCCGGTGTGTCGATGGTCCACATGGCGATGGCCTTCGCCGTCGCCCACCCGGGCGTGACGTCCGCGATCATCGGCCCGCGCACGATGGAGCACCTCGACGACCTGCTCGCGGGGGCCGAGGTCACCCTCGACGACGAGGTCCTCGACCGCATCGACGAGATCGTCCCGCCCGGCGTCGACATCAACCCCGGGGACGTCTCCTACGCACCTCCGGCGATCGATCGGGCGACCCTGCGCCGGCGGCCGGTGGCGGAGCGCGCGGCCGCGTGACCGGTGCTCGTGCGGCGGGTGCTGCTCCGCATCGGTGCGCGCCGAGGTTTGCCCCCGAGATGAATCGGCTACGTGACCTGCCGCGCCCTCCGTGCACCCGGTCGACCGCGGATCGGGTCGGGTGCTCGTCGAGCCGAGGGAGAACCGAGTGACCACCGTCGTCATCGTCGTCGTGGTGGTGATCGTGCTGGCCCTGCTGGTCGGAGGGGGACTCGCGCTCGCCCGGCGCCGCCGCACCCAGAAGCTGCGGGAGCAGTTCGGCACCGAGTACGACCGCGTGCTCGAGCGGTCATCGAACCGTCGGGAAGCCGAGAAGACGCTCAGTGCCCGGCAGGAGCGCCACGACGAGCTCGAACTCCGTTCGCTCAACCAGCCGAGCATCGACCGCTATCGCGACGACTGGAAGCAGATCCAACGCTCGTTCGTCGACGATCCCGGCTCCGCCGTGGAGCAGGCCGACGGCCTCGTGACCGCCATCATGCGCGACCGGGGCTACCCCGTGGACGACTTCGAGCAGCGGGCCGCCGACGTCTCGGTCTCTCACCCCGGCGTCGTCGAGCACTACCGGGAGGCGCGTCGCGTGCGGGACGCCCACCGCGACGGCACGGCAGGTACCGAGGACATGCGATCCGCCGTGACCTCCTACCGCGACCTCGTGGAGTCCCTGCTCGACGAGAGCAGTGACGACCGGGGAAACGACTCCGGCGAGGGGCGCCACCGGGGGCGCGGCATCTCGGGTGATCGCGGCGGGCGCCACGGCACGGACGAGCAGGCGCGCGACGCGCGCCAGGACGGGAGTCGACGGTGACCGACCGGGACCAGTACAGGGAGCCCGTCGCGGACGACGGGCGCCAGGAACCCCGCACACCGCCCAGGAACCCCGCGATGCCGGACGGTGCCGAGCAGGAGGGCCGAGAGGGCCAGCACCACGGCGACACGCCGCCGGGCCACGACGCTCCGGCCCGTCCTCCGCAGGGCTACGGCCACCAGAGCCGCGAGCGACAGGGTTATGGGCGGCCGGACCCGCCCGGCTACGGCCAGCCGGGCCCCGGACCGCAGGGCTACGGCCAGCCGGGCCCCGGACCGCAGGGCTACGGCCAGCCGGGCCCCGGACCGCAGGGCTATGGCCAGCAGGGCTACGGCCAGCCGGGCCCGGGGCCGGAGGGCTACGGCCAGCAGGGCTACGGCCAGCCGGGCCCCGGACCGCAGGGCTATGGCCAGCCGGGCTACGGCCAGCCGGGCTACGGCCAGCCCGGTCCGGGTCATCCGGAGTACGGCCAGCAGGGTCCCGGCCAGGGCCCCGGGGAGCAGGGGTACGCCCAGCCGGGCTACGGCCAGCAGGGTTACGGGCACGAGGGTCCCGGACCACACGGATACGGGCAGCCGGGCTCCCCGAACGTGGGCGCACCGGATCATGGAGCGACCGCCTTCGCCCCGCCCCCGGGACCGCCGCACCAGGCATACGCCGCGGAGCCCCGTCCCGAGGGCTCCGGCGGCGCTCCGGATGGCTCCGCGGGAGGCGGCCAGCACACCGGGCTCCCGGGGCGTACGGAGCAGCTCGGAGCGCGCGGCGTCGACCCCACGACCGGTCCGACGACCGGTCCGACGAACGGCCTCGCCGAGCCCGGATCCGCCGGGTCCGGCGCGGGCTCGGCTTCGGAACCCGAGGTCGCCGTCCTCTCGTCGACGGTCTCCGACGCCCTGCGGCGGCGGTGGGACGACGTGCAGACGGCGTTCGTCGACCGTCCTCACGAGGCGGTCGAGCAGGCGGACGGGCTCGTCGGGGACGCGCTCGACGAGCTCGGTCGGGTCTTCCGGGAACAGCGCGCCGACCTCGAGAGGCGTTGGGACGACGACTCGAGCTCCACCGAGGACCTGCGGCAGGCACTGTTCCGCTACCGCGAGTTCTTCGACCGGCTCCTGGCGCTGTAGCCCCGACCGGCGGGTGAGGGTCCTTGGTCCGCACGGAGACCAGGCCGCCTCCCGGGGACGTCGGGTGGGGCACGGGACGGCGCGTGGCGCCGTTCGTCCGACCGGCAGCGCCGTCCGTGCGGTACAACGAAGGTCGGACGGGCCGGAAGGGATGGAGGCGGCCGTGAGCAACCGGTTGCACTCGTGGGACGACGGCGACGTCGAGGTCGTCGCGAAGCGGCTGTGGGCAGGAGGGGTGGCGACGGCGATCGTGGCCGCCGGTATCGGGATTCTCGGGGTGCTCATCGTGGGGACGGTGCTGGACGTCGGCATCCAGGCGGCCGGCCGCAGCGGCGCCCTCGTGGAGAACGCCTCGACGATCATCCCGGTGTCCGCGGCGATCGCGGCGCTGGCGGGCACGGCACTGCTGCACCTGCTGCTGCTCACCACACCGCGCCCTGCCTCGTTCTTCTCCGCGATCGCCTTCCTGATCCTCGCGGTGCTGGTCCTGCAGGTGTTCCTCGCGGACGGCTCGATCGGCGCACACATCGCCACGGCGGTGCTCTACGCCGCGATCGGCGTCGCCATCGTGTCCATGCTCTCGGGTGTCTCGGCCACCTCGGTGCGCCCGAGGTCCCCCGGCGGCTGGGGCGGGCGGCGCTACGACGGCCGGTACGACCCGCAGTACGACACCCACGACCCGCAGTACGGTCCCGGTCCCTACGAGCAGGGCAAGGGCGGGTACGACGCCCGTGCGCAGCCGACCGAGCGCTACGACCCGCGGGGTCGCCCCGGCGACCGCTGGAGTTGAGCCTGCCCACCGGCCAACTGCGGTGTCGTGACCTTCCTTGCCATTCGGCCCCCGGCCTTGACCGATTCGGCTGACCCTCGACACGATCGGACCTCCTGATCCTCGTGGACGGCTCTTCGCCTGCCCGCACAACGGTTCGTCGTCCGGTGGGCGGCGTGGTGGAGAGGTGGTCCTCGTGGCGCGATCGTCGGTCAACGGACGCGGAGCAGGACCCGAGCCCGCCGGTCGCCCGGCACCCGTCGACGCGGTGGCCGTGCTCGACCAGGAGTCCGACCAGGAGTTCGACCCGCAGGCCTCCGGCCCCGGGGCGCTCACCGCCGCCCGGGCTGCCCTGCGCCTCGCCCTCCCCGAGCCGGGCAGCAAGTTCAGCCAGGACGACGAGTGGTGCGTGGTCGCCCAGCCCGGGGGTCCGTGGACGGAGTTCCGCTTCCACGACTACGACCGCATCTTCGCCGTTCCCGGCCTCTACGAGAAGATCTTCTACGACGTCCTGGGCTGCGACTCGCCGCGCTTCATGGTCGGCCTGCTCGCCGACGCGCTGGCCGCCGCCGGACAGGACCCGGCCTCCCTGCGCGTTCTCGACCTCGGCGCGGGCAACGGGATCATGGCCGAGGAGCTCGCCGCGGTCGGCGTGCCCTACGCGGTCGGGGTCGACATCCTCACCGAGGCGCGCGATGCCGCGGCGCGCGACCGGCCCGGGCGCTACGCCGACTACCTCGTCGCCGACTTCACGGCGCTGTCCGCCGCGGAGCACGACGTGCTCGCCGAACACCGCCTCGACGCCCTCACGGTGGTGGCGGCCCTGGGGTTCGGCGACATCCCGCCCACGGCGTTCCGCACGGCCTACGACCACATAGCCGACGGTGGGTGGGTCGTGCTCACGATCAAGGACGCCTTCCTCCACGAGACCGACCCCTCCGGGTTCGCGGCGATGATCCGCGGCGGGATCGAGTCGGGCGCGCTGGACATCGTCCGGCGGGAGCGCTTCCAGCATCGGCTCGCCACCGACGCGAGCCCGCTGCTCTACGTGGGGATCGTCGCCCGCAAGCGCGCGCCCCTGCCGACCTGAGCACGAGTGCAGGTCCGTCGTCGTGTGACCCGCCGGTAACACGCTCCACCCCGTACGGTTGTCGGGACCGTTGTCGTGGAGGTGTCGGGAAATGTCTGTCCAGAGTCGTCCGTCGAGCGTGCCCGTGAGCGAGCCACAGCGCCCTGCCGACCTGGCGAGGGCTCTGGAGTCCCTGGTCCCCCCCGAGCTCCTGGCCAAGGCCGACCCCGCCCTGTTCGGGCGGACGATGCTGCAGCTGGCCCAGGGCTGGGCGGCGCACCCCGGGGACGTCTCGCGGGCGGTCGCCGCCTTCGCCGGGGCGTCGGTGCGGGTCGGGTCGGCGACGGTGGCGCGGGCGCTCGGCGGTGAGCCCGAGGGCCCGATGCCGGTCGAGCGCGACGGTCGGTTCAAGGACACGACGTGGACGGAGAACCCAGCCTTCTGGGCGTTGCGCCAGGAGTACCTGGCGATGCTCGACATGCTCGAGTCGCTCGTGGACGCGGCCGGGCTCGACGACGACGCGCATGGGCGCGCCTCGATGATGCTCGGCCTGCTCGGCAGCGTGCTGTCCCCGACGAACGTGCTACCCGGCAACCCGTCCGCGCTCAAGCGGGCCTTCGAGACCGGCGGGTCCAGCGTGATCGCCGGTCTGCGGTCGATGCTCGCCGACGTCGCGACGAACAACGGGCGACCCCAGCAGGTCGACAGGAGCCAACTGCGCGTCGGCAAGGAGCTCGCGGCGACGCCGGGGAAGGTCGTCTACCGGAACCGGCTGATGGAGCTCGTCCAGTTCGATCCGCAGACCGAGGACGTGCACGCGGTGCCGATCCTCGCGAGCCCACCGTGGATCAACAAGTACTACGTCATGGACCTCGCCCCGGGCCGCAGCTTCCTCGAGTGGGCGGTGCAGCACGGGCACACCGTCTTCGTCATCAGCTACCGCGACCCCGACGCGTCGATGGCGGACACCGGCCTGGAGGACTACCTCGAGCTCGGTGTGCTGGCGGCCCTCGACGTGGTCGAGGAGATCACCGGGTCGAGCCAGGTGGATCTCGTCGGGCTCTGCCTCGGCGGGCTCATGGCGACGATCGCCACCGCCGTGCTCTCCAGCCGCGGAGAGGACCGGATCCGCTCGCTCACCCTGCAGAACACCCTGCTCGACTACAGCGAACCCGGCCCGGTCGCGAGCTTCGTGAACCCCGACATCGTCGACCGCCTCGAGCGTCAGATGCGCGAGACCGGCTACCTGCCCGCCGACTCGATGGCGAACACCTTTGATCTCTTACGTGCCAACGATCTGATCTTCAACTACGTCGGTCCGAACTGGCTGGAGGGCAAGGCGCCGCCCGCGTTCGACATCCTCGCGTGGAACAACGACTCCACGCGGATGCCGGCGGCGATGCACTCGTTCTATCTGCGGCACTTCTACCTCGCCAACGAGCTGGCCCGTGGCGAGCTCGACCTGCTCGGCGAGCGCATCTCGCTCAAGGACGTCACCGTCGACACCTTCATCATCGCGGCCGAGAACGACCACATCGCGCCGTGGAAGACGTCCTTCACCTCGACGCAGCTTCTCGGGGGCGAGGTGAGCTTCACCCTCTCCACCGCGGGCCACATTGCCGGTGTCGTGAACCCGCCGAGCCCGAAGGCCAAGCACTGGGTGGGGACCGTGGCCGACGGGTCCGATCCCGAGTCCTGGCGCTCGCGGGCCACGGAGGTGCAGGGCTCGTGGTGGGAGTCGTGGACCGAGTGGATCGCCGAACGAGCCGGCGAGCGGGTGACGCCGCCCGAGGTCGGGTCGTCGGTGTACCCGCCGCTCGAGGACGCGCCGGGCTCCTATGTCCTGGGGACGGCGTAGAAGGCGGCGCCGTGTGCGCGAACGCCGTGCGGCGCTTGCTCCCCGCTCTGACCTGACCCGCGCCCAGGGGCACCGCTTGGTATCCTTAGCGTTCAGCGCACGCACCACCCCCGGAGGTTGGACATGACGACGCCGTCACCCGAGCAGATGCAGACCCAGGCCCTCGAGTACGTCAAGCAGGGCCAGGAGGCCCTGTCGGCCATGGTCTCGACGCTGTCCGAGGCCCTCGCGTCGGTGCTGCGGACCGCTGGCGGGGTCGGGGGAGCGGGTGGGACCGGTACGGGCGCCGGACCGGCAGGAATGCTGCCGAAGCCGGTCGAGGCCGTCGACCAGGCCTTCGACATCAGCATCCAGATGCTCGAGGCGCAGCGCGCGTTCGCCCATAGCCTGCTCGACGCCGCTGCTCCCGCGCTCCGCGCCGCGGAGTCGGCCGTCGATCCCACCATCGACCGGACCCGGACGCGCTGACGCCCGGCGCTCTCGAGCACACCGGCGGAGGAGCGGGCAGTGGTGTCGGCGCAGGCCTGGGATTCTCAGCGTCGGGCGCTCGGCGAGTTGATCCGCAGCCAGCGGCGTCTGGCCCGGCTCTCGCTGCGTCAGCTCTCGGCGTTGTCGAGCATCTCGAACCCCTATCTGAGCCAGGTCGAGCGCGGGCTGCACGTCCCGTCCGTGCGCGTCCTGCAGGCGATCGCGCAGGCCCTCGACATCTCGGCCGACACGCTCCTGGTCCAGGCCGGCCTGTTCCGCTCTCCGCTCGGGAGCACCGAGGACGAGAGGGATCACGACGGAGCGGGTCCGACCGAGCGCGCGCTGCGCAAGGACGGGCGTCTCACCGACGCCCAGAAGGAGGCGTTGATCGCCGTGTACCGCAGCTATCTGGCCGACGGGAACGAACGGAGATCCCGCTGATGGCCGCCCGCGCCCTCCCTCCCGTGCCGTCCGGGGACGCCGGTGGCTCGGAACGCATGATGACGGTGTGGGGACAGCAGGTGCGAGTGCACGTGCGCTCCGCCCGGCCCCCGGGTCCCGGACACGTCCGGGTCCGTGCGCCGCGGCCGCTCGTGCTCGTCAACGGTATCGGCGCGAGCCTCGAGCTCTTCGACCCGCTCGTCGACGCCCTCGACCCGGCACGCGAGGTGATCCGCTTCGACGTCCCCGGCATCGGCGGCTCCCCGCTGCCCTGGGTACCGCTGCCGATGGCGGCGCTCGCGGCGCTGCTCTCCGGGATCGTCGACGGCCTCGGCCATCGGCGCGTCGACGTCCTCGGCATCTCCTGGGGCGGGGGCATCGCGCAGCAGTTCGCCCTGCAGTACCCCGGGAAGGTGGGGCGGCTCGCCCTCGTGAGCACGGGGATGGGCGTGATGATGGTGCCGGCCCGCTTCGCCGTGCTGGCCAAGATGTTGACACCCCGACGCTACAACGACCGCTCCTACCGACGGGAGGAGGGCGCCGAGATCTACATCGGTGAGGACCAGGCCGCGGTCGACCGCCTCTTCGAGCGCGTCCACCGGGTCTCGACGCAGGGCTACACGTACCAGCTCCTCGCCGTGGCCACCTGGACGAGCCTGCCGGTGCTCGGCCTCATCGCCGCGCCGACCCTCGTGCTCGCCGGGCGTCGTGACCCGGTCATCCCGGTGGTCAACGCCCAGATCATGGGCGCCATGATCCCGCGCTCGACCGTCCACCTGCACGAGGGCGGGCACCTCGGCCTGCTCACCCGTCCGGACGAGCTCGGCGGCGTCCTGGAGGACTTCCTCGACCACGACACGCCCTGACCCAGGGCGTCGGGGTCCTACAGTGGTGGACGTGCCCCGCATCAAGATCGTGCGTGCCGCCGACGGGCGGCAGTGGATGGTGCGCCAGAAGCTCGAGTGGATCGACCCGTCCACCGAGGAGGACTTCGAGCACGACATGGAGGGCGGTCGCCTCGCCTCCATCGGCATCCTCTCGTTGCTGGGTCTGCTCTGGGTCGCGCTGGTGGCCTGGGCGTTCACCGGGGGCCAAGGCGTCGTCGTCCCGTGGTGGGTACTGCTGTTGCTGGTCGCCGTGGCCGCGTTCTTCCCCATCCGCTGGATCCTCCGCCGGCCGCGGACGCTGCTGGCGGAGACCGCGGGCGGCGCCGACGGGTCCGGGCCCGAGCGCTGGGTCGGGTGGGTACGCGGCACGACCGCGGCCCGCGAGGAGATGATCCGCACCGTTCGCAACCTCGAGACCCGGGCGACACCGGCCTACGCCGACAGCCCGCTGCAGCCCGGGCTCTGACGTGCCCGAGCTGCCCGAGGTCGAGGCCCTGGCCGAGCACCTGCGCACCCACGCGCTCGCCCGCCCGGTGGCGCGGGCCGACCTCGCCAGCATGACCGCGCTCAAGACGTTCGACCCGCCGCTCTCCGCCCTCACCGGACGCCTGGTCACGGGGGCGGGGCGCCACGGGAAGTTCCTCGACATCGGACTCGACGGCCTGCACCTGGTCGTGCACCTGTCCCGGGCCGGGTGGCTGCGCTGGCACGACCAGGCCTCCGCCACCCCGCCGAAGCCGGGGAAGGGACCCCTGGAGCTGCGCGTGCACCTCGAACAGGTCGGCGGGCCCGGGTTCGACCTCACCGAGGCCGGCACGCAGAAACGGCTCGCGGCCTACGTCGTCACCGATCCCGCCCACGTGGCGGGGGTCGCGAAGCTGGGGCCGGACGCGCTCGAGGTGACCCGCGACCGGCTCGCCGAGCTCCTCGCCGGGCGCGGGGTGCGCCTCAAGACCCTGCTCGGCGATCAGCAGGTGATCGCCGGCATCGGCAACGCCTACTCCGACGAGATCCTGCACGTGGCGCGGCTGTCGCCGTTCGCGTCGGCGGGCAAGCTCGACGCCGAAGCGATCGACCGACTGCACGCCGCGATGGTCGAGGTGCTCTCCGGCGCGGTGGCACGGGCCGTCGGCCAGGACGCCGCCCGGCTCAAGGGCGAGAAGCGCTCCGGGCTGCGGGTGCACGCCCGGACGGGTCTGCCCTGCCCGGTGTGCGGCGACACGGTGCGCGAGGTGTCCTTCGCAGAGCGCTCCTTCCAGTACTGCGCGACCTGCCAGACGGGCGGCCGGGTCCTCGCCGATCGGCGGCTCTCACGCCTCGTGAAGTGACCGCCTGCACGCTTCGTCACCGACAACGTGCGTACGTTGCGCCGAACAGGCGACACGACGGGGAGAGGGGCGTGCGGCGGATTGCCGGCGCGCGTCGCGGCGGGGAAGCATGACGGCCGTGCCCGCCCGGCTGACCGACCCCCTCGCGATCGTCGCGCTGGTGGTCCTCGTCGGGCTCGTCGTCGCGGGGCTGGTCGTCGCCCGGCGGGCGCGCCGCCGTCGCCAGTTCGCCTCGCCCCTCGAGCGGGCCACCTTCTCCACCCTGCACACCGTCTCGCTCGCTGCCCCCGCCCTGCGTGCGGGGCTCTCGGAGAGCTCGGCCCAGTACGCCGTGCCCTACCTGCGCACGCTGCTCGACACCGAGGCGCTGTCGATGACCGGCGCGGACGGGGTCCCGCTTGCCTGGGACGGCGAGTCCGAGCACCACAGCCTCGACGTCCGCCAGCAGGCCGAGAAGGTCCTGCGCTCGGGTCGCCAGCAGGTCGCGAGCCGGAGGGACGTCGACTGCGGCTCGGCCGACTGCCCCGTGCGGGGGATCGTCGTGGTCCCGCTCGAGGTGGACGGCAATGTCGTCGGGACCCTCGCCGCGGTGAGCACCGAGACACCCGGACCGGTCCTCCTCCGCGCCTCGGCCGAGGTCGCGCGCTACGTCTCCAGTCAGCTTGAGCTGGCCGACCTCGACGAGTCCCGGGCCCGGCTCAACCGCGCCGAGGTGCGCGCGCTGCGGGCCCAGATCTCGCCGCACTTCATCTACAACGCGCTCAACACCGTCGCCTCGTTCATCCGCACCGACCCCGAGCGCGCCCGCGAGCTGCTCACCGAGTTCGCCGACTTCACCCGCTACTCGTTCCGTCAGGCCGGGGAGTACACGACGCTCGCTGACGAACTGCGCAACATCGACCGTTACCTCATGCTCGAGCGCGCCCGCTTCGGTCCGCGGCTGACCGTGAAGGTGCAGGTCGCCCCCGAGGTGCTCTCGGTGGTACTGCCGTTCCTCGCGCTCCAGCCGCTCGTCGAGAACGCCGTGCGCCACGGCCTGGCCACGAAGGTGGAGGGCGGGACGGTGACGCTGACCGCGCAGGACTCCGGGCCGGAGTGCCTCATCACCGTCGAGGACGACGGGGTGGGCATGGACCCCCGGGCTCTCGAGGAGGACAACCGCGACGCGCACCTGTCCGGCGCGCACGTGGGCCTGGGCAACGTCGACGACCGCATGCGCTCGGCCTTCGGCCCCGACTACGGCCTCGTGGTCGAGACCGAGCGCGGCGCGGGCACGAAGATCAGCCTGAAGGTCCCCAAGTTCCGCGCCGGCGTCCGCGCCTGAGAGCGGGAGCCGGGCGCGGATAGCCTGGGTTCATGGAGTTCCGCGTCCCCTCGGCCCTCTCGTCGGTCCTGCCCGCGCCCATGGGAGGAGCGATCGGTGGGCGGACCGTGAGCGTCGTCCGTCTGCATGGCGTGATCGCGGCGCCCAGTGGGCCAGTCCCCCGTTCGGTGATCAACCTTGCGGCCGTGGACACGGCCCTCAAGCGCGCCTTCGAGGCCGACCGGGTCGACGCCGTCGCCCTCGTGATCAACTCGCCCGGCGGCTCGCCCACCCAGTCGGCCCTGGTGGCCGACCGCGTCCGAGGGCTGGCCGAGGCCCATGACGTGCCGGTGCTCGCGTTCTGCGAGGACGTCGCCGCGTCCGGGGGCTACTGGCTCGCGTGTGCCGCCGACGAGATCTACGCGCACCCGACGTCCATCGTGGGGTCCATCGGCGTGGTGAGCGGCGGCTTCGGGCTCACCGGGCTCATCGAGCGCTTCGGCGTGGAGCGCCGACTGCATACCTCGGGACGGTCGAAGGCGCGCCTCGACCCCTTCCAGCCCGAGAAGCCCGAGGACGTCGAGTGGCTGACCGGCCTCCAGGGCGAGCTGCACGCGCTGTTCGTCGAGTGGGTCCGCGACCGGCGCGGGGACGCCCTCGCCGCGGACGAGGATCTGTTCACCGGGGAGGTGTGGCTGGGGCGGAAGGCGCGTGAGCTCGGCCTCGTCGACGACCTCGGCACGCTGCGCGAGGTGCTCGCCCGACGGTTCCCCGAGGCCACACCGGTCGTGGTCGAGCCCCGCAAGCCGCTGCTCGCGCGCCTGGGCCTGACCGGCCTCGTCGGAGTGGAGGGTGCAGGCTCGGTGAGCGCTCTCGACCCCGCAGCGTCGGTGACCTCGGCGCTCGAGTGGCTCGAGCACCGCGCCGCCTGGAGCCGGTTCGGGCTCTGAAACGGCCTTCGGTCGCGGGCGCGTGAGCGTCCGGTGGCCCTACCCTCTCGGGTGATCGTCGGAAGACCGGCCGACCGAGGGGGTGCGACGTGCCGATCCCCGACGTCGGCTGGGGCGCTCGCGACACCTCCGGCCTGAGCCACGAACAGATCCATCGGTGGGTGCACGACGGTGCCGACCCCGTCGCGCTCGCCGACGCCCGTGACCGGCACGCCGCGCGGGGGGCTGAGCTGCGGGCGGCCGGCCGCCGCCTGGAGGCGGCGCGAGGTGCGCTCGACGAGGGATGGGCCGGCCGGGACGCCGACGCCGCGGGCTCCCGCGTCCGCGCCCTCTCCGACCGGATGGTCCGTCTCGGCGACGACCTCGCCGGGCAGGCGCGCGGTCTCGACGGGATGCGGGTGGCCCTCGAGCGGGTCCGGGCCGCTGTCGGGCCGCCCCGGCCCGCGGTCCTGGACCCGCTCGTCGGGGCGCGGGCTCGCCGGCCTGCCGTCGGCGGCCGCGGGGCTCCCCGCCGACGGTTTCGCCGCGTTCCACTCCGCCCACGCCGACGAGGTGGCGGCCCGCGCCGCCTACCGCACCTATCTCGAGGAGACCGCCGCATCGGCCCGGGCGGCGCCCGCGGTGCTCGACGCGGCCCGGGTGCCCGGCACCGGGAGCTGCGCCCCGCACACGACCGGGTCGGGGGGCCCGGAAGCCCGGGGAACGGGTCCGTCCGGGGCGGGGACCCTGGCCCGGGCGGCGCGAGCCGGTGGAGCCGGGCGGCCCGTCCCCCCCGTCACCACCGGGACCGGCGCGACCCCGACCCGGGCCGTCACCGAACCGGTGGCGGGGTCCGCGGCCGCGACGACGTCCACCCGTCCCGCGAGCCCGTCCGGGGCCGTCCCGATCGGCCGCGGAGGACCGGGTCGTGCAGGTTCTCCTGCGCGGGCGTGGGGTCCGTCGGGCCCCACCGAGCCCGGGCGCAGGATGTCGTCCCGGGTGCCCGCCGGCCGTCCCACCCGTGCCGGGCCGTCCAGCGCCTCCGACGCCCGGCCCCCGGACCGGGGTCGCCCTCCCGCCCGGGGACTCCTGGAGCGCGTGGCCGCCGTTCTGCGCGGTCGAGGGGGAACGCGACCGACACCGGCGATCCGAGACCCGGAGCGCCGCCGGTCGGAGGAGCCCACGACGGGGACCCCGCCGACCCCGTTCCCGTCCCCGGCCGGCGGCCGCGGGGTCCTCGGCGTGTCAGCACCGCTCGACCCACCCCCCGAACCGACGTGGGGACCCCCGCGGCAACGGCCCCGCTACCTGGTGGAGGCAGACGGGGTGGACGCCGACGCCGGGGACGCCGACGCCCCCGCGTTCGTCGCCCCTCCGGTGCTCGGTGGGGACCCGGGTGGTGAGCCGCGATGACCGCGGTCCGGAGCGCGATCGAGCTGACCCGCCACGAGCTGCTCTGGGTCGTCGAGCAGTGTGGTGGCGACGGATGGCCCTACCCCCTGCGACGGGCCCACTGGCCGGCCGAGACCGAGGAGGAGACCGCGGTCCACCGCGCCCGTGCCGAGTCGGCCCTGGGCGGGCGCGGGCTGCTCGCCCCGGGGGCAGCGTCCTTGCTCCTCGCGGTGGGCGATCTCGTCCGGGACTGGCGGCTCGCGGTCGACCTCGTCCACCGCTCCACGAGCACCCCCCGGGCGGGGGTGGGGGTGTCCGACGGCCGCCGCGCGGCGGTCCTCGTCTCCACCGACCACACCGAGGCGCCGGTCCTGGTGTCCGCGGCACCTCCGGACCGTCTTCCCGAGGCCGTGCTCGCTGTCCTCCCGTCGTGCGCCAGGGGCACCGGCGTTGCGGTCGGGGTGCCCGCGGACGCCCTCCGGCCCGGCCAGGACACCTCGACCGACGCCGCCCCCGCCACCCGGCGGGGGGCCGACGCCCGGAGGTACGCGCGCCGGTTGCTGGACTCGGCGACGGGATGGGCGCAGGCGGGCGTGGCGGTCCGACCGCTCCCCGCCGGGCCGGGGCCGCCGGGCCCGCCGGTACGGCGAGAACCACTCGTGATGTGGCTCGACGGGCCCCATGGGAGGCACCGTGTGGTGCACGATCGTCGCGGAGGGCCGGTCCGCGCGCTCGTCGCCCCGGTCGACGACGCCGAGCTCGCCGCCGACCTCCACCGCGTGATCTCCGGTGCCCCGCCGCTGCCTCCGGGAAGGAGTGCCGCATGAACGACGGTCCGGACGCTCCGCCCGTCGGGACGCCGCCCGGAACGTTCGACCCGGTCCCGGCCTCCCCACCGGGCTCCGTTCACGGACCGGCCGCGCAGGGCACCGGCTCCGCGGGCGGGTCGACGGTGCTGCGCCCGGAGGACGCCGAGCGCTTCACGTCACGCCTCGACGACCTCGAGCAGAGCGTCGCCGAGGCCCGGGACGCGCTGCGCCGCCTCGCCGAGACACCGCTCGCCCTCGGCTCAGGACAGGACAACGCAGTCATGGGCGCCTGGTACCGCGACCTGCTCGACGGTGACGCCGCCCCCGCCGCCGACGAGCTCGCCCGCGAGCTGGACATGGTGCGCCGCGCGGTCCGCGAGAGCGTGGCCCGGTGGGAGGACACCGACCGGGGCGCGGCCGCCGGGTTCCACCCCGACCCTCCACCATCGTGATCACCCGCGCCGGCCCGGGACCGCGGCGTGTCGCGCCCGGAGGGCGTTCGCCGACGCGGCGCCACGGAAGGGCGACCGCTGGAGTGGGGCCTCCCCGTGGACGGGGCAACGACGGGTGTGCAGGATGACGGGGCAGTGACTACCAACGACAACGACGGTCTCGTCGTCCTCGCGGTGGACGACGAGGAGCCGGCGCTGCAGGAGCTGGCGTTCCTGCTCGACCAGGACCCCCGCGTCGGTACTGTGCTGCGCGCGAACGACTCCATCTCCGCGCTGCGCATCCTCACGGGGGGCGACCAGGTCAGCTTCGGTGGATTCGGCGGTGGAGCGCTCCCGAACGGGCTTTCCGCGCCGGCCAAGCAGTCGGACGTCGACGTGCTCTTCCTCGACATCCGCATGCCGGGCCTCGACGGTCTCGAGCTCGCGCAGGTCCTCTCCCGCTACGTGATCCCGCCCGCTGTCGTGTTCGTCACCGCACACGACGACCGCGCTGTCGAGGCCTTCGACGTCGGCGCCGTGGACTATCTCCTCAAGCCGCTCCGCCCGGAGCGCCTCTACGCCTCGCTCTCCCGGATCCTCTCCACGCGGGGGACGACGGTGTCGGTCGAGCCCGCGGCCGAGGAGGAGGGCGACGACGAGGTGATCCCCGTCGAGCTCGCCGGGACCACCAAGCTCGTGCAGCGGTCGACAGTGCGGTGGGTAGAGGCGCAGGGCGACTACGCGCGGCTGCACACCACCGAGGGCAGCCATCTCGTGCGCATCCCGCTCTCGGTGCTCGAGGAGCGCTGGTCCGACGCCGGGTTCGTGCGCATCCACCGCTCCTACCTCGTGGCACTGCCGCTGATCACCGAGCTGCGGCTCGCCGGGTCCGGGTACGTCGTCCGTCTCGGCAGCGGTGCGGACATCGCCGAGCTGCCGGTGAGCCGGCGGCACACCCGTGAGCTCAAGGACCGTCTCGTCCGCTCGACGAAGCAGGCGTGGGGCCGGAGATGACCGTCCAGGGTCGTCTGCGGGTCGCCGACGGCGCCCCGGTCGACCCGCCCGCCGCCGCCGAGGCCGGTCCGTCGCGCCCGTCGGCACCGCCGTGTCCTCCGGTCGCGGAGGAGGGTCGCATTCCCCGTGGCGTCGTCCGTCCCGCCCCGAGCCCGTTCCCGACCCCCGGGCAGCCACCCCCCGGGGTCGCACGCCGCACGGGTCGGCACGCCCTGCCCGAGCGCCGGGGCGTGGACGAGCACACGCCACCCCGCGGCTACCAGCCCCGCCACGCGGTGCCCGACGCACCGACCGAGCAGTTCGCCCTCGCGCCGACCGACTCGGGGCCGGCGTCGTCCTCCCTCGCCACCGTGACGCCGCTCCCCGTCCCCGCCCCGGTCCCCGAGCCGATTCCGGAGGCCGCGGCGACGCCGGAGGCGGCGGCCAAGAGGCCCCTCTACGGCCCCGGGCCCATTGATCCGGACGCCCCGGTGCCCGACCGGGTCCGGGTAGTGCTCGCCGAGCGACGCTCCCCGACGCGGGCCGTCCGGACCGTCGCCGAGATCGAGCAGCAGACCGAGACCGGCGAGTTCCTCCTCGACAACCTCATGCGCGCCCAGCTCGCCCTGGCCGTCCGGCTCGGGCTGGTCGCGGCCCTCGTCCTCGGCGCCCTGCCGGTCGTCTTCCTCCTCGCCCCCGCGCTGACCGACGTGTCCGTCGCCGGCGTGGGGCTGCCGTGGCTCCTGCTCGGGGTGGCGCCCTACCCGTTCCTGCTCGCCCTGGGCCGGCTCTGCACCCGGCACGCCGAGCGCAACGAGCGCGACTTCGCCGAGAACGTCGAGGACTGACCGGCCGTGAGCACCGGTGCCGTCCTCGCCCTCGCCGCGATCGTGGTGGTCACCGCGGTGACCGTCGTGTTCGGGTTCCTCGGCACCCGGGTCGCCCGCAGCACCGACGACTTCCTCGCCGCGTCGCGCACCGTCGGGAGCCGGGCCAACGCCGCGGCCATCTCCGGGCAGTACGTGGCCGCGGCGGCGTTCCTCGGGATCGCGGGGGCCGTGCTGTCCGACGGGGTGGACGGTCTGTGGTTCCCCCTCGGGTTCGTCGCCGGGTTCCTCGCCCTGCTGCTGTTCGTGGCGGCGCCGCTGCGGCGCTCCGGCGCGTACACGGTCCCCGACTTCGCCGAGGCCCGCCTCGACTCCGCGCCGCTGCGCACCCTCACCACGATCGTCGTGGTCGCGATCGGATGGCTCTACCTGCTTCCGCAGCTGCAGGCCTCCGGGCTGACCCTGGAGGTGCTCCTCGGGGTGCCGCCCTGGGTCGGCGTCGTCGCCGTCGGTCTCGTGGTCACCGCGAGCGTCACCTTCGGCGGCATGCGGTCGCTGACCGTCGTCCAGGCGCTGCGGTTCTGGTTCACCGTCGCGGCGATCGCCGTCCCCACCCTCGTGCTCGTCGTGTGGCTGCAGGCGGGTCGCTCGGGCGCTCCCGATCCGGACACGACCACGGGCCCGCCGACCTTCCCCGCCGCTACCGACGTCGACGTGCGCACCCCGGTCGCCCTGCAGATCGGTGCGCCGGTCGCGCTCGAGGCCGTCGGTCGCGTCGACGGGACCGACGCCGCCGGACCGGTGCGCTGGGGGCCGGGCCGCCACGAGGTCGCCGCGGGCACCACGCTGCGCTTCGGCGCGGGGGCGCCGGTCCCGGTCGTCGTCGGTGCGGTCTCCGACGACGCCGCGTGGGCGCGCCCCGCCCGCGACGGGGAGTCGCTGCTCGGGGCCTACTCGCTGCTGGCGGCGATGGCACTGGGCACGATGGGTCTGCCGCACGTGCTCGTGCGCTTCTACACCAACCCCGACGGTCGGACCGCCCGCCGCACGACGGTGCTGGTCCTGGCCGTGCTCGGGGTCTTCGTCCTGTTCCCGATGCTCCTCGGGGCGATCTCGCGCGTGTTCGTCCCCCGGCTGCTCGTGGACGGCTCCACCGATGCCGCCGTGCTCCTGCTCCCGCAGGCCACCCTCGGGGGTGGGGCCGGGGCGGCCCTCGGGGCGGTCGTCGCGGCCGGTGTGTTCGCGGCGCTCCTCGCCGTGTCATCCGGGCTCGTGCTGGCGGTCGCGGGCGTGCTGTCGAGCGACCTGCTGCCCGGGCGGGCCGCCGACTTCCGCGTCGCCGCTCACGTCGCCGGGATCGTCCCGCTCGTCGCGGCGCTGCTGCTGCCGCGCCTCGAGATCACCCAGACGGTCTCGACCGCCTTCGTCCTGGCCGCGTCGACCTTCTGTCCGCTGCTCGTGCTGGGCATCTGGTGGCGCGGGCTCACCGACCGCGGCGCGATCGCCGGGGTCGCCGCCGGCGGCGGGCTCGCGGGGGCCGCGGTGGCGGCGACCCTGCTCGGGGCGACCCTGCCCGGCTGGCCCGGGGCGCTGCTCGCCCAACCCGCCCTCGTCACGGTTCCGGTGGCCTTCGCGGTCATGGTGCTCGTCAGTCGCGCGACGTCCTCCCGCGTCCCCCCCGCGGTCGCGCGGACGCTGATGCGCCTGCACGCGCCCGAACGCCTCGGCCTCGGCGACCTGAACCGAGCGGGACGCCCCTCGGCCTGATCGCTGTCCGGTTCGTCGAAACGCACGTCGCCTGGGTCTTGTGTCCGGCGTTACTGTTCTGTCGTTCTCGATCCGGGCAGACGGGCGGTGTCGGACATGAGTGCCACCGAGGAGACAGAGGGGTCTCCGTCGCGCTTCACCAAGGGTGCGGGGGACCGCACGCACGGGGCGGCCGGTGAGACCGAGGGTGCCGGCGAGGGCACCGTGTACCAGCGGATGCAGCGCAGCCCCGAGTTCGCGGCGCTCCGCAAGCGGTGGCGCGGCTACATCTTCATGATGAGCGGGCCGTTCCTGGCCTGGTTCCTGCTCTACGTGCTGCTCGCCGACTTCGCCCCCGACCTGGTCAACATCCGCCTCGGCGGCACGAACTTCACGCTGGGCCTGCTCCTGGGGCTCCTGCAGTTCGTCTCGACCTTCGTCATCACCATGGCGTACGTCCGCTACGCCGACCGCCACCTCGATCCGGAGGCCGCCGCGCTGCGCCGGCGAGTGGAGGAGACGCCGTGAGCCCCGCGCAGGCACCGACACCGGCCGGCGCCCAGGTCGGCAGCCCCACCCTCAACATCGCCATCTTCCTCGCCTTCGTGGTGACCACCCTGGTGATCGTCTACCGCGTGAGCCAGGCCCGGTCGAGCGCATCGGACTACTACGCCGCGGGCAGCTCGTTCACCGGGCCCCAGAACGGCGTCGCCATCTCGGGCGACTACCTCTCCGCCGCGTCCTTCCTCGGGATCGCGGGCGCGATCGCCGTCAACGGCTACGACGGGTTCCTCTACTCGATCGGCTTCCTCGTCGCCTGGCTGGTGGCGCTGCTGCTGGTGGCGGAGCTGCTGCGCAACACCGGACGCTTCACCATGGGCGACGTCCTGAGCTTCCGGATGCGCGAGACCCCGGTGCGCGCGGCCGCCGCGACGTCGACGCTGCTCGTGTCGTTCTTCTACCTGCTGGCGCAGATGGCGGGGGCCGGGGGGCTCATCTCGCTGCTTCTCGGCATCAAGAACCTCCCCGGCACGATCCTCGACGGGCAGTCCGTGGTCATCGCGCTGGTCGGCGTCCTCATGGTCGGCTACGTGATGTACGGCGGCATGCGCGGCACCACCTGGGTGCAGATCATCAAGGCCGCCCTGCTCGTCGCGGGCGCGGCCGTGATCACGGTGTGGGTGCTGGTCCTCTTCGGCGGCAACCTCTCCGGTCTGCTCGGGGCGGCCGACGCGGCCAGCTCCACACCGCTGCTCGACGCGGGCAACCAGTACGGCGGGTCGATCACCTCGCAGATCAACTTCCTGTCGCTCGCGATCGCGCTCGTGCTCGGTACCGCCGGGCTGCCGCACATCCTCATGCGCTTCTACACGGTGCCGACGGCGAAGGAGGCCCGCCGGTCGGTCACCTGGGCGATCTGGATCATCGGGATCTTCTACCTGTTCACGCTCGTCATCGGCTACGGCGCCGCCGCGTTGCTGCCGCCCGGTCGGCTCACCTCGTCCAACGTCAACGACGCCGCGCCGCTGCTCGCCTACCAGATCGGAGGGACGGTGCTGCTCGCCGTCATCTCCGCGATCGCCTTCGCGACGATCCTTGCCGTGGTCGCCGGGCTCACCATCACCTCGGCCGCCTCCTTCGCGCACGACATCTACGCGAGCGTGCTCAAGAAGGGCGCCCCGGAGCCGGGATCGGAAGTGCGGGTGGCCCGCTACACCGCCCTGGTGGTCGGGGCGGTGGCCATCGTCGGTGGCGTCCTGGCCAACGGGCAGAACGTGGCGTTCCTCGTGGCCCTCGCCTTCGCGGTGGCCGCCTCGGCGAACCTGCCGACGCTGCTGTACTCGCTGTTCTGGCGGAAGTTCAACACCACCGGAGCGCTGTTCAGCATCTACGGCGGGCTCGCGAGTTGCATCCTGCTCATCGTGTTCTCGCCCGTCGTCTCCGGCGCCAAGACGGCCATCTTCGGGACGGGGGTCGACTTCGCCTACTTCCCGCTGCAGAACCCCGGCATCGTCTCCATTCCGCTGTCGTTCCTGCTCGGCGTGATCGGGACGAAGGTCGGTTCGCGCGAGCCGGTCGACGAGGTCAAGTTCGCCGAAATGGAGGTGCGGTCGATGACGGGGGCGGGATCCTCGGACGCCGTCGACCACTGAGGACGGGGGGTCGGCGGCACCCTCCGACGAGAGGTGGGTGCGGTCGCCGCCGTCGTGGTGTGATGGGCGCGTGACCGGACCGCCCATCCCCACCGTCGCCCCCGCCGACATCCCCGACGCCGCGACCCTGCTCGACGTCCGTGAGGACGAGGAATGGGTGGTCGGGCACGCCCCGGACGCGGTGCACCTGCCGATGTCGGCGCTGCCCGCGCGCCTCGCCGATGTGCCCTCCGGCCCGCTCGCGGTCGTCTGCCGGGTGGGTGGGCGCTCCGCGCAGGTCACCGCCTTCCTGCTCGCGCAGGGACACGAGGCGGTCAACGTGGAGGGCGGGATGCTGGCCTGGGAGACCGAGGGCCGTCCGCTCGTCGGCGGCGGGCCCGACGGAGCGCGGGTGGCCTGAGTGAGTTGTCCCCGCTGCGGGCGAGCCCAGCCCCCCGCAGGTGCGCCCGGCACACCCGCCTCCGGTGCGGCGCGCTACTGCGTGCACTGCGGGCGTGTGCTCACCGGGGTGCGTTGGGTCGCCTCCCCCCCGGACGCGTTCCGTCCCCGCGAGAAGGCCGCCCCACGGCTGCTCTACGGCGGGCCGCCCCGCTACCGGGCCGTACCGCGCTGGAGCCTCTGGCCGTGGGCCGCCCCGGTGCCCGCGGGCACCGCGGACGGCCCGGCGGCTCCCGCGCCGCGGGCCGACCCCGAGGGCGCGCTACGGGCCGTGGCGGAACTCCTGTGGCGCCTCGCCGCCACCACGGCCGTCCTGGCCGTGATCGCCGCGTTCGCCGAGGGCTGGCGCTACGCCCTGCTGCTCGCCAGCCGCACACACGCGCTGACCGCGGAGCCGCTGGCGTGGTCCGACGCGGTGGTCACTCTCGTGGGTCTGCTCGCCCCGGTCGCCGCCCTCGCGACCGGGGTGGTCGGCCTGCGGTGGCTCCTGCTCGCCCGGGGGATCGCCGCCGACGCCTCGCGCACCCGCCCCTCGCGCTCATCCACCGCGATCGTGGTCGGCGCCCTCGTCCCCGTGACGACTCTCGTGGTCCCCGGAGCGGTGCTCGCCGAGATCGAGCACGCGGCCTCGGGGCGGCCCGCGGACGAACGACCGAGGCCGTCGCTTCCGGTCGCGCAGTGGTGGGCGGTGTGGGCGGCGAGCGTCCTGGTCGGACTCGTCACCGTCGCGCGCGGGTTCGACGACAGCACCCAGGCGCTCGCGGACGGTGTCGTCCTGCACGGCGTCGTGGACCTCCTCGCCGCGGCGACGGCCCTGCTCACCGTCCGGGTCACCGCGCACCTCACCGAGCTGCTCGCCCCCGAGCTGCGCCCCCGCGGACGCTCGTGGGTCGTGCGGGTGGGGACGCCGCGCACGGCGGAGACCCCGGCACCCGCACGTGAACCGGCGGCGTCGAGCGGCTAGGCCCCACCCCCGAGGGTGGCGACGCCGCCGGCCGCCGGCGGGGCGGTGGGGTCGGTGCCGGCGCCGGAGCTCATCTCGCGGGCGACGAAGTCCTCCACGTGGAAGAGGTTGTCGCCGGCGCGCCGGACGATCCGCAGCAGCGTGGTCATGGAGGCGACCTCCTCGACCTGCTCCTTGAGGTACCACTGCATGAACTGCTCGCCGAGGTAGTCGCCCTCGTCGCGCGCGGTGCGGGCCAGCGTCGCGACCTGGTCGGTGACGTTCCGCTCCTGACGCAGCACGAGCTGGACCACGTCCTCGAGGGACGAGAAGTCGCTGCGCACCTCGTCGATCCCCGGGATGACGACGGGCAGGTCGTTGTCGAGCAGGTACCGCACCATGACCATGGCGTGGTTGCGCTCCTCGAGCGCCTGCGCGTAGAAGTGTGCGGCGAGCTGGGGCAGGTCCTCGTCATCGCAGTACACGGCGACCGCGGTGTACTGCTGCGAGGCGGTGAACTCGTTGCGGATCTGCGCCCGGAGGAGCTCGTGGAACTTCGAGGAGGCGCCCATACGGGCTGATCCTACGAGGTCGGGCGGTACGGGTGGCCGCGCTCAGCGGTCGATGCTCGCCGCGACCGCGCGATCACCGTCCATCGTGACGGTGATCGGGGGCCGCGCGACACCGAGGTCGCCGCATCCGAGCATGGTGTAGGAGCCCTGCAGTCGCTGGGCGAGGAAGGTGAACAGGGTCGTCGCCGCCGCCGGGTCGGGGCTGGGCGCGGCGCCGAAGCGTTCCCGGTCGGCGGCGAGCCGCGCGGGCGCGACGTCGACGAGGGCGCGGCAGTAGGCGGCGGGATCGGCGGACGCCGTGGTCGGCTGGTCCACACCCGCCCGGTACAGCGCGTTCTTGGTGGGGGAGAGGGCGTCGTCGACCTTGCTCATCGGATCGTTGGCCGGCACCAGGGCCACGGGGTCGCCCTGGTGGGCATGGGCCTGGAGCTCGTTGAGCGCGAGCGCCGAGGTCGGGCGCCCGCCGCCGAGGTCGGGAGCGGTGAACGGCCTGCAGCCCAGCGCGGGGTCGATGAACGCGGTGAGCAGGCCGTTGTCGCTGGCGTTGGAGAGCTTCTGCCCACCGGCCGCCGCCGCGGTGTCCTGGGCCATGCGTCCGCCGACGATGCGGTAGGTCGTTGCGAGGTTGTCGCTCTGGTCCTGGTCGACCACGGAGAAGTCCCGGACGGTGGGGCACGGCCGGCCGTCCGCGGCGGCACCGAGAGCGGGGATCCGCAGCGTGCCGGCGTCCACGGCGGCGGTCGCCGCGGTGAAGAACGCAGGCGCGTGGCAGTGCGCGAACTGCCCGAACGGTGATCCCGGGACGCCGTTCACGCATTCCCCGGCGCCCGCACCGTCGAGGGTGAGCACATCGCCGTTGAACCCGAACCACACGCCCACCACGGCGCCCGTGGGGAGCGCGGGCGCCGTGGGGGCGACGGCGGGCTCGTCGCCGTCGTCGACGACGAGCGGGTGGTAGATCGACAGCGCCCCCGTCCTGGGGTCGAGCACCGCGGCCTCGACGAACGCCGACTGCGCCTTGTCCGCCTCGTGGCAGGGGCCCTGGTCGGCGTCGGTCGCCCGCAGCCGGAACGGCGTCGCCAGGCCCGTGGCTCCGGTGGGGTCGGCGGGGACGACGAGCGTGCAGTTCGGGTTCGGCATCGCGGGGGCGGCCGCGGTGGTCGGCGTGGCCGCGGTGGTTGGGGTGGCCGCGGTGGTTGGGGTGGCCGCGGTGGTTGGGGTGGTTGGGGTGGTTGGGGTGGTTGGGGTGGCCGCGGTGGTTGGGGTGGTTGGGGTGGCCGCGCCGTCAGCGTTGGGCGTGGCGGCCGTGGATGTGTTCGAGGCCGGTCCGTCCGTCGGGGAGGTGTCCGTGGCGCCGGTGTCCGGAGCGGCGTTCTCGTGTGACGTCGCCGACGACGTGCCGACCGTCGAGGACGGCTCGTCGGCCGACGAGCTCGCCCAGGCCTGGGCGGCCCCGGCGGCGAGCATGAGGGCCAGGGGAAGGGCGACCATCCACTTCGGGATCTGCGGTCGCCGGCGGTGCGTAGCCATGGGGAGCCTTCGGGGGAGGGGAGGGAGTGACGGGGACGGGGAGGGCGCCGGTCCAGCCGAACTGCTCGGTGTGCACGCGGACGGCGGGGACGGCGAGCTGGTCGAGGGCGGCGAGGGAGCCGGCGAGCAGGGAGGGAGAGCCGCAGACGAAGTAGTCGAGCCGCTCGCGCCCGGCCGGGTCGGGGAGGACCTCGGCGAGCAGGGCGGCGTCGATGCGGCGACCCGCGAGCCGGGTGACCTCGAGATCGAGGCGGCGACCGAGCGCAGTCAGCTCGTCGTCGAAGAGCGGTTCGTCCCCGCGTTCGGCGACGACGAGCCGGTGGCGCCGGGCGTCCCCACGGTCGGCCAGCGTGCGCAGCATGCTCATCATCGGGGTGATGGCGACGCCGCCGGCGATGAGCACGAGCCCGTGGTGGTCGGGCCCGGCGAGTTCGTCGGCGGTGAACGCACCGTGCGGCCCGTCGAGCCAGACCCGACCGCCGACGGGCAGTCCCAGCAGGTCGCGGGTGAAGTCGCCGCTGTCGCGGACGGTCAGCTCCAGCCGCCCGGTGACCGTGGCGCTGGAGGCGATGGTGAACGGGTGCTCCTCGGCGCCGACCACTCCGCGGCGTCGGCGCAGCCACACGAACTGCCCCGGGGAGAACCGCATGCCGCCGCGCCTGCAGTGGACGGCGGCGAGGACGAGCGTGACCACGCGGGGACCCTCGCGCCGGACCCCGTAGACGACGTAGGCGCCCTGGCGGGAGAAGAGTGGACGCCAGATCCAGCGGTGCGAGAGCACCCCCAACAGAGCAGCGGCGAGGACCCCGAGACCGACCCGCATGACCGGGTCGGCGACGAGGTGGCGCAGCCAGACGACGTGCAGGCCGGCGAGGACCAGCGTCGCCGCGGCGAGCCCGACGTGCAGGCGGGCCCACCACTCGTAGTGGGCGCCGGGATGGCGCCCCCGCCCGGAGGCGACGCCGACGAGCAGGAGCGCGACCGCGGCGGCCCACGCCACCCGGGCCGCCGGGGGCGCGGAGAGGACGTCGAGCAGGGCCGGATGGTTCACCACCGCCACCACGGCGTGCAGGCCGACGAGGACAACGGCGAGCAGGCCGAGCCACCGGTGCAGGCCCAGCACGCGGTCCACGCCGAGCAGGCGCGTCAGGGTGCGGATCCGCGACGGGACCGCGACGACGACGACGAGGACCGAGAGGGCGGGCACGCCGAGGCCGACCGACAGCGCCACGGCCACCGACGTGCTGTCACCGCGCCAGGTCGCCAGGGCCGTCGGCCCCATCAGGAGCGCGGCGAGGACCGTGACCACCGTCGCTCGCCCCGTCCGTCCCCGAACCCGTCGCTGCACCGGCAGGACGCTAGGGAGACCGACCCCCGCACCCGCTCAGACTGAGAACCCGCGCCGACGCCCGCGACGACCGCGTCGCGTGTCGCGCTCACGAGCAGGGCGGCTGAGCCGTTCGGCGGCGGACCGTCCCGAAGGGGGAGTCCCGCTTCTCAGTGTCGGACTCGGGACGCCGAGCGGCGTGTTGCGCGAGTCGGACGGCACCGCGCCCGCCGTTCGGGTCAGTGGAGGAGAGGATGCGCGGATGACCGCACCCGCCCCGAGGGGCTACGACACGCTGGTCACCCGCCTGCGCGCGCTCCGTTCGCCGTTCGACCGCACCGGCGAGTCCGCCGCCGTCCCGCAGGCCTTCGACCAGCACGCCTCGTCCTACGACCGGCTCGTCGGGGCGAACCCGGGCTACCACGACCACCTGCGCCGCTCCGCCGAGCGGCTCACCCTGCCCGGACGCGGCGCCGGGCTGCGGCTGCTCGACGTGGGCTGCGGGACGGGGCTCTCGACCCGCGCGCTGCTCGACGCCTACCCGGACGCCGAGATCGTCGGCGCCGATGCGTCGGCCGAGATGCTCGCGCAGGCCCGCGCGAAGACCTGGCCGGACAGCGTGCGCTTCGTGCACAGCAGGGCTGAGGACCTCGCCGGGGCCGGCGTCGAGGGCTGGTTCGACGGCATCCTCGCCGCCTACCTGCTGCGCAACCTGCCCGACATCGACGCGAGTGTCGCGACCCTGCGCGACCTGCTTGCCCCGGGTGCGCCGATCGCCGTCCACGAGTACTCCGTGGCCGACTCGCCCGCCGCCCGCGCCACGTGGACCGCGGTCTGCTGGGCCGTGATCATTCCGCTGGGCTGGCGCGTGACGGGCGACCCGAGCCTCTACCGCTACCTGTGGCGGTCGGTCCTGCACTTCGACGGGCTGGAGCGCCTCCGGCGACGCCTGCGCGAGGCCGGGCTCGAGGCCGTGCGCGCGGAGCCGATGGACGGCTGGCAGCGCGGGATCGTCCACACGGTGGTGGGGCTCCGCGCCGTCTCCTGATCCCGGGTGGTCGCCTCGATCACCCGCACGGTCTTGGTGGCTGCCAGCCGCCCCAGCGTTGGTGCAGGCGCAGCCCCGCCAGGCGGGCCCTCAGGTCGAGCTCGGCGGGCCAGGCGTAGCGGGTGACCACGGGGAACGGCTGGACTCCGCGCGCCGAGTGCCGTACGTCGATCTGCACGTCTTCGAGCCCGACGTTGTCGGCGTCGACCTGCTGATCACGCAGTCGGTGCAGGAAGCTGGGCACGAACGCCTCGACCACGATGGCCGGCGACGTTGTCGAAGCACCGCACCTGCTCGTCCTGGCTGAGCAGGTTGAACAGCGAGTTGAAGACCACGAACACCATGTGGTAAATGCCGTCGGGCAGCACGTCGGCCAGCTTGGCGCGAAGCTTCGCGACCATCGCGGCCGAGAGCTCGATCCCGTCGACCCGCAGACCGCGGGCGGCCAGGGGGAGGGCGATCCGGCCCGTCCCGACGGCGAGCTCGAGCGCCGGCCCTTCGTCGGCCAGTTCGGCCAGGAACGACACCGCGGCCGCCTCGTCTCCACGAGGCTCATCCTCGTAGACCTCGGCGGTCTGCTCACCGAAGCTGTCCATCGGTCGGTAGCCCTCCACCCAACACACGTGTCACGCGCCGCACCGCTGGAGCAACCCCTTTCGCTCCTCACCAGAGGGTGGCTCCGAGGGTCAGGCCGAGTCCGGCCGCGCCGAGCCCCGCGAAGACGGAGGCGAAGACGTTGAACACGGCCCCGGTCGGGGCGCGGTCCTCGCCCAGGCGCACGGTCTCGTAGCCCAGAGTCGACCAGGTGGTCAGGGCGCCGCAGAACCCGGTGCCCAGCAGCGCGGCGACCGCGGCGGGGGCGGGGCCACCCAGCACGAGCCCGAGGAACAGGGAGCCGATGATGTTCACGGTGAACGTTCCCCACGGGAAGCCGGTGCCGTGGGTGGATTGCAGGGCCCGGTCGGCCAGGTAGCGCAGCGGCGCCCCGACCGCGGCGCCGAGCACGACCAGCAGGGCGGTCACCGCCGGCCCCGGAACCGGCCGGTGCCCAGCCGGCGGGTCAGCGCCATCCCGAGGACCACGGCGGCCAGCACCGCGAGCACGGTCGCGGCCAGGTAGGTCCCGGCGGTGGCCAGCTGTCGGGTGGTGAGCAGTTGCTGGGCCTCGACGGTGTAGCTGGAGAAGGTGGTGAACCCGCCGAGCACGCCGACCCCGAGGAACGGGCGCACCAGCGGGTGGGCGCTCCGGACCTCCGTGACGATCACGACGAGCACCCCCATCAGCAGGGCCCCGCCGACGTTGATCGCGAACGTGGCCCAGGGAAACCCGCCGGGCGGGGTGGGGGCGCCGGTTTCCAGCGCCCACCGGGCCAGCGCGCCCAGCGCCCCGCCCAGCGAGACCACGGCCACCGCGCGGCCCTGCCCGCGGACCACCGCGGCGCCGGGTTCGCGCCCCGCGACGACATCCTCGGTGACCTCGTCGCCGGGTCCGGCGTCGGGCTCGGTGGGGGAGTCGGCGGCTGCGGAGGCCGTGTCGATCTCACGGTGGCTCGGGGTAGGGGGCACAGCAGCTCCTGGACGCGAACGGTCGGCACTGGTCCAGGGACCGTTGGCGCGGTGCGCGGTTGTCGGTGGGCCCCACCACCCTCGTCGGTCACCGTAGCGGCACGCTCATTCCGCCGCACGAACCGTGGGCGTGGACCACACCGGGAACCCCGCCGGCGTGCGAATCCGACTGGAGCTCTCGTTCGTGGGGCTTTCGCCCGCCTCTGTCGAGGGCTAACTTGCTGGGTAGGTGATGGGACTCACCTTCAACCGCGGATACGTCCGCTGACGGTCCCTATTCGGCTCGCCGATTAGGAGACCGCTGTGCTCACACCGCTCATCCCGACACCGCTCATCCGCCACCGGTCGTCGCGGCGACCTCGGCCCGCTCGGCACCGCCGCTGTGCGCGCTTCCCGAGCGCCGCCCCCTCCCTGTCCGGGGTGGGGGTGGGTCGCGTCGCTGAGTTCGCGCCATGCCCGCCAGCTCGACGAGATCGCCGTCGGGCTGGCCGGCGCCGCCCGAACCTGGCCCGACAGTTGTCGCGTCACCGCATGCTGCCGCTCGCTGTCCCGGTTCGGGTTTTCGGCGCGGCGGCCCTGCTGGGCTCGGGCGCCGGGATCGTGCCCCTGGCTCTCGGGTTGCACGACGCGGTCCTCTGGATGATCGCGCTCGGGGCGGTCACCAGCATCGTCCTCCCGACCTGCTCCCACCTGGATGCGCGCCAGCCCTCGGATTACCACTGCGTTCGTCATCGGAAAGGACGTGTTGTCATGAGCACCGCTGAGCAGACCGGACCGGGCCTGCACGGCCGGGTGACCCCCGCGCTCGCCCGGTACCACGCCCCCGGCGGCATCATCGCCGCTTCGTTCGATCGCCGGCTGCTGCCCGTCGGCCCGTCCCGGCCCCGCTCATGAGCGCCCCCAGGCCCGCCGGCGGCGGCGTGATCCCGACCGGGCTGCCGCGGCTCGCCCGCGGACGACACACCGAGCCCGATACGGGCAGTTGCCTGATGGAGTACGTCTCGGTGCTAGCCGGGCGGCGCTTCAGCGACCATCCCCGCTGCACCCACCCGCTGCTGGGCTGGCTCGCCCGCCGGGTCAACGACGCCGTCAGTGACAGGGCCCGCGCCCAGCTCGTCGCCGTGGCCCCCGCCTTGATCGGCACCAGGACCCGCCATCGCGGCGTGCGGGTGATGATCTACGGCCAGATCGCCCGCGCCGGACTGGCCGCCGCCCCCGGTGACCGGTGGCTGCGCGAGTTCGACGACCTCACCCGAGACCACCTCGCCCGCCTGGCCGAACCGCACTCCGAGCACCGCCCTGTCCCGACGTCCCGCCGGTGGGGGCAGCCGCTGCTCACCATCGACCGCAACTTCGCGTTCGGTTGTCTCAGCGACGTGCTGGACACCCTCGACACCGCGGAACGCGATCTGCTGCTGCTCGGCCTGCTGGCCGGCAGCGTGCACGACTATCGCCGTTGCCTCGGGCTGCCCACCGTCCCGGCGGAGACCCAGGAGACCATCACCAGCTCCGTGATCAGTTGAGCTGGCCCGGACCCATCGCTGCCCGCGTCGCACAGCGCGGCCGAGCAGGACAGAGACGAGGCGTCAGCATGCAGGTCGAAGTGACCGTCGAGATTCCACAGGGCGAGCACAACAAGTACGAGATGGACCACGACACCGGCCGCATCCACCTGGACCGGTTGCTGTTCACCGCGACCCGCTACCCCGCCGAGTACGGATTCCTCGACCACACCCTGGGTCGGGACGGTGACCCGCTCGACGCGCTGGTGCTCACCGAGGCCCCGACCTTCCCCGGCTGCATCATCGCCGCGCGCCCGGTGGGCATGTTCGTCATGGACGACGAGCATGGCTCGGACAACAAGGTGCTCACGGTGCCCGCTGCCGACCCCCGCTACGAGCAGGTGCGCGATGTCGATGACCTGCCCGAGTACACCCGCGCCGAGATCGCGCACTTCTTCGAGGTCTACAAGCAGCTCGAACCCGGCAGGCAGGTCACCGGCACCCGGTGGGCCACCCGCGCCGACGCCCTCGCCGAGATTGCCGACGCCACCCGCCGCTACGGCGGTGCCGACCACCGGTCCGGCGCGGCCGCATCACCGGAGTCGGGCGCCGAGGGGGACGAGGTCGTCCCCGACCCACGGTTCGACCGCGCCGGGCCTCGCCCCGTCGCGGCGCCGGCGGCGCATGTGGTACTGGGCTACCGCGATGGCCCGCTCGGGCAGGCAGTGCTGGGCGTCGGCGCGGACCTCGCCGCCCGCCTCGGCGCCGCCCTGCACGTGGTGCATGTGGTCGGTGAAGGCGCCGCCAGCATCGCCAGCCGCCTGATCGGGGTTCCGTCGGTCTCGCATGGGCTCATCGCTCGCAGCCACCGCCCCGTCCTCGTCGTCCCACCCCGCGCCGCCTGCAGCGAGACCCGCCGCACCGATGCCTCCTGAGATGGATCGACGAGGCACCGAGTAGGCAGACCAGGTGCGGCGGCGCATCTCACGCGCGGCGGCGCCGCACCTCGTAGGTCCGCTCGGCGTACTCCAGGTCGTCGACCCACAGGCGCGTCGCCGCCCACTCCATCGCGTGCCGCACCAGCGGTTGGATCCGGCGCGCCGTGGCGAACCCCGCCCGCGTCGAGTGCGCGATCGTCGCCTCGATCACCGCGGTACGGGCCCGGCCGTCGGGGTGCGGGGCGAGCGGGGTGGCGTGGGTCTCCACGACGCTGCCCGCGCCCTCGCCCTCCACGATGTGCATGACGACGGTGCGCGGGTCGGGGCAGGTGAACCGCGCGAGGACCGGCACGCCCCAGTCGCGCCACACGCGGAAGGCCACGCGGACGTCGAAGTGGTCCTCGTCGTCGTTTGCATCCCGGTGCGGGGCGCGGAGGACGCGCAGGTCGGCGAACGAGTGCGCGTGGAACCATGCGCCGTGCCACGGATCGAGCCGGTTGGCGATGACGTCGTCCGGCTCGCAGGTACCCGTCACCCTCGCCACGGCGACGAGACTCTCGCCGTGCGGTGGGCGCACCGGAAGGATCGGGGCCTGAGTGGGGTCCTCGCGGCCGACGGCGTCGAGCCGGACCCAGGTCAGCACCCCGTCGTCGTGCGCGGGCAGCGTCCGCCACCCCGCTCGTCCGCTGGGGCCGAGCGCCAGGCCGTGCCAGGTGCAGATCAGCTCGCATCCGGACTGGACGGCCGTCGCCATCGACGCCCCGAGGTGCGGGCAGGCGCCGGGACCCGCGTGCAGCGTCCCGTCCGGCGAGCGCCAGAGCACCAGCTCGACGCCCGCGACCGTGACGCCGCGGGGGGCGCCGGCGCGGACGTCGGCGCTCGGCGTCGCGACGTACCAGTTCCCCGACGGCCGGGCCTTCGCCCGCTCCAGCGCCGCGCGGATGATCCCCGGCTTCGCGTCGCGCCACGTCGGCTCCATCGCCGCCCAGGGCTGCCCCGAGAGCCGACGCATCGGCGAGTTCTCCTCGGTGCGCGCGGCGATCGTCGCGGCGACCCTGTTGCCGATCCCTGCCGAGCGCTTCTTCAGCACGCCCGCGACGGTACCGCCGCACGGGACCAGCCCCGAGTCATCGCAGCGGTGCCCGCTCCCACGGGCACGACAAGCACCGGGGGCCGCCTCGACCCGGCCCCAGCTCGAAGCCCTCGATGGTGATCACCTCGACGCCCGCGGCGGCGAGCCGGGCGTTGGTGGTCGTGTTCCGCTCGTAGGCGACGACGACGCCGGGGGCGACCGCGAGCGTGTTGTTGCCGTCGTCCCACTGCTCGCGTTCCGCGGCCACGGTCGCCGGACCGGTGTCGATGGCGCGCAGCTCGTCGATCCCCATTGCCCGGGCGGCTGCCGGGCGGAACGGCTCCGGCCCGGTGATCCGCAGGTGGTCGCCGTCCTCAGCACGACCCCGAGGGCCCGGCTCCGCACGCCCCGCGGGCCGGAGCGTCCACGCCTCCAGCCCGTCGAGCACCTGCGGGAAGATCACCATGGCGTCGACGTCGACCATGGTGGCGACGGTGTCGAGGTGCATCGTCGCCCGCCGTTGGGTGATCGGGACGGCGAGGACGGCCTGGGCGAGGCCATCGGTGAACATGGCGCGGGCGAAGGACTCGGCACCGGCGGCGCTGGTGCGCTCCCCCACCCCGACCGCGAGGACCCCGGGCGCAAGCAGCAGCACGTCCCCGCCCTCCACCGCGGAGGAGTCCCTCGACGCGGTGTGCGCGACGCCCCCGAGCCTCGGGTGCGCGCCCTGAGCGAGCGCCACCAGCGAGGCCTCCCGGCGCCGTGCCGCCATGCCCATGGACGCCGCGACCACCCGGTCGCCGACGCGCACCGACGAGTCACGCGTGAACATGAGGTTGGGGAGCGGGTCGACGACGAAGTCGTCCGGTGTCGCCATGCGGCGCACGAGGGAGCCCCCACCTCCGCCGAGCTCGCGGAAGGTGACCCCGCCGGTGAGGGCACGGGCGAGGCCCGGGGCGTCGAGCGCCGCCAGCTCGCGGCGGACCACCTCCGTGAGCTCCCGGCCCAGGACACGCTCGTCGACGGCATCGGCGATCCCCTCGTCGCGTGCCGCCGGCGCGGCGAGCGCCTCGGTGAGGAGATCGGCGAGCAGCAGCACCCGCACCCCGCGCGCGGCGAGCACGGCGGCGAACGCGTCGTGCTCGAGCTGGGCGCGTTCGACCCAGGGGATCGCGTCGAACAGCAGCCGATCGGCGTTGCGCGGCGTCAGGCGTTCGAGCTCGGGACCCGGTCGGTGCAGCACGGCGCTGCGCAGGACGCCGACCTCGGAGTCGACCCGGGGGACGGGAGCGGTCATCGCGGCGCCAGCGTAGGGCCTACGGTACCGATCATGAGACTGCTCGAGGACAAGGTCGTCGTCGTCACCGGAGCGGGACGTGGCATCGGCCGCGGTGAGGCGCTGGAGTGTTCCCGGCAGGGTGCGGCGATCGTCCTCGCCGAGTTCGACGGCAAGGCCGGGGAGCAGGTGGCTTCCGAGATCATCGAGGCGGGTGGCCGCGCGGTGGCGGTCGCGGGCGACGTCTCCGATCCCGCGGTGGCCGACCGCCTCGTCCTCGTCGCCTGCGAGACCTTCGGCGCCCTCGACGGGCTCATCAACAACGCCGGGACGGGATCCTGCGCGACCGGACACTGGTGAAGATGTCCGAGGCCGAGTGGGACGACGTCGTACGGGTGCACCTGCGGGGGCACTTCGCCCCCACCCGGGCGGCGTGCCGCTACTGGCGCGAGAGCGGGCGCGCCGGGCACGTGGTGCACACCACGTCGACCTCGGGGATCTTCGGCAACTTCGGTCAGGCCAACTACGGCGCCGCGAAGGCCGGGATCGCGGCGTTCTCCACGATCACCGCGATGGAGATGGCGCGGTACTCCGTCACGTCCAACGCCATCGCCCCAGCGGCGTTGACCCGCATGACCGAGACCCTGCTGCCGCCCGATGTGCGCGAGGACCGGCGTACCGCCCTCGAGCGCGGGGAGTTCGACTTCTTCGACCCCGACAACGTGGCCCCGTTCGTCGCCTACCTCGTCTCCGACGCCTCGGCGCACGTCAGCGGGAAGGTCTTCGGCGTCCAGGGCGACTCGGTCGAGCTCTACCAGCCGTTCACCTCGATCGCCGAGATCCGGGGCGACGGTGTCCGCTGGGACCCTGAGCAGCTCGCCGGGAAGGTCGACGCCCTGTTCGCCGACGCCGGGGTCGACCCGGCCCCGGAGAACATGATGGCGCGGGCGCGCCACCAGATCGTCGGCTGAGAGGCGGCGGGAGGTCACCCCGGGAGGAAGGGCAGCGCACCGGCCAACAACGCCGACCCGACGAACGCGACGACGTCGATGAGCGCGTGCGCACCCACGAGCGGCCAGAGCCGGCCGGTGCGCTGCCACACCCGCCCGAACACCAGACCCATCATCAGGTTGCCCACGCCCCCGCCGAAGCCCTGGTAGAGGTGGTACGCCCCGCGCAGCACCGCGGCGATCAGGAGCGCGCGGTTCTCCGGGACCCCGAGCCTGCGCAGCACCGTGAGCAGGTAGCCGACGACGAGGACCTCCTCGGCCCACGCGTTGGCCACCGCGGACCCGACGAGCACCGGCACCGTCCACCAGTGGTCGTCGAGCGCCGACGGGACGACGGTCAGGTTGAGCCCGGCGGCCCGGACGAGCAGGTAGAACCCCAGCCCGGGGATGCCGATGAGCGCGGCGAGGCCGACAGCGGCGGCGGCGTCGCGTCCCGGACGCCGTCCGTCCAGGCCGATCGCCCGCGGTCCGCGGCCGGAGCGCACGAGCAGCAGCAGCCCGAGCGACGCCCAGGCCACCAGCGCGAGCCCGCTCGCGAGCTGGGAGGCGAGGTCGACCCACGGGTCGCGGGCCTGCGGGGCGTCGATGGCGACCTGACGCTGATCCAGCGGCACCGTCGAGGCCAGCGCGTCCACCAACGACAGCAGGCTCCGCAGCCCGGAGAGCCCGAGCGTGACCGTGAAGACCACCAGGAGCTCGGTGACGAGGAGGCGACGCTCGCGCGGGTCGGTCTCCACCGTCCCGGACGCCGTGGTCGCGGCCGGGGGCATGAGCCACGCCCCCATCCGGCCGGTCCCCATCGGCCCCACCCTAGGAGCGCGCGCGGCGGGCGTACCGTCGGGCGCGGGTAGCGTGACGGGCGTGCTGCGCCTCCTCGCGACCCTCCGCTGGACGGGGTGGACGCTGCTCGCGACGGTGATCGTCGCGGGCTGTCTCGCGATGGCGTGGTGGCAGCTCGTCCGGGCGCAGTCGCCCACCGGCTCCCTGCTCAACGCCGGGTACGCGCTGCAGTGGCCCCTCTTCGGCGTCTTCTTCGCGGGGCTGTGGTGGCGGATGCTGCGCGCGGAGGCGTGGGCCATCGAGCGGCTCCGGGCCGAGGCCGATCCCCCCGCCGAGGACACGGCACCCCCTGCCGCCATCGCCTCCTCCCCCTTCACCCCGCGTCCGTCCGGGGTCCTGCCCGGGGGGCGCGACGCGGTCCGGGCCGGGTCGGCCCGCGAGGAGTACAACGCGATGCTGGCCGAGCTCGCCGAGCGGTCCGACGGACCCGCCGACGTCCCCGAAAGGCGCTCGTGACCGCACCGAGCCGTGAGGTCGCGGCGTCCATGCGCCGCTACCGCGTCGCCGCGTGGATCGTCGGTGTCGGGCTGCTCGCCCTCGTCCTGGGCATGGTCCTCAAGTACGGGTACGACCGGCCGACGCTGGTCGGCGTCGTCGCGCCCGTGCACGGGTTCCTCTACATGGGGTACCTGGTGCTCACGGCCGACCTCGCCGTCCGCGCCCGGTGGACGATGCAGCGCGCCCTCGGCGTGGCGCTCGCGGGGACGATCCCGTTCCTGTCCTTCGTCGTCGAACGCGCGGTCACCCGTCCGCTGCGGGCCCCGGCCGCGGCGGACGGGCAGGAGTCCCCGGCGTCCCGCTGACGCCCCCGACGCAGGCCGGTGGCCGGAGCGGGCGGGCCCGCCCGCTACCGTGCGACGGTGTCCACCGTCCCCGCGACCGGGGGAGCGCCGACCGACGGTGTTCCACCACTGCTCCGCCGGATCGTCGACGACGCGGCGCTCGTCTCCGAAGGACCACGACGGGCGATGGACGACGTGGTGGACGCCCACCTCTCGGCGCGTGCGGAGCACGGTGAGCTCATCGGCGCGCTCGTGGTCCCCGTGTCGCGGCTGTCCGAACTCGTCGCCGAGCTCGTCCGACGCCGCCCCGCCGGTCCGGTCCCGGTGACGCTGTCGGTCGACACCGGACTCGGTGGCGTCCCCAAGGCCTTCTCGCTCACCTCCTCCCGCGCCGCCCTGCTCGCCCCCGTCACCGTGGAGATGCCCGCCCCGCACGACGTCGACGGGCTGTGGCTCGAGCGGGTCACCGAGTTCGTACCCGAGGACGTCGTCGCGGTGGTCGAGCCGCGGCGCCCCGACACCGGGACGTCGGCGGACGGGACGGTGGACTGGCTCGCCGGGGTCCGGCGCGTCGTCGACCACGGGTGTCGCCCGAAGCTGCGCTGCGGCGGCCGGCGCGCCGGCGCCTTCCCCGGCGACGACGATGTGGCCGGATTCCTCGCCGCGACGGTGGGCTCCGGCCGGTCGTTCACGGCGAGCATGGGGTTGCAGGCCGCGGTCCGGCACGTCGACGCCACGACCGGGTTCACCCACCACGGCTGGCTGAACATCCTCGTCGCCACCGCCCGCCTCCTCGGCGCCGGTCCCGCCGCCGACCCCGGAGCGAGCCTCGGTGGGGCGTTGGCCGGGACCGACCGTGCGGCCCTGGCCGCCGAGCTCGAGGCCCTCGATCCCGACACGACCATCCGGGTCCGCGGCATGTTCCCGTCGTTCGGTTCGACCGCGCCGGCCGACCAGGGCGTCGAGGTGGCGCGGCTCGGGCTCGTCCGCTCCTGATCGGTCGACGTCCGTAGTCTCGTGCGCGTGACTGACGGTGCCCCCGGCGTGCGGATCGCCTACCTCGGGCCGCCCGGCACCTTCTGCGAACAGGCCCTGCGGTCCGCGGGTCCCGCCGCGGGCACCGAGCTCGTCCCCGCGGCGAGCACCACCGCCGCCCTGGACACCCTGCGCGCCGGTGAGGTCGACGCCGCCTGCGTGCCCCTCGAGAGCTCCGTCGAGGGCGCGGTCCCGGCGACGATGGACGGGCTGGTGGAGCGACCGCCGCTGGTGGTCACCCGCGAGATCCTCCTGCCGGTCCGGTTCGCCGTGCTGGTCCGCCCCGGCACCCGGGCCGACGCCGTCTCCAGCGTGGCCTCCCACCCGCACGGGGAGGCGCAGACCCGACGCTGGCTCGCGGCGCACCTGCCGCGCGCGGAGGTCTCGATGACCCCCTCGACCGCCGCCGCCGCCGCGGAGGTCGCCGCCGGGCGCGTCGACGCGGCCGTCTGCGCCGCGGTCGCGGCGCGGCACTACGGCCTCGACGTGCTCGTCGACGGGATCCACGACACCGGCGACGCCGTGACCCGCTTCGTGATGCTCCGCCCCCCCGGGCGGCTCCCGGAGCGGACCGGGGCGGACCGGACCTCGCTCGCCGTCACGACCACCAACGAGCCCGGCGCCCTGCTCGCCCTGCTCACCGAGTTCGCGGTCCGCGGCGTCGACCTCACCCGTATCGAGTCGCGCCCGGCGAAGGCGCGTCTGGGGACCTACTGGTTCTTCCTCGACGGGGCCGGCCACGTGGGCGAGCCGGCGATGGGGGAGGCGCTCGCGGCCCTGCGTCGCCGGGCCACCGAGGTGCGCTTCCTGGGCTCCTACCCGCGCGCCTCGGTCCCGTCCGGCTCGACCGCGCCCGCGCCTCCGGTCGCCGATCCGCTGCCGGGGCAGTCGCGCAAGGAGTACGACGAGGCCGCGGCGTGGCTCGCCGAGGTTCGCGCGGGGGTCGGGGCGTGACCGGCGTGCCGGACGGACCCGAGCGCGCGGACAGGCTGCTCCTGGTGCTCGCCCGCCACGGGCAGACCCCGTCGAACGTGGAGCGGCTGCTCGACACGCGCCTGCCCGGTCCCGGGCTCACCGACCTCGGCCGCAGCCAGGCCGCCGCGCTCGGCGCGGAGCTCGCCGCGGCGTACCCGCACACCTCCGCGGAGCGGGTGGTGGCGGTCTACAGCTCGGTGGCCACCCGCGCCCGGGAGACGGCCGCGCTCGTCGCCGATGCGCTCGGGCTCCTCCCGGCGGTGGTCGATGGCCTCCACGAGGTGCAGGTGGGGACGCTCGAGGGCCGCAACGACGACGCCGCGGTGGAGCGGTTCCGCGAGACCGTCGACCGCTGGCGGGCCGGGGACGTGGACCTCGCGTTCGAGGAGGGCGAGTCCGCGGCCGACCTCGTGGCGCGCTACCGCCGCGCGATCGCCGACATCCGCCGCCGCCACGGGGGTGGGGGCACGGTGGTCGTCGTCGGGCACGGCGCGGCCATCCGCCTCGCCGGCGCCGACCTCACCTCCACCGCCGGGGTCCGGCCCGACGACGACCACCTCGACAACTGCGGCCGCATCACGCTGCTCGAGGGACCCCGGGGCTGGACGCTCGTCTCCTGGCTCGCCGACGCTCCCGGCGGGCTGCGGTCCTCGTTCGACGCGACGACGGGCTGAGCATGGGGCGACCAGCGTTTGAGGGCCGAAGCCCGCGCCCGCTCGCCTGTCGATCCCCCGCTCGAGATCTGATCGTCCACCGAAAGGATCTCGACGCGGCCGTAGCCTCGCTCCCGGCGGAGTGACACCCACTCCTACGAGCGCCTGGTCGTCGTCGTGCGCCAATCGGTCAGTGCCCGTACGACCTGCCTCTACCCCCAGCCCAGCCGGTGCAGCGTCTCCTCGTCGATGCCTACGTGGTGCGCGATCTCGTGCACCACGGTGACCGCGACCTCCTCGCGCAGTTCGTCCTCGTCGGCGCAGAGCTCGGCCAGCGCCGCCCGGTAGAGCGTGATGCGATCGGGGAGGACGCCGCCGTAGTCGCTGGTGCGATCGGTGAGGGCGACGCCCTCGTAGAGGCCGAGGAGGCCCGGCTCGTCGGGATGGCGCTCGTCCACGAGGACGGCGACGTTGTCCATGGCCGCGAGTAGCCGCGGGGGCAGCGCGTCGAGCGTTTCGGCCACCAGATCCTCGAAGCGGTCCTGCGTGATGTCCACCGGAGGCACGTCAGCCGGGGGCGGAGCTGCCCGCGGGCGGTGTGGTCGGCGCGACCGTCGGCGTCTCGCCGGGGGCGGGGTCCGCCGGCGCCCCCGGGGCGACGGGCGTGCCGGCGTCGGGCGACGCCGCATCGAGCGGTCCGGTGGGGGAGGCGCCCTGGACGCTCCCGGGGACCTCGGCGGGGGCACCGGGCCGGGCGGAGGGCACCCCGACCACGACCTCGGGACCCCCGATGACGACCCCGGTGGCGGCACGGCCGGTGAGGGGCGCGAAGCCCGAGCCGTCGGGGAGCAGGGTCCCGAGGTTGCAGGAGACGCGGCGGGTTCCCGCGTCCCAGGAGGGCCCGGCCAGGTTCTTCCAGTAGACGGTGAGCTTGGAGTCGGCGAGCTTCTGCGGCCCGCCCACGAACTGCTCCGCCACCGTCGTGCACGTCGGCTGCAGGTAGTTGTCCTGGTCCTCCTGGGAGGGCGGCGCCCCCGGGAACCGCGCCCCGAGGTCGGCGGACCCCATCACCTCTGCGGCGTGCGGTGTCGCGCAGTCCACCGGGTCGGACACCTCCTTGGCGGCGAGGCCGAGGCAGGTGCCGGCGGGGAACACGGCGGCCTGGTCGGCGTCACCCACCCGCCCGGTCGAGGTGAACAGCGCCCCGGTCCGTCCGGGCGCCTGCAGCCCGCACCGGACCGTCCGGTCGCCGGCGTCCCACGCGGTCCGGCTCGGCTTCAACGCGCCCGGCCGGAAGCGTCCGACGGGGTCCAGGCGCCCGCCCAGGTAGGCGACGGCCAGGGGGGCGCACCGGTCGGCCACGAGCTGCTGCCACTCCGCATCCTCGGGGAACGGGCTTCCCGACGGCCGGGGCGCGTCGACCGGGCCGACGACCTCGAACAGGTGCGGGCGGGCACAGCCGAGGGCCACCACGTCGGCGGCGTCGTCGCGGGCCCAGCTCAGGCACGCGCCGGGCTCGGTGGTCAGCGCCGGCTCCTGGCCGTCCGCCGCGGCGACCGGCCCGTCGGGTCCCGCGGCGGGACCGGGGGAGGAGGCCAGCCCGAGGAAGGCCAGGTCGGAACCGGCGGCGGCCATCCCGCCCGTGACGAGGAGCATGGCCAGGGCGCCGGCGACGACACCGATCACCGCGCGCCGGGCCACGAGGGCGCGCGCGGCGGTGTCCGCGGGACCGTCGTCCACGGACGTGAGTAGGCGTTCCGGTCGGCGCATCGCCCTGACATCATGCCGTTTCCCGGGAAGGCGGTCCCAGCGGGGGACGCTGCCCACCGGACGACCGGCCACCGACCGACCTCGGCAGCCGGACGCGAGCTGCGCGGAGGCAGACCGATGAGGGTGCACCAGTGAGCGACAGCACCCCGGGCGGGCAGGGCACACCGTCCGGACCGGAGGACCCCACACCCCCTGCGGGCACACCCACCCCGGCGGGCCCGCAGGAGCGGCCGACGGTGGAGACCGAGTCACCGGCGCCCCGTACCGGGCGCATGCGGTTCCAGGACCCGGAGTCGACGACGCCGCGCGAGCCCACCGTCGCCGAGCAGCGGGCGCGCCGCGAGGCGCAGCGCCGCGAGAGCGCTCAGCGGGCCGCTGCGGATGCCGCGGCGTCGCGGCGGAGCACGACCCGCAAGCGCATCCTCGTCGGCGGGGCGGTCGCGGTCGGCGTCGTCGCGCTCGTCGCCGTGATCTACGCGGCGAGCTCTGACGGCGAGGAGACCACCGCGCAGTGCGTCGACCAGGCCACCGACATGGTGGTGCCCGGCGACCAGTGCAACCGGCCCGCCACCGGCGGGTACTACAACGGCGGCACCTTCGTCCCGATCTTCCTCGGGGGCGGCGGGCGCCAGTACCACTACCACTACGGTTCGAGCTCCCCGGTGGGCACCAGGGTCTCGGGCGGCAGCGTGATCCCCCCGGCCGGCGGGACGTCGGTCCGCAGCGGCACCTCCGGGTCGTCGCTCGGGTCCACCTCGTCGGGCACCGTCAACCGCGGCGGCCTCGGGGTGGGCGGCAGCTCGAGCGGCTCGAGCAGTTCGGGCAGCTCGGGGTCGAGCTCGGGCTCCGGCTCCTCGAGCGGGAGCTAGTGCCGATGCGGCGCGAGCGGTCCCGGCCCCGACCGGACTGGCAGACCCGGATCGCCGAGCAGGGTCTGGTGTTCGGCACCCCGGCGGCGGGGCTCGACGGGGCGCGGCCGTACTGGGACGAGTCGGTGCACTACGTGTTCGACATGGCCGAGGTGCTCTCCCTCGAGGCCGACGTCGAGCTGTTGCACTCGATGTGCCTCGAGGCGGTCGAGCATGTCGTCACCACCGAGCGGTTCCGTGACTTCGCCCTGCCCGAGTGGTGCTGGGAGCAGGTGGCGGCGTCGTGGCGCCGCGGCGACCCCCACGTCTACGGCCGCTTCGACCTGCGCTACGACGGCACGGGCCCGGCGAAGCTGATGGAGTACAACGCCGACACTCCCACCTCGCTGCTCGAGGCCTCGATCTGTCAGTGGTACTGGCTGCAGGACACTCACGGCGACGACGACCAGTGGAACTCGCTGCACGAGAAGCTGGTGGCGCGGTGGACGGAGGTGGCCGACCGGCTGCCCGGGAGCGAGGTGCACTTCACGTGGTCCGAGGCGGACCGCACCGGCGAGGACCACGTCACCGTCGCCTACCTGCAGGAGACCGCCGCTGAGGCCGGCATCGACACCGTCGGGCTCGCCATCGAGGCGCTGGGCTGGGACTCGGCGCTGGAGCGTTTCGTCGACCTCGAGGAGGCGCCGATGGCGTGCGTATCGAAGCTCTACCCCTGGGAATGGATCCTCACCGACGACTTCGGCCGCCACGTGGCGACGAGCCTGCCGGAGACGCTGTGGATCGAGCCGATGTGGAAGACGCTCCTGTCGAACAAGGCGCTGCTCGCCGTCCTCTGGGAGATGTACCCCGGGCACCCGAACCTGCTGCCCGCGTCGCTCGGGGACCCCGGGATGCTCACCGAGTACGTGCGTAAGCCGCTCCTCGGGCGGGAGGGCAACAACATCAGCATCGTCGCCCCCGGGCAGGAGACCGAGACGGGCGGCGTCTACGGCGAGGAGGGTTTCGTCTACCAGCTCTTCGACCCGCTCCCGGAGTTCGACGGCTACCGCCCCGCCCTGGGCGCGTGGATCGTCGGGGACGCCTCGGCCGGTCTGGGCATCCGCGAGACCACCGGGCTGATCACCGACAACGGCGCCGCGTTCGTCCCGCACCGCATCCCCGACTGATCCGCGGGACTGCCCTAGTCTGACGCCCCCCCGACTCCCCCTGACCCCGACCCAAGGACCCGGCGTGCTGCCTCCCGACTTCTTCGCCACCCTCGGCGTCAACATCGGCCTCATCGCCCTCTACGCGGTTCTCGGCGCCGTGCTGATGTACCTGGGCTACCTCGCGATCGACCTCACCACGCCCGGGGATCTGCGCGGGCTGGTGCGCGAGGGCAGGCCCAACGCCGTGATCGTCTCGTCCGCCGGGGTGGTGTCGATGGCGTTCATCGTCGTCACCGCCATCTACGTCTCCGGCGGCGGCCTCCTCACCGGGCTGCTCAACACCAGCATCTACGGCCTCGTCGGGATCGTCGCCCAGGTGCTCGCGGTGCGCGGGCTCGAGGCCGTGGCCCGCCTCGACGTCGGGGCCTGCCTGCACGACCAGCTGGTCACACCCGTCTCCGCCATCATCGCGGCCATGCACCTGGCGCTCGGGCTCGTCGTCGCCGTGGCCGTGATCTGACCGGTCCTGCGAGGTCATCCGCCCGACGTGACCTCGTTGGCCACGTCGTCGTCGCGGTGGGCGCGTACGAGCGCGGCCGAGAGACGGGCGAGGTCGTCGCCCGCGACGAGGTCGGCCAGCGTCGGCGCGTCCCCGGGCAGGCCGACGGCCATCGCCCCGTCGAGCGCCTTGGCGTCGAGGTGCGGGCGGAACTCCGGCCACACCAGCTGCACCTCGCGGGTGAAGATGTCGGCGCCCACCGGCCCGATCCTGGGCATCTCCGTCAGGAAGCCGGCGAGGGTCGACGCGTCGCCGTCGGCCTCGGATCGCATGGTCCGGAGGTCGCCGTCCCAGCGGTCGAGCACGATCTCCGCGCCCTCGCCGAGCGCGGTGGTGGTCTGCTCGTCCGTGCGCGTGTAATGCGCCCGGCCGAGGGCGGCGATGACCTCGACGCGGGGCGCGTCGCGCATGTGCTGCGGGGAGCCGAACCCGGCGTCGATCAGCTCGCGGCACGCCGCGGTGCCGAGGTACGACTGGACCCGACTCGACAGCAGCACCGAGAGCACGAGCAGCCGGTAGAGCGGGGCGGGCTCGTCGAGGAGACGGATGCCCGCCTCGTCGGCGAACGGCCGGCCGGCGACGTGGAGCAGCCGCGTGACGGTGTCGGAATGGCTCACGGGGAGGACGTACCCGTCCTGGTCCCCGGCATCCGTCCGGTCGTCGGGCCGGGCCAGAGTCGCCGGGCCATAGTCTGGGTCCGGTGGAGCGACCCCGGCTGGTGGCCAGTGACATCGACGGCACCCTGCTCGCCGCCACCGAGACCCCCACGGCCCGCACCCGCGCCGTCCTCGCCCGCATGGCCGACGCCGGCGTCCCGTTCGTCCTCGCCACCGGCCGCCCCCCGCGGTGGGTGCCGCCGGTCAGCGACGCCGTCGCGGCGGGGCTCGTGGTGGCCGCGAACGGTGCAGTGCTCTACGACGCCGCGGACGACCGGATCCTCGAGGTCGCCACCCTCGACCCGCCGCAGCTGGGCGAGGTGCTCGCCGGGCTCCGCGACGCCGTCCCGGGGTGCAGCCTGGCCGTCGAGCGGGTCGCGGCGGGCGCGACGGCCCGCGCGGGCGAGCGGTTCCTCGCCGAGCCCGCCTACGAGCCCGCCTGGCCCGGGTCCGACCACGACGCGGTGGGGGAGGGCGAGCTCGGGGCGGAGCCGGTGGTGAAGGTCCTCGTGCGGCGCGTCGGCGTGACCAGCGACGTGATGGCCGACGCGGCCCGCGCGCACCTCGGCCACCTCGTCGACGTCACGTTCTCCGGGTCCGGCGGGCTGGTGGAGTGTTCGCGCCGCGGGGTCACGAAGGCCTTCGGCCTCGTCGCGGCCGCCACGCGGCTCGGGGTGGCGGCCGAGCACGTGGTCGCGTTCGGCGACATGCCCAACGACCTCGAGATGCTCCAGTGGGCCGGGCACGGCGTCGGGATGGCGAACGCCCATCCCGCGGTGCTGGCCGGGGTCGACGAGGTCACGGCCAGCAACCTCGACGACGGTGTCGCGTCCGTCCTGGAGCGGTGGTTCTGACGGCGGTGCCGCCCGGCGGACCGTCGATGGACGCATCGGGGGCCCCGCGGGGCGTCACGGGGTCCGCACGGGCCCCCGCGTAGCATCCGGAGTACCGGGAGGAGGACATGTGCTCGATCGGGCCGATCGCCGTAGCGGCGTCGAGGTCGCCGCGCTCCGCTCGGTCCAGCGACTCGCGGGCGACCGGGAGGGCACCGTGGTCCGGGCCGCGCGCGGGCTGTCCCTGGTCGGGGAGCACGCGGCGGGCTGGCTCGCGCTCGGGAGCCTCGGGGCTGCGGCTGATCCGGCGCGTCGGCGTCGATGGCTCGCCTCGACGGTCGCCGTCGCGGGAGCGCACGCCGCGTCGATCGTGGTGAAACGCGTCGTCCGCCGTCCCCGCCCGCACGACCCGCGCGTGGTCGTGCACGTCGGCACCCCGAGCCGGCTGAGCTTCCCCTCCTCGCACGCCACCTCCACCACGACCGCCGCCGTGCTCTTCGGCGGACTGCTCGCACGTCCGGGCTCCACCCTCGGGGTCGCGCTTCCCGTCATCGGCGCGATGGCCCTCTCGCGGCTGGTTCTCGGCGTCCACTACCCGACCGACGTGCTGGCCGGCTCGACACTGGGGGCGGGGTGCGCGCTCGCCGCGCGCTCGGCGATCCGGCGCGGGTCGATCGGCCGCTGGAGGACCGCATGACCTCCATCCCCACGGCCTCGCAGGGCTCCGAGGGCACGCCGGCTCGGGGGACGCCGGCCGGTGACGTCGCCGCCCCGCCGTCCGAGCCCGGGGAGCCCGCACCAGAGCAGCAGCCGGGGTCCGCCCCGTCCGAGACCGGGCAGTCCGTGTCCGCCCCACCCGACGTCGCCCGGCCCGGATTCGGGTCCCCCGGGTCGGCGGCGAGGCGCGGCCCGCTGGCGCTGCCCCGGGGCCTGCTCACGGCGATGCGCCCGCGGCAGTGGGTGAAGAACGTTCTGGTCCTCGCGGCGCCGTTCGCCGCGGGCCGGCTCTTCGAGGCCGTGGTGATCCCGAACGTCCTGCTGGCGTTCGTGGCCTTCTCCCTGGCCGCATCCGGGATCTACCTCGTCAACGACACACGCGACGTCGCGGCCGACCGCGCGCATCCGACGAAGCGCCACCGTCCGATCGCGGCGGGCATCGTGCCCCCGACGCTCGCCGTCGCCGCGTCGGTGGTGCTCTTCGCGGCGTCCCTCGGGCTGGCCGCGCTCGCGTCGCCCAACCTCGTGACCGTCCTCGCGGTCTACGTCGTGGTGCAGCTCGCCTACTGCGTGTGGCTCAAGCACGAGCCCGTCATCGACATTTGCATCGTCTCCTCCGGCTTCCTCATGCGGGCCATCGCCGGCGGTGCGGCGGCCGGGGTCGCGCTCTCGCCGTGGTTCCTGCTCACGATGGCGTTCGGCTCGCTGTTCATGGCGTCGGGCAAGCGCTACGCGGAGATGCGGCTCGCCGAACGCACCGGGGCCAAGATCCGCAGGTCGCTGGAGCGCTACTCCGCCTCGTACCTGCGGTTCGTGTGGTCGCTCTCGGCCACCATCGTGATCATGGCTTACGGGCTGTGGGCCTTCAACATCGGCGCGGTGGCGGGGCGCCCGCCCTCGACGTGGGCGATCGTGTCGATCGTGCCCTTCGTCGTCGCGATCCTGCGGTACGCGGTCGACGTCGACGGCGGCAACGGGGGCGAGCCCGAGGAGATCGTCCTGCGCGACCGGGTGTTGCAGGTCCTCGGCGGCGCCTGGATCCTCATCCTCGTCCTCGCGGTCTACCTGCCGCGCCTGATGGCGTGACCACCACCGCACGCACCCCGGGGCCCGCGACGGGCCGGCGCGCGTTCGTGTCCGGGCTCGTCCGCTACGCGCTGGTCGGCGTCGCGAACGCCGCAGTCTACTACGCCACCTACCTCCTGGTGCTGGGCTCGACGGGTTACCTCGTCGCCCACGTCATCGGGCTCGGCGTCGCGATGGTGGTGTCGTTCCTGCTCAACTGCCGCTTCACCTTCCGGGTGCGCCCGACCTGGACGCGGCTGCTGCTCTATCCGGCCTCGCAGGCGGTCAACATCGCCGCGACGACCGTCGGCGTCGTCGTGCTGGTGCACCTCGGGGTGGACGAACGCCTCGCCCCGCTCGCCGCCGCGGTCCTCGCGGTGCCGGTGAGCTTCCTCGCCGCCCGTCTGGTGATGACGCGTCTGACCAGGCCGCGGCCGGGTCCGTCGACGATGCTCGACGCCGTGACCGTGCCGCTCCCGGCCTTCCGGAACGCCCGGCGCTGACGACCGGCGCCACGGCCCGGCGTCCGCACTCGGAGCGGTCCTCACTCGGAGTGCCCGCGCCCCCGACTCCGGGGGCCGGGGTCGGGGGCCGCGGAGTCGTGCAGCTCGCCCGGCAGCAGGATCGGGCCGGTGTCGTCCTCGCGGGCGCGACTCCACTCGCCGTCGCCGGTGCCCGGCACCACCGGCAGGAGCGCGACGGTGGTGTTGTCGAACCCCCCGTCGTCGAGGGCGGCGGCGACGAGCGTGCGGGCGTCGGCGAGCACGTCGCCGCTGCCCACCACCGCGGCGAGGTCGTCGGCGTCCGGTACGTGGTTCCACAGCCCGTCGCTGCACAGCATGAGCAGGCCGGGCGTCGCGGGCCGGAAGCGTCGGGCCCGGGCCGGGCCGGGGGGTGAGTCGTGGCCCAGCCAGTTGGTCAGCACGTGCGCGCGACGGTCGGCGTGGGCCTCCTCGTGCGTCATCAGACCCGCCGCCGCGATCTCTTCGGCCCACGAGTCGTCGACCGAGAGCAACTGCGAGGTGCCGTCGGAGGCCAGCCAGTAGATGCGGCTGTCGCCCACCCAGGACACGACGGCCGACCCGTCCCGCACCACCGCCCCGACGTAGGTGCACGCCGGCGGATCGTTGGCGTCGCCGTCGCGCACCAGGTCGGCGACGGCGTCGGCGGCGGCCGACGCGGCGAGCGCGCCGAGCCCGTCGAGCCCGTGCGGGCCCTCCCGCTCCACCGAGTCCACGACCGCGCCGACGGCGCGCTCCACCGCGGCCAGCGACGCCTCGTCGCCCCGACGGGCCGAGGCGACGCCGTCGCACACCACGCCGACCAGCACCTCGCCGGCCGGTGTCGCGACCCGTCCGAGACCCACAGCGTCCTCGTTGCGCCGCCGCCGCAGGCCGCGGTCGGTCACCCCGACGCAGGAGCCGAGCACGAACTCGAGTCGGTCGCGGGCCGGGACCCGGGGGCTTCCGCACGCCGGGCACGCCCCGTCCCGCGGCGGGTTGGTGGCCCCGCACTCGGGGCAGCCGCGGTCCTCGGCCTGCTCGATCACCCCGCGCATGTCGGTCCGCTCGCTCACCGGCGCGTCCACGCCGGGGATCGCGACGGGCCCGGTGTCCGGCCCGTCACCCTCCCGGTCGCCGAGCGACCCCGGCCCGGGGACACGGTGCTCGGTCACGTGATCGTCGCTCCTCGGGCGTCGGCTCCTCCGCACGCGGGTCGGCGGCGGAGCCGGTGCGGCGCGGGAGCATCATCGCGTCGTCGGTGTCCCGGGTCCTCAGGGGGTGCGGCCCCGTCGGCGAGGACCTCGCGCAGGGCCGCCGCCAACGCTCCGAGGTCGGGACGCCGGGCCGGATCGGGGTCCGTCGTCGTCGCGACGAGGCGCGCGAGCCCCTTGTGGTCGGGGAGCCGCGGGGCTCGCCACGGGCCGGTCACCGCTCCCCGCCCCCCGGGGCCCGTCCTCGAACCCACCGCGAGGACCGACAGGACACGCCCGAGCGCGAACACGTCGGACGCCGGCGAGGGCCCCGCCCCGCCGGGCACGATCTCGGGGGCGGTGTAGCCCTCGGTCGTCCACACCGGGCTCGTCCGGTCCACGACGCGCCGGACACTGCCGAGGTCGAGCAGCACCACCGCGGGATCCGGGGTCACGACGAGGTGGTCGGGCGTGAGGTCGGCGTGGAGCAGACCCAGACCGTGGAGGTGGGCCAGGGCGGGGAGAACGCCGAGGGCGACGCGGGCCACGTCGAGCAAACAGAGCCCGGCCGCCTCCCCGCACCCGGTCCCGTGGACCCGATCGAGGACCAGGTGGCGTTGCGCGCCCGGCCCGTCGACGACGTCGCGGACCCGCACCAGCCCCGGGTGGTCGAGGGCGAGCAGCACCTCGGGCTCGTCCAGCGCGACGTCGCCCGCCTCCGGACCGGCGGGTCCGCGCGTCCGGGAGAGCACTCCGGACCGCCCGGTCCGCTCGTCGGTCGCCGCGTGCAGCCAGGAGTGGCCACCACGGGCCAACGGCCCCGCCACCCGCCAGCGACCCCCCCGCCGACCGGTCAGGACGTCGTCGACCGCGAGGTGCGGGGTGAGGTCGAACGCCGCGCCGCACCAGGGGCAGACCCCTCGCAGTCGGCCCGGGCGTCCGCCTCGTGCTCGGCCCACGGCGCCACCGCACGCGAGGCAGATCCGGCGGTGCTCGGGCAGGAGCGCCTCCACCGGATCCATCGTGGCCCCCTGCGGTCCCTCGTCGCGGCTCGTGCGCACTGATCTCTGCCTCCATCGTCGCAGGTCGCTCGCCGGCCGTCGCGACACCGAGGGACGTCCGGACCGCTCGGTGGGTCACTCGGACAGCCGCGTTCCGACTCGCCCGTCCAGCTCCTACGCTCCGCTCTCGGTGCGCCGCTCCGACCCCCGACGGGGCTATGCGCCTCCACCGTTCGACACCGAGCGGTGCCCTCAGGCGCCGCGATCCGCACCCTGCGCGACGAGCGGTCGTTTGATCGGTGGTCGCTGTCGGGGTACGAGGCCGGAGGGAGGCCGCGCGAGTGCGCTCGAGGTCACGTCGTCGAGGATCGCTCGCTCTCGGGGCCGCCGCCGGCGTCCTCGCCCTGGTGATCGGGGCCCTCGTCCCGGGTCTCGCCGCGGCGCAGGAGCCGACCCCGACCGGCGCAGCGGTCCCCGCGCCCGCCCCGCCGGTTCGCGGGGGTTTCGTGCCCCTGCAGGCCGCGCGGCTCTTCGACTCCCGCGACGGGACCCGCGTCGTCGACCGCGGCTTCGCCCGCGCGCCCGGACCGATCGGACCCGGCCAGATCGTCGGCGTCCCCGTCGCCGGCCGTGGTGGCGTCCCCGACGTCGGGGCCGGGACCGTGGTCCTCAACGTGACCGGCACGACGTTGTTCGGCTCGAGCTTCATGACGGTGTGGCCGCAGGGCGCGCCGCGCCCACCGACGTCGTCGCTCTCGCTCCCGCCCTCCGACCCGGTGTCGACGACCGTCGTCACCAAGCTCGGCGAGGGTGGTGCGGTCAGCCTGTTCAACGTCAGCGGGGTCTCCGACGCCACCGTCGACGTCGTGGGCTGGTTCCCCGAGAACTCCCCGCTGGTGTCTGGGGTGCCGCAGCGGGTCCTCGACACGCGCTCCGGCGGAGCCGGGCCCCTCGGCCCGGGCGAGAGCCGCACCGTGCGCGTCGACGGGGGATTCGCCCCGGTCCCCGCGGGCTCGTCGGTCCTGGTCAACCTGGTCGGCACCGGTGCCACCGAGCCGACCTCGGTGAGCACCGCCGCGGCGGGCGGCCCGACGCCGGCGGGGCTCGCCGCACCGACGCTCTCGCTCGCCCCCGGGGACACGCTGCCGACGATGACCGTCGTCGGGGTCGGGGAGGGCGGCGCCATCACGGTGGTCAACCGCGCCGGTTCGGTCGACCTCCTCGTCGACCTCGTGGCCGTTCTCCCGCCGTCGGTCGGCCGGTCTCTCGCCCCGGCCCGCCTCGTCGACACCCGTCTCGGTGCCCCGGCCGCTCCCGGATCGACGACCCCGCCGTTGCCCGCGGGCCCGCTGGCTCCCGGCACCACCCGCACGGTCGCCGTCCTCGGGCGGGGTGGCGTCCCGGCCGAGGGTGTCTCCTCGGTGATGCTGACCGTCACCGGGATCCAGCCCGCCTCCACCGGCGCCGTCGGCGTCTGGGGTGCGGGCCCGCCGCCGAGGACCTCGGCCGTCGTCGTCCCGGCCGGTGCGGTCCGCCCCGGCTTCGCCGTGGTCCCGGTGAGCCCCGACGGGACGGTGCAGCTCGCGGTGGCCGGGTCGGCGATGGACGTCGTCGTCGACGTGGTCGGCTGGCTCTCCGGCACACCCGTGGCCGCGCCCATCGCGCCCAGCACGCCGGGGACGACCGCGCCCGGGACCAGGACGCGCGGAGCCACACCGGCCGTCCCCGGCGCGGACCCGGCCGCGGGCGCCGCGGACGGTGGCGGCCTGCTCTGGCAGGCCGACTTCGCCACGGGTCTCGGTCAGTACCGCTCGACCCCGTGGAACATCGTCGGCGCCCCGACGCCCCGCGTCGGGACGCTTCCGGGAGGGACCAAGCCTGCGGTCGCGTTCACGATGCCCGGCGGTGGGCAGCGCTCGGAGATCGAACCGAACTTCCGCTCGCTGCGCGCCGGCGACGACCTGTACTTCGGCTTCTCCGTGACCCTCGCGCCCGGCTTTCCGGCCGACACCGACAACTGGCAGGTCATCACCCAGTGGAAGAACGAGGGCACCGGCTCCCCGCCGCTGTCGGTGAAGGTCGGGAAGGGCGAGTACCTGCTCGACGGCGGCTTCGACCGCGGCGCCCCCTTCCAGGTCCCGGTGGGCGCCGCGGTCCCCGGCCGCACCCAGAAGGTGGTCGTGCACGTCGTCTTCGCCGAGGGCGGCGGGACGGTCGACACCTGGGTCGACGGCCGGCCGACCCTGACGGGCTTTCGCCCGCCGGCCGGAACGCTCTACTCCGGACTCACCAGCTACCTCAAGACCGGCATCTACCGCAACACCGCGATCGGGCAGCCGGGAACGCTGTACTTCGACGACTGGCGCATCGCCACGAGCTACGCGGCGGCGTACCCGCGCTGAGAGGTCGAGTGGGCTCGTGCGTGCGCGCCGGGCCTGCTGGCCCGCACGGACGAACGCGGTGATGGGCCGGTCCGGCGGGTCCGCCCGCGCCCGGGGTGGTGGGCTGGAGCGGGGTGCCGGCTGCCATGCTGGCGCCGGTCGGGGGTCGGCGGGCTCCGTACCGGAGCATGCGATGAAGAGAGTACGAGGACGCGGTGACATCACTGCAAGGCGACGACGCCAGCGCGCCGGGACGGCCCGGGTCGCACGCGGCGTCATCGGGAGCGGAGTCCTCAGGTTCCGCGTCCACGGAGTCCATGGAGACCACGGAGTCCACGGAGTCCACGGAGTCCATGGAGACCGCGAGCTCCGGGGGGTCCGCGGTCTCGGCCAGCTCGGCGTCGTCCGGGGACTCGGGGGTGTCCGCGGCGGTGGACGACGCGGAGCGCGAGCTGGCCGAGGCCGCCCGCGCCGCGGAGGAGGCCGTCGCCGCGGCCCACACCGACGGCGCCGACGCCGTGGAGCAGGGCTACGAGGCCGCGCGCCGCGCGACCGACGAGGCCTACGGACAGTCCAGCGCGCGCAGCGACTCCCCATCGGCCTGATCGGCCCGACACGGCCACGACCGGCTCCGGAGGGAGTGAGCATGACGGTGCACGTACGGGTCGCCGACCACGGCCTCGTCGTGCGGTTCTCCGGCCGGGACCGGGTGTGGGCCTGTAGCCGTGGCGTCGACCTCCCGATGAGCCGGGTGCTCATGGCGCGGCCGATGGCGCGCCGCGACCTCGTGGCCGCCAGTCCACGGGTGCACCTGCCCGGTGTCTGCGTGCCCGGGATCCTGCGCGCCGGATCGTGGGGCATCGGCGAGCGGCGACAGCTCTGGATGGTCCACGGGGCCGACCGGCTGATGGCGATCTACCTGCGGGGCCTGCCGTACCACCGGGTCGTGCTCGAGGTGGAGGACCCGGAGGGCTGCAGCCGCGTCATCAACGACGCGCTACCGCTGCGCCGGTTACCGCCGGCCTGAGTCGGACCGCGCGGGTCATCCGCTCGAGCTGGGGACGGGAAGAGCGGCGGCCGACGCGTAGCTCGACGCGATCCGGGCGTCGAGGAGGAACAGTGTGGCGTCCTGGTTGATGTCCGTATCGCGGTAGATGCCGGTCTTGAGATAGGAGTCGTCGCTCGGGTAGCGCGTGCCTCCGGGAGGATGGAACCCGGCGATCCGCTGCTGCCCGTTCTGCCACACGTCGACCACGGCCTTGGCGGGGTCGCTGGAGAACACGATGTGCACGACGAGATGGTTCGTCTGCCCGGGACGGGCGCTGCCGATCGGCATCGAGAAGTAGTCCGACGGGTCGTTGCCGGCGCCACCGTCGAGGGTGAACTGGCCGCGCCCGATCTTCACTTCGATCGGCGGGCTACCCTCACCGGCGTTCTTCCATTGCGCCACGACCTGCCAGTCCTGGGTGTTCACCGGGAAGTCCGCGGGCAGCTCGTGGGCGAAGCCGTACCAGAACTCGGCGCCCTCCTGGATCACGTCCACGTTCGGATCGAGCTCGGAGCGTTTCCCGCCCGCCGGAATCTCGAACCGGATCGCCGTGCGGCCGGGGAGGCCCGGCGCGGCGACGACGGTGGGCGCGGCCGCCCCGTCGTTGTTGTAGGGGGTGTTCCCGAATTGCCGTAGCGGGTCAGGGCCCGTGGTGCCGGCCTGCCACAGCGGCGCGGGCACGTTCCGCGGATCGGGCGCGCCGGTGAGCAGCGGGGCGTCGCCGGCAGTGAACACGGGTGCGGGCGCCTCGACCGAGGTCGAGGGCCGGGCGCCCGACCCGGAGGTGCCGTCCGGGCCCCTCGCGCCGGACGAGCAGCCCACGACGACCCCGGCCAGGAGCAGGGCCGTGACGGCCATCGCGAGCAGGTTCCGCGCCGTGCCGCGGTCGACGGCGCTCACGTGCCCGCCCCGTCGGCGATCAGCGGGTCGAGGAGCAGGGTGGGCTGGTTGCCCGCGACGGCCTGGAGGCGCCACTTGTGCGGGAAGAGCGCCAGGAGCTCACCGTCGATCCGGCGGGTGAGCACCTCGATGCCGACCGCCCCCCGGAGGGCCTGGGCGCCGGCGGGGTCGGTGCGCCGCGCGAGGGTGTAGTCGAGGCGGTCGAGCCGGATGGGCGCGGAGAATTCGTCGGCGAGCCGCGCGGACACCACCTCGAACTGCAGCGGGCCGACGGCCGCGAGGACCGGGGCCTGGTCGCCGCGCAGGTCGGAGGACAGCACCTGAATGACCCCCTCGGAGTCGAGCTGCTCGATTCCCTTGCGGAACTGCTTGGTCTTGCTCGCGTCGGCGACCCGGGCCACGGCGAAGTGTTCGGGCGCGAAGCTCGGGATGTTCGGAAACGTCACGGCGCGCTCGGCCCACAGCGTGTCGCCGGGACGCAGGGCCGTGGCGTTGACCAGGCCGACGATGTCACCGGGGAACGCCTCGTCGATGGTCGAGCGGTCGCGCCCGAACATCGCCTGGGCGTACTTGGTGGCGAACGGGCGGCCGGTGGCGTCGTGGGTGAGCACCATCCCGCGTTCGAAGCGCCCGGAGCACACCCGGACGAAGGCGACGCGGTCGCGGTGGCTGCGGTCCATCGAGGCCTGCACCTTGAACACGAGCCCGGAGAACGGGGACTGAACGGGGCGGGCGTGGCCGGTCGCGTCGGGACGCGAGGACGGCGCCGGCGCGAGGTCGACCAGGGCGTCGAGCAGGCGGCCCACGCCGATGTTCGCCAGGGCCGCCCCGAACAGGACCGGGGTGGCCGTGCCCACCGCGAACGCCTCGGCGTCGTAGTTGGCACCGACCTCGCCGAGCAGCTGCAGCTCTTCGGTGGCGCGCTCCCAGTCGGCCCCCTCCTCGGCGGCCGCGCGGCCGGCGTCGAGGATCTCCTCGCGAGCGACGGAGGCGCCGTGGGCGGTGCGCTCGAAACGGCGCATCGTCCCGTCGGCCCGCTCGACGAGCCCGCGCAGGTCCCCCGCGATGCCCACCGGCCACGTGATCGGCATCGGACGCAGCCCGATGCGCTGCTCCACCTCGTCGACGAGCTCGAGGGCCTCGCGCCCGGGCCGGTCCCACTTGTTGACGAAGGTGAGCACCGGGACGCCCCGGCTGCGGCAGACGTCGAAGAGCTTCAGGGTCTGCGCCTCGAGGCCGCGGGCGGCGTCGAGGAGCATCACCGCCGCGTCGACGGCGGCGAGGACGCGGTAGGTGTCCTCGGAGAAGTCGCCGTGACCGGGGGTGTCGAGCAGGTTGATCACGTGGTCGCGGTAGGCGAACTGCAGCACCGCCGAGCTCACGGAGATACCGCGCTCGCGCTCCATGTCCATCCAGTCGGACGTGACGCCACGGCGCCCGCCCTTGCCGTGGACCGCGCCGGCGGCGGAGATGACCTCGGCGTGCAGGGCGAGGGCCTCGGTGAGCGTGGACTTGCCGGCGTCGGGGTGGCTGATGACCGCGAAGGTGCGACGCCGTCGTGCCTGGGTCGCCGGGTCGCCCGGGTGTGTCGAACTCGGCGGCGCCGAGGGTGCCGCGGTCATCGGCCTCCCATCCCCGTCGTTCCCCGGTTGGTCGCCGCTGTCCTCGACTGTCGTCCCCGTTCGAGGGTACGGACCTCGGGCGCGGACTACGCCGACGGGGTGAGTCCCGCAGCCGCTCGACGTCGGTGCCGCAGGCGAACGCCTCCCCCGGAGCCTGCGTCAGGTGGCGCCAGCTCCGTCGAGGGGCTTGTCGGGCACGACCCGCGGGACGTTGCCGCCCCCGCCACCGTCGGGCTCGACCCAGATGGTCACGGCGTCGCCGGCCGGGACCCGGGTGCCCGCGAGGGGCTGCTGCGCGGTGACGGTGCCGGTGACCGTGGGAGGGGTGTCCGGGTCGGGGTCGACGGCCACGACCCGCGCCGCGACGGCCAGCTCGTGCGCCTCGGCGGCCGGGAGCCCGACGAGTGCGGGCACGAGTACCAGCTCCGGCTCCCTCATGCCACGAACCTATCGGGCACGGTGGGGCACCGATAAGGTCCGGACGCCGCAGGTCGCTCGGCCGGCCGCCGCCCCGCGTCGGGCAGGATCGTCCGCGACCGGTCACCGGGTGTCCGGCGTCGGGGAGGGTGGGGCATGGCGGATCGGGTACCAGGGGGTGGGGGACCGTCGGACCGACCGCGGCACCGGCTCGTCGTCGGGGTCCTCGTGCTCGGCCTCGCCCTCACGGCGTGCTCCAACGCGCCCGCGCCGGAGGACGCCTCGCCGACGGGGACGGCCGCACCGGCCGTCCCGTCCGCGAGCGGTGCCCCGCCCGCCGCCGGACCGCTGTTCACCTCCTGCGACGGCCGGTACGAGTGCGCGGACGTCCGGGTCCCGCTCGACTACGCGAACCCCGGCGGGCCGACCATCGACATCGCGATCGCGCGGCAGCCGGCCCGCGACCAGGCGAACAAGCTCGGGATCCTGCTCGTCAACCCGGGGGGGCCGGGCGGTTCGGGCATCGAGGCGGTCGAGGGCGGTGCGGTGCCCGCGGACGTCGCGGCGCGCTTCGACGTGATCGGGTTCGACCCGCGCGGCGTCGGGCGCAGCGACGCCCTCGCCTGCCCGGTCGGGCCCGACACGCCCTACGACGGCGATCCCGACCCCGGCGACCCTGCCGGCGAGGCCGCGACCGACGCGGCCGTCAACCGCTACGTCGACTCGTGCGTACAGCGCCACCGCGACCTGCTACCCCACGTCGGGACCCGCGACGTCGCGCGCGACATGGACCGGATCCGCGAGGCGCTCGGCGAGCAGCAGCTGAACTACTTCGGCCTCTCCTACGGCACGTCGATCGGCCAGACCTACGGCGACATGTTCCCCAGCCGGATCCGGGCGATGATCCTCGACGGCGTGGTCGACCTGGCCCTGCCCGGGCTCGACGTCAGCCAGGCGGAGAGTTTCGAGAACTCGCTGCGCCAGTTCGCGGCGAACTGCTCGGCCAATCCCTCCTGCCCGGTGCGGGCCGACCCGATCGGCGTCGTCGACCGCGTGCGGGCGAAGGTCGCGGCCGCGCCGATCCCGGTGCCGGGGTCGAGGCCGCTGACGGCGGGCCGGTTCGAGATGGGCGTCGTCATCACCCTGTACTCCACGCAGACCTGGCCCGCGCTGTCGCGTGCCCTCGCCGCCGCCGACGCCGGCGACCCCCGCGCGATGAGCCGCCTCGCCGAGGAGTACTTCCGGGGCAGCAACTCCGACACCTACAACGCCGTCACCTGCATCGACACCCCCTGGCCCGCCACCGACGCCGAGGCCCTCGCCTCGGTACGGGCCAGCGCGGCGCGCGTGCCGCACTTCGTCGGCAACGTCCTGGTCAGCGCCCTGACGTGCGCCGGCTGGCCGGTTCCACAGGACCCCCTGACCCCGCCCACGGGCGTCGGGCTCCCGCCGGTGCTCGTGGTGGGTACCACCAACGACCCGGCCACGCCGTACCGCAACAGCGTCGCGCTCGCCGCACGCCTCCCCGGCTCCGCCCTGCTGACCTATCGGGGCGACGGGCACACCGTCGTCGGCCAGGGGGTGCCCTGCGTCGACTCCGCCGCGACCCGATACCTGATCGACCGGCTCCTGCCTCTGCCCGGCACGACCTGCTGAGCTAGTCTCGGTTCCGGTGCGCCGGGAAGTCTGGTCGGCAGTCGTGTTCCCCTGCCCGGAGGCCGCTCGTGACCACCCCCTCGCCCGTCCCTTGCCTCTTCGCCCGGGGGACCTGGGCCGAGACGGCGCGCGTCGCCGAGGTGCTGCGCCGCGAGACCGTCGGGGGCTACCTGCTCGTCATCGGCGCGGTGCTGGCGCTGGTGTGGGCGAACTCCCCGTGGTCGCAGACCTACGCCGACCTCGCGGCCACCCGCGTCGGTCCGGCGTCGCTGCACCTCGACCTGACCCTCGCCACCTGGGCGGCGGACGGCCTGCTCGCCCTCTTCTTCTTCGTCGCCGGGCTGGAGCTCAAGCGGGAGTTCGTGGCCGGCGATCTGCGCTCGCCGGCGCGGGCGGTGCTCCCGATCGCCGCGGCGGTGGGCGGGATGATCGTGCCGGCCCTCGTCTACACCGCGGTGACGCTCTCCAGCGGCGGCGAGGGCCTCTCGGGCTTGGCGATCCCGACCGCCACGGACATCGCGTTCGCGCTCTCGGTACTCGCCCTGATCGGCAGCCATCTGCCCGACGCCCTCCGGACCTTCCTGCTCACCCTCGCCGTCGTCGACGACCTCCTCGCCATCACGATCATCGCCGTCTTCTACACCGACGAGCTCTCGGTGCTGCCGTTGCTTGCGGCCCTCGTCCCGCTCGCGCTGTTCGCGGTCCTCGTCCAGCGGCGGGTCCGCTCCTGGTGGCTGCTCCTGCCGCTCGTCCTCCTCACGTGGGGGCTGGTGCACGAGTCGGGGGTGCACGCGACGGTGGCCGGCGTGCTGCTGGGGTTCGCGGTGCCGGTGGCCCGACGCACCGAGGGGGACGGGCCCGGGCTGGCCGAGCACTTCGAGCGGCGGTGGCGACCGCTCTCGGCCGGGGTCGCGGTGCCGGTGTTCGCCTTCTTCTCCGCCGGGGTGGGCGTGGTCGGCGGCGGCCTCGCGGTGGCGGTGCGGAGCCCGGTCACGCTCGGGATCGTCGCGGGCCTCGTCGTGGGCAAGGCGGTGGGCGTGATGGGGGCCACGTGGGCGGTCCAGCGCTTCACCCGGGCCAGGCTCGACGAGAATCTCGGCTGGTTCGACGTCCTCGGGCTCTCGCTGCTCGCCGGGATCGGCTTCACGGTATCTCTGCTCATCGGGGAGCTAGCCTTCGGCACCGGGACACCGCAGGACGACCTGGTGAAAATCGGCGTGCTCGGCGGATCGCTGCTCTCGGCCCTGCTGGCCGTGGTGGTGCTGCGCGTGCGCAACCGCGTCCACCGCACGCTCCACGACGCCGAGCGGGTGGACGCCGACGCCGACGGTGTCCCCGACGTCTACCAGCACGAGGGGCCGACCGCGGAGCGATAGCGCCGGACTCCGGTGGGTACTCGGCGCCCATGACCAGCGCCACGCCTCCCGTCTCGCCCACGCCGCCCCCAGGAACCCCACCGCCCCCCGGCACCCCGCCCCCCGGAACCCCGCCCCGCCCCGCTCCCACGCCCCCCGATCCCACCGCCGGCGCCCCGGTGGAGGGCACCACCGAGGTGATGCCCGCCGTGGTGCAGAAGGTGAGCGCGTTCGCGGCCCGGGAGATCCCCGGCGTGGTCGCCCTCGGCGGTTCCTCGGCGTCCCGGGCGCTCGGGGCGGTCCGGCAGAGCGTCACCGGCAACACCGAGAACGTCGCCGGCGTCCGCGTGGAGATGGAGGGCGACACCGCCCGTCTCGGCGTCGACGTCGAGATCGAGTACGGGGTGGGTGCCCGTGACCTGGTGCGCGCCCTGCGGCGCCACGTCCCGTCCGCCGTCGAGGAGATCGCGGGCGTCACCGTCACCGCCCTCGACATCAAGATCACCGACGTCCACCTGCCCGGCGGGGACCCGGTCGAGGTCTGACCGCCGCACGGAAACGAGGCATACGACCCACGCCGACGACGACGCCCCGCGAACCGTTCGGTTCGCGGGGCGTCCGTGGGTCAACGGGAGCTCCGTGTCGCGATCACCGGGAGCCCGGGTCGGCGTCGGTGTCCCCGGGTCAGCCCAGCGCGCCGAGGAAGGTGATGATGGAGTCCGCCGCGGCCGCGAGCCCGGCCAGGATGGCGGTGACGGTGCCCGCGGCGCCGGTCGGCTCGCGGAGGATCCAGAACAGCACGAGCACGCCCACGAGGACCCCGATCACGCGCTGCATAAGGGGAAGGTACTCAGGTGTGCCCGGTCAGACGAGCGCATGGACGGAGACGGCCCGATTCGACGAGCGATTGGGCGGGACGCTGCTCGGGGTCGGCCGAACGACGGAATCCCCGTCGCGTTCCTCGAGGGCCTTTCGGTCGATCTCCGATGCGCCTCGTATGGATTCCGACGAGCCACGGGGAGGACCACCCCGACCTCCCTCACGACTCGTCCGGAGGACGGTCAGCCACGCGTCGTGCCCGTGATGCGCATCGCGACCTGCTCGTCGTCGGCGGTGTAGGCCTCGTAGACGAACTCGGTCCCGGTCCGCGCGACGTACTCCTCCCAGGCCCTGTGCTCGTGCTGCTCCCAGCCCGGGTAGTTGAAGTACTCGTCGAAGATGACGACCGAGCCCTCGACGAGTCGTGGCCCGCACAGGTCGAGCACCGTCTTCGCGGACGAGTACAGGTCGCCGTCGACGTGCAGGAAGGCGATGTGGCCGTTGTGCTCGTGCAGGAACTTCGGCAGCGTGTCGTCGAACCATCCGACCACCAGCTCGGCGCCGGGCACCGTCGGGAGCGCCCCGAGGGCGAACGTGGCCGCCGGAAACGTCGAGCGCCAGTCCTCGGGCAGACCCTCGAAGGAGTCGAAGCCGTACACCGACCCAGCCTCGGGACGGAGGCCCGCGATGATGCCGAGGGTGGTTCCGCTGTAGACACCGAACTCCAGCGCGAGCCCGGTGGCGGGAGCCGCCTTCACCGCATGTCGAAGGGTTTCGTGCTTGTCGTGGTAGGTCGTCGCCGTCGGGAAGTGCTCATAGGCGAACTGCGCGCTCGTCCTGACGGCCTCGCGCTCGGCCGCCTGGAAGATGTCGCGACGGCTGCGCTCGTCGGCGCTGTCCACCGTGTCGAGGATCCGGTCGACCTGGCCCTGCATCCAGGCCTCGTGCTGCTCGATCCGTGCGTCGAGTCGTACGCGGACGGCGTCGTCGACGACGCTGTGGAGCTTGTCGTGGATCCGGATCCGCAGCTTGTCGAACATGGGTTGTCCTTCCGGTGGCGGGACGCACCCGGCACGGTGGGCGGCGGTCAGGCGCAGAAGAGGTGCTGCCAGAAGGCGCGGCTCGTGAGGTCGGGGACCGCCTCCCGCAGGCGATCACGGGCCGCGCCGCCCTCACGGCGCAGGCGCAGGAGGACGCGGGCGGCCTCGCCGCCCAGGGTGATGAGCGCCGCACGGTCGAAGCTCCGTACGCGCACCCCCTCCTGGGACCGGTCGGTGACCACGGCGGTGCGGAAGCGGGAGACGTGCCACCACGACGCGTCCTGGGCGTTGATCGACACCGTTCCGAGCGGCCGGCCCCGGAGTTGCGACGCCAGCCGCTTGGCCAGCACGGCGGTCTCCCGGGACGGCGCGTGTCCGGCCTTCGCCATCGGTCGGCCGCCGGCGCGCAGGCCCGGCACCGCAGAGGCGGGATGACGCACCGTCTCCGGGTATGCCCGGCGCAGCTCGCGGACTGCGTGGAGAGCCGCGACACCGCCGTCACGCATGCTGTCGGGGCCGCGCAGGAAGTCCTCCACCGCGCGGATCAGGGTCGCGGCCTCGCCGTAGCGCATGGACACCAGGCACTCCGCGATCCACCGCCCGGCGACCCTGGCGCTCGCCGAGGGGTCGAAGTCACCGTGCAGCGCGTCGATCATGAGGGCGTTGCGGAGCGTGAAGTACCGCGACCAGTCGTCCTCGTCCTTCCAGTCGAAGTCTTGGTGCCACACGCCGGCGCCGGGCACCGTCACGGTCGCGTGTCCGCGCGAGCGTGCGCGGTAGCCGAACTCGACGTCGTCCCACTGGAAGAAGAAGGGCATGGGGTAGCCGATGTCGTCGACGATCTCCGACGGGATGAGGCAGCACCACCAGGCGTTGTACTCCGCGTCGACGCGGATCTCCTGGAGCTCCTCGGTGATGTCGACCTTGTCGAGCGCGTCGGGCACCGCGAGGCCCGGCTCGATCTGGCGGAAGTCGGCGGTCTCGGCTCCGACGTGCAGCTTCTCGGGGTGCAGCAGGTGCAGCATCTGTGCGCCGACGATCACCGGCTCCACGGTGCGGTTGGCGAACGCTGTGAGGCGCACCACGACGTCGGGCTCGAGGAGGATGTCGTCGTCCATGAACAGCACGTTGGTGCGACGGGCGCCCTCGACGGCGGCGACTTCGTAGAGACCCCGCGTGAAACCCCCCGCGCCGCCGAGGTTGGGCTGGCGGCGGTAGTGGAGCGACGGGCCGAGCGCTGCGGCGATCTCGACGAACGCCGCCCGCGAGTCGACGGTGTCCTCGCCCTGGTCGACCACGTACACGGCGTCGACCATGAGACGTGCCTCGGCGTCCGTGGTGAAGACCTGAAGGGTGTAGACGCAGTCATCAGCCCGGTTGTAGGTGCACATGACGAGTGCGGTCGGCCTCAAGGCCTGGGGTGCGGCCACGCTCCAGCGCACGTCATCGACCTCGAGCTCGTGGTCACCCGCGGAGAACTCGGCCCAGAGGGCGCCCCCGTCGACGAAACGATCGATGGGGAGGGGGATGTCGACGCGCTGCATCGACACCGCGTCGAGGTCGCGGTGGGCGACGGTCCGCTCGACGCCGTCGCGATCCGACGCGCGGACCAGAATGCGGCCGGAACCCGTGAAGGAGGCCTCGAGCACGACCTCGGTCGCCGAGGTCCAGCGCTGCCAGTAGCTGGCGGGAAACCGGCCGAAGTAGGTGTTCTGGCTGACGTGGCTCCGTGGGGCCAGGACGACGCGGGAGCGCAGGAGCTCCACATCCCCTTCGGCGCGGACGTAAGCTTTGCCGGATACTCGTACGAACGGTGCAGTGAAGAAACCGCGTTGGGCGACGAGCCGGTCGAGGTCGGGGCCCTGGTCGGGGAGGGGCGCTTCAGCGCTGTGCTGGGTGGAATCGTCGATGTTTCCGCCCTGTGCTGTCACGGTCATGCGTGTCCCCTTCGCGGACGGACCGCGATCTCGGAGGGCACTCACCCAAATGTTGACCCTCCTGCCGACTGGTGGTGCAGTACTGAACGCGGTCTGCGGTGATGTCGCAGCAGAGTCGGCCCAGACGGAGACAGTCTAGAGGGCGCGTCATCATCGAACCGATGAGGGTCCGCAAGACCGTCTCACCGTCCCTCGGAAGCCCGCGCGCAGCGCCGACCACGTGTGGGACACAGCGACGCGGTCTCGATCCGTGTTTCGGCGCGTTCACGGTCGCGGCCCAAAGTAGGCTCGATCACTTGGCTCTGCCCAACGGGGTTGGCGTGGTGGGCGTAGGCGTCGTCGGTGCACCGTCGCAGCGGGGTCGATCAGGTCCCGCGCAGGTGGCGACGATCTGGAGGTTGAACCCCGGTGTCGTGGCGCTCGCCGCTGTCGAGGTCGTTTGCGGTGGTTCCAGGCCCGGGTCGGGGCGCGTGCACAGTCAGCTTCACCTCGTGAACCAGAAGCTTGCGCCGGACGGTTCAACGCCGTTCAAACGGGGATCGCTCCAGAGTGGCCTCAGTATAGTTTCCAGATGTGGCGTAACCGTCGTATAACGAGCAGGAAAGACGATGTCTAGACTACCTCCTCGGGCGAGCAGATACGTCGCAAGCATGTACTGCTCGTTGTAGTAACGACGAGTCCACGAAGGCGGATAATCCCACGGGAGTTCGATGTCGTGGAGGCCCACGACGACGCCCCTTGGAAGGTTGGGTAGGACCTCGAGGAAGAATACGGTGACGTCAGAGTTCATAGAACAGCGATGGGAGCCGTCGAAGAAGACAAAGTCGCCTGGCCGGAGGTCGGAGAACACCGAGAGGTCGGCGTCCTCCAACCTCTGCCGGAGGACAGCGTCGCAGAGACGGTCTACTTCAGCGCGCGGGTTCGGGTCGATCGACGTGATCCTGGTGGAGAGCTCATTGTCGATGATTGCGCGCCGAGCAAGTTTGGTGGACTCACCCGACCCGATCTCCATGTAGTGTTCCGGTCCACGCTCGGCCAACAGCGTGTAGTTCGCCACCATATCGAGCGCGGGCAACCATCCGTTGGCCCAGCACGGCTCGCTCGACACAGACCGGTGTCTTAGCGGGATGGCGGTGAAAGCGTCTTTGTACTTGAGGGCGCGCTCCAGAAAGGCGACATAGGTTGTGTCGTTCTCGGAGATCAGATCGTTGAGACCGCTGTGGGCGGGCATGCCGTATCCGTAACGAGGCTTCCCAGTCACGGGATAGTCGAGGACCACCAGTTGCCGGCCTCGAACAGTCCACATCACCTTTGCGAATGTCGGACTTTCGGTCAGTAGCCGTCGCAGATTCTCCATCAAAGCTGGGTGTTGTTGTAGGGCGGTTTCCAGGCGCTGCCGCATGGCCCGACACCCTAACCGGGCGTGGAGTCAGTGGTTCCGCGGCTCTGGCTTGTCTCGGAGGCACCGTCGATCCAGGGCCATGGTCCAGCAGACGGACTCGTCGACGCTGCTGATCGCCGGCGCGGTCGACGAGGCGTCGGTGCCACCCGTGGCGCCTACTGCCCCGGGTCATTCGAGCGCGCCCCGCACGGGCAGCCCAGGTCGCCGCCGGTTGCCTGCCGACCTGATCTGCGACCCCCGACCGGTTCCCGGTGGGCTCGGACCGACCAGCACGGCCTGGCGGCCGGTGGGGCACCTGCGACTGCACCCCACGGCCGCACCCCGACGCTTCGCAGGACCACTATGCGTGACATCGAGGGGGAACCGGTCACGCTCCTGGGCTGCGTTCCGCATGCCGACGAGTCGTGCCCGGCGTGTTCGGGGTGCCACCACCTTCCGCACCCGTGGCGTGGTGCAATATGTCGGCCACTGCGCCGCTTGGGGGTGGGATGCCGGGTCATCGATCGTGCCACGGAGACGTCTGGGTCGTCGTTCCCGTCTTCAACGAAGAACGCGTGATCGCCACGGTGATCGAGGAGCTCCGTCGGGTCCTGCCGAATGTGGTATGTGTGGACGACGGCAGCTCGGACGCGTCCGCGGACGAGGTTCTGCGGACTGGTGCGCACCTCGTTCGGCATCCGATCAACATGGGCCAAGGCGCGGCGCTGCAGACGGGCATCTCCTATGCGCTGCTGCGACCGGGTGCGCGCTACTTCGTGACGTTCGACGCCGACGGTCAACATCGGGTGCAGGACGCTGCCGCGATGGTTGCCATCGCCAAGGCAGACTCGGTAGACGTCGTCCTCGGGTCCCGCTTCCTCGCCGGCGGTGGTGAGGAGTCGGGGACTGAAGGATCCGCCGGCGTGCCCCTACTCAAACGCATGATCCTCCGTTCGGCGGCCTGCGTCGGGCCGTCCGCGCGCCGGCTGAAGCTGACCGACTCGCACAACGGTCTCCGCGTGCTGTCGAGGCCGGTCGCGCGGGAGCTGCGGATCACGATGAACGGCATGGCCCACGCCTCCGAGATCGTCTCCTACCTCGGACGGTCACGGTGGACGGTCCGCGAGGCTCCGGTCTGCATCCGCTACACGGACTACTCACGGTCGAAGGGTCAATCGCTGATCAACGGTGTCAACATCCTCTTCGACCTGTCCGTTCGTCAGCGAGGAGGGTGAAACGTGCTCATCAAGCTCGTCCTCATCCTCGCCGTCATCGGTCTGCTGGTGTTGTTCGTCCGGAGCAGGCCGGGTGTGCGGTTGCAGGCCGGGAAGCGGGTCGGCGTCGTCGTCTTCGCGCTGTTGAACATCTACGCGGTCGCGCGGCCCGATGATGTCAGCGTGGTAGCCCAGGCGCTGGGTGTCGGTCGCGGGACCGACCTGGTGCTGTATGCGCTGGTCATGGCCTTCCTTCTCGGCATGCTCAACTTCTACGTGCGGTTCAGGGAGTCCGACCGGCGTTTCACCGAACTCGCGCGGACGATCGCGATACGGGAGGCGGAGTCGGTGAACCGCGAGCGCCACCTCGATGAGCAGCCCGGGACCGCGCTCACTGTGCCGGTGGGACGCCTGGACGAACCGGACGCGTGACGAGCCGTCCAGCGCGCCGATGACGATCTCCGAGCGCGACACGAGATCGGCCGACGTCGACCGATGCGGTCTATCGCTGCGGCCCTCCCATGTCGGGTCGGCACCGGGGGGCGAGGGCGACGACCTGCCTGACTTCCGGGCGCTGGGCTGGCTCGCCGTCGAGGCCCTCTCCGCCGTGGTGGTCGCGGCGGCGGTCAGCCTCACCATTCAGCTGGTGATCGGGAGGGTCGCGATACCGCGGCCATCGTACCTCCCGACGGCGGCCACAGCGCTGACGGTGGCGGCCCTGGCGACGGCTCTGGTGGTGCTGTGCCGTCTACCGCGAGCGCCCTGGCGCGCGGTCGCGGAGTGGAGCCTCCCGGCCGCGCTGACGACGTCGGTCCAGGCCTGGGCGTTGAACGGGACGCCCCTCTACCTGTTCGGCACCGGCGGCGACCAGTACTTCCGGATGCAGTACCTCGGCCGCTACGCCGCATCCGCCCAGCTGGCGGACCCCAATTACGTCGACGTCCCACCGTTCTACCCGGCGTCGTGGTTCTGGATCGGCGGCCGGCTGGCCCACGTCCTCGACGTGCCGGCGTGGGTTGCCTACAAGCCCTACGCCATCATCACCATGGCCGTGGCGGCATCGCTGGCGATGGTGCTCTGGAGCGCAGTGACCTCCCGGCGGTGTGCGCTCGCGTTGGCGGGGACGACTGCGGTGCTGGGTCTCGCGATCGGAGCCTACGAGCCGTACTCCTGGCTCGCGGTGGCCTGTATCCCCCCGGTCGCCGTACTGGCACTCCGCCTCGCGGAGCGCGATGCGCTACGGGGATCGACGGCTCCTGGCGGTGCCACGACGCTCCTGGTGGGAGTCTTCGTCGGTGCCTGCGCTGCGACGTACAGCTTGCTCGCCGGGCTCTTCGTCCTCGTGTTGCTCGTGATAGCGGCGTTCGTCGTTCTGGCGCCCCGACGCTCGGGCCTACGACAATCCGAGGACAGGGGGCGGACCTGGACGGCCCTGACCCAGGGGGCCCGTCTGTCGACGGTCGCGGCCATCGCCGGGGCCCTCGCGGTTCCCGTCTGGCTGCCGTACATCCTCGCGGCGCTACGGAGCCCGTCAGCCGGAAACGGCGCCGCGCGGTACTTCCCCGACGTCGCCGCCGAGCTCCCCATGCCGATGTTCGAGCTCTCCCTGCTCGGCGGGCTGAGCCTCCTGGGCGTGGGGTGGACGGCGGTGAGGTTCGCCCGGAGTCTCACCGCCCGGGCCCTCGCCATCCTCGCGGCGTCGTGCTACCTCTGGCACGTTCTGTCGACCATCATGGTCGCGTTCCACACGAGTCTGTTGGCGTTCCACACCGACGTCGTGCTCAACCTCGCCCTGGTCTGCGCGGGCATTCTCGGGCTCGTCGACGCGCTGGCGTGGTTCCGTAACCGGACGAGCACCGGGCTTTGGGTGGGGACGCGTGCCGCCGTGAGCATCGTGGCCGTGCTCGCCATCGTGTCGCTGACCCAGACCCCGCCCGACGCGATGCAACAGTTGGTCGCCGGCGCCTTCAGCAGCTACGACGATCATGGGAAGACGGCGCTCGACCCGGCGGCGACGCCGCGCGACGACGAGCCCGGTTCGTGGAACGAAGAGCTGATCGCCACGCTCGACCGTATGACCGGTCGGCCGCCGCAGGACGTCGTTCTGCTGACCAGCGACTGGCCCATCCTGGACTTCGAGCCGTACTGGGGGTTCCAGACCAGCATCCAGGAGTACGCGAACCCCCTCGCGCAGTACCCTGCCCGCCGGGCCGAGATCGAGGATTGGGCGCGGTCCTCGGACTCGCAGGACCTCCTGCGGCGTCTGGACGCGAGCGCGTTCACCGCGCCGACGGCTTTCGTCCTCGCTCGTGAGACCGACGGCTTGCACGTGGCTCTGTCGTACAACCAGTTCCCCCGCTCCGACACCAACCGGTACGTCGACGCAGTGTTCCCCTCACGGCTCTTCGACGGCCCCGGCTTCGTCCGGCGCGACGTCGGCCCGTTCACGGTCGTCGTCCGGACCAGTCGCCCCTGATGTACCGGGACCGGAGCATGGAGGGGGTCATGAAGCGCACAGGGGCCAGCGGTTCTCCGCTCCAGGCCGTATCGCGACGTCGCGGTGGCCCCTGGGGCATCGCCCTGCACATGGCCGCAGGCGTCGGTGTCGTGGGCGCGGCCGGGTACGCCTTCGTCGCCATTGTGGGCCACGTCTTCACCGGGGCAGGGTTTGCCGCCGACGTCGCCGCGCTGACGTCGCTCTACCTCATCGTCAACATCGTCGGCCCGGGCATCTTCACCGCGCTGGAGCAAGAGACCAGCCGGGCCGCAGCGGCGAGCATCGCGGCCGGCCACCCGGTCGCAGCGGTTGCCCGCCGGTCGGCGTGGCTCGCCGCTGCCCTCTTCGCCGCGGTCACGGTCGTCCTCGTCGGGCTGTGGCCGGGCGTGCTCAGCCGAGTCCTCCACGGCAACACGGCGCTGCTCGAGGCAGCCGTCCTCGCCGCGGCCGGTGCCGCCGTTGCGTACTGGGCTCGGGGGCTCCTCTCTGGGGAGCACCGCTTCGGCCGTTACGCGACCACGCTGTATCTGGAGGGCGCAGCGCGGCTCGTCCCCTGCCTGGTCCTGGTGTACCTGGCAGTGCGGGTGCCGGCGGCCTACGGATTCGCTTTCGCGGTCGGGGCGGCAGTGGCGGGCCTGGCCGGGCTTCGGCCCCGCCGGCCCCGGCCCGCCTCGCCGGCAGCGGGACAACTGGGCGGCATGGTTGAGTCGGTCGCCTTGCTCGTCGGCGCCACCCTGTTGATGCAGCTCATGGCCAACCTCGGTCCGCTCGCTGTGGCCTACCGGCTCCCCGCCGACCCGACTGCGGTCAGCGTGTTCGCAGCGACGTTCGTGTTGGCCCGTCTCCCGCTCTTCCTGTTCTCGCCGATGCAGGTCGTTCTCGTTCCCTCGCTCACCAGAGCCGCGACCAGGGGAGCCTGGACCGAACTCCGACGCCGCGTGGTTCTCGTGCTGGTGGTTGTCCTCAGCGTCGCCGCCATCGGAGGAGTACTGGCGATCTTCTTCGGCCCCTGGGGCGTCCGTGTGCTTCTGGGCGCGGCCTACGCTCCGGCGGCCGGGACGGTCGCTGTGTTGGCCCTGGCCACCACCCTCATGATGACAGCGCAGATCCTTCAACCGGCCTTGATCGCCCTGCGTCGACAGGTCCACGTCGTGATCGCCTGGGCGGTCGGCTCCGTGGCATTCCTCGGGACGCTCTTCGCGCCTCTCACACCCGTGACAGCCGCGCTCGCCGCCCAAATCATCGGTCCCGCCGTGGTGGTGCTCTGCGCGGGGACGACGTTCCTCGTCACTCTGCACAAGAGTGAAGCGCGAGGGCAGCGATGATAGCACGAAAGGGCCCACGGATGTCCGACCCGACAACGGGGACAACGGCCACTCCGGGTATTCTCCGGCCCGTGGCGTCATCAGGTGGTGAGCAGACGACAGCAGTCCGACCGCCGCCGGCACTCGACCAGACGTTGCCTCGGGTTCACTTCTTCGTTCCGTTCTACGGCAGTCCCCGGTTCCTCGTCGAAACCGTGGAAGCCGTACGGCGATCGGAGGACACCCGATGGCGACTCACGATCGTCGACGACGGCTGGCCGACGACCGAGATCGAGGACCATCTGGCGCGCCTCGGTGATCCGCGGATCCGCTACCTGCGCAACGAGACGCGTCAAGGAACCGCTGGCAACCTCTTCACCTGTATCCGGATGGCGCAAGAGCGCAGCGAAGCCCCCTATGTCACGTTCCTCGGAGCCGACGACATCGTCGAGCCGAACTATGTCGATGTGGTGACGTCGGCCTTCCGCTGGTCCAGCGACGCTGTCATGGTCCAACCGGCGGTTACCGTAATCGACGAGTCGGGCGAGGTCCACACGCCCCTCGCCGACCGCGTGAAACGCCTGAGTTCGTGGTCATCGCGACGCCGCGGGGTGGTCAGCGGCGAGCACGCGGTACGGCAGCTGATGCGGGCCAACTGGTTGTACTGGCCGAGCGTGTCCGTCCGACGGGACGTTCTCGGCCGAACTCACTGGCGGGCGGACATCGACGGCATCAGCGACTTCGCCCACGCGATCGACATCCTGATCGGCGGTGGCTCGCTTGTGCTGGAGAGTGCTCTGGCGTTCCGCTATCGGAGACACCCCACGAACGACTCGTCGACCCGGGCGCGGTCTGGTGTGCGGTGGGAGCAGGAAAAGAGGTACTACCAGGAAGTGGCCGCGGCCCTCCGGGTCCACGGTTGGACCCGGGCAGCGCGGGCCGCCGACCTTCACCTCTCCTCCCGCCTCCACGCCGCGCAGGCCCGGCTCATGGCGGCGACGGCTGCCGTTGACGCCAGACTGAGAAGGGCAGGATGAGTTCACTACCGAACTATGAGCGGGCGAATTACCGGATGGCGCAGCGGGCCCGTCTCGCGGCGGGTTTCGCCCAGCAGGTTGAGCTCACGGTGACGCCGTTCCTCGACACGGACTTCTCCTCCTGTCGTGTCGCCGACATCGGGTGCGGATACGGCCATGGACTCGTCGCGCTCGCCCGCCGGTGCCGCAGCGCTGTCGGTCTGGAACCCAACGCGGTGCTGGCCTCCGAGTCCCGCCAGCGTTGCCGCGAGGCGGACCTGAACAACGTCGAGGTCCGCGACCAGGTCGCTGGGGATCTGGACGAAGACGGGGGTTTCGACGTCGTCGTCCTCGATAACGTGCTCGAGCACATCGACGACCAGCGCAAAGCGCTGCGTCGGATCGGGAAAGCGTTGAGGGTGGGGGGCGTCGCGTACATCCTCGTGCCCAACAAGTTGTGGCCCTTCGAAGCCCATTACGGGCTGCCGTTCCTCGCGTATCTCCCGCTTCCGCTCGCCAACCGCTACCTGCGGGTGACCGGCCGCGGCAGCGACTACACGGACGCCAGTTACGCCCCTAGCTACCGCACCCTGCGACGCCTGCTCGCCGAGAGGGGCGAGCTCGACGGACAGTTCACTCTGCCTGCCGATGTCACCCTCGCCGAGGGTGGCGCCCGCTGGTCGTACAAGGTCGGCTTCCGGCTGCTCGAGCGGTTCCCAGCCCTGTGGGCGGTGTCGAAGGCGTTCCTCGTCGTCGCGACGAAGACGGCGCCGACTCCCTGAAGGTGGGGGTCGGGGTCTCCTACTGCGGCATCAACTCGAACACCGTCACGTCGGGGTTGGCGTAGACGGGTCGCAGCGCGCGCACCCGATCCAAGGCCACCAGTCCCGGTTCCCTCTGGCCGCTGTCGAGAAGGAAACCGCGACCGACGATGACCCAGCGCACGTTGAGCCGGGTGGCGGCCGCGCGGACGGCGGCGTCGGTGTCGTACTGGTTGAACCGCGCGGTCAGCAGACTCGCGGCGGGCCCGATCCCCTCGCTGCTGTAGTGGCCGGCGACCGGCTGAACCCCGTCGAGCGCATACATCCAGACCGACCCGTCCATACGATCGTTCATGACCCGCTCCCCCGGCCGCACAAGCGAGCGCAGAACGTCGTAGGCCTGGACCTCGAGTGGACTGGTCGCCGGGCCGCCGACGTCCACGATCAGGCGCAACCTGGCCTCGTTGCGGGCGAGGTAGAGCCCATTGCTGGCCCCGACGAACCCGGCGAGTACGACCGCCGCAAGCATGGCCGCGGTCGCGGTCGGCCCTACCCGGACTCGGCGTCCCAGCTCCGCCCGGCGCGCCACCCCGACAACCCCCGATTGCACCTCGGCGATCCCGTGGCCGGCGACGACGCCCAACGCGACGACCGCGACCCCGATAAGCCGATACTGGTCGTTCCACCACGGCGCGGTAATCGCCTTCACCCAGGGGGCGTCGGAGGACGCGTCCACCACGAAGAGGGACACGAAGATCACCGCGGTACCCCCCACCCACCGCAGCGGGCCGATCCGCCGGAACCGGAGCAGACCGACAATCAGGGCTGCAGTCAGCCAGAGCTGGGGCGGGATCGCGGGACTGTGGACCAGATCGGCATTCGCGGTGTGCTGGAACAACAGAACCTGACCCAGTGCCGTGGCGGGGGTCAGGTTCGCCGGCCACTCGAACGGGGTTCCGGCGCTCTGCACCACCCCACCCAGCTGGGCGGCCGCCAGCCCGCCGGTGACGATCCCGGCCACCGTCAACGCGGCAACCTCACGCAAGATCGTCGCTGGCGCACCCCACCACCGGACCACGGCCATGGGCAACGCGAACACCACGGCGGTGATCAGGACGGCGGGGTGGAGGCACAGCAAACCGACCGCACCCAGCACGAGCGGCAGTCCGGGCGCGATCCGCGCGCGCCGGGACGGAGCGTCGAGGAAGTCGACCACGAAGATGACCGCGACCGGGACGAGTGCGACCCCCAACGCGTAGGGCAGCAGAGGCCCCCGAGCGACCAGGTCCCAGAACGAGGTTGCTGCCACCACCACGAGCGCGCTCGCCCCTGCATGGACCGCACGCCCCCCGAAACGGCGCACGAGTGCGGCCACCCCAAGAGCCAATACGCACGCCAACAAGGCGGTGTTCGCGTCGAGCACTGACGGGATGTCGCGTCCGGTCAGCTGATAGACGACGCTGGCGACGACGTGATACCCGTTCGGGTAAAACACTCCGCGGGGCGACTCGTACCAGTTCACCCGAGTCATGGAGTACAGGCCAGCGTCTCCGGTCTCCGCGATCCATCGAATCCCGTTCGCCTGCAGCGGCGCGTCGAAGCCTTGAGGAACGGCTCTGATACTCCGGAATCCGACAAGAACGGCCGTCGCACCAACGCCAGCCGCGAGCGCACAACACACGGCCACGCCCAGGTGTCCCGAACGCGCCCAACCCGAGGACTCCGGCGCCTGGTCCCTTCCCGCGAGCCGCCGCAGACCCGCAGCCACACCAGCAAACACGACCGTGGCAGCGGCGAACGTCAGCGGACCCCACCCGATCCCGATCGCGGAGCTCCACGGGCCGGCCAGGCCCGCCATGGCGTAGGTCAGCAGCGGAGCGCCAGCCGCCAGGGTCCACCCACGAACGCCGCCGAGTGCCCCGACCAGCCCGCCGGGCAACCACAACACCATGGCGTAGACGAGAAGTAGCGCCACGTCCCCCCACGACACTGTCGGAAGTACCACCATCACCTCTCGGCTGTTCTCCCAGAGCGGTCAGACCGCAGGGTCCGATCCAGCTCGCCACACCACGCTCAGGAGTCGCGGTCCCGGTGGTGCTGCCTATGACGACCTGCTCGTTTGTGGGCGGGTAGGCCTCGTGGCGAACCCGGTGCCGCCGCTCTCCGCGTCCCCTGCTCACGGTGCTACGACCGGACAGGCCCGCGTGCGCGACACCGCGCACGCGCACCGCATTCCGCCCGAGCGTGTGCTGTAAAGCTCATCTGGGGCAACGGAACGGCGGAGAATCTACGCTTGGCGACGAGGCGATTGACGTCGGCGCCCGTCGTGAATCCCCCGCTACAACACGGGCTCGTCCCTTGTGGTCGGGTCCGCCCTCCCTGGGTCCGCCCCCTGCGAGGGGCCTCTGCCGCGATGGCTCGGTGACCAGCTCCGAGGCCCCCACCGACGCGGAGCTCGGGCTCGGTCATGAGCGCCGCCACCGAGTACCAGCCCATCGCGTTGAGCAGGACGGGCACCAGCGTGACGGCCACGAACCGGCGCTCGCCCCGCGGCTCGAACCGGCCGATCGCGACGACGGCGAGCCCGCCCTCGAGCCCGAACCCGCTCCGATGCGTCAGGACGAGACCGAGCGTGAAGACCGGCCAGTGCCAGAGGTAGAGCGCGAAGCCCGGGCGGCCGAGGTGCTGCAGGGGAGCGGATGCAAACAGGCGGTCGACGCCGCGCGGGTCCCCGGTCCGGCCGGCGAGCAGCACCGCGCACGCAGCGAGGACGGGCCACAGCGCGCGGTAGCCGGGGAAGCCGCCGGCGACGTCGAGGACGACCCCGCAGCTCAACGCGTGAGGACGATCGAGTACGCGAGCGACGCCGCGGTGAGGATGATCACCCAGAGCCGCGTCAGCGAGTGGAAGTACGCGAGCTTCCGGCAGCACCAACGCGCCCTGGACCTGCAGCGAGAGCAACCAGAGGTGCTGGCCGATGCTCGCGGGGTCGTGCGCGGCGTAGTAGTCGACCGAGTCGGCGGCGAGGCGCCAGTTCTGCAGGAACAGCGCCGACGCGACGACCCTCCCGGATCGTCTGCGCCCAGCGCACCTCGGGCAGCACGAACGCCCCGACCAGCGCCGATCCGAGGACCGGTATCCCGGGACGGATCGGCCCGCCGGGACGGATCGGGCTGGCGGTGTGGCCCGGAACGGCGCGGGCGAGGGCGGCGCGGGCGAGGGCGGCGCGGACGAGTGCGGCGCGGACGAGTGCGGCGCGGACGAGTGCGGCGCGGACGAAGGCGGCGCGGAGCGGGGCGACGTACGGGGCGCGGCGGCGTACGCCGCGGCCCCCCCGGGCCCGCTCCGGCATCGGGTCTCTGCTCGCATGGACGACCCCGTCCGGCCAGGAGGTCAGTGCACCGTCCGGTCCCCGCCCGACGCGGCGAGGGCACGCCGATGATCACGCGAAGGTGGGACGGTGGGCCGCGACGGTGGTCTCCTTCCGCCGCGCCGCCGGATGCCCGACGATGTATACGTGATCACAGCTCGCAAGCCCTCGAGATGGCGCCAGCAGTGGGACGTCGCGCGCGACGGTGAGCCGCTCGCACGGTTCGACCAGGCCACCTTCCGCAACCGCGGGAGGTTCACCCTCGACGGCCGGGACCACCTGGTGAAGGGGCTGGGCATCGGCACGAAGTACGCGTTGTACGCCGCCCGCGTGGACGGTGGCGAGGCCTCCGACTCCGGTCCGGTCCTCGCCGAGGCGACGCGGGTCGGGCGCAAGGACTGGTCGATCACCACCGAGGGCCGGACGTTCCACTTCCGCCGACGCTCGATGTGGCGTCCTGATCAGGATCTCGTCGACGACACCGACGCGGTCGTCGGCAGCATCCGACGCGCGAGCATGTGGAATCTGACCGCCGACGCCGACCTCCCGGGCCTCCCTGACCCGGTCGCGGTGTTCGCCGTCCTGGTCGTCGTCCTGATGTGGGAGGCGTCCGCGTCCGCCGCGGCGTCCACCGGCGGCGCCTGAGGGTCAGCGGGCGGTGCGCGGCGCAGGCGAACGCCGCGCGTCCCATGGAACGGCACGGTGCGGGAGCGGACTTCGGTGTCGTCGGGCATGAGTTTCGCGGTGCCGGCACGCCAGCGGTGGGGGACCTCGACTCGTACCCGTCGGGTTCTCAGGAACCCGTTCCAACTATCAATGGTGCGGGAGCTGGCGGGTGGGTGGGTTCTGGTCTGGTTCTGGTCAGAGCAGTCGGAGGATGAGGACCCGGCGCTGCTCGACGGCGATGGCGTGGACGATCAGGCCGGTGCCGTCGCCGTAGGTGGTGATCCGCTGGTCGCTGGGCGGGTCGAAGGCGTCTCCTCGGGGCCGTAGGGGTCCTCGAGGAGCTCGGCGACTCGAGTGTCGATCTGGCGTTGGGTGTCCGGCGAGAGCTCGGCGTAGTAGTCGTCGGCGATCTCGAGCCAGCGTGCGGTGAACGCGGCCATTGAGCGGAGGTGTCCTTACAGCCGGGTGCGGGTGCCGTCCTCATGATGGACGATCCAGCCGGTCTCGTCGCCGGCGCAGGCGACCTGGTCGCGTTCGGCGTCGGTCAACGGATTGGCTCCGGATGGCGGCGATGTGCCTCGCCCTGGTGCTCGTGCTGGTCAACGTCGCGGCGGGGATCAACGCCTATGACGACGACCGGCCCTCCGACCCGCCCTCGGAGAGCCCAGGTCACCACGCCGCCGTCGGGGACGATCGTGCCGGGCGCGGGCCGCGGGCATCCGGCGCGCGAGGTCGTCGTGCCCGAAGGAGGCCACACTTTCGTCGTGCGCGATTCGGGGTGCTCCTGCGCCGGGTCAGGACGCCGGCAGCTTCCGCAGCGCGTCGCGCAGGGACTTCTCGGCATCGTCGGCGAGCTTGCCCAGGGCCGGCAGGAGCAGCGGCGTCGCCAGCTTCGCGGCTCCGTGGAAGGTGAACGTGGCGGTGTAGGACACGTCGGTCCCGCCGTCGTCGGACGCGGTGAGGTCCATGTCGTCCTCGCTCGTCACCGTCTTGTTGCGCCCGACGATGCGCAGGTGGTCCGGATCGTCGCGCTCGAGGGTGTAGGTCAGCGTGGTCTCGCGTCCCCGGAACTGCGAGACGTTGCGCCACTGCTTGCCGACGCCGACCGGGGCGTCGTCGACGGGGGTGCAGGAGATCGTGCCGGCGTCCCACTCCTCGGCGTTGGCGAAGTCGCGCAGGTAGCGCTGGACGACGTCGATGGGCGCGGGGGTGTGAACGGTGCGGGTGACGGTCGGCATGTCCCAGGACTACCCGACCCGGGTGACGGTGTGCATCGGGTTACCGTCGGAGCCGTGGTGGATCCTGATCTGGTCGTCGTCGGTTCCGGCTTCTTCGGTCTCACCGTGGCCGAGCGGGCGGCCAACGAGCTCGGCAAGCGGGTGCTCGTCGTCGAACGTCGCTCGCACCTGGGCGGGAACGCCTACTCCGCGCCCGATCCGGAGACCGGCATCGAGGTGCACCAGTACGGCGCGCACCTGTTCCACACGTCCAACGAGCGCGTGTGGGCGTACGTGAACCGCTTCACCGACTTCACCGGCTACCAGCACCGCGTCTTCACGATCTTCCAGGGCCGTGTCTACCCGATGCCGGTGAACCTCGCGACGATCTGCGAGTTCGCCGGGGTGGCCATGAGCCCGGACGAGGCGCGCGAGTGGGTCGCGAAGCACGCCGCGGAGATCGACGTCGCCGACGCCCAGAACTTCGAGGAGAAGGGCGTCGCCCTCGTGGGCCGCCCCCTTTACGAGGCGTTCTTCGCGGGGTACACGGCCAAGCAGTGGCAGACGGACCCGAAGGAGCTGCCCGCGTCGATCGTGTCGCGGCTGCCGGTGCGCTACACCTTCGACAACCGGTACTTCGCCGACACGCACGAGGGTCTGCCCCTCCACGGGTACACGGCCTGGCTGGCGAAGATGGCCGACCACCCGAACATCGAGGTCCGCCTGGACACCGACTGGTTCGACGTCCGTGCCGACCTGCCCGGGGGCGTGCCCACGGTCTACACCGGCGCGCTCGACCGCTACTTCGACTACGCCGAGGGCGAGCTGGGCTGGCGGACCCTCGACTTCGTGCGCGAGGTCGTCACCACCACCGGGGACTTCCAGGGGACCCCGGTCATGAACTACGCGGACCGCGACGTGCCGTTCACCCGCATCCACGAGTTCCGCCACTTCCACCCAGAGCGGTCCCACTACCCGGGCGACCGCACCGTCATCGTCCGCGAGTACTCGCGGTTCGCGGAGACCGGCGACGAGCCCTACTACCCGATCAACACGCCCGAGGACCGCGCGAAGCTCGAGCGTTACCGCGAGCTCGCGCGGGCCGAGGCGACGCAGCGCCGGGTCCTGTTCGGCGGCCGGCTCGGCACCTATAAGTACCTCGACATGCACATGGCGATCGGCTCGGCGCTGACCATGTTCGACAACCGCATTGCGCCGTGGTTCACCGGCGGCGTCGGGTTCGAGGGGGCCGACCTCGCGGAGGCCTGAGCCTGGATGGCCGAGGTGTTCCTCAGAACCAGGTTTGGCTAGAGACGCGTCGCAGTCTGGACGAGGCCGGCGACGGCTCCGGACCGGCTGTGCGGTGGCCACGCGATTACCGTCGTGACCGTCGGCGCGTCCAGCACCGGCACGGCAGCGAGGTCGCCGCGCAGTTGGGCTCGGCACGATTCGGGCAGGATCGCCGAAGCGCGGCCGAGCGCGATCAGCTGCAATAACTGCGTGTGGTCCCGAACCTGCGGACCGGGGCCGGCCGGGTACGTACCGTCGGGGCCGGGCCAGCGCGGCATCGGCAGGCCGGGCAGCACGGTGACCTCGGCCATCTGCAGGTGGGTCCGGCTGGTGAGGGGATGCCCGGCCGGCAGGACCACGACCTGTCCCTCCGAGTGGAGTTCCTCGGTGTCGAACCCGGCCGTCGCGTCGAACGGCCGGTGCAGCAGAGCCACGTCGGCCCGCCCGTCGCGCAGCAGTCGTTCCTGCTCGCATGGACCGCACAGGAGCACATCGACGGTGACCGCATCGGGTTCGGCGGCGTAGGCGTGGTGACCGCGCGGCTGGTGCGTTCCAGCAGCGCCGCCCCGAGGCGCCGTTCGAGCGCCTCCAACACCGATCGCGCTGGACGCCACGATCATGAACATCGCGCTGCCCTCGGCGCGGCCGACCTCGCCTTCTCCGACGCCGACCGCCAATGGGTGATCACCGCCTACACGCTGGCGTTCGGCGGGCTGTTGTTGCTGGGCGGGCGTATCTCCGACCGTCTCGGCCGTACCCACACCTTCTTGATCGGGCTCGCCGGGTTCGCCGCCGCGTCAGGGCGGCGGGCGGACTGGCCCGATCTCGGCGAGGTGGTCGCTGACCGCGGCCAGGGCCTCGGCGAGCTCCCCCAGCGCTCTCACCCCGGCCACGACCTCGGCCAGGGTCAGCTGCTCGCGGCGCTTCACGGCCAGCGCGGCGGCCACGGTTTTCTCGGCGGCCGCGGCAAGACGATCCTCCCGGCGCCCACCGCCACCGCGCCGCGCGACACCCGCCCACGGGTCCACCCCGGGTCCACCCCTTCCGCGTACCCCCAGCCACCGGACGACTACCGAAGCGACTGATCGAACCCGTTGGCGGCCGAACAGAGACCGTCGGGCTGATAGCCGGGGACGCGCAGCCCCCTCCTCGACGAGCGAGGGGGCCACGCCGTCCGGTGCTCGATCTGCTCAGGTGCTCGCCCCGAGCTCTGCGCGCACGATCGCGGCAGCGCGGGACAGGGCGCGGAGTTTCTCGTAGGCGCAGAACCGGGGCAGGGCCTTGAGGCCGCAGTCGGTGGAGAGGTAGACGCGTTCGGGCTCGATGTGCTCAAGAACCTTGTGGATACGGTCGACGATCTCCTGATCGCTCTCGATGTAGAGGGTGCGGACGTCGATCACGCCCACCTGCACCTCCTTGCCCGGCGCGACGACCTCGAGCGCCTTGACGTCGGCCATGTCGCGCAGGCTGAAGTCCAGCGCGTACTGGTCCACGTTGACTTCCATCCAGCGCTCCAGGACCCGTGGTAGTGCGTCCTCCACGGCCCGGAACGTGTTGCCGTACCCCGTACCCAGGCAGCAGTGCCAGGCGATCTTCGCGTCGACGCCGTCTATCCAGGCGTTCATGACGTCGAGGACCCAGTCGCTCTTGTCGTCGAGGGCGAGCTTCCACGCCCCGAGGTCCTCGATCTGGATGAACTCGGCGCCGTTCGCCACGAGGTCCTTGAGGTCCTCGTTGAAGATGGGCACCAGGTCCTCGGCGAGGCGACGAGCATCAGAATACGTCGAGTTCGGGTGATCAAAGTCGACGTGGTAAGTCAGGTTCGGCGGTCCGGCGCCGACCGAGACCTTCATGGGCCGGTCGGTGAGCATGCGCGCGGCATGATGCATCTCGCCCAACCGCCCGGGAATACCTCGGCTGACCTCACCGGTGACCGCCGTGCCACCCCAGTTGTGCATCCACGCGGCCTGGCTCAGGTCGCCGTCCCCGCTGGCCTCGATCGCGCGCGCCAGGGGGTTCGGCAGCTTGGCCTTCGTGAAGCCGCCCAAGCGCTCGTACCAGTACCAGACGAACGACCCGATGCCACCGCCGTAGTCGTCGAAATGCATCTGCCCGTCGGTGACGATGTCCAGGCCGGCGAGCTCCTGGTCCTTGATGCAGGCGGCGGTGGCGTCCCACCACGCGTGCCAGTTCTCCTCGAGCTTCCACCACTCGAGAATGTCGGCACCCGCGAGATTGTAGCCGGTGTACCAGCGAGGCTTCGGGTAGGAGCCGATCATCGTGGTCTGCAGCAAGCGGTTGGTCAATTGTCGCATTTGATTCTCCTATTGTACCTCGACACGTCGGGGCGGTGCTCTCGTGTTACTGCTGGCGTCGTCCGCGACTCCGACAGCCAGTCCATCAGGTACGTCCCTTCGCCGAGGTCCCTTCGCGGGCTCGGTGTCAACCCGGCGTCGAGCCGGTGCGATTCCTCGCGTGACTTCACATGAGCACTTCTCCTCACGCTCGCTCGATCGGGGGTGAGGGGGGGTGAGTCGTCACCCCTGTTCGGGCACGGTGCCAGGACCTCCTCGTCGGAGGTGAGCCACAGCCAGCCAGCGGTCAGCGCGCCGGCCATTGCGACCAGCGGCCAGAACGCGGTGTCCACAAGTACGGTCAGTGCCGTCGTGGAGACGACGAGTGCGACCACGAGTAGCGTGACGGCCCAACCGAACTTTCCGAGATGAATTCGGTCCCCCGACGCACACGGCGGTCGCGGCGAGCAGGGCCGGCTCCCGGCACACGGGCGAGTAGTCATGGTGATCAGGCGCCGGTGAGCGCGGCCGCGCGGGTCGGGCCGCCGTGGGCTCCGACCAGCTTGAGCGGGAGCCCGATGAAGGTGAACCGGGTATTGACGACCTTGTCGAGATTTGCGAGGTTTTCGTAGTGGGTGATGTGTTCGCGTCGACACATCATGTGGCAGGGGTACCTGGTGCTGGCGGGGTTGTCGGGGGTGGGGCTGTCGACCCCGAACGTCTTGATCTGACGCTCGACGATCCATTCGCTGGCTGACTCCCCGAGCCCCGCGAAATCGGTGAGGTAACGCTTGTCCCCGGCGAAGCGGTTCCAGGTCGCGGTGTGGAACAGCACGATGTCGCCGGGCTGCACCTCGACGGGCGCGTCGTTCTCGATCCGCTCGAGGTCTGCCGAGGTGATATCGGTTCGAGGAGCGAATTCGGTAACGTCGAGGCACACCGCAGAACCGTAGAAGAGGGTGAGCGGCATCTTCTCGATTGACTCTGCGGATGGGTCGGGGTCCAGGTGCGAGAACGAGTCGACATGGGTGGGTCCGTTGTCGTTGAGTATGAATCCAGTGGTCTGGAATGAGAACCCGCTGTCGAACCGGGCGGCGGTCTCCTCGTGAGTCGCGTGCTCGAACTGGACGGTCTTGAGGTGACCAGGGTAAACCTTCATGCCCTCGTAGATGTCCTGGGTCAGGTCAACGAGTTCCACAGAATCCTCCCTAGTACATGACCACGCCGGCAGTGACGTTGAGATCCTCACCGGTGATCGAGCTGGCTTCGTTCGAGGCGAGAAAGGCGCACGCGCGAGCCACCTCGTCAGCCTCGACGAGGCGTCCGAGCGGCGAGGGCGCGGTGAACGCGCTGAGGGCCTCGTCGTGGCGGATCCCGCGGGTTCGGGCCTGCTCCCGGATGACCGCCTCGATGCGAGGCCCGGCGACCGCTCCCGGACACACGGCGTTGACGCGTACGCCGTATGGCCCGAGTTCGGCGGCGAGGGTGCGGACGAGACCGATGACCCCCATCTTGGCGGCGGCGTAAGGCGTACGGCCGTGTAACGGCCGCTTACCGGTCATCGACGAGACCGCGATCAGGCTTCCCTGCGCCTGGTCGATCATCTCGGGGATAAAGGCCCGGAAGGTCAGGAAGACACCGTCGAGGTCGGTCTCGATGCAGTCGCGCCACGCCACGAGGTCGATCTCGTGCAGTGGCGCCGTGGGCCCGGCCACGCCGGCGTTGGCGACGACGGTGCGCACCGGCCCGAGCTCGGCGCGCACCGCGGCGGCCATGCTGGAGACTGATTCCTCGTCGCGGACGTCGCAGGGCAACGCGAGCGCGGTGCCGGCGTCGCGCTCGATCCGTTCGACGGTGTCGGCGAGCGTTGCGGGATCGCGCGCCGTGACGGCAACGGCGCTGCCGTCCGCGGCGAGGACGACCGCGATGGCGCGCCCGATCCCGCGGTTGGCTCCGGTGACCACCGCGACCGGCCCGGTCATGAGTTCTCGCTCGCGCGGAGGGAGGCCCTACGACGCTCAGGGGCCTTCGGTCGTTCGGTGACCCGCCTTCCGAGCGGGGCGAGAGCGTCGTTCACCGCCTGACCGCTTCCTCGACGGTCGTCGGGGCGTACCGAAAGCTCGACGGCTTCATGACCGACTACTCCGCACAGCAGCCTCCTCATCAGCCCCTACCACACCCTGTGACCCACGGCACAGACTGTGGCCCGCCACCAGCGTGACCGGCAGCGACCCCGGCTGCCATGTGCCGGCACCCAAGGAATCCGGACAATGTTTGAGAGAGCTCACACAGGACGCAAGCGCCGCGAGCGCGCCCGCGGTCATCCAGGCCGCTCCTTACCGCGCCATCAGGACGGGGTGTGCTCGCCGGCACCGCGCAACACGTCGCGGACGATCAACGCGAGCTTGAGGTTGAGCTGGGCGTCGGCATTGCGCACACTGCGCCCGATCAACCGTTCGATACGGCTCAGCCTGTACCCCACGGTGTTGGGATGCACCATCAACGAGCGGGCCGCGGCCGGCGTCGAGCAGCCCTCGCCGAGCCACGCCGTCAGCGTCGGCATCAGGTCGCCGCCGCGCTGGGCGTCGTGCATCTCGATCGGTCGCAGCAGACGCTGCGCGAAAGACTGCAGCGTGTCCGGTGTCCCGGTCTCGAGCAGTAGACCCGCCAGCCCCAGGTCTTGGACATCGACGACGCCACCCGCGCACCTCGTGCGCCGCAGGCGCAATGCTCCGCGAGCCACGCGATAGCCCGCCGAGTGCTCCTCGAGGACGGCGGCGACCGGGCCCACGATCAGGGTCGCCGAGCCGACCGAGCTTCTGTCAGCCAGTGCGTGCGCACGGCGAAAGACGCGTCCAGGATCATGCTGGACCGCCGCGAGGACCACGAGCGTGTCCTCGTACAGCCCCGTCAATGGCCGTGCCTCACCGTCGTCGAGTGCTCGCATGAGTTCCGGCAGGCGCGCGATGTCCTCGGAGGGTTCGAGGGCGAGCAAGCCGAGCTGATGGGGCTCGTTGAGGTCATGACCCAGTGCCGTGGCTCGGTCCAGCACCGAGCGGCGGTGCGTCGGGCCACCCGGTCGTAGAAGGTCGGCGAGCAGATCGCCCGACAGTCGCGTCTCGACGTCCACCAGGTGGCGGTGCTTGAGCATCTCGATCCCGACCACGAGCGCGAAACGCTCGATCACGCGGCGCGCAACCGGCGCGGGGGCGACCCTCGGTCGGGTCACCCAGAGTCGTCCGACGAGTTGCCCGTTCAACACCACCGGGGCCACCCACGACGGATGCGTCTCAGCGGGATGTGCCGCCGCGGCAGCGTCGGGCCGCCGCAGGAGCGCGTCGGGAACGCGGACGACCTCGTAGCGCTCGGTCAGCGCGTCCAGAACTTCGCGTGCAGGCCGTCGGCGGCGCGCGGCGCCTCCGGGTGGTGGGCAGTAATCCTCCTCGGGAGCGTGAGCGAGAACGCGCCCCTCGACGTCCTCGACCGTCACCGAGGCGTCCAACGATTCGGCCAGCGAGTGCACGAGGCCGGCGAGTCCCACGTCGTCGAGGACGAGCTGCATCAGGGCGCGGTGCTGTTGTTCGGCCCAGTCGAGGACCTGTCGACCGCGGCGCAGCTCGTCGTTGGCGCGTGAGAGCTCCGCGATCACACGTTGCTGCGCGGTCCGCAGTCGGGCCGTTTGCAGAGCAAGCCCGGCCTGCTCGGCCAGCAACCCGATGAGCTCGCGCTCCGGAGCGGCGAACGGGCGCTCCGACCTGGAGTACCCCACGATCACGCCGCTCACCGCGGCGGTGTCCAGGGCCTCCGCCGTCCCACGCAACGGCGCCGCGAGGAGGGCCCGGTAGCCCTGCGCCGGCGCGAGGCCTTCGAGCCGCCCGTAACTGCCCGCCCGCCGCACATCGGGCACCACGATCGTCCTGCCCTCTCGGAATGCCCGGGCCGCGGGAGAGTCCGTGTCGGTGCTGGCGGGGTGGATGACCAACGACCCGCCACCGCGCAGCGCGGCGAGGTAATCCTCGGTCAGCCCGTGGGCGCCCGCCACCCGCAACCGGTCCGAGTCGGTATCCCCCAGCATGACCGCGGCGTAGTCGAAGCCGATCAACCCACACGCCTGCTCGGCGACGAGCTCGAGCACCTGCTCGAGGGGCTCGGCATCGTTGACCGCGCGCGCGACATCGCTCACCGCTGCCATCCACGACCGCAGCGAAACCGCAACAGCTGGCTCGACCACGCACCCAGCTTCGCGGCGTGCCGACTCCCCGGACAACCCCGTGGCATCGAGGTCGCGCCCGCGCACGTGAACCTCGCTTGGGGACTGATTTGCTGGTCGCGGGTCGGACGTGGCGGGCGTAACGTCCATGTCGCCCGCTCCACAGCGCGACGACAGCGCATCTGACCTGCAGATACAGCACTTCGCGCCGAGGTCAACACATCTAGGAGACTGCTGAACAACGGGGTTCTTGGGTGGGCGGGGCCGTCGGGCAGTCGTGCTGCGGGGGGTCAGCGCTCGGGGGTGCGACGGAGGTCGCCCCGCCTGGGTGAGCCTGGGGTGATGGGTCGCGCGGGGGCCGGCGGTTGTCGACCGCCGGCGTAGGGGGCCAGTCGGCGCAGGCGGCCCCGAAGCTCACCGTGCGCTTGGCGGCGATCGGGCGGGTGAGCTGGTTCGGGCAGTCACGGTGTCGGTGGTCTCGTCGACGGTGAAGTCGTCGAGGGTGAACCCGCCCGCCACCGCCGGGCGCAGCGGCCACGGCTTGATCACCGCGGTATGCCCGGCGGCGTTGAGCGCGGCCAGCGCGTCACCGGTGCCGTAGGCGGAATCGGCCAGCACCTCCACCGGCCCGGCCTCGGCGGGCCCGGTGTCGTCGAGGGTGGTGTCGGCCTCGAGCAGGGCGATCCCGACGGCGGCGTCGCTGTTGTTGGGGCCCGAGGCGCGGGTCAGGGCGGTGGCGGTGATCAGCCCGGTGTCGGGCTCGACCACGACGTGGGCGCGGTAGCCGTCCTGGCGGCGCTCCCGGGTCTTGTGGGCGTGCCGGGCGTCGGGATCGACCGTGGAGATCATCCGGTCCGGAGCGACCCGGGTCGCGATCCGCCACCGCCCGTCGGCGTCGTAGCCCCGGCTATCGTGGCGGCTGCTGCCCGGGGACCTGCCGCCGTGGGCCACGGTCTACGACTACTTCGCTGCGACGGGCTCTCGGGGCTGCCTGAGGCGATCACCGCGGTGTTCCCCGACACGGTCGTGCAGACGTGTGTGGTGCACGTGATGCGCAACGCGATGCGCTTCGTGCTGAGGTTGTCGAGTTGGGTGGGACCGCCATCGATCCAATGCCGCGCGTGGTGGACCTGGCAGCGCCGCGGGCGGCGGGTGCAGCCCGGGAACGTGCAACCCCGATCCCGGGCGTGCACCGCCCGGCGCATCCCGTCCGGGATGGTGTAGGAAAGCCGACCCACGTCCAGGGGCTGCGACCGCGACCCCAGCACCATCGACA
>JAABUZ0100000617.1_pt1 | contig 84692 bp, 66 predicted proteins | sample 5562091 | NCBI WGS metagenome assembly JAABUZ01 (sample SAMN12813069, study PRJNA571459) | rock metagenome | isolation source: Antarctica rocks | place: Antarctica: Victoria Land, Linnaeus Terrace sud | collected 2015-12-21
GATATGAAGTACTTAGCGTATAACTTGGCTCGACTCGCCAAGACTCGAAAAATTTAGATTATTTTTGAAAAAGTGCATTAATCAACTTAATCAAATTGATTAACTTAATTAATTTGTTTATAGTATTATATAGTAATGCATTTAGGTAATGCATTTGTACGTTATTTGTGTGTTATTATTTTTAAACTATTTTTAGTAATTCAAATAATGCGAATTTTTTTAAAAATAGAAAATCTTGGCATTTTGACGTCATTTTCGATTGCTTGGCGAGTCGATCGAGTTGGGTCAAGAAATCGTTGACCCAAGTCAATTCCGAGTCGAGTCAAGAGGTTAGTATCGAGTATCTGGGTCGAGCTAGAATGTTGGTACCGAAACCCGATCCGACGATTAGTCTAGTCTTGTTGTAAAATTGCAAAATAGCAAATTGTAATCTTCGTAAAATGCGCGTCAAAATAATTCTTTTAATTTTAATTTAACTCGAAAGATTATAAAGCTTCGTCGTATATTATTTTATTTAACGAATTTAATATCTTAGTTTTTGCTACGACTTATTTAAGTTTAAGAAGACTATCGCGTAATTAATACAATTCTTTGTTCTTTAATTTATTTTTTATTTTTATCTTAAATCTAGATTTTTTTAACGTTTTTTCTCTTAAGTTATTAAGCACTTGTCAAGATATTGCGTTAGCTTATTGTTGTTCTTTGTTTCGAAGTCGCAAATATTGCAAATACGTAACATAATATTTTGATTATTAATCTTAATAACACTCTCAACTATATATAAATTATTAACATAGCAAGAAAAAAGACGTTTTAAAGTAATCAACGTATTACGTATTAATAATTGCGAACAAAAACAACAAATCGCGTTACAAAATCTCGAGTTTAACGCTAAATCTTATAAAGAAAAATTGTTGTTAATTTTACACAATTGCAATTAATAGCGACGTATACAAATTAATATTCTAAAAAGAAACAAAAAGACTCGTAATATACAAGAAAATATAAAACATATTTATCTTATTGCTTTACTTATAATGTAAAAGAGATACTAATTCTTATTTACGTTCAATTAAATATTAAAACAGATATCGATAATTAATATTATAATGTTCTTATATAAATTGAATCTAACAATTAAATTATTGTAATTTATAATTGATTAAAGTGTTAATTAAACAACATCTAATTAGTTGTATAAGATATAATCTCTATTATTAATAATGGTCTCTTTCTAACAATAATATCGTTTTTATATGTATTAGTGCTTGAGCTCAAATGCGTTCGAAACAATTATTTGTATTCTAAATTCTAGAGCAATTCTTAATATTAACAAGAAATCAATGTTGAAGTAAAAAAATGCGCTTCGTTATTGCTCAATGTTTAATGTTTATAAATGTTAAGTTCTTTAAACTAAATAACTTAAATCTAATTTAGATTACAAGATTATGTTATAAATTAAGAGAAAAGAAGATATTAAACAAATACGAACTTATATTTAAAGTTAGATTTGCTAGATTTAATCGAGATTTAATCGAGATTTAACTTAAATACAAAATTATGCTATAAATTAGAAGAAGAGAAGACATTGAGCAAACACAAACTTATATTTAGAATTAAATTTGTTAAATCTAATTAAGATTTGATCGAGATTTAACTTAGATACAAAATTATGCTATAAATTAAGAGAGAAGACATTGAGCAAACACAAACTTATATTTAGAATTAGATTTTTCAAATTTAATTAAAATTTAATTAAGATCTATCTTAGATTACAAGATTATAAGATAGACGCGTAAATTAAAAGAATCTTAATAACAATTTTATTGCGCTTAACTATAAGAGCTTTGTGTTACTTTATCTTAGATATACTCTTATTATTATTAGATTATTTGCATATTCTCAATATTAATAAGTACATTTATAGAAATATTATTTTATTTAGCAACTTTAATTCTTTGTCTCTTTTTAACATTTATAATCTCGAATATATTAACAATAAAGTCGAATTTTATTTTCTATTTCTCATTTATTATGCGTCAATTCTTGCTATTGCATAAAGCACACAACAAAATATTTTATTAATGTTGTCTTAATAATAAGCGAACTTAAGAATTTATTTGTTTGACTTTAAATTAATAATAAAATTAAATACAACAACAATTGTCGTTCGCTAAAGATTTAATATTGTTCTTATAAAATCTATTATATTGATAAAAGTATTTGATTAATTATAAGCTAAAATATTGTTAATTTCTATATTTTTCTTAAGCATAAATGTGTCAATTATTACGTTGCGTTTTGCTTAACTATCGTAACTTATTTGTGTACATCGACTCAATATAAAACGTTCGTAAAGAAACTATATAAAAGAAGTAAATATTTATTAATTATAAAATGTATCGAACGTTGTGCTCAATTTATAAAATAGTAAGTATTTTCATTCTTATAAATAAAAGAGTTAAGTTAGAATATTAATTTACGCGTTTTATTATTAATGTTATTTTGAAGAACAAAAATATAATAGACATCAAAGTATCGAAATGCAATTCAAAAAACAATTTGATAACTTTTAATTTCAAGACGTTCTAAATAAGACGTAAATAAAAGTTTATTAAAAAGCAATAATTTTTTGTTCGATCAATAATCGAATTTATATACATACTCTTTATTTTAACGTTTGTTTATCTTATTTCTTGCTTAAGAAAATTGATATTGCGTTCGATTACAAACGATATATTGTTACAAACGTAAAACAAACTATCTTCTTTATAAACTTTCTTGAATTTTAATGTTATTTTTTTTTTAAATATTGTCGAGAATAAATTTGTTTATAATAATTTTAATTTTAAACAAATTGCAATTTTTTAAGTTATCGTAAACGCATATTCTTTTACTTAATTATTAATTATTTGTAGCTAATACAAGATTATTTGAAAATAGAGCAAGAACAATCTTTTATGCAATCTTTTAAACTTAATTAAGCAATTCTTGAATTAACAACTTTTTTTGTAACATTAAATAATAACGTAAAGCACAATCTTCGCAAAGAGTTAACTAAATATATTTATCTCTTTTTTAATTTTTTTGTTAATAGTTACTCAACGCTTTTTAATAGTTTTCTTTATTATTTTTATTATAATTAGCTAAGAAACGTAATGCAAATGCTTTAAGACTCTAATGCGTTTAAGAGCTCACAATATTATTATAATTAGTAACAATAGTAGAAATAAAGTATTAATTAATTTTGAACAAAAGCGTTTGTTAAAATCGAAACTTCGATTTATTGTTCTTTATTTGTTGTTAAACTTTTTAAATTCTTTTTTTGAAATTTTAATATTGTAGAATCTATCGACTTTAAAGAAGTTGCAAAGAAAACAATTAATTTATTGTGTTTTTCTCGTTCTCTTTGTATTTTTCTACAAGAAGTAGCTATAAATATTAATAATTTTGTTGTAAATATAAGATTTTTAGAAGTTTTAAATAGTTTATTGTTATAACGTAGTATTAACAATTATATTGTAATATTTGTTAAAATTAAAATTTCTTTCTGTTTAAGATAATTGATTGCTAAGCTTTTAAATAAATAAATATAAAAATCTCGAATGATTTAAAGTCAATTTTTTAACTTAATTGAAAATTTTATTTTAGATTTCTTGAACAACTTATAAAGATATAAAAGCGTAATATATAGCTTTGCTAAATCGATAATCTTAATAATAACTTAATGTTAATTGTCAATATTAACGTTCGAAATTACAAATAAGATTGATTTTTAATAAAACAATAACTATAATAATTGAAGTCGAGTTCGCACAAATAAATGTCTAATTAAATATTAAAAGTATTGACTAAAACACAAGTAAAGATTTTGAATACTTAATAACAATAATAACAATAAATAGCGAATTTCGCTTTTTACTTAAATAAAATATTTTTCAATCGACGTTATAAATAAATTTGGAGAAGAACAACAACAATCGTTTCGATTGTCTATAAATAAATATCGTCAATCTTTATATTATTAATTAAATTAGCATATATTATTTTCTTCAAATTTTTTCTTGTTTTTTATAAAAACGTTACAAAGATCTTGAATGCTTATATATGTTCTAATTATAAATTAAATAATCGAACATTGCTAATAAAAATAAGCAACAATATATTTAACGATAATTATATAACTTTTTTATTGATTTTTGCAAAAACTAATTTTATAAAATGTGTAACACATTTTTATATATTGTTGACAAAATATTTATAGAGTTAGCGAATTTGCGTTATTTTAACTTTAATAATTAAATTAATCTTAATGCGCAAGTAAAGAAGTAATGTTTTAACTCAATATATAAATTTTTGTTTTGCACTTTATCGTTCTTGTCTTTTTTAATTTTTTTGATACTTTTGTTCTTTTACTTCGTGTTTAACCACACAACAAAAACAATTTTTTTTTTTAATTAATTTCGATTACAATTTTAAACTTAAATTAATTATTATTTCGATTGTTCAAAATGTTGTTAACGACATTTTTTAATATATTTTTTGCTTAATTTTCTTGAATAAAGACGAAATAATTGTTAATTGTTTATTATTTAAAAATTTAAGAATTTAGAGATAAACAACTTCGAGTCTAAAGCAATACAACGTTAATCTTAAAAAGTAAAAAAAAAAATGTTATAATATACTAATTAGCTTTACTAATTTTTTGCGACGACTTTATTAAACAATATAATAGAATTTTCGTTAATTCGAAGACGTTAAAAAAAAGAAAATCGAACAAGTTATTTTTAGAATTGACATCGATTAAATGTTTTTGCGCTTCTTTTGTTCTTCAAGTAAACTACAATACAAAAGCGAGAAATCAATTTACTTGTATTGTCTTGTAATTAATACTAAACTTTAATATAATTTCGATATATGCATTGATCGTAATAATCTTGTTGCGCAAATTGTCGTTCTTAAATAAAGCAATAAAATTGTTTAATATATAATATCTTAAAATTTAATTAATTTTGTTGCAAAAGATGTTGCGCATTCGAAGAAGAATTTAAAAAGAATTTAAACAAATATTACTAAATTGCGAGCAAATTCTAAATACAATTGTAAAGAGCTATTTAGTCTTAAGTTTACACAAGAGTATAAACAATTTTATTCGAAATAAAATGCAATTAATTACGAATTTGCTCAACGCAAACTTAAAGACAAACAAATAGAAAAAGAGCAAAATAAAGAAGAAAAGCAAAACAAAGAAAAAACTAAAAGAAGCGAAAAAAAATTTTATTAATAAAGAATGCTTTTAAAGATTAGCGTTATAATTTTATTTTTTTATTCTCTTTACGAGTTCTTCTTTTATTACAACTTTAATATCAAAATTATTAACATAAATAATTGCATCTTTATTAAGATGTTTAATAAATATAGAATGCTCAAAAATCTTTGTAAAATTCTAAGATTTTTGTTGCAAAATACGAACGAATTTTATGCACTTTAACTTTAGTGCTATTTTAAAATAAGCATTGTCTTTTTAGATTTTAAAAAAACATTATTTTGTTAAACAAACTTTAATGCTTAAATAAGAAATCGCTTAACAATATACTTGTAAAATTAAAAAAAAACTCGCTTAACAAATACTTTAATTCAAATATATATATTATTTTTGTTAACGAAGTCAAGAATTGCTACAAGTAATGTTATAATAAGTTGTTAATAAATAATGTTTCGAAAAATATAATAATAAGAAAATTATAAATAAATTGTAAATATTAAAATTATAATTAAATAATTGTAGACTTATTAAGACAAAATGCATGCGCGTTAGAGTTAACGCAAAAATAGCAATTTACAATTTAAGTGTTAACTTGTTGCAAAACGTCAAGTGTCAATAAAGTAACAATATTAAGAAACTCGTTGTTTATTATAAGTCTTCTTAGAATTGACGCAAATAGTAAAGATTTCGAAATAGACGTTAAATACTAAGAAGTCGAGTTACAAAAAGCATTTAAATAGCAAATCAAGACGAGAATATATTTACAAAAGTACTCTAATACGCTAGAACGCAAAATAAATAGTCAAAATTAAATTAATCAAGATTTGATTTAAATTTGACTTAAATCTTAATTACAAATAAGAAATACTTACGAGATAATATTAATTTAAGTAGCAAATTCAAGCTTTTTAAAGAGCTTAATTAGAATCGTTAAAACAATATGTAAATCTAAGTGTTTATAGATGCTCGAAAATCGTATGTTTGAATTTCGAAAAACGCGTTATAAATGTAAATCTTTTTAAAATTAAAAGAAATTAATTTTAAATATTAAAGAAATTGCGTTTCTTATTGTTATAGCTATTATTTAAGTAATAAAGCTTTGATGTTTAGTTTTTAGAGTTATTTTGCTAAGTTATATTCGAATTTCTTCTTGCTAATTTGACGTAATTTTAATAATATAATCTATCTTATAAATGTATTTAAAACGTAACGTTTAATAATAAATCTTATTTACGATTACATTGTAAACAAAGAAAGTTTAAAGTAATAACATCGAATACAATTAATAAAATTATTTATTATTATTTAAATTAAAGAGAATACATTTACTTTATATTGAATCAACTTTTATCTTTCTTAGATTTTTGACTTCTCTTGTAAATTAATAAACGCATTTGTCGTACTATTAATTTTATTAGCATTCTTGTTTCTTCGATTCTTTATTGCATTTATTATCTTAAACGTCTTAGCAATAAAGTTTGTCTTAGCTTTCTATTTTTAATTAATTACGCGTTCGATTCTCGTTTTCACATAAATAATATAGAAAGTTATCAAATTTTTATTATTTTAACAATAAGCGCATTTAAGTATTTGTTTGTCAAGTTTAAGATCGTAAAGTAACTTGCATAAAATAATTATTATAACTTGCTACAAATTTAAGTTTGTTTTTATAATTTTAGTTGTTTTAATAAGAACATTTGATTAGCTTTGATTTAGAAGCTTTTTAATTTTTACGTTTTTCTTTAATATAAAAGCATTTATTGCTAGTTCGCGCTTCGATAAGTCGTCGTAATATATTCGAGACTTGCAATTTAATATTCGATGCTTACAAATATATTATGCAAGAGAAATTAATACTCGTTGATTACAAAGTATATTAAACAATATGCTTAATATATAAAATAAAGAAGACTTCAATTCTAAGAAATAAAAAAATAAAAACGAGACATCGATTTACGCATTTTACTATAGACTAATCGCGTCAATTTGGAAAATCGAGTTTAATTTAAGAAATCGAATCGAATCGAAAGTCTTGACAATTCGATTTCTAAAGTTGAAATTAGTGTGATCGTTGAGTCGAGTCGAACACTTTTTTCTCAATCCGACCCATCCTCTTGGGCCCCGTAGGGCTGGGCCAGGGTTAAGGCGCGAACTCGACCCCAGGGTCGGGTTTCGTCGGGCCAATGCCAAGAACTCAAGCTAACTTCGTCGCGTTAGCATCCGCTTATCTTATCTTATCTTATCTTATCTTATCTTATCTTATCTTATCTATGCGCTAACTCGATTGGGCTAGCGCAGGGTCCAAGCTAGCCCAATTAGGCTAGTGCAGGATCCACGCTAGCCACATTTGGTTAGCGCGTCACGTGACGTCACGTGATCGGGTGGGTCGAGTTGGACACTTGGCGCGCATTCTTCGCCCGTCCCACCCTGTTAGGCTAGGAAATTTGCCTGACCCTAGGGTCAGGGTTGGGCGAGCCAACCCGACCCGACGATCACGCTAGTTGAAATTAACAATTCAATTCAATTTCAATCTTTAAATCGAAAATCGAACCAAAAAATCGAATCGAATTGCCAAGACTATTATTTTTAGTAACAATTAATTAATAATTTATTAGAAATAGCTAGTCTATTTAAATTAATTAATAAATATATTAGATTGTTTTTATATTATGCATTACTATTGTGCATTACCTAGTAATTAATAAAAAATTTAAATTTAAACTTAATTTATACTATTTTTAGTATTCTTGACATTCTTGACGATTCAATTCGATTTTAGTCTTTAGATTGAAAATCGATTCGATTCGATTTAATTCGATGCCAAAATAATTGAAATCGAATTAATTTTCGATTCGATTTCTAAAGTTGAATTGTCGATTTAAGTCGATTCTAAAAGTTGAAACCAAAAATCGAATCAACGATTAATCTATTTTACTACAAGAGTTATCTTAAAAAAAGAGAATATTATTAGACTTGAAGCATTAAGATGTCTTTTAAGAAGCATTTTAATTGCGTCAAATTTTAATGCGTTACAAATAATTTATAAATAGAAATTTATTAAAGAACATTTATTTTTTAGTTGATTAATAATTGAATTTATGCAATTCTCTTAACGTTTACATTAATTTACTTTATTATGTTCTTAAGAACAATAGAAACAACAAAGATTAAATACAAAAGATTGTTACAAACGCGAAGAAAATAAATTGTGTTAAAAACGTTCTTAATTTTTTACGATTTTAATCTTGTCAAATATTGTCGAAGATAAACTTAAATATACTAATTTTAATCTTATTTAACTTGCAAATCTTCAAGTTGTTTTATTTTCATCTTAGATTAGAAGTCGATTATTGAATTGTATATTGCAAGATGCTCTTTTAAGAATCTTGCAATAATTGACAATTGTATAAGATTTTTAAAATTTATAAAACGTTCTTTGTCTTAAAAACTCTTATTATAACGTCGAATTAAAACATAAAATAAAAGCTTTGCAAAGACTTAAACTACTTTGTTTGTTTCTTTTGACAATTTCTTCGTTTTAATATTTCGATGTTTTTCAATAATTTTTTTTATAAATTGTAGATCGATTGATTAAAGATTGTAATAAAGATGTTTAAAGAAATTTCAAAATTTAAAGTTCGCAATTTTAAAAGAAACTACGATATTAATAAAGTCGAAGTTAATAATTGTTTTTAACAAAGTTGCAAATCAAAATCAATATATTGATTTAACATTCTTTATAAAATCGATTATTTTTTATAATTTTTTTCGAAAATTTTTTACATTATGCGATTCGTTAACTATAAAAAATTCACAATATAAACGAACAATCTTCTTTGTCTTTGTAATTGTCTCTTTCTTTTTCTAAAAGCTATATATATATAATTTTATAAATTTACTTTTTAGACGCGACTTTTATAAGTTTTAGATTCTTAACAATTAGATAAAGATACTTGTCGAAAATAAAATTTTATATTAATTTGATTAATTAGTAGACGTTTGTTTCGATAGCTTAATATTAAAATTTTAAATAATCTTAAGTTTATCTTTTAATACTTGCGATAATTGCACGTCGAAATTCTTGAAAAATTCGTAAATCTTTATAAATATAATGTTAAGACTTTTAAGATTAACAAACTTAACTATAGCTTAATGCCAATTATTAATATTAATTCTTAAGACTAGACTAATCGTCGGGCCAAATTATGATATCACCCCTCTGGCTCGACCCGGCGCCAAGATCGGGTCGCGACGATTTTTTGGAATCGAATCGCTCAAATTAGTTTAGCACGCTTCGCGCTAAACTACTTATAGTAATCGACTAAACTACTTTGAGCGATTCGATTCCTCGGATTTTTTTTGACCCGAGTCTTGGCATTTGCACGTGACATTTCCGGGTCAGCGCGACCAGTCTACTTAAGACAAGAAAGACAATAAAGTCATTAATAAGACGAACTTCGTAAAATTCGAAATTTAATTAACAAAGACATACGTTTAATCAAAAGTAAAAAGTATTTATTAAAAAACAAAAAAAGAGTTTCGATGCTTTAAAAGAGCAATAAAGACGAACAACAAACTCTTGCTTTTATTTATTTCGAATTTTCTATTATTAAAGTTATAATCAATATCGAAAGATAATAACGACAATAATCTCCATAGTTTGCACGTAAGCATTGTCAATCTTCAAGTTGTTTATTAGATTGACAAAAAAAAAAATTTAAATTTATTTTGTCTTTTACAAGTTCTTTATATAGATTATCTTTATTTGCGTTAACTATCGCGATAAAAAAAGCGATCAATTATTGTTAATAAAATATAAGTAATAGCATACTTAACAAGTAATACTTAACTTTATTATTAATTGCAATTAAAACTATAGACACAAATTAAATAACGCGTAATCAAACATTATTGATTAGATGCTCGCATAATTGAAAATCTTAAATCGCTTTAAATCTAAGATTTGCGTTAATTTTTATGTACGAACGAGAAAACAATATATTGATTCGACGTTTATATTCTTAAGTTAATTATCGTTTTTTTCGATATTCTTGTCTTGCAAGTTCTTATTATTCGATTTCGACTTTTTAACATCGACAATCTTTACTTTTGTATTAACTTCTTTAATTAAAGACTTAAATTTAGATAATTAATCTTTTTTCTCGTTTAAAATATCGCTAATTATCTTTCTTTTTGTTTTGTTTTTCTTGATTTTCTTCGATAAAAATAAAGAGATCGTTAACTTTTTCTTATTGTTGAGCTTTAAATATTTAAACATAAAGCGCTTCAAATCTATAGCGATGCAATATTAGTCTTAAGAATATAAAGTATAAAGAGTAGTTGTTATATATTAATTAGCTTTATTAATTTTCTTCGACAACTTTGTTAAACAATATAATAGAATTTTCTTTAACTCGAAGGCGTCAAAAGAAAGAAAATCGAACAAATTATCTTTAAAATTGACATTGATAAGAAATCTTTGCGCTTTTTTTGTTCTCTAATTAGATTGCGATACAAAAGCGAGAGATTAACTTATCTATGTCGTCTTGTGTTTAAATTAAAATTCGAAAATAATTATTATTTATTTGTTAAGCTTAATAAACTTTATTGCGCAAGTTATTGTTTTCAACTAGCTTATATAATTCTTTTAATATAATATACATTAAAATTTGATTTATTTTGTTTATAAAGATATTGTGCGTTTGCAATCAAGTAACAAGAAAATTTAAAATAAAGTTGTTAAGTTGCAAGTTAATATTGAAGACAATTATATAGAGTTGTTTAATTGTAAGCTTGCATAAGAGTATAAATATCTTTATTTAAAACAACATGCAATTAAATTCGAACTTGCTTAACACAAACTATAAAACAAACTAATAGAAAGAGAACAAAACAAAGAAAAGTAAAAGAACGAAGAAAAAATTGAAAGAAGCAAAGAAGAAATTTGTCAACGCAAGAAGCTTTTAGAAATTAACGTTATAACTTTATCTTTTTATTTTCTTTGCAAGCTCTTTTCTTATTACAACTTTAATATCGAAATTGTCAACGTAAGTAATTGCATCTTTATGAAGACGTTTAATAAATATAAAATAACTAACAATCTTTATTAAGTTTCGAAATTTCTCTTGCAAAATACGATTAATCTTTGTTCGCTTTTGAGTAAGTGTCGTTCTAAAATAAAAATGCGCTTAATACGCTTTTAAAGTAATATTGTGTTAACAAACAAGTTGTAAGACTTTGTCGAAGAAGTTCTTAATAATGTTTAAGTAATCAAGAGAATACGCTTTCTTCGCATACATTTGCGTTTAAACTTTTGAAGTTTTATTATAATTAAAATTGAAGACAAGTAAATTTAAATGCTATTGTAAGTTCTTAATAAATAAGTTCTTAATAATTGAATTGACAAGAAAATAATAAGAAATAAAGAAATAAACAATAACATTCAAAATTATTATCAAAAATCTAAGAATTTACTAACGCAAAATACATGCACGTCGAATTTAATTCAATAATAGTAATTTACGACGTGCTATTACGTAACTTGTATATTTGAGCAAGATTTCAACTAGATTTGAGTCAAATCTAGATCAATTTTCTAAATATAAAAATAAAATAAAAGATCAAATTGTTAAATTACAATATTTATATTAGCAAAGAGATTGTTATATACATATAGACATAGTTCGAACAAATTAAGTTACGTAAAGCAAAATCTAAAAAGCGATAAATTGAATTGTCAAGCTACAAATCTATTTATTTGCGAAAAGCATATTAAAAAATGCATATAAGTTAAATCTAAGTTAATCTAAACTAATATAAGCAAGTTTTGACTCAAAAATAATCTATAGACGATTTGTATTTATAAAGAATTGTCTAAGATGCGCGCGATAGTAGTTAAACGAGACAATTAAAATTGCAATATACATTACTAGAATTACAACAAAAATCACATTTCGTAATATTAAATATATGTTTTAACGAGACAAAGTAAATATAAATTATAAAGTTATTGATAAAAGAGTATCGCTATTGTAATCAAGAGCTAGCTATTAGTTGATCTCGAATTATAATAGCGATATTCGTATCTTGAAGTTGACGAATCGCTTTCTCGAATTGCCAATAAAAAGTTAAATCGAAAATCGAATCGAAAAATCGAATCGAATCGTTAAGACTATTATTTTTAGTAAATTTAATTATTGTTAGTAACAATTAATTAATAATTTAATAGAAATAGTTAATCTATTTAAATTAATTAATAAATACATTAGAAATTTCTTTTTATAAATGCATTACTACTAAGCATTACCTAGTAATTAATAAAAAATCTAAATTTAAACTTAATTTATACTATTTTTAGTATTTTTGGCATTCTTGGCGATTCGATTCGATTTCTAATATTGAAATCGAAAATCGACTCGATTCGATTCGATTCGATTTCTAAAGTTGAATTATCGATTCGATTCGATTCTAAAGTTGGAATCGAATATCGAATTGACGATCAATCTAAAAATAATATATTAATTGTCTTAAGTTAATTAAAGAGTTTAATATCTTAGTTTTAAAATATTTAACAATTAAGACAATTTAAAGTATTAGACATTAAATTTAAGATATTATAGAAGAAGAAATTAAATATAACAATATAAGTAGTTTAGAAAATTGCAATTGTTATATTAATACTTATTCGATTATATATAATATAGCAATTAATTAAAAGTTGTTTTAAGAAAAAACAACTTAATATTTTTGCTATAAAAATTCGATATAACAATTAGAATATATAATATTTTAATTTCTAAACTTAAATAATTAATAATAAATACAAAGATTGTCGAAGTAATTGTATTTAAAAAGTATACAATATATATAATAATAGTAGAAAGCAAAAAGTCTAATTATATTTAAAAAAAATTGTCGATATAATAATAGTTGATATAAAGAAATACAACTTAGCAATATATAGACTGCAATGCTACTCTTTATTTTTTGTACTTGCAAAAATCAATATAGAGTAAGAGTTGTTATTAATCGATATAGAAATATATATCAAATATTAAAATAATTCTGTTGCGTATAACAATCTATATCTTAAGTATCTTAAAAAGATTATAAAGCTATAATATATAATAACAACTCTTAACAACAACCAAAAGCTAATACTCAAATCGAAGTTTCTTATATTTATTGATTTCTCTATAATAGTTTTGCTTGTAAATAAAATATATTTATTCAATTATCTATCTTAAGAACGCAAAAAAAAGAGAATAACAAAGATAGCATATTAATATACTAACAAACAACTAGTAATTAAATTGCGTTATAAATATTATATCAAGTTATTTTTAGTTTAATTTAAACAAGAAAAAATACAAAGTTTTAAAAAGTATTTATTAAGAGAAGAAGAACTTAAAAATTATAGAATTGCTAAATAGATACAATTCTTGTGCAATTGTTAAAATATATATTCTTGTTAAGAGCTAAATTTTTTCAAAGAAGATTAAATATTTACTATAAAATTGTATATTAAGTTCGACAAAAAACTTTAGATAGCAAAATATTAATATTGTTTTATTCGAAAAAATAATTGTCAAATAATTTAATATATAATATTAACGCTATTAAAAAAGAAGCTAATCTCTATTTGAATTAGTATTAAGTCTAAAATTATAATCCAAACAATACAAATCAGAATTACAAAGAACAATTAGATAGCTTTAATAGCAATAATAAAAAACTCTTTATACAAGAGTATAAAGTATAGAGTTGTAATTAAGAATTATAATTTTAGAATCTAATATTAAGATTACTGTAGTTTTATATTATAAATTTTACTCTAATCTAAGAGAAATTATCTCTAATCTAATACAATCTAATCTAATTTAATTAAGTCTAATATAATTTGATTAATTCTAATCTAATAAGATAAATTGACAATTAGTAAAATAAGAATTTTATATATAGAATCTTCTTAATATTATTCGAGCATTATAAATATTGTTGTATATAAATTATTTTGTTCGAGATTATATTTAATTTAATTATAAACAACAAAATTAAATTAAATGCTATAGATATCTTAAAATAAAATACTACAAATAATACAAATAAAGAGTTTTATTAAAAATATATAGAGATTCGACAACTTTGTATAGTAGAATAAAATTAATTTAATATCTTTGTTTGCTAAATTAGTTATACAATAACTATTGTATCGAGTCTAAGTCTCGAAAAAGTAATTGTATTTAATTTGTAAATTAAGATTATACAATATTAACTATAAATATTATTAAAATAAGATTATAATATTAACAATAAGTATACACTGTCAATTGTTTAAGTTATAATAATATTGTAAGTTTAGCATCAACTAATGCGTATTAAATTAAAATCTTACTTAATTGTTCTAATCTAACTTTTTTTCTAATTAGCAAATATTATTTGTTCTAGCAATTACTTTAAGCTGTACTTTTACTTAATAACAATTGCTATATCTTTTAATTAAAGTTTAGAACTCAACTTTGATTTATAGTTAGAAAAATATATTAAGCAAAAAATAATAATTCTAAGTTTTATAAGAAAAAATTAATTTTAAAAATTAAAGAAAATTACTTAAGTTCAGCTTTAAGTGCAATATTTTGTAGATATCAAATTTCAAACAAAAAACAATAAAGAACAATTAAAAATGCTTGTAAACAGTTTAATAATTATATAGTTTTATTTGCTAATCTTGCTCGAAAGCAACGCAATATAAATTTATAAGGTACTTATTTAGCTTAAAATGTAATGCGTCTATATATCTTGAAAAACTTTTTAAAAAGAAAACAACATTAAATATCAAATTGTTAATATTAGTATTAACAATTAATTTACTCTCTTTTGCGTCTTTATATGTTTTAATATTTGTATTATCTTTGAGCGTCTTGCTCTATATCTATAGTATTTTAATATATATTTAGAACGTTGTTATATATAGTTTATAAATATTCGAAGTTCTCGATTAAAATTAGATTGCAATATATATTTCTTTTAATATTAAAAATATTTTGAACAACAATTTTGTAAGCTTTTTTATTATAATATACAAATAATTTAATCTTTTATTTGTTAAAATTTTTGCAAAGATTAACAATTAAGTATTATAAATAAAAGAACTCAAAAATTTTGTTAATTAACTAAAGATTTAAAATTAGAAGAACTTTATAATATAATATAAACTACAATAAGATTAAAAAACTATTCGATTCGATATAAAAGATATAAGTAATATTAATAAGATTTTTATACAAAGCTTGCATAATAGTAAACAAACTAATAAGTCTAGAAAATATTATAAATTCTAGAATTAAAGAAATAACAAATTATTTAAGCAAGCTGTTAAGTAGCACTTATTATAAATTATTATTCTTAGATATCTTTTTAGACAATAAACAATTATTACTATTTTTAAAATTTAAATTTGTGCAAAAACAAAAAAAAAAACAAAGAAGACAACTCGAACAATAATTCGAGCTATATAAATAAAAAAGAATTAAAAGATAAAAAGTACTTTAAAAGATAAAATAGAAAATTCGAGAAATTAATTGCTATAAAGCAAAACAAAATTGTCAAATCAATTAATAACAAAAAATAATTAAAATTTCTACAAATATTTAGACAAATACGTTCGATATTTTTGCAATTAAGTACAAAAATATATTAACAAATTTAAAATAAAATGAAATTTTAACAAAGAAGATTAAACAAATAACAAAGATAACAAAATTAAATAATTCGATTATTATATAAGTTATATTCGATATTCTTGCAATAAAGAAAGCAACTTATTTTAATATTAGTTTTTATTATATAAAACAATTTACAGTCTTTAATTATATTACAAAAGTTAAATAAATAATATATTGTAGACTATTCATATACAAGCTTATTAAATCTCTTAAAAAAAATGCGTTGCAGAAAATTAAATTACTAGAAATAAAAGCACAATTTAATAACTAATAGATATAAGTTGTATACTAAATGTTAAAAATTAAGCGCAAAATCGAAAACAACTTTCTATATAACAATATAAGATTAAATAAAATATATAATCTCTTAATTCTTGTTAAGTATTAGAACAGATTAATCTAATAAACTTAAATATTAAAAATAATAATTCTCTAAATTATAAATTATTAAATTGTAATTATATATCTTCGATAAATTATAAAAACAGACAGTTATAAAAAGTATCTAAAGTTATCTACAAACAATAAGTTTTAAATTTCTAAAACTCAATACTTTATTTAGAATTTCTTAAGTATGTTGTATCTATATATAGAGAATACAACAATATACAACTTTTAATTAATACTAGATAATATTTTGTTATTAATTTAAAGAAATTGTTAGATTATTAATTTAAAGAAATTGTTAGATTATTAATACAAAGAATTTTTCAAATAATATAAAAAAAAAAATTATTATAATATAGATAAAAAAATATATTTAATATAAAAAAATTAAGACTCTAAAAGAAAAGAGATTTATTAAAGTTAATTTTAATATTAAAATATATTTGCAAAACAGTTAAGCAAAAAAAAATAATAAGTAAATCTTTATTCTTACAATGTCAATATTGTATAGAATCTATATAAAAATATTAACAAAAATAATTGTTAAGTATAAGTAAACAAAGAAAGATAAAAACAATAAAAGTATAGAATTAATTTATATCTTATTAAATTTGTAAAAAGATATTTAATAAAAACAAGTTATTCGAAACAAGTTCTATCTTAAGTGCAAATATAATTCTTTTATTATTTGAATTTTCGAAAACTTAATAGTTATAACCAATTCTTAACTTTGTATTAAACAAAAGAATATTATCAAATATTGCGCAAAATCGAGAGTAAAAACAAAAATATTAAGAAATACACAATTATTCTAACAATTAAGTAACAACAAATTATAAAGAAGAACAAATTAATTTACTAAAACATAAATAAAATATTTTGAACTTAAATCTTAAATTAACTCGAATAATATATAAATTGTATATAGATAATAAAACAGAAAATCGATTTTAAGTTGCAATATTTAACAATAGAAACAATATAAATACTCGATATAAAATTTAAAGTATTGCAAAAAAGAATTTATTAGCAATAATACAAGAAATTTAACAAATTGCAATCGAATTATTAATAATTATTCGATTTTGTATAATTAGAAGATTCGACAAAAGTCAATTTAAAAAAATATATATTAGAAAATATTAGTATTGTAAAAATTCGATATTATAATAAGTTTACAAAACAATTTAATTTCTAAACTTAAATCAACAATTAATATAAAGATTGTCGAGACTATTATACTTAATAAATATATAATCGATATAGAGAAACTAAGAGCAAATAATTTAATAATATTAAAGAAAAATTAATTTGCAAATAAAATAACAATCAATATTAAAATATATTAGTCGACAACATATAGAATACTTAATTATTTTTTATTTTTTATACTAGCAAATATTAGTATAAAGCGAAAAATAGTATTAATCGATATAAAGATATTTGTTTGTTATTAAAACAATTCAATTATATTCGATAATTTATATATTAAATACTTTAACAAAATTATAAATTTTAGTACAAAATTCAAGTATATTGTTGCGACTATCAAAAACAATTTAAAACTAACTTTAGAAATAAATTTTTTATATTTAGCAACTTCTCTATAGTTATCTTTTTTATAAACAATCTATATTTGCTTATCTATCTATCTTAAGAACGCAAAAAAAGAAGAACAAACTAAAATAATATATAGATATACTAATACACAATTAGTAACTAAATTGTATTATAAATATTAAGTTCAATCTTTTTTATTTCAAATTAAGCAAGAATACGCGCAAAGAACTAAAAAATATATATTAAAAGAAAAGAAATTCGAATATTTTAAAATTGCTAAACAAAAACAATTCTCGAGCAATTGTTAATATATATATTTTTGTTAAAAAATAAAATCTAGATCGAAACAACTAAATATTTATTATAAAGTTATATATTAAGTCGAACAAAAAATTGCAAGTAGCAAAGTATTAGTATTGTTTTATTTAAAGAAAAAAGTATTTTGTAATTCGATATATAATATTAATATTATTAAAAAAGAAATTAATATCTAATTGAGCAAATATTAACTTAAAAATTATTACTAAAACAATAAAAGTTTGTATTATAGAGAACAATTAAATAAAATTTGTAGATAATAAGAAAAAAAAGTCGATTAAAAAGAAATATTTTATAAAGCAAGAGATTATTAATTTAGATAAAAAGTAAGACTAGAATAATACAAATAAATCTTTGAATATTAAGCAATGCGAGAATAACAATTATAGTATTGTTAAACTATAATTAATTTATTTACACAAAAAAGATATAATCTGTCTAACAATATTCTATTTTGTTCGAAATAATTTTCTAAAATTTTGCAAATCTCTTTATTGTTACTTAAAATAAAAATATAGAAATAATTTATATTACAAACCAAATTATAATATAAAGTACAAAGTTTTTGCTAAATAATTTTGAGCAAGTTAGAAGCAATTAAATTAAATTAACTAATTATATATCAAAAGAATACAAGATTGATATATTATAAAAAGACTAAATAGATTTGTTTTAATATTGCAATACTCTAAATAGTTAATTTAACTTTAATTTGATTGCTTCTAATCTTAGTGTGATCGTCGGGTCGAGTTTCAACCCAATCGGGTTGACTCGCCCAACCTTGATCCTGGGGTCAGGCAAATTTCCTAGCCCAACAGGGTGGGACGAGCGAAGAATGCGCGCCGAGTGTCCAACCCGACCCACCCGATCACATGACGTCACGTGACGCGCTAACCCGATTGGGCTAGCGCAGGGTCTACGCTAACCGCATATGGTTAGCGTGGACCCCTGCGCTAGCCCAATCGGGTTAGCGCATATATAAGATAAGATAAGATAAGATAAGATAAGCGGATGCTAACGCGACGAAGTTAGCTTGAGTTCTTGGCATTGGCCCGACGAAACCCGACCCTGGGGTCGAGTTCGCGCCTTAACCCTGGCCCAACCCTACGGGGCCCAAGAGGGTGGGTCGGGTTGAGAAAAAAGTGTTCGACCCGACCCAACGATCACACTAATTGCTATTTAATATTTTTGTATAATTTAATATTTTTATCTATATTTGATATATACAATAGACTCTATTTATAACAAAAGCTTAAACAAGCACTTTTGAAGTTTTTTTAACTCTCGCGCTATATATATAAACTTAGAGATAAAAGACTATAACGTGCTATTTGTCGATTTTATATAAAAAATCAAAATTATTGTTAAGAATTGTCAAGAAGACCCTAAATTGCGATCGCAAAAATCAAAATCAAAAATATAATTACTTTTTAACTTAGATCTTAGAAGGAAAAACTTGTTTTTTAAACAACGACTAGGGTCTGAAGCACTAAGACAAGATAATAAGTCTTTCTGTTGGAAATCAGCCTTATTATAGAACTATACCAAGGTTCTGCCGAGCCCGCACTTGTATTTACATCTGCCTCTCTATAGATTTTACATACTATCGATAATTAATACAATAATGTCACTTCTACATTCAATAGATTATAAGCTCGAATTCGCGTAATTCGAGACATCTATTACAGCTATTTAATTAGATTGCATTAATCGATCTACTAATAGATATTTACAAAGTATTGAAAACAAGTTAGTATCGATTAACAATCGAAAGTCCTTTCGGACAAGTATCCCTATTCTCTTCGTCCAACCCTGACCGACTTTACGATCACTGCTAAGCCGTCTTGGTTATGCGCGACTACAGTACCGAATATGTAGCGTCCGAAATGGCGGTCCACAACGGCAAGTCCGAGTACTATGCCATACACCGCCAGCTTCGCCGAAGGCGCTCAAAGCTGCGCTGCCCACCCTTACGAAGACTGAGGCGGTTCGGAAAACGCAGGGGAGAATTGAAAGAGGGGATTTCGAGTCGAGCTCAATACAGGTTTGAAAAAGCGGAACTTGCACGAACGGTGTGGACTGAGCACTTTCGAAGGGCTCGTAAATAGAATATGTACAATGCAGTCTTTTGAACTCCGCAATATCATATGCCCGTCTTGACCAAACCCGTAACGCTGTCCTCGATTTCCTTGTCACTCAATCCTAGTTCCAATGGTCAGCTTCACTGTCGACAATCTACCCGGGAAGAGGACGGACCGCTCAACGACTCCTGCTTTTCCTTGCCGTACTCTACAACCACAGCGTCAGTCGTAGCAAGACATCCGATGCGCGCTGCAGCATACCATATCTCGCAAACACTCGTGGCTCGACGCCCAGAGCTTCCCGTAGCATGATCGGTACATGTGGGTTGTTCTTCTTCATCGTAGGGTACGCTCTCGTCAGAAATGATCTAATATCAATCAGCGATCTTGGTTCGAGCAAGTTCAATAGGAAGAGTGAGGGCTCACCGAACGGCTGCGCTGGGCTCGGAGGATTGACAGAAGTGGAAGCGCACTTCTTTCAGCGTCTTCGTGAAGGCGTATTTGCCTGACATCGTGCCAAACACGTAGCGCCCCAGGACAGCGGCAACTCGAGACTCTGGGTAGGGATTATCTATACATCTACTGAGCATGAGCTTGAACAAAAGCGGGTAACCGGAGCAGCCGCCAAGAAGCCGCCGGCTTTAAGGCTGATCCCCGAACGCAACTCAACGACAACCTCAACTCTCCACTGAGGTACCATTGAGATCAATCAAAGCCGATCGCCAATACTCTTCACTATCGGCCTTGCAGGCTCTATATCATGGCATCAAGAACCGGTTTCCGCTTCTCCTCCCCCTTCGCGCGCGCCGCACGCCCCTCATTCCGAAAGCCCTTCGGCCGCCGATTCCAAACCACCGATGCAGCAGCACCAAGTGAGAGCTATATGTCGAGGATGTGGAATAGCCCTGTAGGCGTCAAGACGGTTCATTTCTGGTGATTCCATATCCTTGCACTCTATAAGACACGGCAGATGCTGACAGATAGTAGGGCACCGGTTATGAAGGTACAGTCGCGGTATTCCCCAGGATACTTAGTGGACGGGCAATCCTGATATCTGGACAGTGGTCGCTCGTGCTTGCCGGCGCCAGCGACTTCACGAGACCAGCGGAGAACCTTTCGCTTACGCAGAACCTGGCACTCACGGCTACGGGGGTAATATGGACGAGGTGGTGCTTTGTTATTCGGCCTCAGAATATGCTGTAGGCATTCCCTCGCTTTACGAACGACTCTGGATATCCTCTGGGGAAGAGTACAGGGCAATAGTAAGCTGACTCTTGGGGGCAGATTGGCTGCGGTCAACTTCCTTCTTGCCGGCGTGGGCGTAACGCAGGTGACACGTATACTCTTGTACCAGAGGAGTCAGAAGACTGGGTCGGTGGAGAAGGCGGTAGAGAAGGATGCGAAGGATGTTGCGGATACGGCGAAGGGCGTTGCGAAAGATCCGGAAAGGGCAGTGCGGAAGGTAGAAGTTGAGATTAAGTGAGAGTAGGATATTTCATACAAATAAGTGCGTTCATTCTCTGGATCTATGACATAGGTTCAGAGTCTTCTATTTACATATCATACCTTGCTGGCCCATGATGGTCCCACGACCTGACAAGGCTACTATTTTGAGGTTCTTATTGTCCAAGCCACCGCTCGCTGTGAATGACTGCCTCGACAATAGCAAGGAGTGGGTCCCACCCCATCATACACTACCCACACCACCCCCATTCGATTGTCTCGCGTTTCATCAGCGGTGGGGATTTGGAATGGACAATGGGCTCGGTCTCAAATTGTAAAGATACACAGGAGGACAATAGAGATTTCACGCGGAGCTAGTACAACACAATAGGGATACTCATCACACAACAACAGCACTTATTGCTAGCCAATAGAAATTCGGCATTCCGAGGTTCTTGAACACCCAAGTAGCGCGGCATTGATCCGTAACAACATTACTCGCCCTCGTTGCTCCCAGACTCTTCCCTCCGCAACTCTTCCTCAAGCTTGTATCACAACGTCGGAGATCCTTGTACTGCACGAAGAGTAACCTGCTTCTGTGAACAACCCACTCCTCAAGCTTTTGATACAATTTCGGATAACTTTAGCCTCGTTGAAAGAGAACTGGTTTCCTCAACGACTCATTCTCGAGGTTTGACATAAAGTCTGAACCACTCTTACTCCACAAAGAGAAACCTACTTCCGTCAACAACTCTTTCTCGAGCTCTCGCAAAAGCGTTAGATACACTTCTGCCTCGCGAAAAAAAAATCGACTCAACTCCAGCCATGTCGAAATCCTGGGTTCCCAACAAGAGTATTCCTCTCGCCAGAAATTCTAGTAGGATTGATGATGCTAGTAAAGTGGTTATTACGCCGGAGAAGCAGAAGGCATTAGACAGGGCAAAGGAAGACACGATAAACATACGACCATCGTCGTCAGTATCTCATCAGCCTAGGAAACCGAAGGCAACAGCTTCCGGCCAAGGGTCGCAAGCATTGATGTTGGGTGCTCAAGCCACCGCCTCGATTAGCCCGCCATCTGCTCCCCCAACGGCTCCAGCCCCTCCAGCGTCATCAAGACCACTACCCAAACCTGCTCCTGATCCTGCTTCACGCCGTCCATTAGGAAAAGATCCGGTACGCAACAACGGGACAACGTTTACCCTACTTTCGACTCCGCCACGTAAGTTGGTGCAGTGCTACCGCCAGACGGTTTCTCCATTGCTCTGGGCGCTGACATGCTTCCAGCGTCTGTTCCACCACAATTATCTCCACCACGGACCGGACCTACGAATCCGCCGGCAGAGCAGCCTTTGGCCCAGCCTCCGATGGCAGCGACTTTCGCCCCGTCAACTCCTTCCCTCGCACCAGGACCCTCCCTAGGATGGAGCCAATCACTTACCAACAGAGGTCAGAAGCGACAGGCCGAAGGCGAGCTCTATCGTGATAGGACTTCGCCTGGCAGGGAGACCGAGGCAGATCTTTTTCTCCTTGAGAACCTGATGGCATATCCGCGGACCTACGTGATCGAGAAATACCTGGATATGCCCAGATATCGGCCAGACGACTGGGATGTCCTCGTGGGCCTCTTCTTCACGTGGTCTCCGGAAAGCCCCTTGGTTGTCCTCTGGGGGTCGATCGGAGTACAGAAGTGGGAACGAAACTTGGTCCGACTCGATTGGCTAGAGAGGGAACCAGACTGTCTACCAGTCTGGCGTTTGCCAGAACGGATGAAAAACGAAGGCCTTGTCCACGGCTTGTCGGTCCACCCGGAATTGTGTGAGTGCTTCATGGAAGCAATGGAGATCGTTGCAAGAGCCGATAATTTCGGAGATGAGTCCCGTCTTCGAAAAGTCCTGGAAATCGCTGGGTTAGTATATTCACACTTGAGGTGCTCTTGAGATCCGTCTTGCCAAATGCTGACGTGGTGGTTTCAACAGCTGGTGCCAGGGGGCTTGGGGATCGCCACAGTGGATGATACTGGCTGAGCTGAAAACCCTGCCAGAGGGTCCTCATAGAGAGGCTCGGCTGGCTCAGGCCAGGAGTGAGCTCCCACGTTTCTGCGAGCATTACTACAATGATCGCTCATGTGGGATGTAAGTCTTCACCCAATTCGGATCTCGTTCGGAGTCTTTTACTACCCGCACACATCTCAACCACCTTGACTGCGTGGATTCAGGCGATATGTACACGGAATCTGTGTTGTTGCAACGACCTCGTTGCGAAGTGACGTCGAAATACTAGCGTTGCAGTTTGGTGCCTAAAGGGGCAACCTCGGCTAATCTTTTAATTATTTATTGCAGCCAGAAATTCACACGGCCAAGACCGACACCATACGATTCAGAGTCACTTCCCCCAACCGAAGCTTACACCGTCAGCTACGACAATCAGGGACGTCACGAAGACTACGATCACTCACACGACCAGAAGTACCGCGAAGCATTGGCTACAGAACACGCAAGCAAGAAACGCATGATGGCTTTCGGTGGAGGTAGACCAACCCAGATCCACGCGGTACCGTATGAGGAACGTGCACTCGATAGTCACGGCAGAAAGCTCCCATGGGCGCACGAATGGCCCGAGTAAGTCATCCAGAAAGCCAATGACATGGTCGTAGCGCTAACTCTTCACAGAGGACATCCAAATGCTCGTGGTCACCGACGACAACCAGAAGAAAAGGGCCCCTTCGGAAAGTCCTCAGTACGCAAAAGCTCATCACGCGCATCGAGAACTGCTACACCTGCCAAAAAGGATCATCCAGCCTTGGACGGTTTTGAACAAGCTATGAAGCACGATCAGAAGAAACAAGCGGCAGAAGCTCAGCAGCAGTCCAGTACTCCAAGAGCACAGAGCGATAGCACCTCGATTCAGCGTCAGCCTTCTTTCACCAAAGAGCCAACCCAAGTCATCTTGTTCGGCTTCTCTCCCAGCAGGCAATGTGAGGCCATTGAGAAGTATGAGATATTCTCCTGTGGCATGATCTGCGAGGACTACCCCCGTAAACCCCAACCAAGGATTCCAGATACATTTGGTTCGCCCGCGTCGACTCGCCGAGCTCTTACACTAGCTGAGAAAGCGCTCGTCAAAAAATTCGCTGGAGGCAATCACTGGATCAAGGTAACTTTTGACTCGGCAGAAGCAGCGGAACGAGCCATCTACTGTTCACCTCATCAGATCGGAGCTCATTGGGTATATGCACAAGAGTACCGCGGCGTGGGACCGGACGTTGACGAGCCAATCCTCACCCGTAGAGACGATCAAGGTCCTCAGTTGCTTGGTGCCCCCAGCCGACCATCACAGACAATCGGACCACCTTTCGGCCAGAAATCCAACATCGACTCAAGCGGTGCCACAACCTTGCCTCGATCATTCGCTACCAGTGTTATGCCACAGGCATCTGAGCAAGAACCGACTGGGATCGCGTCCCTCTCATCATCGACGGCGTCTTCCGCTACGGCCACAGGCCCTAGTAATTCCGATCTTCGTAACCGTCACATATCCCAGACCGAAGAAAATAGGTCTTCTATAACCTCGCAACCCAATGGGCGAGCCACAACCCGTCCTCAAGGATTCACACACTTCCCTGACATTCCCCGAACCGTCCTCCGCCCGGCTTCTGAAGCCTTTCTTCCTCATCCCACATGGTCGGAGAGCATGTTACAGCGCCTCATCAACGCGGGCTGGATCCCGAGTGATTTCATTGGCAATGGTGCCCCAAGGCTGGAAAACGGAGATTTTGACCACGCGAATGCCAGCTACTACTGGATATTCTGCCATTGGCTTGACTCCAAACTAGGCACCGATCTCTGCGGCCTGCAGGATCAGTAATTCACATCCAACTTCGAAGACCTTCCTCAGACCTTTCTCAGACCTTGGTCAGACGATCTGGGGATGATTCATACGTCGATTCTTGTTTCATCATAGCGTGGCGTCTCCGGGAGCATAGCACAGCATGCAGAAAGCACTTACATTTTTCGGAGTCACGGAACCTACTTGTTCATTCTAAAAGCAGCTCACCTCCGGATGTTGTCTCCTCTCGACTAGCACATTCCTACATCAACGACTCCAATCACATTGTCACCAGAGACACACTCTCAACATCTTACCCACAGCCTTGATCTATGATCCATGTCGACTGACCACGGTGCACATGTCCATGGAAATATTATCAAGGCTCGGGCAAAAGCCAACGACTCTTACTTCTTCTGAACCAATCCGATTTCCAATGATCTACTTCTCAGCCGCGAGCATCAAATGTGTCGAATCACTTCGCTGCATGTCCGTAGATGCAATCCTTCGAAGTATCCCAAATTCCACGCTGAAAGCTCCTTTTACCTTTACCAACGAATCCAGCTTCCGAATTTCTACCTCACTGCCTCGATCTACCAACGACGTCGACTGACCACGGTGTATGTCCGTCATTGGAGAACTTGGCCCCCTGAGATTACGAAGAAGGACATAGTACAGGATTGGGATGGCCTAAGCACACGAATTTCAACGAAGTCAGATTTCAAATTCCTACCTTACAGCCTCGAACTACCAGCGACGTCGACTGACCACGGTGTATGTCCGTCATTGGAGAACTTGGCCCCCTGAGATTACGAAGAATGAAATAGTGCAGGATCGGGATGGTCGAAGCACACGAATTTCAATGAAGTCAGATTTCAGATTCCTACCTTACAGCCTCGAACTACCAACGACGTCGACTGACCACGGTGTATGTCCACGTTGGAGAGCTTGGCCCCTAAATTCGCCAAGATGGAAATGGAACAGGATTGGGATGATGGTTTGATCACACGGCGGGCGAGCTTTCTAAACATGCATTGGGCTTTTTCCCTGTTTTGTACTTCTCGAGATACCACCTTGTACTTGCTTGCTCTAGCTTCTACTCAATGAAAGCATTTTGCTCCCACCATGAACCCATGCTCTTAGTGACGCTATGCCACCCCTACTCTTCCCAGCTCACCAGCAACACGCTCCCTCCCCCGTCCCTCGCCACCCACCCTCTCTCTACACCAACACCACCGCTGCAGCCCCTACCAGCACCCCCCCGACAACAACCCCCCACCCCATTTTCCCCCTTTCTCCAGCAGCACTACTCTTCGGCGCCGTACTCCCCGTCGCAGCCGCGCCCCCCGAAGGCGTAGCGCCCGGTCCCCCCGAGCTCGTGCCGTTCGCATTGGCAGCCTTGCCTGTATACGGCACCGCCTTGACGCCCGTGCCATTCGTGCAGCTGCCCGGCTGCGCTGCGGCGGAGAAAGTCACGTCCGCGCACTGTCCTCCCCCCACAATCACAATCAGCCAAGTGCTTGCACACCACATTTCCCCTATCTCTCGCCCAAGCTGGGAGTTGGGGAACGCACGTTATACAACCCCCCACCCCCATCCCCACTCGTAACCACCTGCACCGTCGCATTTACCCCCTCTTTAATCCCCAAATCCATCCCCATACCAACCCCCATCCCAACAGCGCCAAGGCAGAATTTCCCGAGTCCGACTTCCTGGATCGTGGGTAGTAGGGTGAGGTTGTAGTCTGAGCCTGGGTCGTTGCCGAGGGCGAGGAGGACTTGCACGGCGGCGGTGTCGTGGCCCATGGTTAGTTGGATGGGGACGGGGGGGAGGGGGAGGAGGGTCCGGGTGCTGGGGGAGTTTTGCTGTGGGGGTTAGTTAGGGGTGGAATGGGATGGGGGCGCTGGGGCGGTGGGGGTGGAAGGGAGTGGAGGGAAGGGGCGGTGGGGGTGGAGGGGAGTAGAGTGGGAGGGGATGGATGGGGGGGCGGACGTACGCCACCGCAGGGGAATTGGGAGAGTTGGTCTTCGTTGAATCCGCGGGCTGGGGGGGAGTCGAGCGTGAAGTGGGAAAGGGCGGGGGGGAGGAGGGCGAGGAGGAGGGCGAGGGTGGGTGGGATCATGGTGTTGGGCTTGGGCGAGACTGTGGGGGGAGGAGGGGTCTGGTTTTGGGAGTAGTTGCGAAGGAGGGGAGAGGTTGTGGTCTCTGAGGGTTGTGCGCTTGGTAGGAGGAATAGATCGTTGCCTAGTGACTTGTACGAGATGTTTTTACAAGGAGGTCCAAGCCGGTACAAGCAGACCGTTATGAAAGCGGAAGGAAGAAAGATTGTCTCTTGACCAGGGAGAGTGGATAATATAGTTCTTCCATTCCAATGGCGTTGAGCGGTCAACCCAACGTTTCACAGAACTCTCGTACGAGCATACACTAATGTTACCCGCTTCTGCATTGCACCAGGACCATTACCTTCAGCACGTCTCGGCACCAAGGCAGCACATTCGAGCAAGCTTGTAGCGTTGCTGACCTGGTCAGCAGAGTCAGCTGGGGATAAGGCGTCGCACGAGTACGAGACAGGCGAGGGATCCGACGATTATGGAAGGAGAGTGCTGACGGCGGAGGGCAGTTGAGGCATTTTCTGACATAGTTTGAGGCAGTGAAAGAGTTTCGCGGCGTCTAGATCCCTGTCGGTGTAGACGTCTTCCTTCACGGCCTTGCCAAGCTTTAGCGTACTCATGATTTTACGCGGGTTATCCAAGACTTCCAGAGCATCACGAGGGTCGGGCGCATAAGCACAGATTTTCAGCTAGGTGTAGCTCCGAAATCGGATGATGCCTGTATCTGCTGTGCAACTACATGCCTTGAGATGGCCGGCGGCTCTTGATATCGCACAAGTTGCCATGAACGAGAATCTTGCCACGTTGCGACTGTTAATGACGGCATGTTGCAAGCCTCCGTAGCAAAATGACAAGCTGGTGGCCACGCATCTCTGGAAACATCCTAATTGAACAGCAGAAAGCTTGCTCTTGCTCCAATTACTCGCAGTGCCGATAGAGCCTATTCGCGGTCGTTGAATATGAATTCTACTTAGACAGCATTTCCCCTGCAATGTGACTTTAAGAACCCTTCCGAGTATCTGATTTTACTACTCTCACTCAATGTTCTTCCATTTGTGCATATCGTCCTACAAGAAGCTCGCCAAAGAGGATTCCGCCCAGGACGGACAGGAAGTAGCCGACGTTCATCGTCATGACCGCTAACATCCTAGCTACGAATCAGTATCCTGACATGACAGATAGATTGCATCCATCACTCACAGCAAGTACCCGACTCCGCTCATGACAGTAACGTAGGCCGCTCGAGGTAAGTCGACGCTGAATCTCCACGGAGCCACGCCTTTGCGCTGCCGCCTCACGACCCGGACATGCTCTTCAACTCCGCGCTCTGTGACCAACGTCCCCGTCTTGCCGGTCTCATCGGTGCTGATGCGTTCGGCTTCAGTGGGTATACCGCGGACGCTGATGTACCTTCGGCTAAGCTCCTTGTCGAGCCAGTAGTGTTCGAGGAAGTGCTTGCCTGCGATCAGACCACGAAAGATGACGGCCAGAAGAATCACGAAGATGCATGTACCGGCATAGGCGCCCGTAGTCATGGGTTTCCATGAGATTGAGTAGAGAGGAGTAGAGGTACTAGTGACGAATACCATCGTCATGGGTGACATGGCGGAGGAGTCGGAGGTTGAGGACGTCGGGGACAGCGAAGACATGTCCATGTTGATGTGAAATCTGTTGATCTGCAATGAAGAAGTGGGAGCTGGTAGACGGTATCATATGCTGCCGAAGCTGCTCATCGCGGTCAAGGTGGTTGTTGTATGTTCAGCTCGTGAACAAAGAAAAAGGCAAGGATGTGGGGAGCAACGATAAGGCGATTCATTGTCCGAAAGAAACGGTCAAATGCAAGCCAATCCAGCCCACCCAAAAGGGAAACGTGCTCAATCCCATGCAACTAGCGAAGAGTGGTGAAGGAACGATCCGGCGTCAAGCCTCGTGTTTCTGGGTGTACACGTAAAGCGAGCGACCTAAAGATCCCATTCGAGGAAAGCGTCCCTGTCGGTAAGCGAAATGGTTGGGGGCAAAGTATGCTTCTGTCTGGCCTTTGTAAGGCTTTCTTTCTCTGACCACAATGATGAAACCCTGTGGACATGGCTCAACATTGCCGAGTAAAGTAATAAGCCTCGGACCCAGACACGCTAAGTATTTCCATCTCTCTCGGTCGCCTATCGTCGCCACATTTTCCCCAGTGCCTACTTAATTCCCAGACATGAGATACGCTCCACTGAACGGCTCTTTAATCCTGTCATAGACAGTCCTTTTTCATTCTTCATTAGCATTCATTCTCTACTTGATTGAACATCAGTACTACTTAGAGGCCGGGCGCCCTGAGCTTTTTGGTCACTTGTGAACGCCTCCATTCCTGTGTAATATAAACAAGTCGAACGAAACTACTACTTTCAGCGGCGCCACGATGGACATGTCGGGTATGAGCATGGGGATGGATATGGGTAGCGGCGTCCCCAGTAGGTTCGACCTGCAGAAGATGTTTTGGGCTGTCGTTGGAGCCGCAATCGGGTGTGCTACCTTGGTGAACGTGTACAACCAGCTTCTGTACCGACAAAGGTATGCAGATAGCCGGAATTCCGAACTGGCGAGCGATTGCTAACAGGATCCAGAGTATCGGCTGCCCGCAGTCACCATATAACACCCGCACGACCCAACGCGCTCTTTCCCTCCATCATGGCGACGATGGCCGCAATCCTTCGCGAGGCAACATACGCTAGCTTTCCTGTCAAGCTTACGAGCCGATTTCGATGGGCCACTCCCACATTTGGTCGAGTTGCGCTTGTACTGGCCGAACTCATCGTCGTGGTCGTACTGTGTTTCTACGGGCTACATCCTAGTGATCAATCGCAATGGGAGGAGGTGGGCTACCGGACAGGCTTCGTCGCCGCCTGTCAACTTCCTCTGATCGTGCTTCTGGCGGGGAAAAACAATATCATTGGATTCCTTATTGGTGTGAGCTACGAGAGACTCAGCTGGCTACATCGCTGGACAGCTAGGGTGCTGTTACTCACAGTCACGATGCATATGGGGTTTTGGTTCGCCGACTGGTATCGCTTCGATTACATCAAGATCAAATTGACAACAGACGCAATGACGAGAACAGGATTCGCTGCTTGGGTTATACTAGTTTGGGTTGTGTTCAGCTCGATGGCTCCAGTCCGCAGATGGAACTACGAGTTCTTCGTCGTACAGCATATTGTGACCTACGCAGGATTTCTTGCAGCCGTATACTTGCATTTGGACCCAGAAGTGAAAGTCTGGATCTGGCTTCCCATTGGATTCGTCATCCTGGATCGTACTCTACGAAGCCTGACGGTCCTTTACACCAATATATTACTCTACCACCCAACGGCAAGACGTGAACGCTTTTGGGCCAGCAAAGCTACCTTTGAGCCTTTAGACTTAGAAACCACACGGATTACTATCTCGAAACCTCCCATCAGTTGGACAGCTGGGCAGCATGTCCTACTATCCTGCCATACAATTGCACCTCTGCAATCGCATCCTTTCACCGTTGCTTCAATCGTGTCAGACGGACGAATGGAGTTTCTCGTCAAGTCGAAGTCTGGAGGCACGAAGCGCTACCTCCGACATGCTGAGAAGCTGGGGCTACCAGTGACAGAAACCCCAGTCCATTTTCGCCATCAGAGTGCTGTCACGATAGAGGGACCATACGGGCGTATAAGACCATTGAAGCAATTTGATAGTGTGATGCTTATCGCGGGCAGCAGCGGCGGCACATTTATCATGCCTCTATTACGCGATATTGTGCAGTCGTGGAAGTCTAGAGGTACAACACCGAAATCACGGTGGCCATGGCGCACACCAATCGGTGCAGCAACAAGATACTTGCGATGTGTTTGGGTCGTAAAGTCTCGAGCACAGTACAACTGGTTCTCTCGTCAACTCGCGGATGCTATAAAAGATGTCGAACAGCTCAGAAGCCAACGGCAAGACGTTCACCTCGATGTCAGCATATATATTACCTGCGACGAAGAATTTGTCACTGGAAGCAAAGATGATACGCAATTGTCAGGCTGTGGTACGCGGTGTAACGGAGGAATAGAGCCCTCTGCGCAGGATCCTGAAGTGCAACAAGCCGAAAACGTTGACGAAGATTGCGAGTCTCTGAAAACCAGCGCGTCGCATTCGTCAAGCCTTAAAAATACGAAACCCTCTTGCGGCCCCAACGGCACCTGCTGCTGCCAAATGACTATCGAAAACGAAGATGCCATCTCCAGCGCCGCACCCTGCGAATGCAACTGTGGACCCTACGCCGAACCTCCCAATCCAGAAGACGATATTGAAAAGCCCACAACCTCCAAGTCAACCAGCTCAGTCGCCAAGTCCAATCAACCGCTTACTCCCACCAACCCAGCACAGACATCCCCTCCCACCAACCCAGGTATAACAATGTTATCAGGCCGCCCTCAACCCAAGAACCTCATCCGAAAGACGCTGGAGCAGGCGTTGGGGGAAAGTGCAGTCGTTGTCTGCGGGCCCAAGGGGCTGGTAGACAATGTACGGCAGAGCGTTGTGAGTCTGAGCGATGAGAGAGCTATACATAAGGGGACGGGGGCGCAGGGGTGTTACTTGCATGCTGAAGCTTTCGATTACTGAGAAGCCACTCCGGGTGGGGAGGGGGTTTGTGCTTAGCGTAGGCGTTATGGTGGGGGTCTGTCAGTAGTAGGATATATGGCATTGGGCTTTGAGGCGGAGATGATGGGCGAGTTCTCTTCCTCTCAGGCTTTGTCTGCTACTCCGGTGTTATTGCAATTACTCCTGTTCTGTTCTATATACTTGAAATTTCCATCTCTATACTCCACTTCCCACCCAAAGCTATGTAATCATCCAAGACCCTTTCTTAACCATGAGGTCCCTACCACCCACCCGATCCCAAATCCTTCATCCCATCCCAACCCACCCCCTTTCCCTCCCTCAACCCAATAAACTTCCCACATCGAAAAAGCCCTCAATCAACCTCCTCGCTCGGTACTCACCGCCCCAAAGCATCGAACCCCATACCACCCCACCACCCGTCCTTTCCCAACTCCAATATCTCAAGAAGGGTCTTTCTCAATATCCCCCTTCGCAGGAAATCGGTAAGGGTGTCTCCCCACTGCTAGCCTTAGCAACAGACCAACACCCGGCGCGTACAGCATGGCTGTGAGAAGATGGAAGGGTTTTAGAGAGAGAGGAGAGATGGGACGTGGGGAGGAGTGGGGAGGCGAGAGAGAATGGGGAGAGTGGGGTTGGAGGATGGGGTTGGAGGGTGGGGAGGGGAGCGAGGATGCATGGACGGATGGGGTTGGGGAGGGAGGGTAGGTTCAGGGATTGGGGGGAGATGCTCATGTGGGGGGAAGGGGGTCGATGGTAATGGGGGGGGGGGGGAGTGAATGATGCTGTTCTAAGCTTCCTGTAGGGGGCCATAGTGGAGGGAAGAGGAGAGCGGGGTTGTGGGTGGACGCTGGACGCTTTCCGATGGTGGCAGTCATAGGAAGGGTAGAGTGGGGCCAATGTACAGGGAACGCGGAAGACATGTTCGTATTGTACGAGAGGGGCGAGACCCGCTGAAGTTGTTGAGGGTGGCAGTTTCAGACTTCGAGCATTCTCACACTCCTCATTGCGCATCGAAGATGTTGTTGTCAAGGTTTCGCATGCTCTATCACATCTCTCATCGCCCCTCTCAGATCTATCGAGGCTCACCCGCACTCCCCTCCCAGCACTCTAAACCCGGGCTCCGTCTGCCCAGCCTTCCTCATCTCACATATCGCCACGGCCGCGACAAACTTCACATTACTCCTAGTCCCCACTCCCCGTCCTCATCCCCCCCCCCCCCCACCCCCCACGCCTTCGATAACGGAACAGTAAAATGCCCACCCTTTCAAAGACTTGCGCACTTCTAGCCAGAGAGGCTGGCTAGACGCGGTGATATCAAATTCGTTTCCGTGTCGTTTGCTGTAACCGTAAGGAAAAAGACGAGGTGAATGCAAATGAAAAAAAGAGGAAAACAGCCTGTATGAGCCCAACAACGCCTGGTAATGATGATGGAGTTGTGTATGTAGTCGCTGCGGGACGAGGGGATCTATGTGCATGAAAAGAAGAAAAGAAAGTAGGTGGAAGCGGGCGGTCGAAAAGGTGTGGAAAAGGTAAGTCGAAGACCATGGTTTGAGGCTTGGAGGGTGTGACGTGTGAAGATGATTGTCGCACGTATTGGGTGATTGTGCAGTTGATGGGTTGTTGCTGAAGCCGAATCACAGGCTCATGGTCAACCATTCCCATTCCTGCGAATTGCTGATCGGCCCACCAGCCGTCATGGGCTGCTGCATACTCGGTGCCATAGTTCCGAAACCTTGCGCAGGTACTAAAGTGCTCGGGGTGGACTGGTGAAGACTTGACTGAGGTTTCATCGCCGGGGCAGGTGTAGTTGTTTTGCTACCCGCATCGTCCGCGTCAACCATCTCGGTTTCTGGACCAGCTCGACTGCCCTGCTTTTCGTGTCTTCGTTGGCGTTTGGAAGCTACGGCAGCCGCGACTGGCCGAGTGGCCGTGTTGTTAACGGGTACGATGGGTGGAGGTTTAGGTGGCGCTGCTGCAATTGGCACTACACCTCCTTTGATGATACCAGGAACGGCAGGACCGTAGCTCGTGGGTGTGCTTCCTTCTGTGGATCCTCCTGTTGAGCCTTGAGCCGACGATGGCGACGCCGAGTCGTTGAGGCTAGGTGGTTTGGCGGACGTGGGTGTTGTTGCTGGGGTGTGCTGGATGGAGTTCTTGCGGGATGCCTTTTTCGAAGAACGGGTCGAAGTACCAATCGGCAGCTGGGTACCGCTGCCACGGTTGCGTTTCTTAATGACGTCCGTCTTTAGTGAGAGTGGACGAACGACTCCATGAAGCTTGAGGAACAAGCCGCAGGCGTTGCAGAGAGGATGACCTTCTGGATTTCGACGCCACAAAGGGGTGGTTTGAGTAAAGCAATTGGTGCACGTGGTGGGCACTCCGTTATTCTCGCCGTTCTTGGAACCACCAGGGCTACCGGGACGGGATGGAGCCACACTGCTGTATCCAGATTCAGGCGGAGAGTTGGGCGAAGATTGCGGCCTGATTTGCATCTGTTGCTGCTGGGCAAGCTGCACAGCGTTCGGCGTAGAACTGATCCTCGGGATCTTTTGCGATCTCTGCGAGTCATTGTTTGGATTTCTGACGTCGCTCACGGATGCGGCTGACCCGGTGCCTCGATGCAGCCCGCCTCCTTGCGTCCAGTCTTGCGGGGAAGATACCATCTCGGTTCCGCCTATGGTTACCTGCTTCCGAGGCGGACCTTTGGGATATCGTGCCGCCATATGGTTGATCTGGCCTCCCATAGTGGGATCCCACGCCATGGAGTTCTGCATTACATAACTCGGGTCTTCTATTGGCTGGTACTCTGTCTGCATCATGATAGACCCGTTCTGAAAGGTATCTCCTTCATCATCCTCGTTGTCAGAATCACCACCAAAAGAGAACATGTTTTCGTGACGTGCAATGTTCATTGCGGGGGAGTGTGAGTTGGTATATCCCGCATGTAAGGTGTGCGAGGGGTTAATATGTTGCTGCATGGTGAATGCAGGGGTGCTGAGGTTGATAGCAGACGGAGTGCCCGCTGAGGTTACAGCGCTGAACATAGACTCGTGGTTCGGATTGTAGATGTACTGTGGCTGCATATTCGACAGGGCTGACGGCCGGCTGGTCGAGTAATTCTGCATGGCACGTTGTTGACGATCGAAATACATATGCTCGGTCTCGTGTAGAGGCTGTGGCGTGGAGCTTGTCGAAGGGTACCCTGAACCAGGTGGAGAATGGTAGTCTAAAGAATTTAAGGAAGACCCCAAGGGAATATGCTTGTGACTTGTTGTATACGGTCCGTGAGGGGCCAGCGGGGAAGCAGTGGGCGAGAAAGCGAAGTTTTGCTGGTATGGCCCAGCGGAATGTAGGATTGGATCATCGCTCAAGCCGTATGTGTCGAGACTGAATGGTAGGTTGGAGTAGCTCCCGCTATGCAAAGAGTATGGACCTTGGGGTGCCGTTTGATCGAGGTTGTAGTCGGGTACGCCGGCATCTCCTGCAGACTCGTTTGGTATGACGATGTTGTTCGTGGGATGGACCTGAGGGGAGAATTCGGCAGGTCGTTTCCTTGGCTATACCCAGAAGCGTCAGCCAAACCCATACTGCGTCGTCGGTGAATGGACTCTACAAACCCGTGTCTCGTCGATGCTAGTCTTGCGCACCCGTCGCTGGATATAGCTAAACTCGTTGCTTCTCGAACGATCTTGCGGTGGCGCGGAAGGTGGAAACTCGGGATGCGACTGCTGTTGAACCGCCTTTTTCGTCTTGATGGGGATAGCTGAAGCCATCGCTGTCGAGGGCGCTAATGCTTTCTCGGAGGGAGGCGACGGCGATATGCCAGCGGGAGAAGCGATCGAGCCCGAGAAGATGTAGTCGTCAATGTTCATCGGATCATCTTGCGCATTGTTTGTGTCGTCGAGAGACTTCCGTAGCCTAGCAATTCCCGACGGCGCGATCGTAGCCTGTTGACTTAGCCTACGGTGAATTGTTAGCCAGATCATACCATCACTAGTCGCACCACGATCGAAAGAGCTGCCCTTCCACCGCATACCGTGCCTGTTCCCGTTCTTTGCGCTTCAAATTCATGGCCATCATCCTCCACGTCAGGTTCTCCATCCGCTCTTGATTCGGCAATTGTGTCTTCGTCTTGCTGTAGAGCTTCCATATCTGCGTGCCTAAGGGATCCCTTTTCTGCATCTCATCGGGGTGGTCGAGGTCACCACTGGAGGCGTCATCTTTCCAGTCGGGAAAGAAAGCCTCGCGGAGTAGATCCTTGCGAGTGCTGTCGCTTGCTACGGATAGATCCAGCTTGGCTTGAGTACTGATCTCGGACGATGGAAGTGCTGTCGATGGCGGCTTTGGGGGGTGCGATGACGATAGATCGGGTCGATTGGGTGTTCGTGATGTTTGTGGGGAAGTGGTGGATGCAGCGACATGAGTGTGGTGAGCGCCTGACGACGGCCCAATTGAGGTCTCGAACGGAGTGTCCCACTGGGTGGCTGCATATGCTAGACCCCCACGCGATCTCTTGTACTCCCTCGCCGTACTCGCTATAGTGGCAGCAGCCATGCTCTTCCAGCCGGCGTCAAGACTTCACAGCTGGTCGCCAACTCTCTGGGACGGGGAGGCAATGGGGGTGGAAGAGGAAGCAGCAGTCGTTGCTCGTTGCTTGTCCTTCGCGCGTATCCCCCTCGGTCGCCTGTTCGCCTACTCGCTCTCCTAGTCCATGGAGAAATAGGACCGAGTACCGACAGAGGGGGGTGGAGCCCTGGGTGGGTGAGTGATGGCAGTCTAATGTTGGTTGGTTGGCTGATTACTCGATGTACGGCCCAGGAGGATCTAGGGGTCTGAAGAAGGTGCTCACTGGCCAGCATCTCCTGCTAGGGGGGACAAGGGGGCAGCAGTCGGGGCGGGCTAAGGTGGACAATGGATGGCGAGCGAGACCCAGTAAGGCTTGGAGGAGCATGGAAAGCAAGTCCTTCTCAGTTGAAGCGTGTGAAGGTCGAGGTCAAGCGACCGGGACGATGTCCGTTTTACTTTGGCGGGACTGCCATGGGGGGCCCCGGTTGGAGTCTGGTGTGTGTGGCGGAATTGAAAAGTGGGGGGACACAGGCTTGTTCAGTGGGAAGGCTTGGATGGGGAAGGCCTGGATTCTGGATCGTTTGAATTCAAGCCTCTACACGATTCTTGTCCCGGGCTCGCCAGGCTCCTCGGGCAATTCTATTTGAAGCAGAAGAATTGGAATTTCTGGATTTTGATGCGCTCCCGGCTTCAAGGTGCAAAACTCGACCTCCGCGGACTGGAGCGACCTAGCACTGGCCAGGATGAATGGGTCTGGGACTGTAAGATCTACCCTGCATACTCCTACTTGATACATGGAAACAGGCACGGTAGACGAACATGTGTACATGAGCCGCGGGTACCGGGATGCAGTGGGGAGGGGATGAAAAAAGCACGACCAGACCATCAATTGTTCGGCATCGATATTTTCAATTGCACCATGTGTAGAGCTAGGATCCTATGTACATCATCCTACAGTGCGTCATTTCAAGTTCACATCAGGCATGCATAGCGTTTATTTCCTATTGTGTGAGTTGGGCTTGCGGATTTGGTGATGCTTAGATGAGTTTCGTGGAAACCAGGGGTCTTGGTCTACCAAAACTTGGGGAATCTAGGAGAACAAGTAAGGTACTTGGTTCGAATAAGCGCTACGAGCGTAAAGTGATTCCAGGAAGAGATCGCACAATATTGAAGCGGTGTGAGCAAACGTTTCGTCTCCACTGTCACATGCCGTTTCACGTTTCATCTGCCAACGTTAACGATTCGATTCATACTTTATGCTAGATGATCGCGCGCGCATGAACCTTTCCTGCTTGTCCCGACCCATTCCCGGTAAATCATCGAGATTCGTTTGAGGTATACTTTGATGTTACTTACAAGTTACAAGCTGTCGACTGAAAATCAAAGCTAAAAAATAGCAATTTGGATTACGAGCACAACAATTGAATTTGCGTCAATAAATCTGAGCAGAACGTCTTCGGATATCTGACAAGCGTAACAACGTTAATTCGTTCCTGGGTCGAAAATGCATTTGTAGATAAGTCAGCAAGTGCTGCCGGAGAACTCCTGTTTCGCCAGTCCAGACAGTACATCCGAACTTGTATCTCGACTTGACCACCGAATCCGATACTGAATGACTGAAGTCGCGTGCAAACGGGCGGCGAAGCGGGTACAATGCCTGGGCAGGCGGCTTTTCTGCACGTCGCCCTTTTGGGCGCTCTCCGAAGCAAATCAGAGGTTACTTTAGGTGGATATTTCAATCCCTTTCGCATGACACGAATTCTCTTTGTATAAAGCATGGTGCTCCGTCACCGTGGGTGGCGTACTCTTGCACGTACCGAGATCGAAGCCGTGGCTTGCACTGTCCATTCGTCAGAGTGTAATTGTTGGAGTGGAAGAAGAAGAGAAGAATGCATAGATTGGTCCGAAGCACCTTCCTCTTTCTGCATCCATAGGTCTTTCTGTCAGTTAAAACCCAGATGGCTGCCTCGACCGGGGCATTTTCTCCCAGCCATGCACATGGCACACGCAGCTTCACGTCAACAGTCAGCCGAATTAGTCTTGCGAACGATCACAGACTTTACTTCATCGTTGAGAGGAGTTGTTGTGCGTTGTGTGGACGAGGCCCGTGCGCTGGACGAGGGTTCTGTCCGAGCAATCCCCCTACACCAAGAGGATGTTTCCATCCCGTTTGCCGACGCTACGAAGATGGCCCCCATGAATAGTAGACTGATCTGTCAGCATGGTACATACTAGCACCACAGAGGATGGCCGACCAAAGTCCGTTCACACCAAGGGCGCCCAAGCGCCAAGCGATCCCGCAAAGCGATCCATCGTTGACAGCAAAGAGATGCGACCTGCGTTCGAAGGGAGGGTACTGAAAGGAAATCTTGACAGGCACAAAGTCATGCCAAATGGGAATGAGGGTGCAAGCGAGGGTGTCTGTCGCCGTAGACCGCCACGCTGAATATTGCACCATCTGAAGCTGCTTGAGTACCGCCGACGATCAGTGTACTGCTGCATACCTGGCCTTGAAGAGGTGCGGAAGCGCATGGCCTCCCCAACGCTGAATCTTCGTGATATCCTGGAGTCTTGTCGCTCTTCTCTTGCTCCATCTGCAGTGGACCTTCGATATCGCTCGGCCTGGTCGAATATATGGCCACTCACAACTCCTAGTACAAACCCGATCTTGTCAATACCTCCCACGTACCTGGCTGCGAGATAGGCTAGAAGTAGCCGACGACTTTCACTTCCGTTTTTGGCCTCCTGTTTCAGTGTAATAAGCTGAAATAAACCGGCAAAGCTTTGGCGGGACTGGTGTAGGTTCCGAGATTCCCTTAGCGGATGGTGCTACATGATTTAATGCGATGTCTATTGAACAACTTTTCATAGTGTCCAAAAGTCGAATGGTAATCGATCAGACTGTTTTGAGAGACAGTGAGCAATGTCATTGACAAGCTGCGCACGTCGGGGCGAGGCGGACAAGGGCAGCGAAGGCGGGCCCATTGTTTACGTGGAGAGCTCGATTTGCTGTAAGTACCTAGGATGCCAGATCTTATTATGGGGTCTGATCGTCCGTGCCTACTTCAAAGTAGGCTCTTTCTAGATGCAATACATCGTTGGATCTCTGTGATCAAGCTCAGCTCGTCAAGGCCGGACATGGAATTATCAGGATATACAATCAGTATTGGGAATGCATGACTTATATAGTAGCAAAACCCTTGGCATGGCGTGATAATAGATAAGATGTCATGCATCAGATAAGCACCTTATGCAGAGCGATTTGCACGTTATCAGCAGGCTGCGAAGACGAGCGTGCTGTACGATGCAAGGTACTTGGGAGGAACGACACCAAATGATGAAGGGACCCCACCCGGTAGCACGCTCAGCATGAGGTAGCTGAGCGGTGGATGAAGGCTTGTTACTGTGTCTCATGCGCTGGTTGTGCACTCGATCCACGGCACTGATAGAAGAACGCAAAGATGGAGAGTTGATGGACTGAATCACAGTCAAGACCCATAGCTAAAGAGGTAAACCGTTAAAGAATTTGCCATACTCAGGCAGTTTACCCACATGTTCGGAAGCTGGAAGTATTCGTGTGAACCCGTACAGCTTCATGTTATGACTCAGCGACGGCGTTTGGTGTCCGGCCTGTCCGCAAATACGTGAAAACGTTTATCCTCGGTGTTTCCACAGCGGGCATGTTCGAAGTCTGCTGCTATCAATTGGCAAGATGTAGTGATAATGCGCCTTTCCGTGCACAACTCGGTTCACTGTGCTTAGGTACCGTCAAGTAAAAGCCAGCTTTCGTCAAGCATTTGCCCGTTCCTTGAATGAATCAAGTGGTCTTACAATTCCTCGAGGGGTTGAGCTTTACCTTCCCAGCCATCTTCACCTACCAACCTTGCGTTCCTCACTTGGTGCGCGGTAACTCCTCTCCATACATCCACCGGAATCCATCCGATGTACGCTCGATCTCCGAAACCACCAATCCAGTATACCTCTTCCACGACAAGCTTTGTCCAAGAGCTTGCGTGTATTTGATTCCCTGGCGTCCATGCCTCTGCATCCGGATGTGCTCTCAGAAAGCACTCGTGGACGTTGTCAGTTTCTATCTCACTTGGAGAAAGTGCTTCGATATGCCCGATGAGACTGAATCGTGGGAGGTTCGCTGGAGAATACGTATATACATCATCTGCCGGAGGATGGTCTGAAGGAGGATGATACCTTAATGAGAGTGTAACGTTGCTACCTGCTCGAGCATTTTTGAAACTTGTCGCAATGCTTATAGCGAGAATGGTGGGGTTGTATGGCTGGGATCCGCAAGAGGCATAATAGTCCATAAGACCGGCTGCTGATCCTCCGAGGTTATCCGGCCGGTTCTCAAGGCTCGAAGGCGAAGAGCTTGGAAAAACGGTGGATAATGTAGCGATATTAGAAAGATTCAAGACACGACGAGCTTGCGTTGCAGACTCGTGAATGGTGGGAATGCTATAAATCGTAGAGCTCAAATTGTCTGGATTAGCGAAAGCATGCTGAAGGTTTGGGACAGCCGACGCCGCGAGATGAAGGAGAAGAGAGAAACAGGCTGCAAAAAGCATGACCATGGTCAGGGGTAGATGCTGTAGCCACAGACTAGGAATAGAGACTCCTTCGAACAGAATGAGCTGCTGAAAAGTATGGCCACTCCAAGGATATATTTCTAGAATGGCGGCGGAAATCTGATACCACTGGCCACCACTAAGCAAGCGGTACTGTTGACTCGACGTTTCTGCGGGCTCCGATCAGCTCGTGCGACTGTCTGCGAGGCGGGCTAGACTGAATCATGGGCTTGGTGAGCGTATCGTGCTGGTGGTGTGATGCCCAAGAAGAGGAGCCGGATCATGTGAAAGGGAAATATAAAAGTACGGATGCACCATGCGCAAATCAAGCGCCCGAGCTTCCCCTTGCTACACCGAGCTTCAGAAAGCCTTTGCCGCGCGCTGCCCAATTTCGCGGCCCAACTCCAAATAGATGATAATTATTGTCATGTCCTTACTTCCCCCGCCTTCATGCAAATACTTCTCTGGTATTCTCTTTTCTTAGCTATGTAACAACATTTTTTATATGTATCCATGACATCCGTCCTACCCTCCTCCATCCCTGACTCCCAACTCGGTCTCTCCCAGTCCGAGATTCACATCTTGCGCCAGCATCAGCAGATCGCTCTCAGTCAGAACCCCTACGCTCACACTACTTCTTCACGAGGACGCGGTCATGCCCGTACTAGCGCATCGACGTCGCGGGCAGCGAGCGCCGCTTCGTCTGGCCAAGGAAGATTGGTGCTCGACCCAGGGAGTTTGGCCGTGCTAGGGCAGCACTTCGAGAGGCTGATGAGCGCAATTCAGAATCGAGTCCAGAATGTATGTACTGTTGCACGGCGAAGATCATCACGAGCTCGTCTTCCTAGCCCTAAGCAACGCACGATCGCTATCAAGTATCAGATTTGCTGACGTGACTCGCCATCAGCTCACGGCACAGACTCAGACGTGCACCATCAGCCAATCCTCACGCGCAGGCGCAGCAATGGCAGCAGCAGACGCCGAAATTGCGCGTTTCCGCGAGATTCTCAGACAGATTGACGAGCTGGAGACGGAATTCGACAAAGTTCGGCACATTAGGGACATAGTCAAGGGGTTTCGAGCGCGAGTGGAGGGGTTGGAGCGACGAGTCGATGCCAAAGGTGGAAGGCGGAGATGAACGAACGACTCATGCCTTAATCGGAGACTAAGTCTAGGCTTTCATGTCAGACATGTAAGATGTAAGATGGTCCGTCGGATCTCAATGGCCTTGGAATGGTCAATTTATACCCAGCTAGACGCATAACAGAAGCAATTCTACCCTCAATGGACAATGATCCAACCTGAAAATAGCGGTGACTTGTCAATCATCTCGAGACACTGTTCAACAGATTGAAAGTGAGAATACTTGACCCATTATTACCAGGCTCAAGTTTTCGATGAAGCACGCTGGTAGGACAAAGTAATGAGCCATTCCTTCTGGAGCCTTTTTCTATTCGGTTTTTCTAATCCGCGACTCTCTGCTGCTGTGTACTGCTTTTATAGGGGCTAGCTATGCTCCGCGTTTGATTCTTCAGTAGCAAAGCTCGCACGGAGCTCATACCCTCAAGAACAGCACCAACAGTCTTGCAGTACATCGGTCACTAGCGCCAGGTCCCTACCAGAGGCGTTCAATTGCACCAACTTGAATCTGTTTCGATACCCTCTTTAGTGTTTCCTCGGGCATTTAGGCTCTCCTCTATTCTTATACGAATCTTTCTTCTCTTCAAAGTTCTTCGCTATAATCTTCTAGCATGACGAGGGCGTTGCGCACTTTATGCGCAATGTCACCATTATACAAAATTCCTTCGATGTCTTTCAGAGCTTGTCGAACGTCTATAATGTCTATCGGGCAATGCCAACTTCTAAAAGCGCATCAACGTCTCGGAACCATGTAGCGCTGATCTCGGCCGCACGCCTGCAGTGCTTATAAAGACGGTGCATTAGGTTGATCTTGCCACGAGGTGGTGGAATCGGTCCTCAACATTACGAAAGAACGCAAAGACGGAAAGTCGATGGACCGCATCCCCAAAAAATACTTGTAGCCGAAGAGGCAAACCGTGAGAGCAGGTCCGTCCTCAATGCATTCTCGATAGGGCTTACTGGTCTGCAGAACCCCCTTTGGAAATACTGCTAACTGGGTAGGGTTGTATCCCAGACGAAGTCGCTCAATGATCCAACAGATTTTACGAATTCATGTCGTGGTCCTCGCATATTTTTCGGAATCTTTCATGGAGCAACTTCGACTTTGGGGCCTATGTCCACATGTTTTTTGATTATAGACAAGATCTCGATTACTTGGAGCACTTCAGATTGATTGGGGCACCTTTGGTGTTGGTCCCATTTGCTCCGTGTCGACCTAATTGCGATCTACTCGATGCGAATTGTGGTCCGTTCGCTCGCTCCGAACCCTGTGGAAGCGGAACAATATCCGTACCGTGTTCGGTTTGCAAACTTCCCGATGCCATACTTAGATGAATTGTTTAAAGTCTTAAATTTACCATGAGTGTTGCTTCCCCTCCAGAATTAACATCGACAATCTTGTCTTCTAGCCTCCAGTCTCACACCAATTTAAGAACCTTAAGTGTTTTTTCTGATTTGGCGGAGCTGACCGATTTTTACCATCTGATCCTCGATAGCCTTCTCCATCCTATTTCTGCGTTGAATACCAATCTTCCTCACCTGAATCCTTGTAACATGTTCTGGGGGAAATCATTCATTCCGGCTACTGACATTCCAGATCTCCGCGGCAAGGTTATTCTGGTCACAGGAGGTCAGGCAGCCTTCTTCTGTGGGTGTATATCAGCCCGTTAATGATAGAAATAGACAATACCGGGCTTGGGAAGGAAACCATTGACCAACTAGCCAAACATGGTCCATCACACATCTACCTGGCTGCCCGAACGCCCTCCAAAGGCGAGGCTGCCGTGGCAGACGTTAAGAAGACTAACCCTTCCGCAAATATAACATTCCTGCCTCTTGATCTCGCGTCATTCGACTCAATCTCCTCGGCCGCAAAAGAATTCACTGCCAAATCCGAACGTCTAGATATGCTGTTGAACAATGCGGGGGTCATGGCTCTCCCTCCTGGTACGACTAAGGAAAATTACGAAGTGCAATTTGGGACAAATCACGTCGGGCATGCGCTGCTCACCAAGCTGCTCCTACCGACTATGCTCTCCACTGCGCAGCAACCTGGCTCCGACGTGCGAATCGTTAATCTGACTTCGGAGGGTCATAAGTTCGCTCCATCCAGCGGCCTCAAGCTCGACAAGGCAGACTTGGACAAGGAAGGAACCTGGGCGAGATACGGGCATTCGAAGCTAGCGAATATCCTGTTCACTCGAGAGCTCGCTGCACGTTATCCAAGTATTACATCGGTCGCTGTCCATCCCGGGGTCATCAAGACCGATCTCTACGCACCTAATCAGACCTCGAGCATGTTTATGAAATACGGCATGATGGTTTTTGGACCTTTGGTGAAGACGGTGGCGACCGGGGCGTACAATCAACTGTGGGCGACGACAACCAAGAAGGATGAGCTGAAAAACGGCGCTTACTACACACCCATTGGAAGCGAGAGTAAAGGAAGTGGAAATGCACAGAATCAGAGCTTGTCGAAAGAGCTGTGGGATTGGACGGAGAAAACACTGAGCTCAAAAGGGTATTGAGAGTCGCTTTTCTGGGTTCAAGTGACTGCAATTATCCTAGAATTTTCCCTATCCTCGCTATTATATAATAAGGTGTCCTGGCATTATTTCCCATGTTCATAAGGGCCTGTCCGAGTGCGCATTAAGGTCAAAATGATGCTACCAGCACGCATCAAAAAACATCATAATTTGCAGACCTCAATTAGCACTAATTCGCGTCCGAGTTCGCGGTTCATGTAGCACATATCAGGAGGATATCCGGGGGCAAATTTGGTGGGTGATCAGCAACTGACCCCGTCAAAACAGTCAACCAGCGAGATATCACCTTTCCAGGAAAACCTCGAGATAAGAGTTCATCCCCAAAATTTTAGATGCGAAAATCATCTAAATTGATAAAAATTCTTCACGTTCTTCATCAAGTATGTAGTATAAACAAGAATTACTAGTTTAAAGCATCTAAATTTTGAGTCTACATAAATTGCATCTATTGCGCATGTAAGAGATCAATTTGAGATCAAGAAAATTGTCTCAATTTTCTCGTTTTTGACTTTAAAATCATCAAGAACGAAGTCTTTTTTGTAGTCGTCTCTTGAATCTCTTTGCAATTGCAAATCGACGTCTAATTAAAATTCTTAACAACGCGCATAAAACAAACATCTAATATGTCTTCGAGAAAGTCATTTGCTCGCGAGAAAATTGTTCAAATCTCGTTGTTTTTAACTTTTAAACAATCGAGAACAAAACTTTTTTTATAGTTTTCTCTCTATTGTTCTTCTTGTTTGCAATCTATAATTTGAAAGCTTTTTGTAATTGCGTTGCGAACGCGTTTAACGTTAATTTTTTTTAAATTTTTTTTGTCTTTATTGTCGTTATTGCAATCTTTATAGAGTTTTCTTAATTCTAAGTTTTGATATAGATAGTCTTAATAATGATGTAGCGTTTAAAATAGAATTTTTCATCTTTGTTAATCTTAGCTCTTACGTCACGCGTAGTCGTATTAATCGTTTAATAAGACTACGAAAAAGACAATTTCAAAATCTATAATTTACTTTTTAAAGAGATCGATAATTGTTTATATTTAACAATTTAAAAGATAAATCGACAACAAAAGAAACAAGAGTTGTTAAAACTTTGTTGCAAACAACAAGACAATTTGTTTTGTAAATAATACGAAAAATACGAAGACAAAAATTGTAAATAAAAATAATTAAAATTGAGATCGAAAATCGATAAATATAAACGTATTCTTTGTTGTTAAATCAAGAAGTTTTTATCTCTTTATAAAGATTAACTTAAAGATAATTTTATTGTTTAAGAAGTTATTTAATTTGTTTTTTATCTTTGTTGCTTATTTACGTTGTAAATTAAAGTTATTAAAAATTAAATTTAATAACGAGATATTTAGATTAAGCATTTATTGTTTTAGCAACAACGTTGTTCATTTAATTTGTGTATTAAGATCTTAATCTTTGTTCTCTAAATAAATAGCGACGTTAACGACGAAAACAAAATATAAAGAATGTTTGAAGATTTCGTAATATTAAAGAAAATAAGTAGAATATTAATTACAAAGAATAACGAAGTTTTGTAGAAAAACAACGCGTAAATAGTTTAGAAGCTTTAGAAATTGCTTTGTAACAATATTGTTAATCTTTTATTGCAATTAATAATTTAACTTTGAAAAAGTTATTTAAATAAACTTTTTTAAAACTTGCATTTGCGCTTTTGCAATAAAATAAACGTTCGCATGTTCTAATAGAAAGCTTGTTATATTGCGCATAAATTAACAAGATAAAAAGATAAAATAGTTTTTGTGCATAGAGTTGTTAATTTATCGCTCTTGTTATTAGATTTAATCGATGTCTATATTTAATTTTTTGATCTTTCTTGCTTCGAAGTCTTGTCTAACGTGTGTTTTTTTTCGAAATCTTAATGTCTAAAGTATTGTAAATCTTTTTAGTTTAATCTCGTTACGTAGAATTCGAAATTTCTTTAATAATTTGTTAAGAGATGTCTAAAAAGAATAAGCAAAATCTTTAAGAACAAAAGTGTTAACAAAATATAAATTAACAACAACGCTATTTAATTACATGTAATTTGTAATTTTAATAAATAATTTTATTAAAATCGTTGTTTAAAGTTATAATAACAATTGAAGCAATATTGTGAATATAATATAATTGTTTCGAAATTGCGCTCTTGAGCGCAAAATTTTTGAAAAAAGTTACTCTTAGAATTCTTTTACAACTTAAGAAATTATTACTTGAAAAACAATTATATCGACGACAAAATTTACAACAATAAGATTTTGAAATAATAATACGCATTTTTGTAGAATAGTAAAGATATATCGAAGTTATAAAAGATAAAAAAATAAAACAATATAAACGTAAAACGTAGCAATTTAGAAAAAGTAAAAAAGATTTTTTTCGAACAATCGAAAACGATATTTAAAGACTTTAAATGCATTCGTTTCGAAGCTTTAAATCAATCGATAAATAGCATTTACTTATTGACTAATATTTAAATATCGTATGGATTCTTATTGATCTTAAACAAAAAGAATTTTTTGTTAAATTGCTTTTATTGTTACACAAAGTAATTAATTATTGTGTTAAAAATACAAAGTTATATGTTTTAATGTCTTAATAATCTCTAGTACTCGATTCGATTATTTTGATTAATTTTGCTATTACTTATAATGTAAAGAAGACATAGAATTGACATCGAATTCTTATTTTTAAAATGTAATAATTACAAATTAAAAAGCTTCGCACATTGACGTAACTTCTCTCGCAAAAGAAGAAAATAATTTAGAAAAAAGTTTAAATTGCTTCGCAAAAAGTAGTTAAAAATAACGTACTTAATATTTGTCAAATATTGTTAAAAAAAGTTAGATATTTGTTTCAATTTTTACAAGTTATAATTGTTAACAATAGTTTTTTTATCGCAATCTTCGTAGTAATCTTTAGTTTTTTAATGTTAAATAATTCGTTAAACTTTTATTAAACTTTAAAGTACTATATCGTTAAAATTAAAATAATAATTGAAGACTTTAACAACTTAATAGTAGTAAAGATTTATTAGTCTTGTTTTGTAATTTCGAACGCTTTAATATTTCAACATCTATAATAATGCATTCTTATTGACGTTCTTTAACAAAAAGAGATTCTCTTTTTGTGTCTCTATTAAGAGCAAATCTTCGTTTTGTTTACGTTTCTTAAGATTGCTTTTAAATAATCGATTAATTATCTCTTTTGCTAGAAATTGAATTAGCTTTGTCTTATGCACAAAATTATTATCGTCGAAGTTATAAATTAAACATTAAGCTTGTTACTTCTTTTCGATGCGTAAATAGATTTTCGTAATGTTTTTAAAGCGATAAGTTTGTGCGAAAGCAAGAACGACTTGTTAAGCTCGAAAATTTGTTGTATCGTTGTTCAAGTTAATTTGTATATAATCAATAATTATCTTGACAAAGAATTAACTTGATTTGTAGACTAAATAAGATTGTGAATATAAATAAAACGATAAATATATAAGAAGATGCAAATCGAAAATGCGAAAGTGAAAACAAAATTTTCGTGCGAATGATAATAACTCTAAATTATATTCTAAATTTCTACTATTAAATGTTATTTACTAAGCAAACTATTAGATCTTTGCAAGATATCTATGTAAATTAAATGCAAATTAGTCGTCTTAAGATGTCTATAAAATATTCAAAATTTTTGATAAAAAGAGTTGCAAATATCGATGATATTCCCAAGTCAATCGTGATCATCCTAGTTAGTCGCCCCTCGAATATTAGATACCTCTACACTATGTCAAGAGTCTATTATAGCGTTCTCGTATTAATTACGGGAGGAACTTCAAAATATCATTTAAGGCTACAATTTCGTTGCAGTCTGCAAACTCCACGCTTCTACAAATATAATAAGATTTCAAAGAGTCCAAATTCTAACTAATATCTTAAAGATGCTTGTTCGAAAAAGGCGCAAGATTGTAATCGCTTCTGACGTTAATCGATCAAGAACTATCAATTCTAGTAGTAGATACTCGAGAGATCATGGTAGCCTATTTACATCTGATGAGGTACTTTTGTTCCACCGTCAAATCATACTAAGAATAGTATCGAAATTAGCACTCTTGGCACCTTTTTGCACCATCAGGCTACCAAAGGTCGAAATCGGACAGTGGTGAAAAATAGCCTAATTTGAGGGTTTGGTAGGCTGATTTGGAGCTCCTGCCGCGAACTCGGACAGGCCCTAACGAGCCTCTATTTGTACCCTACCTTACGTACACTAAAGGGACCGTACAATTAATGTCGGGATCATAGCTGATTTTATTTATCTTATGCCCCGGCATGCGGCATCTTATAGGGTCCAAGGATCAATCACGTAAATATTCAAATTTCGACTTGGCTTATTGTGCAACCGCTTCTTCTTCGTCCTTTGCTTATGCAAGTGTAATGCTCTGACGTTTTGCCTTTTTAGCTATTGACCTTCACTGGTTAATTGGCCCATCACCATCTCGTTCAACCGTTCTGTGACACAATATCTCTTATCGAGACATGGAACAGAGAAAATAGTAAACGTCGGGTACGAATAGAGGCCCCTTTCTCATATTGATCGTGTGGTGGACTATGCTTGCTGTGCATGTGCTCCACTCTCGCAGTGTCGCATCAGGTGCTGTCCTCGGAAATAAGGTACTCATAAGCTCGAAGCAAGTTCGACCAGGATAAGTGCTGTTCTTGGGCCCTTCAGCAGATGTCTGATGACAGGCTGGAGTCATGACGATCGTTTTGTCCAGGCCTGAATTATAAGGCTATCGGGCTGGGCGGGCAAAATTGCCCGCACACGGAGCTCTGAGATGGAGGGTCGCTCCGGTCAAGATTGGCAACGGCGTACTCGCCTAGGCTGCCACGTATGCGACGGTGTGCTAGGTGCATCATGAGTGCATATACTCAGGGATAAGGTGGGTATGCAGGTCCTAGAAGCGACAGAGCCGTGGAAGATGAAGTATACGAGTCGCTGCCAGTCGAGATGGAGGCGCTCGAAGGCGGAACTCAATCTACGGTACATCGGACAACCTTGTGGACTCGGCAATCTGGAGGCACGCTAGAATCTGGATGGACGATCAATCCAATTGCGGAGTTGGAACTTGGGACCAGTCCCACCCCCTGCCAGGCTGACGATCTTGGACCAGTCGGGCGACAACTGCCGCCCCCCTTCCGCCTGTTTCAGTGTTCATCTCTCCCGACTCCAGCGGGCTGGGAGCCTAGGAGGTGATATGGAGGGATAAAGTATTAATACTGTGCTATTTGCTAGCCCCACCAACGCCAACCATAGAGAAATGGTCGACTGCAGCGCTGCAGCGCTAGGGCGCGCACTAAATGCACCTCCATTAGGTACTTCCTAAGCCAATTTCGACCAGACCGTACTCTGTGAAATCCCTTCCATCTTTCCCATCCTTTTCTCCACTCCCCTCCCCCTCGAGCATCGTGGGTCACCCTCTATGGCCTTGTTGAAGGCTTTGGGATCCCAATGCTCTTTATGACCTGACGACTCTGTCCCATTTTCGTTCTCCTTTTGTTTCGACTTAGCGAACTGGCGTTGGGCGTGTGGGCTATAATTAATAGTCCCGGTTTATCAGAACCTTACATTCCCTTGGAGGTTTATTAGAGCCTTACGTTCCTTTGAAGGTTTATCAGAGCCTTGTCATTCCCTAAGCGTTGCAAACACATAATGTCGTCCCCTCGTATATTGATCTATCTGCTTAGACGGGATCTGCGCCTCGTAGACAACCCTATATTACACGAAATCTCGAAGACTTTTCAACAATCCCAGCATCCCTATACCCACCTTCTACCCGTCTATGTCTTCGCTGCCCAACAGATCGAGGTCTCCGGTTTCCTCTCTTCCGACTCTGAACATTCGCCCTTTCCCGAAGCCAGGTCGCTGGTCGGCGGCTTCTGGAGATGCGGACCCCACAGGTCGAAGTTCCTTGCGGAGAGTGTGTGGGACCTCAAAAAATCATTGGAAAGCGTTGGAAATGGGCTGGAGATACGGGTTGGATTGCTAGGCCAAGTGGTGGCAGAATTGCTGGATGCCCTCAAAAAGAACAGCATCGAAGTGGCAGGCGTATGGATGACGGAAGAGGAGGGCACGGAGGAAAAGAAAGAAGAAAGACTTGTCAAAAGGGCTGCGCAGGTGGCACAGACCCAGTTCAAGCTTTGGGTTGATGAGAAATATTATGTCGACGAGTCAGTCCGGTTTAGGCTGTACGTTTCAATGCTGACCAACCCTACAGTCGCGATGTTCCTCTATCGAGCCCCAGTGATCTACCAGATATTTACACCAGCTACCGCAAACAAGTCGAACCCCTTCGAGATGCCCCTCGTCGAACTCTCCCGGCACCAACTAGTCTCCCACCTTTGCCTGCGCATATCCCGCCTCAGTCCTCTCCCTTTACCATTCCCTCAGACCTCGAAGGCGTCATCCACGCTCTCCGCAAACCTCTCTCCCCAAAACTTGGCCTCGACAATCCGCCTGTTATGCCATCATCAGGTGTTTCAAGCGCCCACCCGTTCATAGGCGGTGAAACCACGGGTCATGACCGCATCAAGCATCTCGTGACGACGGGTAACATGACCTCCTACAAAGACACGGTAAGCAGCCCTCTCGCATTGGCATCCGGTCAAAGCTCTATACGCTCAATCTAGCTGTTTACATCGTCACTGTTGTTCAACGCATCTTTCGGAACAGCTCGTTCATTGCTGCCGTTCGCAGCCCTTCAATCAGGCTTACTAACTCTTCTCCAGCGCAATGGTACCATCGGCCCCGACTTCAGCACCAAGCTCTCCGCCTGGCTCGCCCTCGGCTGCGTCACGGCGCGGCAAATCCATGAATACCTTCTTGCCTTCGAAGATGGCACTACTGCCCTCGCCAAAAGTACCCACGGCTATGGAAAAGGCGAAAACAAAGTGAGCATCCCCTCTTCAGACCTCTCATCATCGACCCTGCGTTACAAAACACCAGCCAAGCTTGTATAACCTCTACCCCGATATCTCATCCGCCACTTGGTCCCATCAATTCCATCGACCATGCATAAAACCCCCCCCTCTAACCCGCTCCCCCCCCCTAGGGCACCGCCGCCGTCCGATTCGAGCTCCTCTGGCGCGACTACTTCCGCCTCACCCTTCGCAAATTCGGCTCCCGCCTCTTCCACGTCTCCGGCTTCAAGCACGACACCTCCCAGTCCTGGAAATCCCTGCGCCCCAACGACCCCGCCACCCAAGACGCCGTGCGGCGCTTCCTCGAAGGCACCACCGGCAACGGCTTCATCGACGCCAGCATGCGCGAGCTCTTCCTAACAGGCTACACATCCAACCGACTGCGCCAGAACGTGGCCTCCTTCCTCGCCAAGCACCTGGGCATCGACTGGCGCATCGGCGCGGAGTGGTACGAGAGCTTGTTGTGCGATTATGATGTCAGTAGCAATTGGGGCAATTGGCAGTATAATGCGGGGGTGGGCAATGATCCGAGGGAGACACGGATGTTCAATCCGGTGAAGCAAGGGTTTGATTATGATCCGTTGGGGCGGTATGTTAAGATGTGGGTGGAGGAGGTGAGGGGGGTGGAGGATGTGCAGAAGGTGTTTCAGCCGTGGAAGGTGGAGGTGGAGAGGAGGAGGGAGATGGGGTTGGAGGGGCGGGAGGGGGTGGAGAGGCCGTTGGTGAGGATTGAGTTCCATGTGAGGAGGGGGGGTGGGGGGAGGGGTGGGAGGGGTGGGAAGGGGGGGTGGAGTGGAGGGAGCAGGGGAGGGGGTGGAGGTGGCGGCGGCGGCGGCGGCGGCGGTGGTGCTGGGCCAAGTGGTGGGGGTGGTGGGTATAGAGGAAGGGGAAGGGGAGAGAAAAACAGAGGCCAGGGGAGGAATGGAAATAGGTCTGGTGCATTCGATGCGGGTACGCAGGAGATGGGGTAGAGCTGCGCTTCGTATCTCGTATAGAACAAAATCTGGTGATTGGAGCAAGCGTCTTGGGTTTGGCTTGGCTTCCTTTTGTTGTCAAGTGACGTGCTCTTATAGAGGAACTGCGGTGTGGCTTCCGGGGTATAGCACGAAGAGGAAGATAGGCAGTTACCTTATGGGTACGTTTCTCATTATGCTCGTCATACTTGATGCCTTTGGTTCATATCTCACCAAGCACTTTAGAAGTCGCCCATCGTGAACATAGTAGGTATCTTAGCATGTCTCCCCGTCCTGGGTGTATTTGCGTAGGCTACACGGAATCTTGTTAAGTGCGGAGGCGATACAGCCCGATTCGCATACCGCACAGTGCTCATTCTTCACCAGCACAGCAGAGCCAAATCTATCAACCATCTCAATTCTCCCCTCAAAGCTCGCATACAATCAGCTTCCCCAGGCTCTCAGCTAGCCAAGTGCTTCTTTCAATTCTTCTAGCAAACCCTATCCCTCCCCTCTCTCCATTTCCCCCCCTCTCCCCCTCCCCTCTCTCCATTTCCCCCCCTCTCCCCCTCCCCACCTACTCGACTTTACTTTCGAAATTCTCCCCCGCGACCAAATCCGGGATATCATCATCATCCTCATCGTCACCCCCTCCCAGCCCTTTCCCCTCCCCGCCCGCGCCACCGTCCTTCTTCTGCAGGCTCTGGTAGCTCTCGGCCAGCTTGCGGAGGGAGGCTAGGCTGTCGGGGCCGAGCTGGTTGAGGATGCCGGGGACGAGCTCGGTGAGTTCTTTGTCTTCGCCGGCGCCGTAGATGGCGAAGGTGTTGGAGGGGACGGAGGCGTGGACTGTGAGGGGGAGGGAGGGGGGTAAGTTGGGGATCTTTTAAGAGGGGAGAGGGGGGGAGGAGGATGGCTGGGTGGGGAGGGGAGATGGAGGGAATGGAGAAAGGGAGTAGCAGCTCTTTCGTATGGGGTGCTAGGGGAAACGCGGGAGACGTACCCTTGGGAGCAGCAAAGTGGATTACGTTCCCATCCTCCTTGAACATGTTCACCTCCTCAATTGCTTGGATGGGTTGCACGTTGAGTTTCTTGAGCGATGTCTGCAGCTTCTTGTCGTCGGTCCCGGATGTCTTGTGCACCTTCTTCTGTTTCCTCCGCGGTGTACCTTTGCCCCTGGGAAGACGATATAGAATCAGTGTATGCTCATGAAGAGGTCTGACGTTGCCAATGCTAGCACCCTTCGCTGCAGAGGAGCAGCTTGAGCAGGGGCTTCAGAGTAGATCCACAGATAGATTTCCGGGTGGAGAGAAGATGCTTACCCTATAATTGCAAGTACCCGAGTTAGTAATCATTCTCATACCAGTTCTTGAGCACTGGAACCGCCCGATTGGGAATTATCGAGGTGTGGCTTACCGATACGCACCGACTGCTGCATCTTCGCCAGTTTCGCTTGATCCATAATTGCGGGTTTCCTGCTAAGAATATGTGGTGTGAAAACAAAACTTAAGGCAGTCCACTTCAGTGGTAGGATAGGAGGCTTTAGTGCGCAGCTGTGCGCAATCAACTGTAAAGATAATCAATCGTGAAATGCAGCTGACGGAGCTGTTTGCTTCACGAACCCAGAATATTGATGCCAAGACTTTCGGAGCTAAGGAGGGCTTAAGCGAGTACCAAGCTCAGAGCTTACAGTGGGTGTGTTCCCCACGCCTCATTCTCAGTCCGGGTCCCTCCTCTGCTTATAACTGATTGTATCAAGATGAGCTACTAGAGATGGTCAGAACAATGGTGCAACAACAAGAATTCTAATCAGGTCATCACTATCAGAAGCTACAACATCCATGAATGTAGCCCAAGACCCATCTCCACTATTCATGGTTTACAAGCCATTTCCTGCCTAATGGCCAAATCAAAAGCTGGCTTTGAGTGGCATAATGCCACAGAAGATTAATGCTGTCATGCTGGCGATTTTACTGCCGATTAGGAGCTGACAAATCAGCTAGAGCTAAAATACATGAAGATTTTTGTTGCGTCAACGAGCCATTGGCAACCAAGCTCGAAATCAAGCTCTTCGAAGAAAGAATGCCAGCGTTGGCTGACTCTAAACTGCAAAGTGATCTTTTGAAAGCGTCTGGTGTCGTAGGTGTGTTTTCTGATATTCTCCTTGAAAGCCATGCACCATGCTCCAAGCCCAACGTGCCAGCAAAGCTCTTCTAGCCATTCTTCCCCAATAACGCCGGACTGCCCCTCGTCGTGTTCAGGACTCCTGCTTAATCCTGCTGCCGGCCATCAATCTTGCTTTCTTAGCCTCCAAGTCCAGTGCAGCGTTGTTGCCGCTCCCTAGTTCCATGATGGCTCTCTTCCGTGCCGAGCTCGATTGGACGACTGGAAGTACTGGGACTAGAGGGGCACCTCCACCGTTTGGATTATCATCGTCAGAGCTCGAACTTGAGGATGAGTCGTCGTCAGGATTATACACTGGTCTGTGCCCGGCAAATGGTTTAGGTGAATTCGATCTTCCAAAGTCTCCAGGAGGTGCATTGTTTGGTTTGGGAACTTTCGCAGGCTTTCTGCGTTGATTGGGGCCAGATTTTCGAGCAGGAGCTGTGGGTCGATAATCGCCATCGGCCTCCCCGGGAGGCCTTCCTCGCGGGAGCATATGTGGTACCAGGGGTGCGGTTGTCCTCTTGCCGGGAGGCCCAGGTCTTACGGCAACGGCGAGATTGCTCCAGCTTTCAGGGGCAGCTTGATCCTTGGCTGTCGTACTACCGTCAACCGTTCCTCGAATAATGTCCAGGTCCTCGATATATTTCCAGCTAATAGCCCAGCATTCATAGCTACCTCTCAACTCCCCAACAGTAGCCTCCCGAAGACGTTCACGTAGCCCGCGGATATCTCCTCTATACAGGCCATTCGGGCGACTGTCTCCCCAATGAGCGATCATAGAGCAGACGGCGATCAGCTCAATTGGTCCGAAGGCTTTCCCTCTTGAGTACTGTGAGCTCTCAAAAACTGATACGTCTTCTCGGACTATTTCGAGTAAACGATCAAAGATTTGGCGGAGATGATTCTTCGTGGTTTTGTCCAGTGACGCTGAGTCCGAACACAGTTTTTCAATAGCGGGAACTCGATTCTTCAACCGCGGCATGCCATTTGCAGCGCTTGGATCCATGCATTCGAATATCTGGGAGAAGCACTGAAGAACCAACCAGAAGCCTGAAGCACGGTTGTTCTGCCTGCATACTTTGGAGAAGTCAATTTCATGATGCCCTCAATGCAAGTACCATGGATGACTTACGATTAAGCACTTCCTTATAGTCGATCTCGAAGGCTTTTGCAAGGTCTTGCCAAGAACCCTGTGACGCCCGGAAAGTCTCAGCTCTAGTAAGAGGTTTTCCAAGCTGGACCCTCTGGAAAAGCTCGATCTCTTGCTGCTGGCTTAGGTCTTTGTATTCGACGCAAACGATGGCCTTTCTTCCGAACAGCTGCTTCTGGACGTCTGGAAGTACGAGTGGCTTGGTTCCCCTCTTTTTTGATCCATCTTCGTTCGTTGGTCTCGTATAAAACCTCCCTGAATTTAGCGAGCAGTTTTGCTCGAGCGTTATCAATGACTCTTACCAATTCTTCTTGCCTACTCTCCAAGGGAACTGTCCTCTCATGAAGTCACGGATGGATGTAAGTCGCTATACCTGGCTTCAGAAATGAGATCTCAAAGCATGACGTGGAGGCTTACCTGTTTCCCATCTACGCAGGTTCGTTTGTAGCGAGCAGCCCCGTTCTCATCCACAACTTGGGTAACGTTAAAGATCACCTATCCACTGTCACCATGCCCATTTTCATTGAGAGTCTTGGAGATCATACGGGTGGGACGAAGAAACCGCTAAACATGGAATCGATGAGCATTATTTTCGCCTTGCGTGTCCAAACAACGTTGCGCTGGTAGTGCGGATTTAAGTCGAGATACGGACGGTCTCCATCCATCAATTCTATATGAATGTCAGCGAATATGCTAAATATAAGAATTGTCGATTATCAATGCATACCCATAAGTTGTATTGTTGTTCGTATAGCCGGATGCTGCTCCGGCATTCGTTGCTGGAGGAATGCGTCCTCTTCATCCTCATCCTCGTCCATATCATCGTCCTCATCATCTTGAGCATCGTTCTCTTCGAGATCGGATATTGGTCCCGGTGCGGAGTCCATGCCTTCTTCGGAGGTACGAGCACCGTTCGCTCTCCCGCCCGATCCCCTCCCTCTCTGACCGAAAGAAGTCCGCATATTGGTTGAGTGTAGGACAAACTCAGATGTCCAAACCTATTCTAGTGGTATCAGAGTAGATCAAGAAAGCACTCACGTGACTAGATGTAGAACGATCTTTTGATAGGTGTCAACGGAGTATTTGCTTGAATAGTGGCTATTCAAGAGAGAATGCGACCTTAGACAAGTAATACAATGCAAAGCCTTTCTTCAGGTTTGCATTATTACTAGCAGAGGAAACCGTTCAGTTGCAGTCTCTGTGGGTGAGTTGTGAGTGAGATGTTGATTCACTATCTCAATTTTATCGAGATTGGATGCGACGATAATCCGAAAGTTTATTACCAAGTCGAAAGTGCAGGAACGAGCTCCAGATCTTCATCAAACCTCTGCGTCTCCCAGAGAACTCTGAGCTAGCCTCAAAAGCAGGTAGACTCCCAAAGAAACTGACACATTGAAGCTGTAACAGCAAGCACAAGACGGTATCACACAAGGAGTGTTCTCAAGCGAGTTGCTCTCTTGCGTATTTAGTAGAACGCGAAAAAAATTCAGTAGAAAGAGTTCGAAAGTGCTTGCAAAGCCTATAGCAAGACTATGTCGCACATTGTGCACGGATGAATACAGTAATAACGCAATTGCTGTCGATTGTTTGCCAGACTTTGCAAACTTTTAGAATAATGAAGAAGTTGAAGTTTGTGAGAGTTTTTTGTCTTGATTTCGCGCGCGGTTCCAGATCACGTCATATGAGCAGGATATGCACCCTTATTGGCCCGGCTAATCGGGAAGCCAATGCTGTACACTTTAGTGCTAGAACACATATAGGAGCTTGAGGATTTGCGCCTTTCTGGACTGTTACTTCTGTAGTACTGCTGTATACTTTAAGCTTCGATCAAGGACTGAAGACTGAATTATAGAGGTAATAAAGATGTTACTAAAATTCACCAGCAATTCACTGGTATTCCAGGGTCGAAGGTTGTGCATGGGCATATATTGCACAGTATCATAAGGCTCTTTCAAATGCAGCTGGCACGAGCTACTGTCAAAGCTTGACCGGCATGCTGCCTGCAAGCTTCCCACTAGGAGAATGGGATGTGAAAGTACTGCAAGGAGCTACCAAGACATCTTGTAGTATTAGTGTTCTATGGTAGTCCTGCAATGGTATGCCTCAGGCTTTACGACCTACTGATGTCCACGCGACAACGAGCGAAATTTAGATATTGCTTTGGGCGTCTTTCATTCCCTCTTCGAGAGCCTTGACCACAGCAGCCCCAGCCCTACCTATCTCTCCGCCTTCCTTTCGAGCAGCAGCCGCTCCCTTTCCAACCCTGTCCTGAAATATCTTTGCAAAAACAATCTGCCTCTCCTCTCTATCCTCGTACCCTTGGCTTTCCTCGTCTCTGGGCGGCCCAAAGAGGTTTAGATATCCATAAGGATTGGACTTTTTGGGTATCATATGAGCGTCCACATGCCACAGCGGGAAGAAGTTTGGCTTCGATCTGATGTCGGCTGCTGGAGGTGGTTCGAGACCGGCGCGTAGGAATAGTGCGAGCACAGTCAGAGCCTTGGCTAGGCTCTTGTCTCCTGAGCCTGCGCGGCCAATGATGGCACGACTGGACGTCCACCCTGCAAGTGTAGCATCGTCTGTCCAGGCAAGAGCGGTCAGAAGTGTTTTGAGCGTCTTCACCCAGCCTCCAGGACACGAAACTAATTTTTCACCGCCAATCTCAAGTGCCCATTCCAGCAGCTCGATAGTAGAGGTACGTATGTCAGCCGCAAGGTGCGTCAGTCCTGCCCTGATGTATAGCGATAGCTTCTCCATTTGGTCCTTCGTGTCATCAGGAGGCAGGCTCCGCAACAGTTTGAGGAGCTGTGCACGTACGCCATTGCTGCCGTCGAGCGTCAGCGGTAGTAGCTTTGGGAAGATGACAGCTATTGGTTGAGGTAAGGGGGCATCTTTGGGTCGCCCGGCGATTGCAGAGGTAAGATGACTGAGTGAGTCTCGGCGTTGGCTGTCGGACCGAGAAGTGAGGAGTGCAAGATGATGCGAAAATTGGAGAGTTGTAGTTGGTGCAGCAGTACTGAGGGATTGTTGGTTGAGTACCACAGCTGGAATCATAGTCAGTGAAGAACTTGGTCGTTAGTAGGGCAATGCATACACTTCGCCTTGAAGCTTGTATCTGTGAAATTTGTGGGCTTGGGCCGTGCTTTCCCAACCTTCAGCTTCGGTTTCTGGACTGGTTAGCTTTTATCTACCTGGGGAAGGACTACTGTGTAGCTGACCTGGAAGTCTTTCTTCTTGTCCTTCTTCTTCTTTGCACTTGAACCCATCTCTCTGTCATTAGAAATATTTTCCACTACTCGGGCTAATTTTTCTAGGGCAGCCTTTGGCAAAATGTGGCCATGAAAACAGTCGAGTTGTGGGTCATTGAGGCGCAAAAGGAGTTCACCCGAGAGAACGTTGGGTACTTCGGCCAACTTCGACCCATGAGGCAGAGCGTCATTGAGTCGTTCATACCCATTGGAGCGCGGGACTTGCTGTACGATGTTGTAAAACGGGCCTGAGTGTCAAGAATGATTTCCATTCTATTGTATCGCGAAGAGAGAGCCGTTTTCAATGGTTTGTAGACACCACAGTTTGCCAAGTCCAATTTATCTTATCGCTGATTTGGCGGTTGCAAAATGCTTGCGACTTTTGGGAGAATCGATTCACCCCGCCACAATTAGAATCAAAAATTGCACTTGACAATCTCGCATAAAGATCTGGAGATTTATAGTTTCTATAGTAGATCTGATCCTCATGAGTACTGTAATGTAATTTCGAACAATTCCATTGAGAGCACATAGAGTTGTTTGAGATTTCAAGATTTCGACTTAAACGTAGCCTAGCTAGAGTTAAAAACAAGGTTGGCATACTAGAAAAAATACTAAGAAAATACAGCTAGAACAAACGTCTACAATTTACGCTATTAAGATACAAATTAACAGATCTTTAACAAATTTTAGATAAGAGAATCGTTCTCAAGTTTTAACAACAAAATTCGAGAGCTTGTTGATAAAGTTATAGGCTATTGAATGTAACATTATTCCGAAGTTGCGTTGTGATACGGGGAAATGGTTTTGCCGAAAGTCGCAAGCATTTTGCAACCGCCAAATCTTCGCGCCAACTCCTTGGCACAATTCATGTGGAATGGTTGTTGAGGTTCGTCTCAACAATCCACGAGTACGGCGGCCCTTATATGTGTTTCTAGCAGCTGGCTCACCGACGCAGCATGAGCCATAATACGGTTAGTGGGAGCTCTGATGCTGGTTTCAGATCCTTCTACTCACAGCTCATAGCTCGCGTCAACCCTAGAGAACCTCTCAAGACTAGCAGACAAGCCCGGAGTGCAGTCCACCCTCATACTCTCGAAGTCGGACGGCTCCATCATCCGTAGTACTGGTCTCCTAGCAGAGCCTCCTGTGTCACCTCAAACTCCAGATAATCCATCAATCGGTGACAATTCCCTCAACGGCAATGTAGCTCATCGCATAGATCCAGGGAGCAATGAAGGCACCGGCCAAGACGTTCCGGACAATGCTATCAAAGGAGCAGAGAGCGTGGCAAGGATGGTGTTCTCTTTCGTTTCTGGAGCACAAGATTTTGTTCGGAGTATGGATGGAACGGACGACATGAGGCTACTGCGACTTAGAACACGGAAGAACGAGATTATGATTGTGCCTGGTGTGTACATCATGTCACTTGGGGTACGGATTGCTGATATAACAGGCAGATCCCAAGTTTCTCCTCGTGGTCATACACGATGCACCCCAGGCTTGAAGATGCTGCGAGTCAATGACTCGCGTCCGAGAAATCCTTTCCTATTTGCATGTCAAATCGTCTATGATACCCCTGGTTCAGCAAGGCGTTGTTGGTCATCGAGTGCAAGCAATCAAGGGGCTTTCGAGGCCGCCTTTGAATCTCATCCATGTGCTCATACACCAGAACTTGGTGAAGTGCACACTGATTCCTTCTGCTCACTGATCCATGATGTATAGGCCTCTGATCCCACATTCTGGCAACAAAGAGCGTCCCAACGCTTGCGACAGAGTCCATGTGTTATAGCCCAAATCGAGAAGTAGAATGCGTGCATCGCTTCCATTATACTGCAATAACCATCTTGCCAGCTGTGTCAAGCCACCATCCCTCAGCAGCTCCAGTGTCTGCCAGGCTCTAGAATCAGAAAGAATGTCAGGACAAGGAGATGAACAGATGCAGCGGCATGAAGAAAGCATTCACGAGAAGCGATGAACACGACAAGTGAAGTGCAGCGTGATTTCGCGTGTTGCTGGCAAGCACGTGACTGTCTGCCTATTTCGAACACTACGTAAGTGGGGCAGCACATTTCAAAGTACAAAACGCCCCTCACTTGCTGAAAAACTCTTCCCTTTACATCCTCCACCGCAACCTCATCTTCCAGATCTCGCAATAACCCAGATTCCTTCAACCAATTCCACATCTCATCAGCTGCACTTACTACTCCCATCAAAACCTAATCAATCATGTCTGACCAAGGGTAGGTCTCTCACAGCTCACTTCCTACTGTAACTGGCAAAGGTTCTTCGCTGACATGATTACCGCAGACGTAAAGGTCTTACTGACCAGGCCCAGGAGAAGTTGACTCCGGACTCTCAGAAGTCTGGTTTCGACAAGGCCTCCGAATCCGTCACTTCTGCTGGAGACAAGGTTGCTGGCTCAATGCAACCAGGTACGTCATACCCGTTTTACTGATACCCTAATGATCCTGGGGCCCCAAATGTTTGATGGTGATACAACTGACACCGCCCCATCCAGGTGACTCTAAGTCTACTTCCCAGGAGCTTGGGGATAAGTCTCGCTCCACCGCCGATAGTGCTCAGGACCAAGGCAAGGGTATGTTCCGGAGCGCCCAAGACACCGCTTCCAATCTGGGCAACGAGGCATCCCAGAAGGGTGGTGACACTCAAGGCACCGCCAAGAGCTACCTCCAGAGCGCGCAGAACACTGCTTCTGACTACACCAAGAGCGCACAAAACACTGCTTCTGATTACACCCAGAGCGCGAAGGACACTACCTCCGACTACGCCAAGAGCGCGCAGAACGCTGCTTCTGACTACACCCAGAGCGCGAAGGACACTACGTCTGACTACTCCAAGAGCGCCCAGAACACTGCTTCTGACTACACCCAGAGCGCGAAGGACACTACTTCTGACTACTCCAAGAGCGCGAAGGACACTACTTCCGACTACACCAAGAAGGCTCAGGATACTTCCTCTGACTACTCCAAGAGCGCCCAGGACACTGCTTCTGACTACACCCAGAGCGCGAAGGACACTACTTCTGACTACTCCAAGAAGGCTCAGGACAACATGCCTTCCCAGGGTGAGGCTCAGCAGTCTGGAAAGTCCTACCTTGAGACCGCTCAGGACATGGCATCCAACGCCGCCAAGACCGTCTCCGACACCGTTTCCGGTAAGCTTTGCCTGTTTTCTTCCTTTGAAAGTTCCCTACTTATCAAGCCACAGGCGTTGCTAGTAACATCTCGGGATCAGGCTCCGGCTCCGCCAAGTGAACAGTTCCTAATGATACCCCAACGTCCGGTTTTCTTTTGTCTTTCGGAGCGTACACGAGCGGTTCCTTTCCCGGAAGGACCTCGATGGAGCAATGAGGATGACCGTTGCTTGGCCTGGTGGGAAACAAAGGCTGTGGATGGTGTATGTTAGATGAGCACTCGCTGCAGCAGCTAGGACGAGCAACCTCAAGCCTACGGGCTATGCATGCTTAAGTTGTCCTCCTTACATATGATGGGTGAAGTGATATGCTGCATCAAGACCACGTGTGAATTCTACACCATCAACCATGGTTCGCTAGCGCCATTCTTTCCCAGAGCCATGGTTCTCTTCTGTACCTGATAACCCTTAAACTTACTTTAGTTCACGTTCAACTGATCCACTTACACCCCTTCACCCGACATGTAGCTACACTCAACACTCTGAACTATCCTGACCAAATTCACATCAACCCATCCGCTGTCCCTTTCCAGCATCTACTTGCAAACCTTCGTCCACAACTGCTCAATCTCCCCTCCAAGATGGCCAAAGACAAAGACCGCACCCTCAACCCCGCCGCCACCCACCGCAAGCAAGAGAAGCAAAAAGCCCTCAAGAAAGGTACTCCTCCCCCCCACCTTCCCATCCCCTCCCTCCGCCCATCTCCCTCCCCCCCTCAACCCCCCCTCTCACTCCCCTCCCCACCCCCTTCTCCGTCACCCACCAACCCCTTACCCCCCTCCCCCAACAGGCAAAGCCGCCCTCGCCGCCTCCCGCACCGCCCGCCTCGCAACCCGCAATCCCACCCGCCTCGAGCGCCAGATCGCCGACCTCAAATCCTCTACCGGAGCCCTAAACCCGCGCGATACAAAGCAGCTCCAGGATCTGGAGGGTGAGTTGGCGAGGGTGAAGAAGGCGAGGGAGGTGAGGCCGGATTTGGTGCCTCAGGGGGGTAGAGGGAGGGAAGGGGATAGAGGAAGGGGAGGAGGCGGAGGGGTGTTGGGGAAGAGATCTAGGGATGGGGGGATGGGTAGAGGTGCGGAGGGGGAGGGGGAGGGGGAGGGAGAAAGCAGCGAGACGGACGCGAGTGTGCGAAGGATCCCAATGCCGCGGGATACGCCGCCGCCGGTACCGCGCCCGCGCCCTCACCACCAACATCCACATCCCCATTCTCGCAGCAGCACGAATGCAAACACAACACCTCTAGGTCCCGGGCGCGAGGGCCTGCAAGAGCGAGGCGAGGGTACGAGCCTACAAGAGGGCGCGGGGAAGCCGGATTTGAGTCTGCCGGCGAAACCAGTGGAGGGGGGCCGGGTGGGAGGAGTGGAGAGTGGGAGAAGGGGGGGCAGGGTGGTCTATGAGGCAAAACCGCAGGTCCGGGATCTGAGGAAGGAGGCGATCAGGTTCTTGCCGGGAGTGGTGAGGGGGAAGATTGAGAGGGGGAGGGGGGTGGGGAGGTTGATTGGGGAGGAGGAGGTGGAGGGGTTGGAGAGGGGGGGGTATGCTGTGGGAGGGGTGGTGAGTGGTGGTGGGTTGGGAGGAGGGGTGGGAGGAGGGCAGGGAGCGATGCGGGTGGATGCGGCGCCGGAGGTTAGGGATGAGAGAAGGAGGTTGTTGGAGGAAGAGGAGAGATTTGCGAGGGAGATGGCGGAGGCGGAGCAGGAGGAGGACGGTGGGGAAGGGGGAGGCAGAGGGGTTACGATGGAGGAGGTGGAGGATGAGGATTTGGAGCGGTGAAGGCAGGGGTGGAGAGCGACCTGTGCGCTGATACCCAGCATATGATTGCATGAGCGATATGGAGATGCTATGATATGCTATCGGAAAACTTCATGTGCTTGATGATGCCCTGTACATTGACGGCCACCACATGGCTTTTGTAAATGTTATAGTCTTTTTTGACCTCAGTCACAGATGTGCACACTTTGAGAGATGGATTTCGTGACGGGTCTTGGGAACAGCTGCACTGAAACAGTAGACTCTGTATGAATGCTGCAGCTGTCTAAAAAACTAGAATACGCAGTGATGATCTCCCTGAAACATCCTTTGTGTGTAGCAACATTTGCCCTCCGCATAACAAGCCGAGAGCACGATTTTGATTCAGCCTAGAGTCAAAATGAAATAGGAAAAGCTGCATAACCATCGCAAAGTCGAAAAGCCCCCAATCCTAGTTGGCCATGTAGGTGCTCGAGTCAACGCCCTCAGCGGGGAACTCGCTAGAGTCCAATTTTAGTATAAATATTTTCATCAGTGGGCGAGGATAACTTACGGCAACGCCACCTCGAATCTCTTCTCAATCGCCTTCAGCACGTTCTGGTCGTCGTCGCTGCTCACAAAGGAGATACTGAGACCCTTGGTACCGAATCGCCCCGCACGTCCAACGCGATGTAGATAGGAGTCGGCATCACCTGGCAAGTCGTAGTTGATCGCTAGGTTGATTCGCTCAATATCAATTCCACGACCGAAGACATCGGTGGCCACGCAGATCCGCTTGTTGAACTCTTTGAACTCCTTGTAGCGCTTGATGCTGTGTTTGGTCAGAAGAAATGGCCTTAGAATGGTTGGAGCCAAAGTAGGCTTACCGCTCTTCTTGGCTGACACCGGAGTGCACGGCGATGCTGGGGAAGTTGCACTCGCGCAACAGCTTGTCTAGTTCCGTGGCACGGAGGGTGCTCTTGACGAAGATGATGACCTGATTGAATTCCAGAGTATCCAGCAGATCGTTGAGTTTCCGGTTCTTCTCCGATTCGTTCAACTTCACGTAGAATTGCTGTAGGCCGTGAAGAGTGAGCTTTGTCTCGTCGTCGACGTAGATCTCAAGAGGATTCTGCATGAACTTCTTGCAGATTGGTCGAATTTCTTGTGAGAGGGTGGCGCTAAACATCATAACCTGCTTTTGGGTAGGTGTAGCACGGAAGATATCCTGGACATCGCGGCGCATATCTGACCTTTGGCTTAGCGTCTGCACAGGACTCGGTTCTCCAGGACCTCATACCAATCTGGTCGAGCATCTTATCACACTCATCGAGAACGAACACCTTGACACTTCCCAATCGGAGTTTCTTCTCTCGTACTAACGCGTTCATACGGCCTGGCGTAGCGACAATGATATGGGGGTGGGTATCTTTATTTGAGAGGATCTCGATATCCTTTTGCATAGGGGTACCACCGTAGAAGACCGCCGTCTTAACCTCTGGCATGTACTTCGCAAACCGAGCATATTCGTTCTTGATCTGGTAGGCAAGCTCACGAGTGTGGCACATAACCAGGACTGCGCATTCACCAGGCACTGGCTCGACTTGTTGGAGTGTTGTGAGGACGAACACCGCCGTCTTCCCGAGTCCGGATTTGGCCTGGCATAGCACGTCCGTTCCGAGAATTGCTTGCGGGATACACACTTGTTGGACTGTGAAGTAAGGCCGATGTTAGACTTGATTCGTTCCAAGAAAGATGAGGTAACAGCGGTAGACCGCATCCGGTCCGTCCATCTTTGCTTATGTTCCAAACTTGACACCAGCAAGACGAAGAGACCGCTCAATCGCGACAGAGAACATGGGAATAACCGCTATTGCGTGCTCGCAGCATGCGCTGGGCGGCCGAAGAAGTCTCAGTACGCGTCTTTGTAGAGCTCAAGCTTTGTGATCATTGAGAACGATGACAAGAGGTATGAGGTCCGTATAGCACGCCAGTGAATCGTCCTTGCTCCCTGCAGGCGAAATACAATGGAGCTAGATCCGGAGACTTCGGTGGGCCGCCCGCTCAATGGATGGTAACGACGTGCTTCTTTTTTCCTTGCAAAGATGGACGGACGGCTGGATATAGCGGCACTCAGGGGACTTGGGAGAAATATCATGACTAACCCTCCGATGGATGCTCGAAACCGCAGTCGGTGATGGCTCGTAGAAGCTCAGGCTTCAGCAGAAAGTCGCGAAATCCAGTCGAGTGTATTCCCACATAGCTGCCTTTCTTGTCGGCATTGCCGCCCGACACCGTCAAATCACCTTTCTGGGCAGTCTTCGCAACACCGTTTGCTGGAGCTGCGGTGGTCACATCATTTGTCTGGAGCTCCTCGTCGGAGTAGTCGATAAGGTCCTCCTCGTGAGACATTGTTGAGAGTCACAATACTAAGCCGTGCTAAATGTGGGAAAGAGTCGAGGAAGCTGCGCGGACGGAGAGGGCGATCGTAAGGAGAAAGCTGTTGTGATTTCGAGGGATAAAAGGCCTGTGAGTTGGTGATACTAGTGGTTGCTGGGGTCCCGACTACCTTGAACAAAGAGTTTGGCAGCTCTTCTGAAAGAGGAGAATAGATTCAATGACCTGTTCCCGGACGAAGCAGTAGTACTACTGATCGTGAAGAGGTGATGGGAACAGAGGCTGAAGGATGAGAGAGCAGCGGCTGAGCGCCGCGCTAAGCCTGTTTCGGCCTATCGCGACTTCCCTGCTGTTGTTGACTCTTGCGCACCCTTCACAATCCTTTTCCTCGAACAGTAACAGTAAAGACGAGCTTCATCCATAGCAAGTCACGGCTAGCGCATGAGGCTCTGTGACTCGACAAGTCGTCACTCTGACCATGGGGAAAGCAAAAGCAAAGAAGGCTGATGGCCATATACCGCAGCGACATTTGCGGGCCAGGATCTCATATCTACACCGAGCTGCTGCTTACATGCATAACCTCTCACCCGGCAAACCTCCTCAGACCCTAGATGAAAGTCCTAAAGAACTACCGAGTAGAGGAGGCTCTCGGGATTTGCATGGTAAGCCCACTGCGGGCGCAGTCCAAAGTACGGAAGAATTTTCCTCGCTTCATGCGACACCAAAAACATATCAAGGCCACAAGGGCCATGATGCACTTCGTCTGGTCGCCTCAGGTCAGACCTATCGATTTGTCAGTCACCTCAGGGCAGTATCCCTGAAAGGTCAGATCAGGCTTTCGGCAGAAACGAAGCATTCCATATGCAAACGATGTGACAGTCATCTGGTGGTAGGCTCGACGGCCACTCGCAACTCGGAGAATAAGAGTCGTGGGGGTAAGAAGCCATGGGCAGAGGTAGTCGTCATTGGTTGCAATACGTGTGGGGTCAAAAAACGATTCCCCGTTGCAGCAAAACGCCAGCCACGGAGGCACATTAGAGACAATGATTCGAAAGACGACTCAAAAGTGGAGCTCGCTGACCTCGGCCATGATGCGAAGGCGCATACAAATAGCTGAACTCGAATACATATTTCGGGAGCTTGACGCTTCATTCATTGTATTCCTAGAATAGGTCAAGCTATGCAGGCAATCCATGATCGCGCCGTTGGGAGTTATATTCTGGTAAGAACATACGGCAATAGTCTCCCATACCCAAGCGGCAACTGAAATCATTTCAGATACCTTACCCAACAGGTCGACGCAATCACGTATTGCCTGCCACTCATGCGATCCGGGAAGGAACACGGCTTTACTAAAGTAGTAAATGTCATCAACAAGAATGTACCGTCCTCAGTGTTTAGGCGAGATCATATGACGTCCTTTGACAACGGAAGATATACACAGCACCACCAAAATGTAAGCGCAAGCGATATTTTCTCACCTGTCGTCGATCGAGAAAGCGAAGGAGCTACACAGGCAGGAATCACAGAACTAGACAGGCACCACGAAGATTCTATCTGAACACCTCGAAGGATCTCTTGCTGTCGTGAAGAGTACGAAGGAATTCACTCCAAAAGATTGATGAAGCAAAGAAGGTATATTAGATTTGGTGACATTTACTAGTGAAGCCATGTTCGTTTCATGATCGCGTTGGTGGCAGGCAATACGTGGTTGCGTCGACCTGTTGGGTATGCGAGATGTTTTTAGCTGCCGCTTGGGTATGGGACACTATCGTCGAAGAATATATCATGCTCAAGGAAGACTTTTCTTCTTTCTCCGAAAGAGCTTATAAGCATCCATCAGTTCGAGCTTTATCTAGCTTCAGTCTCAAGCCGACCAAGGAATGCAAAAAGGATAACCTTTGAGGCTTTATCGTAAAGAGAAAGGAGTATACAAGCAGTACGCTAAATCTTCCTTGCTGGTCTTAGCATGGAGACGTATCGATATATACCCTCACCTCCAAATTTGGACATATCAAGATCGATGTTATGCCCGATGTCTTCGAAGCCATGTCTTCGGTAAAGCCCAAGGCCCATGGGTGATGCTGCCAGGAAGCAAGGAAGGCCATGCTTGTCAGCGATCTCGGTACCCCACTGCACGAGCAATCCACCCGCGCCTCTTCGCTGGTGATCTGGATGGATGTCTAGCAAACCAAGACCTGTGTCGTGACTCGGTTAGAGGCTCTGCCAGACTCAACATTCCTCGATACGCTTACAACAATGTGGGCTGCCGGCGACGACTCTCTCCTCTACTCTACTGACCTCGGTGACTAGGGCCTCTGCAGCTTCAACATTCGTTTCTTCATCCCATTCACGCTTTGCCTTGATGTCTGTTTTCCACTCGCTCTCCGGCCTTTCCTTGAGATACATCTCCCAACGAGCGAAACCAACCATCATGTCGATATCCGTATCGATAACTTTCATGATCGAGATTCCAGAATCTGACTCTATCTGCCTCCGATATCTCCTTTTCGTGGGCGTGTCAGCACTCGGATGGGGCTGTTTGGGGAACATGATTCGGCCCCACGGATCTTCTAGAAAAGCCGCGTATATACATTCGGTCAGACGGTCCACGTCTTCTATGGCCGCCTTTCGAATTATGAGGGACATCTTGCTGGGTTTCAGGCGACGAATTGCCTGCATTGGTGGTGGATAGCAGCAGTAATCTAGTGGAGGCGTGAATTTTATTCCAACATCTACGAACCGTAGGAATATATAACCGTTGCGTATGAGTCACTTCATGCATCTAGTAAGCTTGTGCAAATAGGCCGAATAGCCCATCTCGTAGCGCGTGCAGCTGGTGTGCCGATGCCGTAAGATACTTTAGGGAATTGGACTGGGTTCTTTGCCGAGTCGCAGACTCTCCCTCTAATTTTTCCACCATGTAACACAGAACTTCTATTCCTTGATTGCGTTATCCTTACACTCTAGCCGCCCGCCAGAGATCTCGCAATGCAGGTTCTAACAAGCTTGATGCTTGCCATCTTGGCTTGTGCTTGCTTCTGCGCAGTGCTCCTCGGCAACCCTACTATTGGCATATACCTACAGGAGGCACTACCTCCAATTGCGAAATTATCATCCAACAACTGGATTCGTCAGATATTGGGGGTCTCCCAATGGCATTTGCGAAGAGCATGGTCATCTCCGAAGGCTGAGCCAGACTGGAATATACTCTATCATATTGGCGGGAATGGGCCATGGATCCAGAAGATCGATGGTGTTGTACAAGAAGGCTTTGGACCGCCTGCAGGCTGCCACGTAGAGCAGGTGCACATGGTCAGTATGAGCTGCTCCCATCCCATCCGAAACGAGGGGGAAGGGCAATAAGGAGCATATATAGTGCTAACCAATGCCTCTAGATCTCGAGACACGCTGAGCGCTATCCGACAACTGGCGCTGGGGGCAGTGGGTCAATAATCCCTCTCATTGAGCCCTGATATCAGAAGACTAGATACAAGAGAAGAAGCTGATGGGACTTTAGGGATGCTGGCTTTGCTACGGAAGATCAAAGACTCCAACACTACGCTCAATGGCGATCTTGAGTTCGTGAATGAATGGGTGTACTTCAGTCACGGTGTGCGATCCTTGATGCTTGTAGAGGAACACAATGGCTGATTGCACTTTCTAGATCCTTCGTCCCAGCATGACCAGCTTACGACGACTGGCCCCTATGCAGGCACGCTCTCTGCCTTCCGTACAGGCACCAAGCTCCGAACTCGCTACTCGCACCTGCTTCCTACAGAGTCAGGCCTTACGGTCAACTTCTGGGCGAGCTCCACCAACCGGGTCGTCGAAACAGCCCGCTACTTTGCTACAGGCCTATTCGGTCTTGACTGGGCTTCGAAAGGAGCGATCCTCCACATCATTCCCGGCTCGGCAGATCTCGGTGCCAACACGCTGACACCTCAAAACACCTGCTTGAACTACCGCAGCGACACCGAGCTGGGTCATGATTATGGCTATACGCAGTTAGCGAAATTCTCCGCTACTTACCTGCCAGCGATCAGTGCCCGTTTCCACAAGCAAAACCCCAACATCACGTTCACTAGCAGGGAGATCTACAGCATGCAAGAGATGTGTGGCTTCGAAACGCTTGCTCGAGGAAGCAGTCCCTGGTGCGACGTTTTCACGCATGAAGATTGGCTCAACTTCGAGTATGCGAGAGATGTCATCCACTACTACCGCGCTGGGCCAGGGAACCGGTTCGGAGCGCCTATGGGCTGGTTGTGGCTAAACGCTACAGCGTCCCTTCTTGAAAAGGGACCAGATGCTGGGAAGTTGTTCTTCAGCTTGTACGTTAGAATGCCTCGGTCTATTGATAAGGCTGCATACTAACCGCCCCCTCAGCGTCCACGACGGCGACATCGTCCCTATGCTTTCCGCTCTCAACGTCTTCCACTCTGACACCCTCCTCCCCACCACCCACCGCGACCCCTCGCGCACCTGGGGCCTCTCCCAAGTCACGCCCATGAGCGGCCGAATCATCTTCGAACGCCTGGCCTGCCCTCCTGTATCCGATCCGAATGCTCCGCACCGCCAACCCAACGACCACCGCGATCCGTACCAGAGCCCTTTAGATCAGCAGCAAGCACAAAACAACACATACGTCAGAATCAACATTAACGACGGTATAGTAGCACTGCCCAATTGCACCTCTGGCCCAGGGTCCAGCTGTCCGCTTAGGGAATTCCTGGCATTTGTGAAGAGCAGGGGTGAGGAGGTTGGGGATTTTAGAGAAATCTGTGGATTGGGGAGTGATGTGCCGGGCAGCCTGGATTTCCTGCATCAGTAAGAATCTGGGTAGCGATGGCATTATGCTGCTGCGGCTCGGAACAGGTGCTGTTTTTGCTTTCCCAGGGGAGCGGTCTCAAAAGTGGCGTGTACATACATTGGGAGCATCAACCAGAGGAGGCACAATAAGCTCTATCCCATTTATGAAAGAACGCAAAGACGGAAAGTCAATGGTCTGGATTACCAACAGAGATTCATGGCTGAAGAGGCAAACCGTTGACGAATGTCTCTTACTGAATCAAAATACCTATTGCAGAAGGTCCTGAACTCATATAATGATACGAGGAACCACTAAAACGTGCATTGTGCCGGCGCGACTTCGATATCGCCAGTGCGTGTGCAATCCCACAACGCCACTACTCTTCGACGCTTCGGTGATAAGCTGTCACATTGGTTGGGAAGCAAAGCCAATTATCGATAGTCCTACAGTCCTGATCGGCATGCATAGAGTCCTGCTGGGTTCTTCACTGTCTGCTCTTCCTTGCGTTTCTTCGAAGCAGATATACCACCCACCCCCCCGCCATCCCCACCACACCACTCATCCCTCCCCCCTCAACCGCCCACTCCACATACCCAATCCCAATCACATAGCCATAAACACAATCTCTCACCCTCACCCTCACCCTTCTCTTCTTCGTCTTCCTCCCCTTCCTAAAACCAACCCCTTTTATCAAAAAGCTACTTGAGAAGCGGTAAGAGGCTTTAGTTGGTGCAGAGGTAGAGATGGGGCTATTAAGAGAGTTCCTTAGGGGAGGCGGGTGCGTGGCGGTGTGGAGGTGGAGAGGAGAGTGATGCCTTGGGCGCTTTGGGAGGGAGGTTGGGAGAGGATGGCTTGATGGAGGGGTTGGAGCTGTGGAGTGGGATGGGGGATGGAGCATGGAGGAAGGAGGAGGGGGGTGGGAGATGGGGGGTGGGAGATGGGGTTGGGATGGGGTGGGAATGGCATGGGGTCCTGCGCTTTGGGAAGGAAGATTCTGAGGCGGTGGAGAGGGGCATGAGAGATTGGGTGCTTGAAGGATTTGGGCGGGTGGTGAGTTGAGGGTTTCGAATGGTGTGATTTTTTGGAGGACGGCCAAGGGTGGAGTGTCGGCGATTGAAGGTATGGGGATGGGTGGTTGTCGAGAAATGGAAGAGGATAGGCGGTTGGCGGCTCTCTGGGACGTTGGATATTCAGAAAGGAGAGAGCTTGGCTCAAGAAGAGTTGCTGTTGGTGGAGAGACACGGAAGTAGACTACTCGAGCGTAGGGTGGATTTGCATGCTGGGCTTGAACTGCGTGCCTGTTGGTGGGAGGATGGCGATTGGAGATTTAGGATCTGGTTCCACGACCTTTTCTTTTCCATGAATATGTGTAGCCGTGGCTTGAGGAATGATACATGCGGAAGTATTGGTTGGCTGGAAAAAGAGGAGTGTAGTAGACATGTCATAGGGATGTGGAGATGCTTGTGGCATGCTGATATACCTTCCTGCTACGAAAATCCACTTGTTCTTGAGGTAGACTGCGCTCTGGGCTTAGCCTCCGCTTCATGTCATCCATAGATACAGAATGCGTCAATAGGGCCCTCGGTTGAAACCTTCGATTGAGATGGAAGACAGAGGTTTCCAGGTGAAGCAGCTTTCGAGAGGTCAACGAACATCTTGTGTGATACCTGCTCTTATGTTAAACCATAACAACGCTGTTCCCACTCACTCCTGTAGCTTTATCACCGCTGTTCGGCAAGATAGTGTGGTCCCACATTCCAATAGGGCGTTTCGACATTCGCTCCGCCGCTTCCAAACAAGACCCGCTTCGGAGGTCTTGATAGACGACCGAAGTGCAAGTATGGACGGTCTCGATTTCTGGGCTTCTCTTGGATCTATACCGAATGAAGCTGCCTCGTGGATATGGTTTAGAGCTGGTGTAGGACTGACGATACATATGGCGCCTGGCAGGTTCAATGCCATGAAAATTCTTGAGGGCGCAGGCAAAATGTTGGTAGGGAAAGGAGGAGGGTGGGATGGTAAAAGTTGGTGTCAAGGTCCCAAGTTCCAAGTCGTCAAGTCGTCAAGTCGTCAAGTCGTCAGGTTGCCCAATCGCCACTGTAGTGGGTTGTTTGGTGACCAAGTCGTGGATACTTTGGCCCCAAACCGATGACTAGCCTCATATCGCACATAGAACGATCGAGCCGTCTTTTCGAAAGTGAGCCAGGCTATGGGTCTCACGTCAGTAAGCTGTCAACTCATCGTACCGCATGCTAGCCGAATATTCCCCAGTCTCTGTGCCTGCTGTTGAGCGTGTCCTGCCCATATGGTACTAGAAGGGCAGAGTGCAGGTTGCTCGGCGAAAGTGTGTTAGTACAGCGCGGAGGAGAGCCTGAATGAGATTACTGCTTGATGGAGGAATGAGAAGATCTCTACTGAAGCTATTTCTCGGCTTGAAGTTTCAACGAGACAAGCTCCAGCTAAGCTCTGGCCGTTAGTCTCAACAACGGACATATGGATGATCACACACCGGGGTACGCCGTTGCTGCAACGGGCACGGTATACCTGGTGCTATCGGCTGGTGGTATGCCTCATGGTGGGCATCCACGGTCTTACCTCGGTGTCCAAGATCGAAAACGTAGGATGACTCCAGTCTGGGCTGCGAGGAAGCCCCTCTGTTGTCCGCAGCATGAAGTCTATGGAGGTGTCTTAGAAGAGGAGCGACGGCCGAAACGAGCTTCAGCCGATGCATACCGGGAGTCAACAATACTCTCGGGCATCAATGCCTTAGCCCAGCATTGATTATCAACCCACAATTATAGTCCGTCGGAATTCAAGAGACATTGACAAATCGCAGAGCTGGTGTGGCAGACTCGGATAGATTGCAATAGCGTCTCAAACAAATGAGAAAACAGCGAACACACCCACAATGGGCTTCGGTAAGGACGACGGCACTCGAGCGCAGCCGTCGATATTACCGGCGAGACAGTTGATCTGGGGTTCAGATAGCAGGGACGGCACGAATTTCAGCTCCGGCTCAAGCGTACCCTGTTGAGGATCGCCGTCTTTGGCGATATGCCGCCGAAAGGTTGAGACATGCATATCATGGATAACGTTCCAAACCACTTTTGACGAGTGAGACTGGACGATTTACAGGAACAATGAGCGATGTTCTATTTCCTACTGGATTTCTTCCGATGGTAACACAGCCACCTCCGGGTCGCAGCTCGAGTCTAAAGTGTTACGAGACCTTAACATATGCGTCATGTCTTTGACATCGTTAAGCGCGTCATTCACTAGAGGCGTAATGTAGCGGCGCAGGAGTTACTCTGTAGGTCGTGCTGTTGAAACAAGTAAAGAGGGGTGCATGGACGATGTAGGGGAAGGTTGATCACAAGGCTGTGCTGGAGACAGAAAGAAAAGGAAAGTTCAGACTGCTCGTTGAGCGTCACGGAAGAGAATCTTCCGCACAGACTGGACGGCTTGTAGAGACACGCCTTGAAGTGGAGAAAGGATTCTTACCGCTGCCAATAGACCTGTACTAGCGTCTCCTGGACGAACACGAGGTGCTCTGCTACTCTCAGTAGCGCAGGTGGAAACATGTCTCTCGCTCGAACGGTTGACGTACCCTATAGCCTTGGCGTTGAATACGAGGCGGACATCGTGAACCCAAGCCTCATTGTGGAGAATCAGGAGTGCGCCAGCAATGCCCATAGATGCGATGCTTGCTACCCCACAGATGCGTGCGCCAAGATTGCTGCGATAGTCAGGAGCCCGATTGTGTTAACGCGCGGGAGAAAGGACCGGGAAGATCGGTTGACACAGACCACAACGCAATGACGGTCGTCAGCCGCCTTTGCATGTAGTTCCAAAAGTTTGCAGTAGTCTAGTACAAATGCCTGCAAGAACCGTGGTTGAAGTTGACAGAAGGTCCATCCACAAGCAGCTGGCTATCCATCAAGGCCCAGCACGAAATCTTGTTTCGAACATGATGGTATGCAGGGTAGACTTGACAGCATCAATTGAGTGCGAAGACATCTGTTTCAGGATGCGGGGCCGTCTTAAATAGTTAGGATCATTTATAGCAATCATGCATGCTAAAGGCCTCCGCTAGAAGGCAAAACTCCGCCAAGGCCGATCTTCGAGGGGATCCAGTCATTCGCAGACTATCGGGATTATTGGCTGCACCCCATGGTCTTAAAAGGTACGTGCTCCAAACGCAGGCCATGTATTCAAATTTTGTAGTCGAGTTTCAGAAAGCGGAATTGGAGCGGTCGGTTTACCAAGTGAGTTCTCGGAATATCTCTTGAAAACAAGCTTAATTTAATATATTTGCGATATCCGACGATTCCCTTGGGACTCGAGCATTGAGGTAATCGAATCGACAATTGTCGAAGGTCCCGAAGGTGGGTGCACCCATAGCTCACCCAACGGCTACCCAGCGATGAAACAGCGTGGGGGTGACCGGAGGCTGAACTGTTGTGTCAGTCCAGCGATACTATTAGCAACGATGTCAAACAAGAAAGTGACGATCGGATACATCCGCGACCGCCATGCGAAACCGTGTGCATGGGTATAGGCGCATGATCTGATGCAGCACAGACTATGGTTAAGCAGGGGAAGTAGAAGCGCACAGATGAGAAGTAATTGGAAATCGTCTGGGTATAGTGATCATTGATTCGACACTGTCTGACCCAGTGAGCCTGCGCCGATGACCATGTTAGGACGCAGACAATTCCGTGGGACAGATCATGGATATCTAGTTGAAGGAGATATGAGATAGTATACAGCCAACCTGGTTCAACGAGACGTCCATGAAGTGACTTCGAATATCGACTTTGGAATAATGCAATGCCGTTTCAACGTATCCACCTTGGTGTTGATCGTGTGCGGCAGCGATGGATGTGTCTGCATGCCCATCGGAGAATTGGTAGCACGTGGAAAAGCTTGGACCTACATGCAGAAATTGAGAGTGTTTGAGTTACGGACTAAAGTAATATTGAAATGCCTGATACGAGTACGATCGTTATAAACCGTGTTTGGAGAATAGCCGAGACCCTCGGCATGGGGCCTCGGCTGCAATGGCACTTCGTGCATTGAAACGGTGCCACTCATGAAACCGAGAATTTGCCATCCACTTTCTTGCCGAACGCGGAAGATTTTGCATCGACGAGTGACGAAAGCTTTAGCACACCCACAGGAAGTCGCTGAAAAAATCCGTGCCTCGAGGTTGTTATCAGCCTCGACCCAAACGGATGAATCCGCTACTCTGGGATATGGCGAAGGTTCCACGCTGGTGGGACGTCGTCTGGCTCCAATCCTGATATCTGGGTTCCACAATTTTTGAGGAATCAATCAGTCCATACTCTTGCGATGGTGATTGCGAATTACTCCGTGCTTGGTAGATACTCTCAACAGCGATTATTACGGACGTACTATTCAATGGACGTCCCATTAAGGGATCTACACTGACTTCGCATTTTATCAATCGCTTGTTGAAATGCCACCCCACTGGGATGATCGCGTTGATCTCTCCACGTGTGCGATTTCGTCATTCAGAAAAGGCTTTATCCGCTGTTGCTGACAAGGTAGTCATGCTTTTAGTATGGGGAAGATGCCTACAACTCAAGGCAGGTGTCAGTCTCTTCACGCCCCGGAGACTAGATGTAGATGTAGAAATCCGCCAAGCCTGAAGACCAGTCGTTGCTGGCCACCTTCCACATGACCTGAAAAGTGCGAGGACTGGTACTCCGCATCGCACTTAGGAACCATGCAGTTGAGACTGGCTTGACGTTGGCTTCAGGGTCTAGATCTCGACATAATTCGATGTACTTCATCACGGCTAAGGTAAATTCATTCGCAATACAAGACGTGTATTGTACTGTAAGTCAAAACATACGAAGTACCCTGCAGACCAAGCCGGTAGACCGGCATTACTGTTAAGCGTGCCTAGGAGTGCGTCGAAGTTGGTGGATTGTGGAGATGGAGCAGGATGGGCACCGGTTATAGCGCACCAATCACGGCATAGCAAGTCGCTCTTCGATCTCGCCGAGATGACCTCAGAGTCTGCAGCCTTGTGGGAAAGGGAGAGGATCCCGGAACTTTGGCTGCATGCAATCCCTGGCAAGCGTGCTCGTAACCTTTCGGTTCACGGTAAGGTACGGACGAGAAGTGCGTGCTTCGTGCTCCAACTACACGCCATGCGATGAGCTTGATGGACCACTCGCCTTCTGACGCTTCGTCTGCCCTTGCAGCATGCTCGAAGGGTCCCCAATAAATCATCAGGGTTATTGCCATCAGGCGAATCGACTGGCTCTAGAGGCGACATCCTGTCGATCCACGTGGAAGATCTGCACTCTTCGGATCAGCAATCGAACACGTTCAGAAGGCAACCAGAGAGGATTAGGGAATCAGGACACTAGGGTATTGCCGCAGCTGTTGGCTGCGGAGGACTTCACTTTGCTACAACACAGGATAACGATCGACGTTGGAATTATTGTGCACTTGTAGGAGCGCGATATCAATGCTCCATGTCGGTACAAGAACCCGACCAAATAGGCCATCCATCGTCCTTTGGCTGAAAAAATCTCCGTCGTTCCTCACTCCTTCATCTTTCAGCAAGCATCCTACCAGGTACTTGTTTCGAAGACTGCTGTCCTTTACGTAGCACGCCGTGGCGCCTTTCGAGGTTGTCAGGCTATCGGCGGCAGTGGCTTGACCATGCTCCGGGATTCTCTCCATCTTCCAGTCATCTGTGTCTATTTCAGGGAGCTAAGCGGTCTGCTAATGATCCTGGATGCCTTCGATGGGTATCTCTGACCATTTTGAGGCACATCGACCGAAGCTTCGAGCGGAGGGTGGGAATGGAGGGCACCGTAGCTGATGCGTGACTGGTAGGATCTTCTCCAACTACTTTATGGTGGACGGCGTCACGACTGGGTAGTCCAGAACAGCAGTTGTCCGTCGGTCGAACAATGCACACCCCTGAAGTCTGACGAGTGTTCTTGCTTGCGAAAGGTTTAGTGCTCCACAGAGAGTATTCACTAGAAGCCAAGATAACGGTGTACAAGGGGAAGGCAGATCAGCAATAGATATGATGGAGTTCGAGAAGGTGTGAATATTCAAGATATCTCGAGCACCCCTGTTCCCAGTCGCCACATGTCGACCACGATGTGAGATCAGCAGTACTAAAACCTTAGACACCAGTGCTGTACAAGCACCTTTCTGGCGGATAAATCCCCATGATTTGGTGGGTAAGCCTCAATGGATTTTGCCGACAACGAATTAATTTGTAGTTCTGGCCTCGCCTGTTTCATCGCGAGTCATGGCTGACCTACAGCGTGCTGACAGAGCTAGCCCATGTTTGCCCAGGCGTATGGCCATCCTGCGCCACAGCATGATTGGCACAGAGCTCTCACCTCTACTATTAAGTATGCCAGATTGCTCCGTCACGAATGTACATCGTATCTCTCGGAACGTTCCATGATCGTTCCTTTTTCCCCTGTCACCACGCCGGCCTGCACCCTTCACCAGACTCGGATAATCGGGCCCTGTTTGCGCCCATTCTCCTCGCCAGCTGTCCCACGTCGATCAAGTGGGATCAGCCGATAACGTGACTGGTGGGACTTCCTCTGATATTGTCTCTACAACCTCACCTGTTACCTTTTCACGATTATCATAGTGGGTTGTGCTAGCACCCTATCCTGCTACATTTGATGTTTTGTTTCTACTTAGTCTCCCAAGAGCCGGCCCGTGTACCTCGACAAATATAGAAACCTAAATGTTCGGGATGTGGAGGTAGGGCGAGCGACCTGAAACTTGACCTGCAGCAAACCCATCTGAGGTGCATCCTGGCCGAACCTTTTTTTACTCTGTATGGCTGCGGGGAAAGTCAAGCACTGAAACCTGGTAGCGGTACTTGGTTGTTCTCCTCTGGTCACCGCTTAAGAGGCTTGTATAAAGACATTGGCCATGGCGTCAGAGCCCGAAGTAGCAGACCAACCGTTCATGGATCATGCATCTGATTCGTCACGGACCTCTTTCGATCACGATATCATCCCCTCCCTACCCTCACAACATATCGTACCTCAAACGGCCGTACCTATGTCCGTGCAACGTCGACGCAGGAGAAGTTCTGCATCTGCTGGCCTCAGACGTTCCGTGTCGACCCCCAACGTTCGAGGCAACGCAACTGGTAATTCCAGTATGTTGTCCGCGGATAGAAGGGGAGGGCGTAACAAGTTGGGGTATCACCGGACCTCTATTGCATGTGGTACGTACATGGCCACCTCATCTCAATGATGAGAGACTGACAATTCAACCCGCAGGACATTGTAGACGACGTAAAATACGCTGCCTTGTGGCCAACGATGATCTGCTGCAAAGGTGTTTGAACTGCATCAAGTTAAAAAAGGAATGCAGCTTCTTGCCTGTGGATCATCCTCCCAACGAAGAGCGACGCTCTCGAACTGGCTCTAGGGCCGAAGCCGCTTCTGGAGAGGGTTCTGGCTCTTCATCCTCATCGCCACCAATAGGTAGTGTGGTTGATCAGATGGAGACTTTCAATCATTTCGCCCCTCTACCGCTGTCGACCCAAGAGTACCCGTCATCGACTAGCACGATGTCTCCTCACGTCCATGGTAGGTCTTCGACGATAAACGCAGCATCTCGTGCAACTGACAGAAGTGCAGCGCATCTTAGTGCTCGACCATACGAGTACACGCAGCACCATGAGCAGCCGCCATGGGACTCCCCATACATGGATCATGGCCCCCTGTCTGCTGGGAATTCGACGCCAGATGACCCATCACAAAATTATTGGAGATCCCCACTGACCCCAGCGTTTCCGGCTCAGTTTTCCGGTCCGCCAACATCGTCTTCCAGCCGCGAGTCTGGCGGCAGCTTCACATCTTTCGCACCTCTCAGCCATGGCCTTGGGTTCCCAATGCCACCTCGCAGCATGTCTGTTCACGGAGGTCAAGACTTCCATCGGAATTACCAGATCCATTACTCCCCTGCGTATGAGACCGACATCCAACGCCGAGCTTCAGAGATGATGCGTCCACCCTCTCTTCAAGCCAGTCGCCACTCATCCAACACATCTATTTCCGAAGCATCCGGCACTCCGTTATCATTCCCACCCAACCAATGGCCGGCCCCTCAAACGAACTGGGCCCCTCTTACTGGTCCGCCGCTGGCCAAGCAGCCAGATTTTTGGGGCTATTCACCGGAGCCAGGTCTGCCGCAAGTACAAGAGGAAGACGTGCCTCCTCCTTTCGGTTCTCCACCGGCCATCGTGTACTCTGATGCTGCGCATCAGTGAGACTCGTCCGAAAGGCTCATAGCCAGGCATCAGTCGCCGACAGCCGTTTTGATTCAAGATGGCCCTATCGTATCCCTTGGGTTACAGCGCTCGGCGCCGGTCCACGGGTGTAGGGAACGTCTGCAGGCACAACAGTCTAGGGAGTGCTAGCAGCGTTACCCTGGCGGAAGACCCCGAGGCCACCTCTGACAAAGTGGAGGCGTTGTGGGTCCGAGCAATGTACGATGGTGCAGGGGGCACATGTCCTTCTCGAGGAACAAGCACTGCAAGCACTACATCTCATTTTATTGCAAGCGTTTATTATCGTTGACAGCCATGAATTTGCACACGGGACGGTAGCGTTATGGTAGCGTTGGGAGACACGGCACGGGAACGGGCTCCGCGGGACATTGGGATTGCGCAGCGACTTGCGTGATGACACTGATTGGAGCAGATTGCTTTCGATGTACAAATCTCTCATTTGCGTCTTTTTTTCTCTCCGAGTCGGTAAATACCCTTCGGCGTCTGCTTCTTGGTCTGCACTGGCGAGGTGTTTCTGTCATCTGGTAGAGACAGCGTCAGTCCTTGTTGGGATTTGTCCTGCTCTACAATCACATCTAGCAAAATGTACATTAGCACCAAGATGGCCTGCAAAGCTCAGGACCCAGCATTGGCTCTATCCAGAAGCTGTCGTTCTCGCCTCTTAGCTGACGGCAACCTTGGCTAGAATGTTCTGTACCATCACCATCAACCTCTCTGGCTGCAGTCGATTCGTAGCAGAGGTACGTCCAAGGAAAATTCCCTACCGTCTGGGCACTTACTCGAACGGATGTCATCGGGTTCATTTGAAGTACACACACATGACTTGCGGACTGCTCTGACAATTCCGCAGATCACATGAATGGCGGACTATTCTTCAAGCGATATCCCTGACCGGCTCCTACCTCATCCTCGGAATATGCCTCTACGGATCCTTTCTAGCCTATGTCCACCAATACTGGCTTATCTGCCACTCTGCGTCTGCCGCTAATTTCACACGCTACTTGTTCCTGGACGTCGCCACATCACCAAGACTGGTCAGGGTGGATGAAGGGAAAAACATACATTACGTCGGAGAGGTCTCGATCAACATCAACTAGTACTTGCAGGCGTGGCAGAGTGATTAGTGATATGATTGCTAAGCTCCCGGGCCTGCTGGCACGCAAACCGCAGACTTGTTTACAAAGTGAAACTTGGGACATCTACACTCGGACAATACACAACATCCACAGAGTGCGTACTCATCCACACATGTTTGACGACGGGTCTACTACACCACTACTCAAAACCTTCTTACCGAAGATTACGCCGTGCTCGACCATCGCGGACAGTGACCACGAGTAAGCCGAGGGGATTCAAAACAAAAACCGAAATGCGAAAGGTTCAATGCTTCAATGGTTCAACGGTCACACGACATTACGCTGGGCATATCGGACAAACGCAGACTCATGGGACAAGTCAATCAGTTGTTTTGCCTCAGCGTCTTGGTGTCCGATTTGGCTTGACGGTGGACTTGAGAAAACCGGCGCGAGTAACGGATGCGTTATGGTGAGCCAAAAGGACTCTGATCTACACGGGACATTTCTCCTATATTTGTCTAGCTCCTGACATATTTAGCATCAAACGTTTCATCCTTGAGCTAGCTAGATCAAATCACTACACCGGCAATACCTGCTTTCGGTCTTTCTACCATCGGCATGCACTATCATCCACACTCTTCCTTGAACAAGATCAAACGCGGCGCTACCTCCCATGTGCTAGACCTGGCTTAGCCAACCTCGATCATGGTATCAGACACCCGCTTTGGTCTATGGTCCTAGCTTGGGATACAGCACTATCAGCTAAAAGCAAGAGCCGAAATTATACAGGTTGCCACGTCGGGTCACCAACAACCCAAAGATAGCTATCACTATGTGAATAGCCATTATTCGGCCTACCTGGTGCTTTCAGGCTGCGGGACAAAGCTCGAAGCGCAAATAACATCGGTAGAACTCTCTTGAGAGTATGGCACGGGTAAATGGGCATAGCCGCACTGAGAAGAAAGATACGCATCTACCTGTCTGGCCCGTCGAAAGCTTAGGTCGTCATCCCAAGTATTTGCGAGACTCAGCGCCCTCGAATCTGCCTCGGGTGCCTCAAGCGGGCTCTGCATGCATCTCTCCATTCGTCACGGTGCGTCAAAATGGCATGCGCTTGCAGTCGCCCTGTTCGATGATGGATCGGTCTGCAGGCGTTTTTCCTTGTGTATTCTGCCTGCTCGTCTGCCTCAAGTTTATCCTCCATAGCCGCTGGACCACCTCATGGACGACTGAGAAGGACCACGGCCATCAATACCTGATGGGGCTGGCCCTTTTCGACCGTGCCCCCGTTGCGAGCATGACATCGCTGATATCGACCGCTAGCTCATACCTTCAAGGTCCAGAACCAAAAGTCTTGCAGTAGATCCTTGACACAGGCATTCAATTGCACCACCTTGATACTACGTCTAGTGCTGTCTTCAGCTTTTCCTCGCGCATAGAGGCTCTTCTTTATCCATATACAATACCTTTTTCTCTTCCAATTTCTTCTCCCTCATCTCCTAGCATGACCAGGGCGTGGCGCACACACCTCCTCCGATGTCCCCCAGAGCGAGTCCAAAGTCTTTCGCACTTTCCAAGCCCAAGCAATATCAGCTTCTGGAAGCGCATCAACGTCCCAAAACCACGTACCACAACTCCGGCCGCTCGCCTGCAGTGCTCATCACGACGGTGCATCAGGATAACCTTGCACATCTCCTATGCGCCGGCACGAAATGGTGCACTCCATCCTTGACATTGATAAAAGAATGCAAAGACGGAAAGTCGATGGACTGCATCGCTGAGTAAGGATGGTGGCTGAAGAGGCAAACCGTTGAAGCATTGCTTTCACTTCATCAAGATGTCTAAGAGCAGGGCCTGGAAAGGTCATGGTCTCATAAATTATACAAGGAACGCCTGAGAAGTGCACCGTGTCGACGCATGGGACACGACCGTACGACGATTTGCGTCCGCCAAGCTCGAGTCATTCGAACAATTTGTAAAGCCTTTGCCAGTGTATCGAGACTATGGCAATGCTCACGACTTATTGCTTCGCTGTCGGAATGGTTTGTGAACTAAGTCAGTAAGCTTATGGAGGAGAAACCCTTACAGCTTCAGCCCCTACACCTCAAGGGTCAATTAATCTGCCTTCCCACCACGAGAGTACACATACAATCCAACTCTCCAAACCGCAACTCTTCCCTACCTCTCAAAATCTACACTATCCTCTCCCTCCCCTTCCGTAACTCGATCTCGGTATCATTGACACCCCCTCCTCTATTTCTTGAAACTTCAACCAAGCCGTCTCCCCCTATCTACATAGCCTTCCCCTCCCCTTTCCCTTGAACACTTCTTACCTAGCTTTCCTTCCCACCCCTCTCAACCCATTCCCAACCCCCTCCCCGCCCCCAAAAAGCTCATACCTCAACCCCTCTCCCCCTCTCCGTCCCACCCATCCCCATCCCTCATTACCATCATCCCTTTCTTCCCCCCCAACTTCG
>JAABUZ0100000618.1_pt1 | contig 84442 bp, 83 predicted proteins | sample 5562091 | NCBI WGS metagenome assembly JAABUZ01 (sample SAMN12813069, study PRJNA571459) | rock metagenome | isolation source: Antarctica rocks | place: Antarctica: Victoria Land, Linnaeus Terrace sud | collected 2015-12-21
TTTAAAATATTATTTATTATCTTGTTTAAAATTGCAATTGTATATATATTTGCTATTAAATTATTGTCGAAGTAAATTGTTTTAATTGCAAGCAATAGCAATGCGAGATTACTAAACAAGACTTTTAGATCTTTGCTAATTATTGCTACAATTGTATCAAAAGTAAGCTTTTATATATTAAGAACAATTTGTTAAATTTATTAATTTATACAAAACAAGATCTCGATCTTAATATCAAAATCAATTGCTATAATTGTTAATAAAAAGTATATAGTTAAATAATCTCGAACAATTAATTTTACGTTGTAGATTCTATTAAGCAATTTAAAATCTATTATATCTATTGTATCGAATACGTCGCAAACTTTATTAATTTACTTTTGATCTCTAATCTCTTCGATGCAAAAGCGCATTAATATTGATGTTAATATCTCTCTTAATAGTTTCAATAAATATAAATTAAAAATCGTATTCTTATTAGAAATCTATTTAAAAGCAATATTAGACTTAAGATATTACAAGTAAGCAACAACTATTGCACAAACATTAAGTAGAATTTTTATTGCAAAAAGTTTGCAACAAATTTTAAAGCTTGCTTGCTTTACTATTATATAATTGCTCTTTTATAGCAAGCAATATATTTTTTTATAAATTTATATTAGATAATAATAGCAATTTTAGAACAATAATTACAAATTAAACTTAGAATAAAATAATTAAACAAAAAAACTCTATAATTAAGAAACAAAGCGCAATAATCTTGAGATCTTCGATATATTATAATATACTTTTAAAATAGTATAATTCTTAAAAATACAAAGTTTTAACTTCTTCGATTAAATTATCTTTAGAACGCAAATTCTAATTTTTGTTTTATTCGAATTTGCGAAATAACAACTTACAATATCTAGAATATACTAATAACAATATAAAAAAGTTACTATTCGACAATATTAAAATTATTTATTTTTCATTCGAAATATCGAGACAATCTAAAGACAACTTTACTTAAAAGAAAATTATAAAATTAATTAATTTATTACTAAAAATTATAACAATATTATTTGATTACAAAATTAATTTAGAAAATCTATAATTAAATAAAGAGTCTCTTAAGTTTAATTAACTTATAAGAATAGTATAGACAAATATTGTTAAAAGATTCGACAACAATTAAATTTTTTCAAATATAAATTTAATATTAACGTCGAATAAGATTAAACAAATAAGTATCTATAATACTTCGATAATATCTTTAACAACTAATATTATTTTAGCTACTAAATTATATTAATTATTGTCGAGTTTATATAATAAAAAAGATACAAAATATAATTTGCAGTTAATATACTTTTACAAATATTAATAAAACAAAATTAAGAATTAAGATACTATCAAGTTTTAACAATTTTTTTAATAGAGAAGAGAGTTAAGATTAATACTATATTAGCATGCGTTACGTTGCTAACAAGAGTAAAAGTTTAATTAATCTTTTCTAGCTTCTATTATAGTTAAAGTTATATTGCGAGTCTTCTTCGACAATAGCAATAATAATATAGAAAAAAACTTAAATTATAGACAAATATTTAAGTCTTTGTTATTAATTGCTATTGTATTAATATATACTTTAATATATTAAGCTATTAAGAACTAGAAAAAAAGAAAAAACAAAATTAACAAGATTTGCTTAATTATAATTACTAGTAATATTTCTATACTTTGTTTGCAAGATGCATATTGGTTTGTAAAATACAAGATATTATAAAAGACTTATAAGAACGTAGACAATTATACTTGTTGTTGTGCAAGCTAATCTCGAAAGTTGTCTAAGAGAGAAGATGCTCTATTTGAGTAAATAAAACAAGAACAATAATACGCTAAATAATTAGAAGTCTATGCTAGATACTTCGATAATTCGCGTAAAAGATATAAAAGATAGCGAAAAAAAATATACAATTGATAAAGATAAGAAAAAACAAGCAATATTTCTTTTTAATAACAAGTACTAAGTTGAACAAAAGAAAGATATATATACTAACTACTTTTTAGCCTAATTATTAAATTAATCTCAAATTATTAGATTCAAAAAAAAAGACTTTTTAACAAAATAAGAAATAAAATTTTGCATTTAAACAAAAGAAATTCAATTAATAGTTGTTTTTTACAAAATAAACTTGAAGAAAATATTTATATATTATTAAGAAGAGAAACAAATAACAAGAGCAATAAAAAGAATAAGTCGAATAAGAATTTGAGTAATATTAATACTACGAAATCTATTGTTGTAAGTTAACTTATATTGTCGCGTTAATCTAGCGCAACGTAACTACAATAACTAAAATAAAAACTTGTATAGTATAAATTAATCGAACTTAGTTTTATATCTAGTTGTCAAGTTAATATAAAGATTGTTAAGCTAATTTATATATCTATAAGATCGACAAGTTCTATAGTTGTGCAATTAATAGTAACTTCTTAAACAATTAAAGTATTAAGATTATTTAAATTTAATCGATTGTTAATATCTATAAGATACTAATCAATACAATAATTGCTATATTCTCGATTAATAGAAAAATAATACAAATTGCTTTGCGTAATAATTGTACTAAAATATTAAATATTACTCGATTCTATAGAATTTGCAAGATTTGCAATATCTTGAACAAAGTATTTGAATCTTGATTCTACTTAGTGTTAAAATTTGAGTAACATAAAATTGCGACTTTTGTTATGTTAGATCTATATATTCAAGCAACTAGAATCTTATAAAACTAAACGCGAATATTGTCTTAGTCTTTAATCTAGAAAATTATTGTTGTACAAAGTATATCGACGTTCAATATCATTGAATTCGCGAGGCAATTAAATTAGGTCTTATCTATCTAAAAAATATGTCTATAGAGAACATAATTGTAGACGATCTTACTAAGATATTGTTGTCAATAAAATTTCAAAGGTTTCTAGGCATACTAGATATGCTATATTAGAATAAAAAGACGAACGTTTTATAGATAAAATATAAAAGATGTTTTCGATCGAGAATAATCGAAATGTTGATTGACTAAGAATTAGATAAGCAGACCTAGCGACTGCTCGCCTATTCGTGATTGGCTGGTTGCAAGAGTACCACATCTAGTGGGAGTGTTAGAGCCAATAAGATGAGGCTGCCCCCTGCGGGACTATTACCCGATTTGGTTAGAGCCTTGGCGCTCTCCTGTATGTTAGTTGTCCCACAACCATAGATTTCATAGCAAGCAATACAGATGTTATCTGACTTCACCACCTGCTTCAAGTGTTTTGCATCTAGCTGTTTAAACGTATGAAATCTTCAAATTTTGTGCTTTCTAGAGCTGCTTCGTTTGCAAGTTTTGATCAAGAGGTGCCAAAGTTATTAGGACTGCAAACTTTGTTCGCATGTAAGAAGCTGAAGTCAATCCTTTACCTCGAGATGCGTCCCGGAACACGAAACCTGTGCAACAAGATAACTTTCTCAATTCCAAATCAAATTCTATCAAAATTACGTTGAAGGAAAGTGCGAAATCCATTCTCTTGATCTTGAAATTTCGGTATTGAGGATCCAAGGAATGCAAAAGTTGATCAAAATCACTTTGCTCAAAGTTGGAGGGTGGGATTTAAAATAAAAGCCGAGCAGCGACAACCGTTGTGAAAGCGCTAATTGCCGGGCCTCAGGTCTCCTATCATCCAACCCTTTAATGCTAGTGCAACGAACTTACGTCTTTGTGATGTTGCGTGGTCGACATACCATTTGTCAGTCTCGGTCTTAGGAGTGTGGTTGGCTCTCCTTCCCAATTCTTTTGTTATCGCAAGGAATCGAAAAAAACCAAAGGCAAAAGAGTTCTGTGCCCAATTCGGAAATGGCGAGTACAAAACAAGTCTTTGAATCAAATAGGAAATGTTGTTCAGGACAACAATCACTATCTACGGCTCAAAAGATCTTAACAATCGAATTCCACGTGGCTTGGAGACATAGCCCAGTGGAAACGTTGATGGCTATTCAGACCCTGGTAATGAGAAGCGCGGCGTTCTAGGACTATGTACAAATGGCAAGTCGAACTCCCGGGCTGTGTTTGGATTATCGCCAGTAGTTGATTGAGGCTTGGATTTTGCAATCAAGCTACCGGTGAACTCAAGGTCAAAGGCCTTGCTTTACAACAATGCGTGACTTGACCTGGCTCACTTTATTAAAGTAGAAGGCTTGAGTTGTATTTCATGTAGTGAAAAGGGTGGATTGGAAAAGCTGCAGCAACAAGCATGTGAATGGAGACTCTCATACGATTGCCGTTTGTGACTAAGGACTACAATTTGCATGTTCCAAAAAACCGACTGCATCGGGGCTTCTTGAATCCCAAAGACTACGGATGTTGACCAAGCCGCTCCGTGTCAGTTCTTCCTATCGGTAAGGATGATGTCTGCGGCTTGTTCAGCAAGAGCAAAGACAGGGCTTTGGTAATGCGCCGCTAGCGGAACCGGCATCACACTGGCATCTACCACTCTGAGACCCTCCACGCCGAAGACTTTACACGAGCTATCGACCACCTTCCCCATACTGCATGAGGCTGCTGGATGGTAACAGCTCATGCCGCCAATCTTGATCCTGGCATCAATGTCGTCGTCCGAAGCATCTGACTGAAGACATTTGTGACCCTCGGGAAGAATTTCGTCGGCAACCAAATCTTTGCCTTCAGGACTCTCGAGCATGAGCCTAGACATGACGCGCCAACCTTCGCGCAACACGTAGCGATCTGCTTCTGTCGCATAATAATTGGGATCGATAACAGGAGGAGCAGTGGGGTCATTCGATCCTAAAGTAATACTCCCTCTGGAGCTTGGGAGACAGGCCATGCAGTAAGACATGATGGAGTTGCCGTCAACAGGGATCTCAAGCCCAATCTGCTCGGCCCCGAATGCTGCATACAGTACATTCAGCTCGAGGTGTGAGCGCGGACCCTTTAGCAAAGTGTGTGTATCATCAACGACCGTGTTGCGTTCATCTTTCGCAATGGCAGCCTTCAGCCCATCTTTCGGCACTGTCATAGTCGCTAGCCAGTCCATCGGGTTACCCTTTTCGAATGCTGGGTTAGCGAAATTGGTAGAACCCATAGCCAGCCCTTTTTCAGGATGACGTAGTTTCCAGTATCGAAAGATCATTTGATGATCATGGAAATTCTGACCCACTGTTGGCAAATTGACCTTTTGCGGGATGCTGTGCCGCGCGAGTAAGCTTTTGTCACCAATGCCGGAAAGCATGAGTACTTGAGGACTTCGGTAGGCGCCACCACAGAGAAGAACCTCACCGCTGGCTTTGGTACTCAACCGACGGCCGTCAGCTAGCTCAACCCCAGTGGCGACTTTGCCAAGCTTGCCATCACTCAGGATGATCCGAGCGACGAACGTCTCCGTCATGACATGGGCTCCTTTGAGCGGATATGCAACACTCGTTAGCTGGCGAAGACCGTCACGTCGATTTTCCACCAGCTCTGCCACGCCCTGAGGAGCTCCGTTGTTGGCGTCTGGTATTTCTTTGAGACCAATGTGTTTCCAAGCATCAAGGATGTTCTCGCGCAGTGGATAGTGACGGCCACTGGAAGTTACGGAGGAAGTGTGCATTGGCCCTTGAAAGCCGTGCTGTTCTTGATCGGCGTTGGGGTCAAAGTGATGTTCACTACGCCGAAAATAAGGAAGGAGGCCTTCGTAACTCCAACGGTCATCCCCTACTTGGCGAGCCCATTCGGCAAAATCCAAGGCGTCGCCACGAATCCAGCCACCTAAGCGTTAAAAAGTTAGTTGAGAACAAAACGAGAGATCGAGTGAGGTAAGAGATCGTGTCACAGTGTTCGTACCTGAGTTGATCGTGACGGCGCCTGAGAGGGCTTTGACACCACAAGCGTAGCGAGGTTTACCATCAAGATGTACTTGAGGTGTTGTGAAATACTTGAAATCGATGTCAGAGAAGTGCAACTTGGCCGACTCAAGCGGCTTGTGAACGTGAGGGTGGTTGGTGACATCCGAACCGGCCTCGATGACCAGGACTGAGAGTGACGGATCGCCCTCTAGTAATCTGGAAGCAAGTACACATCCCGCGGTACCGCCGCCGACTATGATGTAGTCATGGAAAGCGTCGGTGAGGGACTCCATATCGTTCGAAGTTCGTTGATCCGAATTCATCATTCCAAATGACGAGAAGATGCAAGACAATCAGTCATGACTTTGACGGGCAATGGGCATCAGCCAAAGGCGCTGAAGAGCCTCATGGGCCATGGTGTCACAAGCTCGGAGAAGAACGGGGAGTCGGTTCAGCTCCTTCCATCGGTGGAGAATCTGCCATGGACATCTCGATCAAAGTCGGGTAATGCGGAGTCAAGTGGTTGCCTGAACGCCTTTTCTCAGGCATGAGCTTTAGAATTGGGATTCAATCCCGAAAAGCTGAGATGGGGTTTTCGGCGAACAATGCAACGTGATGCTTGCTAAACCAGTAAAGTAGGAGTACACGAGAGAAAGGATGCGCCAAACGGAGTGGGGTAGAGGACCGCGCTGCGCGCTGCAGTAGACATAGACGCCGATCGTTGATTGGTTGCGGATGTGGGTCGAAGCTTCCTCGAATCCCTCCCGCCTTAAACGCCTCAGCCTCCAACGTTCCTGTGCATTGGTGCACACCACTTCCTCAACGTCTCATCTTCCATGCAGTCCTGTCTCGGCAATCCTGAATCCTTCTTGCTCCACACCCTCTTACGAAGGCTTTGGTGATTAAGCGACGGCTGTTGATGACGCCACTTTCTCGGTCCCCCAGGCCACTACGTTAGAAAAGGCACCTGCTGGATTTTGGTGGGGGACCCACGATCAGGGAATCCTCAGGATCGAGGCAACAGGGCTCCGTTGGTGTCTTTGCCGCATGGCCACTCACACTCGATGCAACAGCTCTAGAGTCTAGATGACTCAGATCGGCGTTTTCAGAAAGGTGTGAGTGCGTCGCAGTTGCCGGCGTCAGCCCCCAGTAAGATATGAATATTATGATAGCGGAAGTGAACCGACGTATATGTGCATAGTACTTGGTGCCCACGGGGTTATTTGTTAGTGCAGCAGGGATTATCTGGGCAGATAAACCCTGCCACGCTAAAAGTTGAGTGCGTGGACACCAAAGTACACAGGCAGGGCACGGGTCAAAACGGTAATTAGTACAGCATGTGGATGAAAGCACATGGGCTATGATTACCGTGCTATCTATCGGTCAATATTCCATTGGCACAGTAAGACTTATTGACTGGTAGCCCCGTGCCGTATGGCAGGGGAAAATCCTTGGGGAGGTCGCAACGGATGCTTGAAGGCAGCAAGGCACGCAGTTGATTCTATGCTCCAAAAAGTATCTTAGTCCTAGCATGATCTCGTTCCCCTCAAAATCAGAAAGCTGGACATGGGGAGTCGCTGCTTTCTTTCCTTGACCAACGTCCATTACCTAAAATAGGTTTAGTGGACACAGCACCATATCAACCATGGACTTAGCAGCACGAGCAACACCATCACCACACACGGGCGAACTCAGCAAAGGCGGCTTAACGGCTGTTGTATTGTCTGTTTTCTTTTCGGTTATCGCGATAGTCGCCGTGGGATTACGCTTCTGGGTACGGCGAATAAAGCACACACCACCCCTATTGGAAGACTGGTTGATCCTGGCTGCACTGGTATGCTATCGACGATGAGACTTGGCAACAGTGTCTGGAAGTGACAGCTGACCTCTTTCAAGGTACTCGAGTGGAGCTACGTCGTCGTCGTCCTCCTCTGTAAGCATCTCCCTACTGCTATCAACTGAGCTGATATTGTCTTTAGTAGCCTATCGAGGCGGCCTAGGCTGGCCTCCTGAAGAACTCACGCTTGACACTCAATTGAGGGCTAGCAAGGTTGGTAGACCCCGATAGACGGTCAGTCTGGGAGTTGTTCAAATCAAACAGCTGACCCTCGGTCAGTACACTCTAGCTGGTCAGACTAATTGGCCTATTGCGAATGCGCTTATTAAAGTCAGCCTTTGCCTTACCTTCATTCGGATATTCTTCACAAGGCCTTTTCGCATCATTGCTACAGCAGTATACAGTGTCACTATCTGCTGGGCACTAATGACTATCCTGGTGGGCTATCTGATCTGTACACCGATCTCTCGGCTTTTTACCGATACCAACCGCGGTCACTGTGGAAGCACCACCGCCGCCTACTTGTCAATCTCTGCAATCGACGTCGCCCTGGACATAGCGGTCTTCACGCTACCTCTGCCTCCTCTATATAAACTCCAGGTCAGCAAACGTACTAAGATTGCTTTGGCTGCTACATTTGCCCTAGGAGTGTTTACAATTGTTGCGGGCCTGATGAGGCTTGTTTCTGTTGCCAAAATCAACTTTCAGGCCGACCTGGAACAGGGGGAACTGGATACCGCTTACTGGTCTGCAATTGAGCTTGCGGTTGGAATTATTGTCGCTTGCGCGATGACTCTACGACCACTTCTAGATCGAATGCTCACAACCATCAAACAGTATTCTTCTAGAGTTCCGCTTATTAGCCACAGCCGCCGCACAAATACCAAGCAGTCTTCCACACATGGGTCAGTAGGGTTCACGAACGAGGACTCCTTCGTGAGGCTCCACGAAAATGAGGATCTACAGCTGCAACACTTTCCCCCAGGCAGTCAGGATATTCCGATGACAAATCCAAGACGAGCTACTCTTGAGTCTGTCTAGCAGGTATTTTTAAGCCCAGGTGTGCAGAACAAGCTTGTTGCACGCAATGCATCAGTCAATTGGGGCAAAATTTATCGTACCAGTGGTCCAATATTTTGTTCCTAGCCGGAGGTAAATTGGCATCGGAGGAGTCATACACTACAATCCTTCCACGAGCGTTAAAGCACTTTGCAAGTGCCTAAATTACAACTCCACATAGACTCCTCCACCCATATCTTCACAATTGATACCGTAACGCCCGGTCGAAAGGCTGTGGATAGGCTAAAATTAGCCTTGCTTGTTCATCTTAAATTCCGCAATGGGCTGACGTGTTCTTGACTGACAGAGCTTAGTCGACTTACCTCCAGGCAAGATTTCCAGAGCAATAGAACCTGCACCCTCTGATGAAGTCACGGACTTGCTCTTTACTGACAGCATCAATAGTTTCCTCGTGGTCTTGCATCCGGCGTACGGTCTCTTCAAATGCGTGAACACTCTCCACTAGAAAGTCCGTCGCTTGGTCCACAGCGCTTTGAGCGTTATCGCTACTCGCGAATAGTAGAGGAACAACACTGTGGATTGAGCTGCGCGCCTTGATATTCCACAGGTACCTACGTTAGATCGGGCAATACAATAGAGGACAGCTAGTAACGAGCGATATTGCTTACAATCTCTTTCTTTAGCGACAGAAGATCGTTAACGCTAGGTTGTTGGCAAGATCGTCAGCCATGTAAGTTCTTGATCAGGACGACTCCAAAACGCTACTGTACTTACGTCGAGATGATGACATTGGTTCGGTTCCAGAGTGCTTTCATATTTCCATCTTCCATGATTGGGCGTGGGAGATGCATATTTCCCCAAGCGAATCTTCCATTCAGCTTAGCCATTGAACTTTGAGATTGGTGGATAGTCTATCTTCAGGGCTTGGGCGGTGACTGCAACTCACTCGTTGATGGCCAGCGTAACGCACACCGCGCTGCTACCGAGACGATATCCCCAGAACTCGTCGATAGACGGTACTTTTCTATCAAGTCGCATCGATTGTTCGCACTGAGACATCTCGACGAATGTCGTTATCTCTTTCAAGAATCTATCGCGTTGCTCTGAGGAAACATTAATCGGCCATAGCTTCACCTCGAACTCCTGCGACCAAGTTCTGGATAAGTGCGGTCACCTACCAGCATCATAGGCATTACGGATTGCTTCTCCGATCATCTCGAAACCACATAGGATCCGAGATGAGGGCTTCTCACGGCATATACTACCCGAGGGATCCAAGCTGGACCGAACATAGTCGAGTGTTTGGGCGCGGAGAACTTGCGAACGCTCAAAGTCATCCCAAAGAGAGCCGTCATCCGAGTCAATTTCTTCTCTTGATGTTAGCCTCATTACAGCGCTGTGTTACTGCTATTCGGGAGAACTTACCATCATCCCAGCAGAACAGCTAAGCAACGGCTGCCGGTAAGAGCTCATGGTTTACATTGTGGGCTACTGAGCACATACCCAAGTTGCGAGATAAGTGGCGATCTTTAGTCGCTCCCAATCTGCTTCGGGCCACCATGTCGCACCAAACAAACCAAAGTCTGCAGCTTTGAGTGTTTGTAGCAGTTGACTATCGCCCATAGTACTATCAGACGACATTAGCTACGTGACTGCTTCAGGATTACCATTGGAAGGGGATATGGTTTACTTTTCAAGCCACACATCCACGGTCTCGCGCAACCTCTCAAGGTGGATGTTCACTTTACAGGGCCAGCCCTTGAATAACACATTCAGATCCTGTATCAGAATTCTCTGGCCTTTCAAGGAATTCAGGAGTGTGTCTGGATCTTGAGTACCCATAACCGCGCAATGATAGTCTTCTTTCTTATGGATAGGTACACGCTGATTGAGCTATATTGAATTGTCTGAAAGAATTGACATCTACGCCGTTGAAGACAGTGCAAAATCTTTGAGCCCCAAAAGCTCAGCGAGGACGGGTACCGGTACCAAAAGGGTATCAGGTGGGCTGAGAACAATAATGCCCGCTTGCTCCTAGTGTAACAACCAACACTCAGCAGCGATGTCAAAGTCTATGCTACCTCCGCGCTGTACCACAGATTCTGCCATCCCTTCGTATGTAATAAATTGGAGCATGACCAACCCTTAGCTAGCTGCAGCTGCATCGCAGCCTCAAATCCTTCGACGCACTGTCAAGGAGAGCATGGAGAATGCCGACCAATCCGTCCGCACGATCTGCAACGAGAACGCGGACGTACTTCCTAAAAGGTCAGAAGAGAGACGCCTTTTAAGGCGTTAAGCGCTCCCTGTAATTCTAGTAGCTGCGACAGAGTTGATTTGGCTTCTGAGATCCTTCCACACACAGCCACGAGAAGCATGAAGCATGAAAAATAGCCCGTCCACACGATTTGCAATGAAGATACGTAATCAGATCCTACGGCATCCGGGAGCGAGACGTTTTGTTGAGGCGTCAAGCGCTCCCTGTAGTTTTAGTAAATGCGACAAACTTGATTTGGCTGAGATCCGTCCACGCACAGTCACGAGAAGCATGAAGCATGAAACTAAGCCATCCACACGATTTGCAACGAAGACATGGATATAGCTTCTGCGGCATCTGGGAGCGACGCGCCTTATCGAGGCGTGTCGGCATATGCAACAAGCTTGATTTGGCTTCTGAGAACGGACTTGGCCATGCTTGCTCAGTGTCATGAATTATTAATACATGGAGGGGAATGAAATTCCCAGGCTTCCATGACCGTAACGATCAAACAATCAAGCTCAATCGGCGACAGTACAGACAGTACGGCGATGAAAGATGTTGGTGCTAATCCAATGTTGTGCTGTGCTCTCGGTGAGCTATGCAATCTGTCTCGTGATATACCGCTTGACATTGCACCCTTTGGCCAAATTCCCAGGTCCTCGACTCACTGCAGCGACGAAATGGTGGGAATTCTATTTCGATATTGTCAAAGGCGAAGGAGGCGGTTTTATGTATGAGGTTGATCGGATGCATGATTCGTACGGTATTGAATGAGATGCTCGGAGCCATTCTGTATAAAGGGCCAATCGAGCTCATTGCTGTCACAGGGCCTATAGTGCGTATCAATCCAGATGAGATACATGTCAGAGATCCCATGTGGCTAGACACAATGTATCCTGGGCCAGGACCAGTTAAGCATTCCCCATCGGCTCATTTCATGCCTTCTCTTGTGCTGACGATGTTCCAGATTCGTGATAGATACGGGCCTGCCGCACAGGTCGCTGGTGTACCGCAAGGCAGTGAGTCGAGCTGATTCGAGGAAGGCAAAGCTATCGAGTCTGATCTGCTGCCAATCAGTGTTTGGTGCACTCGACCACTCCGTCCATAAACAACGCCGCGATGCCGTGAAGACCTTCTCATCAAAGCGGACAGTTCGACTGGCTCATGCTTCGATTCAAGATCTTACAAAGGAGCTTTGTTCGAAAGTGAGAGACTTCACAACAACGAATGAGAGTTTCGAAGTGTTCCTTCTCTACCTTGCGTGGTCGACCGACATAGCGTTTCTATATCTTGAAAACAAAAGACCTGGACTATCTGGGGACGTAAAGAAGACTAGAGCTTGGGCACAAGCTCTCAACAGTGTAGTAGAGTTCTTGCCAATTCAAAAGCAGATTCCACTATTCACACCATTGGTATTCTCTCTGCCAGAATGGCTCGTGAAGACGATCTCACCGAGTTTATACCGATTTGTCGAGGTACACAAGGTACAGCCGAACACTTGGGGTGTTGCAGATCGTAGCGACTGCAAGCACTCCCTCACTTTCGTTAAGATCGTATACTCATGAGGTATAGGACATGAGACTCTCAGCAAAGTCCGCACTCGCCGCCAACGCAGACATTACAAGAGAGGATGAACAACCACTAGACTCGAAAGCTGGACCCGTCAAAACTGACGTCTATCAAACCATCATTGCATCCGATCTTCCACCTCAAGAAAAAGAAGCCGGTCGCATTGCACAGGAAGTCTTCACGCTCATTTTCGCCGGTTCTTCGAGTACCGCTCGGGTGCTGACTAGAACAACCTTTCATCTGGCCTCAGATCCAGCAATCCAGAACCGATTGCGGCAGGAACTCAAGACAATCATGGCTGACCCGTCCGCGTCGCCTGAAATGGAGCAGCTAGAGGCCCTGCCGTACCTTGTAAGCAATAGCACTATTCCATTCCGTCTCCCCACTCTCAAGAACGAGGTGGTCCTGCTTCTTTCACGGAATGGAGACGGGGGACAGGTTCCGCATATTGAACATGACTGCTATTCGGCAGCTACTTTCGACAGACCGCAGTCATCAAAGAAAGCCTCCGCATGACTTGTCTAGTATCGTCACGCAGCCCCTTGATTTCGCCGGACAAGCCACTCCACTATGGCACATGGACCATTCCCACCAAAGTGAGTGCCTCCAATCCTGATCGTAGCGCAGCCTACCACCTCTAGCTTATCGGCTGGACTCGGATGTCAAAAGCCACGAAGCTTCAAGGCAACGCTGATCGATCGACTCTCTAGACACCCGTCAGCATGACTCCGAGTTCCATCCATACAGACTCTTCTATTTTCATAGATCCTTACCATTTCCGACCAGAGCGATGGCTGGGTACAGGGGAAGAACAGATACGGCTTGCGAAATTCTTCGTTCCTTTCGGTCATGGTCAAAAGATGTGTATAGGAATGAAGTAAGTTGATGCCATTTTCCCCTAACTCCTGCTCCTGCCCCTCGTTCGCCCATCGTCCCCTTATTTTTCGGGGCAAAGATAGAAACTGACAGACCATTGAATATTTATAGCTTTGCATGGGCGCAGCTTTATATCGGCGCCGCCGCTCTCTTCCGCCAGTTCGACTTCGAGCTCGACAGCGGGGTGGATCGCAGGCGGGACGTGGATATCACGAGAGACTGCTTCTTGGGCGAGCCCTCGCGCAAGAGCCGAGGCGTGAGAGTCAAGGTTCGGAATGCGGTGGAGAGTTCTCTGTGACGGCCACCGGCGTCCTGTGTATGTTAATCCTGCGTTGTGCTTTGGGACTACGCATCTGGTTCCAATGCAGCGGATGACTAATTGGGTGATAGCGAGACTAAAGCACTGGGACTGCTTGGAGATTCAAAATCCTTAGCAAGCGAGAAAGTAGCTGTATTTGGGATTGAAAAGGTTCCGAGGCCAGGGTGATAGTCTTTGATGGACAGCTTAAGAGTAGCGGCGCTTCATGTTGTAATATCGCAACTATATATTGGGGTTGTAAGCCTGTTTGAAAGGTGCTAGAGGTTCGTTTCCACGGGAGGATGTCATCGACAAAGCTATGTTTGCTCACTCTTCCTTGAGCACACCAACCGAATATCTTTGCATAAACGCTGGAACAGCAAGACTGCCAATAAGCTCAAGCAGTGGAGACTGGCCCGGTATTTCTCATGATATCATGAGCGATTTTCTCCGCAAGCATATAAACAGTGGCCTGCGGATGTCCTGGCGGCACAAAAGGCGCAGCGGACAGATCCACCACTCTCAGCCCCTGCACCCCAAACACCCTCGCTTGCGAGTCTACGACGGCATTGGGATCGCCTTTCTTACCCATCGCACAAGTCGCACCCGCATGGTACAATGTAACACACGCACTTCGGATGTATGCTAGGATATCGGCATCGCTTTGTACGCTGGGGCCGGGTGCGACCTCCTGCCCCAAAGTGATACTCGCCATCGCGGAGAACGCTTCCCGCATGCGTTTGATGGCTGCTACAGCAACCTGGGCATCGGCGCTCGCGGGATCGGTAAGCCAGGCCATGTTGATTACAGGAGGTGTCGTGATGTCGGCGCTACCGATGGTGACATTGCCTCGTGAAAGCGGGGCCGAGAGTGCGGCTTCAATAAGGGCCAGGCTGCCTCCGCTCGCTGTCACGCTGGTGCCCGTGGCATACTCGATCTCTGGCCAGTCTGTGGGAAATTGAGCAAGAGCGGCAAGGGCTGCCTTACTGAAATTGCTGCGCAGTGCCTGGGGAATTTTCTCGAATGCAATCATGCCGTTGAATGAGCTGAATGGTCCGGCTCCATCGTTTAGGAATTCAGAGGTGGCTGTGGCAATGTTTTGCGATTCGGTTAGGAATTGTCCCTGGACAGGGATGTCGACCTCTTTGGCGACGCTGAAGAGCAGTTGGTCCCATAAGTTTTGACCGACACCCGCCAGATCTGAGAGCACAGGAATGGCATATTTTTCCAGAGTTGCTCGCGGCCCTATACCTAAAGTGGTAGGGTAAGCGTCGGCTTGTGGGATATTCTATTCAGAGAGCATTACCTGACAGCATGAGTAGCTGAGGTGAGTGAAAGACACCAGCAGAAATTATCACTTCTTTGCCGGCTGAGATGGTATAGGGAACCCCATTGGTGGCAACGCTGACACCGCTCGCGACTGCTGACTTGAATAGGATTTTGGTAGCTTGTGCTTGAGTATACACAATTATGTTCGTATTCGCGATCGCCTGTTCCAAGAAAGAGGCTTGTGAAGACGACCGTTCGCCAGTCAAGGGATCTATTGTGGAGGGGATCCAGGCTGTTTGACCAAGCAGAGAGCCGCTGTTGAATCCTGCATCGCTTACTGGAAGGCCTATTGACGCAAACGCGCGCTGGAACCAGGTCAATGCAAGGTCGACCCAGTTACTGTAAGACACGTGAAGTGGCCCACCGGCGGCACTGAACGCGCTTGAGTCATATTTGACGGTAGCATTGGGAGTTCGCCGCTTAGCATCATTCGGCGCAGTGAATGTGCACGATTTGCGGAAGTACGGTAAGAGGCTCTGGAAGGTGTAGGACTCGTCAGCCGTCAGGTTGGCCCACCACTGGTAGCCGCCGATAGTGCCCCGGTGGTAGGCCATGGCATTCAGTGCTGAGGAGCCCGATAAGGTCTTTCCTTGGGCGTAGTGTATCCTTCTGTTCTGCGCACCGATCTGAGGAACAGAGATCAAACCCCAGTCCATGAGTGGCTGTGGAGGATAAGACACAGTCGTCGCGAGAAAGGGCGAGTATGGGTAAAGGCCAGGGAGAACGCTGTAGTTGCCATTATCGACCTCGTAGAAACCGCCAGCTTCTATAATGGCGACTGATACTGAGGGATCTTCGGCTAGTCTAGATGCAATGGTGATGCCAGCAGTGCCACCTCCGACAACTTCAGATTCAGAGTCAGCAATATCCTAAGGTAGAACTTCGGCAACACGGACCAACGTAGTCGTAAGACGCATTTTGACCGGGAATGCCAAAAGCACTCGACCGTAAGCGAGTGCGAGGTTGCCGATCGGATTGCGCCCGTGAAGCTCCAAAGCAAAGCACAGTGACAAGAGCAGCCACGAAGAGCATGGTGGGGAGCTGGCTATGTCGAATTGTTCGCGATGAATCTCAATTCAGTCTGTACAGCAAAGCGAAGGGTTCTTATAAGACAATGGTGCTTATTGCCCTTAGCGCGTGCAAGAGTCGGCAGAAGGTCTCGACTAGCCGCTTAAGAAAAGGCATAGATGTCTTCCCTTGCGGATAGAAAGAATGAAATGCGTCACAAAATCAGATCTGGCTTAGGAGATAGAAAGGTAGTCAGATGCTATGGATCATGGTAGGGTCCGCGAGCATTTCTAGAGCCGGAAACACTCGTCCTTGCGGCGTACAGGCTCTGTTGAGAAGCGAGCAGCGCTTTACCGAATCCTCTGTCGATCACCCTAATCGAAAGATGGCAATCGTTACCGACCACAATTCACGATTCGATGTTCTCTGCATATTGGCTTATTTCATCGAATCAGCAATACTTTATGAACCCAAGATGCGTCTGCCTCAAATGCTTTCGGGAGGAAAGTTGCCAGTGCCCCGGCCGGTTGATAGCCACTCATGTGAAGCAAGTATCAATGCTCCTTATTCAAGACTGCCCGTCCGACAAATTGGTTCCTACCCTTAGTGAGGATGGTGGCGTATCGAAGGTGGTGTAAGGCTAAAGTTTGAGGGGTATCTGGGCAAAGCAAGGTGGTGTGAGAATAGTGCTTACCTTGAGATATGGCAGATGTGGGTAGAAAGACGGAGCTCTCATCGTGCATCAGATGAACGAACACGTCATTTTCCTGCTTGATGATGATCATCCAACAATTATTTATTCGTAGAGAAGAACAAAAAGGCAACGACCTGCTCCCTACGCAACCGTAAAGCGGCCCTCACCCGAGGCTCCATGCAGATCGATCCTTCGGGCAGAGTTGACCAGAGCTTTCAGTCATGCAGAGGAAAATCCTATTGGCTTCTCCCACAAAGTCTTGGTAATCTCGATTTCATCGCGCAGGAAGATATAGATTGGCGGTGTGAGGCGTGAAGCTTAGCACTGTATGAATAATATCCGGCTGGCGGTCCCTGAATCGTTGGGTATCACCATTCGAGACGACCCTTTTTCTGCGATTAGAGAAAGTCTGGGCTTCAAGGATCAAAACAGAGGTTCATGTCGAAGTGGGCTCATCTGTGTAAATCCGGTCAGCCTAAGTACGTACTTTAGGACTCGGCGAGTGGTGGCGGCCGAATGAATCATGAGCGGAGCTAGACCCAACCGAGGATATCCTCTTCAAACCATCGGATAGCGAGTCCCAACTCTAGTAAATTGCACTCGATAGCTCGTATCGCAACCATGGGCCGCAAGTCGCTATAACCTTGTGTTACCTTGAAAATCCAATCGGACAAAGTCAGTCACACGTCGAGATGAGACAATTCAATGTATCTGCCCGTCAACGGCAATGCGCAGCTGTGCGACAGCCCCTTGGGGCCGAATGGCGGAGAGACGTCATCAATTACATCTCCTTGAGTCCATATTGCGATTCAGAAGCTTGTAAACTCAAGATTTAAGCAGTGCTATCAGCGAGAGAGAGAGAGGTGTTAGCGTCTCTGAGTTTGCGATATGTGGTCGTTATGCCCCCCCCCCCCACCCCTCTGCAAAGCGATCGACACGTTACCGACTTGAAGCTCGAAGCGCGGATCAAACGGTATGCTATGTAGTGGCAGGCCTATCAGATTCGGAACCGGGACAAACCCAGCTCCAATGCCAGATAAGCCCCGGTCGTGTCAATCGAACCCGAAGGTATCGTCGACATCTTGATCCGCGGACAAGTAGCGGTCTTGGAGCACGCTTTTAATGACGACTCGGGACGCACAGAAGCGATTCGCTTGGAATTTCCTTCTCTAGGAGAGGCCAAGAGCTCCCTTGTTCCTACCAGACATGCAGAAGAAGCACTGCCGAGATAAGCCTATGCCACTTTGGCGTTCAGACTGCTTTATCATAGCTGCATTCGACCGGGCCTCAACCTGTCCGTGGGACTTGGAGCATTCACTCTGTTTCTGGTGGAGCCGAGACACTTGATTGGGGGTTAGTACGAGGCATTGACGGACAAAACATAGGTGTAACCCACGATCAGAGCCACCGATATTGGCGAGTCCTTGTACCTCCGCATTCACGGCGAGGCTGAGTGACAGGGAGCAGCTGTCCTAGGCCGCAATGGCTTCTCGCAGCTTAAGTGGTCTCACTTCTCTTTCTCTTTCTCTTCTGTGACCTATCAACCATTCGATAGAGATGGTCAAAGACTCACGTACGTGCTAGCAGACGGATGCACGGTCACTATGATGATCAAATCGGACACTGCCGCCAGGATTTCTGATGATTGCCCTTGGTCCTGAGAGGACCAATGAAATCTTGCTGAAGTCAGTGGAACGAGATGAGTACAGATCGTTGTACTCAGATAGTGTTTGCATATCTTGTATGTAGTTAGAGTGCATTTGATGACTTCGAACCAAGGACCAAGCTTGTCTTATGCCTTGCGTCTTTAGGTAATTATAGAAGAAGCTCGTTGCTGCAATCATCCTTTTTTGGTTATGGAGAGTCATCTGGGTAGTCGTCTTGGCCAATATGCGATCATGAGTCCCCCATCGATGTGTCAAGGTCAGGTATTTCCACTATAGGCAAAGGTCTCCACCAAGACTTGGCCGTGGTCCTAGAGAACACAATGGAAGAACGCTTACATGCACCAGTAAGGCTAGAGTACATACTTTACGTGCATTAGTAAGTAATTTACAAGCACCTCCGTAATGTAGTAGATTGACTTTGCATATGTCTCACCACCCATGCTATCAATGGCATCTGCTTTGCCTTGCCCTATGATAGGACTCCAAGGACCAAAATTCTACCGCCAAGGCGTGCATTTGCTCGGAGGTCACTGACACTGGAGATTGAGCTCATCCAATAGGAAGCACTCAATATTAACCCTCGATCCCGACCAATTAAGAACTTTCCTCACCCTTGCTATTCAAGGGAAGTGCCCCGCACAGGTGAAATATTATCCGAAGCATGGCGCCAGTTGTAGATTTGCAATGTACGCGCTGTCTGGACGAAGCTGGCCACCGCGGCCAAGCTTGGTGCCCCCATCGAGGTTGTGGATTCTACGTTGAGGTCTGACGCGGGTATAAATGGGGGTGATGCCCTAAAAGGTCTGCCAAGACCAAAACTGTTTGATCTGATCCAGCTGCTGCTGAGCGGGGGGGGCGGATATGGACGAGAGAGGCTTCAAGTACTGCATCATAGAGTCCATAGCGGCTGAGGCAATTAATGCGCTGCATTATGCTGCAGACGTAGGTAGTATGGAGGCGATGTAAGCTCTACTGAAAGGAGATGCGAATCCCAGATTGGTAGATATCAAAGGAAAGATGGCAGAGGAGAGAGCAACCCAGAAGTGGAACGACGCCACTGTGAAAGTGATGCAAGCTGCCTACTTAGACAAGCTCACGACTTGCCTCGCTTTGGAAACGGTCACCCCGAGCTCTCTGCAATGCTAATTTTCTCCAACATGGTATGAGCCTCTACTGAGCTGCAGGTTTCCTTGAACCAAAGGAAGGTCAGTAGAAGACCCTTTAGAATTGCCACATGCTACACTATATGTAGAAGAGCTTTTTATTCTTTCTGTGGCGAGGTTTCTGCATGGCTGTAGGCGCGCAGGCGCGTCTGCCTGTTGACGCACTAGGGCGATCAACATCCAATCTAAGCTCTTCCTCACAATTCATCTGCACGTTTTGACATCTTCAACCGCGGATGCTTCTTCAGATATGTGAATTGCGGACACCAACCACTTGTTCACGCCCGCCTGGTCTCGCTCAGTATGGACGACGAAACAGCTGAATTGATTTTGACAATCCAGCTCCAAGACTTGGAGGAGGTCATGTCAAAGAGTAAAGGCAAAGGTCGGGAGGATGATGTACTATCAGATACGGACCTTGCGCTCCAACTCCAGCAGGAGGAGCTTGAACAGGCGGCCGGCCTAGTGAACGACCGACGCATGGCTCAAAGCATCCATCGAGCTGTGCAAGACGACGGGGCAAGCATCGTCATTCTCGCTAGCGAAGAGAACACTGCAGCGGCGGACCGAGATATGGCGTGTCGTCTGGGCGGTCAAATACCTCAGACAGCTCTGCAACTCCACAATATCTCTGCAGATGACGAGACTTTGTCTAGATTCAGTGCCTACAATGTCAACGACGGCAGCGACGACGATCAAGCGCTATCTATGGACATTTGCGAAAGTAACGAAGCCGAAGGATCCGCTTGGGCGGCCAGCCGAAGTATGAGACAACCTGGAGATCAACACCAGCCGTGCGTCTCTTGCCACGAAGTTAAGGAGATTATTGAGGTACCATGCGAGCACCTTTACTGTCGTGACTGTGTTCGACACCTCTATACCAACGCCACAGTGGATGAGACACTCTTCCCTCCGCGATGCTGCCGTCAGCCAATACCTGTCTCTCTTGTCCGACACTTCCTTGGTTCCAGTATCACCGCGAAATTCGAGCGCAAGGCTATTGAGTACGGGACCTTAAACCGAACGTATTGCTCCGACGCCTCTTGTGCGACTTTCATCGAACCCAGTCATGTACTTAATTCGACGGGTACATGCTCAAGGCCAGGCTGCGAAAGGCAGACTTGTACTATGTGTAAGAGAGCAGCACACGCTGGCAGCTGTCCTCCTGGCAATCCATTCGAAGAAACGATCAGACTTGCGCAAGAATTTGGTTGGCAGCGGTGCCAGCGGTGTCGAACCATGGTAGAGTTAGGGATAGGGTGCAATCACATCACGTAAGTGTCATCTATCCTCCTCGGCTCCTGAAGTAAGAACTCTGATACTCTATCGTCGCATCAGATGTCGATGCGGTTATCAATTCTGCTATGTTTGTGGTCGGCAATGGAAGCGTTGTGGTTGCGCCCATATGGACCCAGCTCGATTACTCCACCGAGCAGAACAGATAGCAGATAGACCCCAAGAACAAGGCAATCCAGCTGCTCCCATCGTACCACGACAACAAAGGATCCAACAACTTGTCATAGACCTCCGTGACCGCCATGACTGTGACCATCGGGGGCGCTGGCGAAAGGTTGACGGACGCGCCGTGTGCGAAGAGTGTCATGCCAGGCTGAACAAGTTCGTCCTCGAATGCCGGCATTGTCTGCTCAGAGCGTGTGTACCGTGCAGGCTTAACAGACTTTGAGGAAGTCTACATGGCTATTGGATTAGCAGGGCTGATCGCAGCCAAGACGTGAGTTGATCTCTCCCAATATGTGCACGGTGGCTCGATCCGCGCTGGGGATAGGGTACTGAAATCCCTTGCCTTAGTATTCGGAACCATCTTCGTCGTGCACGCTTTACACGATTGTCACCCTTTGCAAATATCTTCATTTCGACACGGTGGATTAGAATCCTATCCGTCATAGGGATTCTACGTCTCTTCAGTCCCAGCCCGAGTGATTTGTCGAGAAAGCGGCTTCAGCGGTTTGTTTTCGGTCACGCGAAGATCAAGATTCAATTTCCGGAAGCGCAGCGGATGAGGTTGCTCTTTCTACAATATCCCGGACAATGGCATTCTCTCTCTGCGTTTGAATCTCCTATGGAGGTATCAGCCTTCGTTTCTGCATACCCACAGCCACGCATTATCCCGATGACTAGCCACAATATAGTCACTTTTTCGTGCAGAATAAAAAGACCTCCCACCTCAACAGCAGCCCCTGCGCTCTGCCACGCCGTGACCAACATGCTCCTCTCCAGCCATCCCAGCCTCGTCCCATCCAACTGCCCACTCCACTTCTTCTGCCTCCATCTATACAGCGGGAAATTGGCATCCAAATGCAACAGCAGCAAGCCCGGAAAATCGTGCAGCGCAACCATAGCCTGCAACAGGGAGTGATTATAATGCAGCCACAGACCCCCTTGAAAGCCAATACTAGCCCCGATGACGAAAGGTATAGAGCCGGCGCCGAGTGCCATCCCACCCAAGATAGCGGATAGAGTTCCTAAGAGAGCGGCTGAGGTGGCCCCTACTACCAGAGAGCGAAACATAAAGAGGCCGCGGCCGGCGAAGGAGTGGAAGCCAACAAGGCTGCGGAGGAAAGGGTAGATGCCGGCAGGGTTTATGGAGTTTTCCATATCCTGCAATGGGCGGTCAGCTCGGGAAGTAGAGAAAGCAGAAAAGCGTGTTCACGTCATCTCGTGCCATGGTTAACTCCAACGCTCGGCTCGAGATTTGCCAAGGAATATCTCAGGTCGGTTGTTGTGGGCCTCACTCAATCTAATTCGTGAAGACTAAGGGACGCCTTACCCAACGTTTTCTCGTGCAATCATCAATTCGTAATGTAGGGAGTGGACGTTCGAACTGCGACGGTACGAGGGCCGGCGCGCCAACGCGTGACTGGCGCACGACCTCAGCACGTGACTAGTGCTTGGCCAGAGGCCGTCCTTTTTCCTCGGATTTCATGATACAGCTTCCGCTTCTGTGGCGTGATTTCATGTATAGTACACAGATTGGATACTAGATCATCCGGAAAGAAATCTAGCTCAATCAGTTTTAATTCACGCTGTATGCAGTAGCACAAGCATCCGTCATCTTCTCTCTGTTAGCACGAAGTAGTCCAGTCCTCACTTTATATCCTCGAGACTCCATACTCTTACACTTGGTAGGAGCTTTCGTACATCAATTGTGTTTGCCCCCTCCCCCTCATCTCCCCTGCCCTCTCCCCATTCATGCACATCCTCCTCCGACAGCTCCTCCCCCCTCCCCCCTCCCCCCCCCCCATGCCCTCCCTGGGCCTCACCTTACCCGCAACCGCCCAATGGAGGACCTCGCTCTCGGTCTCTCCCGCTGCGGCACCGAGTCCTTAAAACAGCTCTTCATGAATTGGGCTTCCAGAGCGTGATAAACGCTTTCGAGACCACAGCAAGGTAAGCAGTGAGCTAGTGTATATTCTCCGACGCGAAGTTCAAGCGAAAGGGGTTGGGGAAGGAATTTGTAGCTGAGAGCTTTAAAGAATGAACGGTGGGTGTGAGACTGTTGCTGGTGTGCCGACTTGTTAGGAGATTTTGAGGCAGATCCAAATGCTGAGGTAGGATTGGTGGGTTATGCCTCTCTCTCTTTTGATTTTTGAACGAAGTGCTCTGGTGGCGTCTTTCCTTGGTGTTCATAGCAAGGCGAGATTGACGTCGAATCTCGGGTTTTTGTTAACCGGCGCAAGGATGTCGAAGCACTGGAGCGTAGAACACATTGGTCAAGGTCAGCCGTGACACCTACTGATTTAGAGCGCCTGCCTGGCTGTTATCTGACTACCTCTGGCTTCGACAGCGTTTGCTGCGGCTATTCGACGATTACTTTGGTGGAAGTCTCGAGAAGCATGGCAAGCAGGTCTGCAAAGAGCATTGCCGGAAGCTAGGGGAGCTTCTAGGAGGGCTAAGTAGTAGGAGGTACCTGTCTTGGACCGTTGAGGATGGGTGGTAGGTCATCTTTCATATTCATAAAACGATCTTCAGGTAGGGGTCAAGTGCCGACATACAGCGAAAAAGGGAGCCTTTATGCAAGTTCCTGGGGAAAGATATCCCAAAAACGCCTTTCCCGCTTGCTGCGTTTAAGAAGACAATCAAAAGGAAAGAAGGGCAAATCAAAACAGCGAAACGTAATCTCTTGCTGATGAGAGGCAGTTTACTTGCAGGCAATCTTGCGCTTGGATTGAGAGTATGGGTTTCATGGTAGGTGATCTAGACCGATGATGCACAAAATAACGAAGGGTCCCAGCGTCCTGCTTTAGCTGACATATTCTTCATGTTCCGACTACGCTGTCAGGTTTGGAGCCTTTCATGGGAAAAGCATTCCTGGTGTGATCGACAGATGCATATCTAAAAGCTCGCGGAAAAATCTGGTGCGGCTCGCGAGTATGAGAGGAGGGATGGATGAGGTAGAAAATCTACTGCTTAGGCCGTTCAGCTGGCAGGTTCACCGGAGGTAAACACTAGTATCACGAAGTGAACGTTTGTGTGGCGCCTCTCTGTGTGTTGTTAGATGTAGGATGGCTTGAGCTTACGCCGCTTGAGCTGGTGAGCAATTAGGTCATTCAAGCACGAAGGTTTCAAGTGATCATGATGAGTTAGAAACACTGCCAAAAGAAGGGCCATGGAGGACTCGATGCTAGCACTTGAATCTACATCGTACATTCCTCTATCGATAGCTTTGACAATGCAAGTCCAACTACCGCCACACTATGAATCGACCCTCGATGGGTATCCATAGGAGTCTAGCTCTTCCTTCACGCCTTCCCCATTGGACCATCGTATAGACTCATAGATATTCTTTTTACGGCTGAGAGAGGGACATGGCATCTCGTACTTTTTATGGATTGACTTCCCGTCTGAGTTCCTAGACCACTGATCGATGGTACATTTCTGTCGCACGCCAGGCTTGTCTTCCCAGGGTTTATTCAGCAGTAGATATCGCGCTATGCTCCTATCTCGGTCTGCAACCACCTCAGGCGGTTCCAGGTGTGGGTGGAGCCAGGGGTCTCCGTCAGTAATAGGGCCATACCAGGTCTTGTATTCCCTGAAGGCCAATGGATTGCCGTTGCATTGGTAGCAGACGCGGATGTGAGGGAGCGCCATTCCGCAGCGTACCGCAACTCCATTGTCGTCGATATTCTTCTTGTAAAGATTAAGCTGCGAGCAAGACGACGTCAGCAGCAGGCCGCAGCAAATAAGACACAGAGGCATACCACTATTGCGTCGTTCGAACAACATATGTTTATATCGAGACGGCCCTCAAGACCTGCGAAGCGGTCATACGTGACAGTCCAATTTTCTAGCCCAGCGAAAAGCTTGAGGACCTCAGGATCGTAGTACCAAAGGATCGTCATTATCGCGTCCATGCATCGCAATCTTGAACAGTCTGTGATTGAATTAAAACCCAAAGGGTGATAGATATCGACCAGGCGGGGACGCTTCTCAAGGTAATCTGGCGGGAACTCCTGGATCTCTGTTAAGACTCTCAAGGGAGCTCCGTCCGTGGGCACTTTTTCCAGAGGGTCCGTATATTTGGCGAACGCTGGGTCCTGAACATGGTAACTGGGGTAGACTTCCATCATTCTCACGGAGATTGAACTGTGCTGGCTTTGTATCTGAGAAACAAGCAGAAGGGCTCCAGATGAGGACGTGGTGTAACTTCGACCAGACTGGGGAAGTGATAAGAAGGTATTGACGCCGACTCGGGGGGTCGATGGTGTGGAGCAAGCCTGCTTGCTTTATGGACTTAATCGCGTTTGATCTGACTTTGGATGTGCTCGTCGTGGTATTTATGTAATGAGGAATCTCAAAAGAAGCTCTTGCGAATATTGGGAGGGGCGACTCGGTCTTTAAGTATTAATGAGCATTGACTTTGGTGCCAGGTGATTGCGATATCGTAAATCCATATACCTTTCACCGCACTCAGGAGACTCGTATGGCGCTTAGAGATGAATACTCCTTCCCGTTCGACCTTCCAAATCCACCGCACCCCGTGTCCCTGAGCATGACCCAGCCGTGAGACTTGTCGATCTGCAGCGCTTCCTAGAGATGAATCGGGGGCAAGCGAACGCACATTTCCTTCAAGTTCGTACCTCTGGCAAAAGAGTCATGTTTCCTCTCGCAACTTTGTCCAACTCGGCTTCTCATTTTGTTGACCTTCCCGACTGACAGAGGACCGGAATAAGGAATCATTTCAAGGACACCGAATTAGGTTTTGAAAACAGCTTGGCATCGATGCATGATATCCGCACAGTCCGAACACGTTTTACCTAACAAGAGCAAGCGGTGCTATCTCCGAGGCTCGCATTGTTCGCCACGAGTGTGATTCCTTAGTGCAACCTCATGGATGTGTTTCAGTATACAATCCGCTTCTGTTAGCGTGATACCTCTATGAAACTTTGCGAATCGTTACCTGCTGCACATAGGTGATTTGTAAGCTTGATATGTGCCTTTATGTTGATATCCTGTGGAAGGAAGACGTGATGGTGGAGTGAAGTGAATGATCAATTGCTTCTTCGCATGCGTGTTTTGTCTTTGAAATCTTTACTCCGGACCAGCTAGATTCGGTCTCCTATGACAGTTGGGATCTGTATACGGGGTCCATCAGGGGTGAACCTCCCATTCCTACCTCGCCATATGGTTGAGGCAGGTCGCCCTGTCAAACCAGCGTTCACTCCCGGCATCATCGACGACGTCTACTTCAATTGTCCTGCAGCGACACTTTTCACGAAGCGCCGACAGAGCGCCAGTCAGTCCAAGGACGGTGTCAGCTCATCGGGATTGCCTGATGTATTTTCAATACAACGAGCCTGCTCCAGTAGTTTGAAATCAATGATGAGGGAGGTCAGTTGCACGCATGCCCTAGCACAAGAGCCATTTCACCACACTCGCAGCCACAGGCATCAGGTTGATGCATAAGCTGACAAATCTCATGCCATCCATTACACCATTCTAGAACCAAGCTAAGGTCCTTTGAACAGCAATGGAGTGATAAAGAACAAATTTTCGGCGTCTCTCGTTAATGATGTCTGTCTTGCCATAGCTTGTTAGGAGATGCATTTGTTCTCAAATACAGGATCCTAGCATTGTTCTATCAGCGTTCCCATTGAGTTCTTACGGTATCACGCACATAGGCTCGGTGAGGTCGATGAGCTACCTGGTTGCTCATCTCAAGGGAAGTCGGTGCTGAGTAGCTTGAGGTCTATCGAAGGCTCCCAGCAAGCGTTCGCACAGCGACGAGAATAGATCTATCCATTGACCTTTCCTCATAATACTCGAGCTCTTTGTGGAAGGCTTTGATCCTCGGCTCTTAGCAACAGCCTGTTAGCAAAAGATTCATCATCACGTTCCTTGTTGACCCTCGGAGATATCACCACCAACGCTGTATGAAGTTGATCAATCTTCACCCCCGTTCATCCAAAAAGGCCCATTGTATAGCTTCTCGTGGCCGAGGTCGAGTCTCTATGTCTCTGTACTCTAGTTCTTCCAAGCCTGCCAGTTGCAGCGGTATCCCATTAGGCAGGGATTCAGCCCTTCCCAATCCTCTGCTCAGACCTTGCAGGTCAGAAGCAAGATGCATCCTTCCGTGCGAGCATCAGCAGCCTTCATCTCTCTACTCCTCCTCCTGCTATTCTCAGTCAGCCACCTATATCACAATGTTTCGAACACCAATCGCAATATTCCTGCTTTCAATTCTACTTCCGTCATACCCGGCCTTCGGATCGAAAGCTCAAGGATCGCGGTGCCCTTCGGAGACAGGCACGCGAATTATGGAACTGGCCTGCTGAGCAATCGGACGTACACCGAGAAGAGAATTGCTAAGCGTGAGAGCATATGGTAAAAAGAAGCTTTCCTATTCCTTTCAGGGTTTGAAAAACGACGTGCGAATGGCTGGCTGATCACTAAGGATCGATGCCGTCTCCGAGGGCACCAAGTATCTGTATATGCTGCAACAGGAAAAGCGAAGGGAGAGCTACTTCGCGCATTGGTCACAGATGACGGTCTGTAATTATCGGCTCTTCTCCTACTAAGGGAAGGTTCTGAGCAAGAATCTAGGGTGATGTCAGCCCAGCGGATGCGTGGAACGGGCAGGGCTACGGCTGGGTACTCAGCCGAGGGGACGACGAGACGCCGCCATTCTACGGCGATGTCTTCGACGACTTGAAGATCCCGCGAGGTACAGCGAACGTTGAATGGCGGGCCAATCAGAACGTCCATTTCCGCAACTGCAGGCGTACATATCTTGTATGTGCGAGCTGTTAGGGGAAAATGTGCGTTTGGAGATGACTGATAACAAGCATGCATAGGATCCAACCCATGGGAAGAACTGGGCTTATTACAACGTGCCCGGCAGGGCCATCACTTCAGTCTTGAACTATAGTCCGGCATTCGAGCTCAAGGACAATTATAAGACCCTCGGGGAGCCGCTCCCCGAAGACTGGCCGACGATGCTCCCGGACGTGCAGAGATGGTCGGATCTTGTCTGGATAATGTGGGCGAGAGAGGCGGGACCGAAAGTCAGCACGCTCAAGTATATCTTTAAGCACGATGTCATCACCCACGAAACCCGAGAAGTCATGGCGCACGCGGCTGGTGAGAATGAAGATGGCGACCTTCCAGAGTGGCCCGGAAAGACGTTCAAATTAGGAGATCCACGATTTGCGGCGCTGTTGGGGACGCCGCATGGGAGGGGAGTTGTGTATCTTCTGACTCAGCATTCGATTGGTTTGCCTGGGAAATCGATCGAGTCGATCACTGTCTTCGCGGCCATTCTTGCGGATTACCAATTGCTCTTCACCTTGACCGATTAAAAAAAACGCGTGTCAAAAGGTATTGTTGGTGTCTAAGCTGTATAAAGCTGAGGACAGGAGATGTAGATATAGGTTGTTGGCTTGATGTAGGATGATTTGATAGAATGTCGGGCTTCACAACCGAACCTCACATGTAAGGTCTTGTGGGCATACCTAAAGAGTACTTCCATATCAGCCCAGATCAGAATCAATAGTGATCTAGAAGTAAAGTCCCTTGGATCAACCGAACAGACTGGCGTGGTTCCTGACTGAGGCTACATTGCAGCGGTTGCAGCGGCTAGCTGAAGGATGTCAATTGGGAAACCGGGAAGGACAGCATTATCGTGCATTCGCTAATTAGTGGGTGGTTCATCTGACCAATACGCTAATGGAGGTTATGCTGCAGAACTGATCTGGCGGCGGACTGCTCGATGTGGTTTGAATCGGCGACGCCAAGCTCGCCAAGGCTTCTACAGCACATTGGGAGACGGCTGATGTTGCTGGCGACAAAATACGGGACCTCCGAAGGTGTGGTGGGATTGTCCTTGCACTTTAAATGGCCTTCGGTCCAATACCAGGTGTTTGAATGGGTCTCGAAAGCAGCATGACATTCCTGCGACTGCTGGGGCGAAGACTCATGGCAGGAGCGAAGATAGAGCGAGGAGAATTTTGAACGTCCTAAATCGAGCCTTTGCTGGCTCACATTGCATCGACAGCCATCGCCTCAGCAGTCGGCGGTACATACTTTGCACCTTCAAAGTCCGCCCTTCGCCAGAACCAAAAGCCTGCCACAAACAAGGAAAAAGATCCACACATAAGACTCGAATAATTCATGGTAGCTGCAGAAACCGGGCGAGAGAAGGGGAACATGAACACAACAGTGAAGACAACAATATAAGCACAGGCAGTGGCATTCACGACAAAGCCAACCGCTCCTCTCATCCAGAACCAGCCTGGCATGACCGTAGATCTCCCGCTCAGTAGATGTGGCAGGATAGCGGCGAGATAGGACAGACAGCTTAGAATGACGAAGGAGCCCACGAAGGCGTTGAAGGCCGTGACCGAGCCGATGTAAATGCAACCGAGGAGGGTGTTGACAACGGCGCAGAACAGGATTGCATTAAAGGGGTTCTTCTGCTTGGAGTGGACTTGGCCGAAAAAGCCCGCAAAGGGCGTGGCATTGTCTCTTGCTAGGGTCCAGAACACACGGCTGACCGTGAGGTAGCTTCCCAGCATGCCGATCAGATAGGGTAAGAACGCGCAGAGGCGCAGACCGATTGTGCCGCCAGCTGAGTTCGTGGCTTGTTGGTATATGGAAGCGAGAGGGAACAAATATGGCCTATTTAGTACGCTTGGGAGGTCTGAAATAGTGTAGAGGATGGCGACGAGGTAGCTGAATGCCGAAATGAAGCCGAAAGCAAATTGAAAGAAGATCGCTAGCGGAATGTTTCTACTTGGCCTGCGACGTATCAGTCGACGAAAAGCGGCGGATCTTCTGTCGCCACCTACCTTCGGACCTCCTCTGCCAGATGAGTCACAACATCTGGCGTGCCGACGGTGAAGGCTCCATTGAGCATTCCAAGCAGAAATACAAACCCATTACTCTCGTAGCCCGTGTTGTTGTGCCATTGGCGCCATACAAAGTCGTTCGTGGCATGGCCTTGATTCACCGCGCAGACGATGATAGTGACCAGAACACCAACAATAACCAAAATACCATCCAAAGCTGCAAATTTTGGCAGTAAGCCGTTCAAATAGAGTACGATTAGACAAGATAACCAAGTGTACACAAAGTAGCATATGAAGATATGCCATCTCTGTTCAACGTAGTCAGGGTGACAGGCACCATACATGGAAAGCGTTTGTGCAGCGAGAATTTGTGCTGTACTCGCCAGGCCGATCATCCAAGCCCAAAAGTTCCACCTACAGAGTTTTGAAGTCAGCATTCCTCCTTTTGTTCCATTTATGGCGTCAAGAAACATGTCTCTGGAACAGATGCTGCTTGGAAATTTCTCAGGCCTGTTGATACAATCGAAAGGGGTTATATATGCTCGAAAAATATAATCACCAGCCCGCAAACCAACCGCAGACTCGTCCGTAGCGGCCTCCAGTGACACTCGCCCAGTGATAGACACCGCCAGAGGAAGGCATGGCAGAAGCAAGCTCGGCGAGGGAAGCCGCTATCAGCCAGTAAACGACATTCGAGGCGATGAACTCATAAAGCACACCAGGAGGGCCGCCATCATATATAGCCACAGCGACGCTCCCTCCGAGCGCTATCCAGTCATTGCCCGATGAGATAGCGAGCCCGCAGAGACTGAGCAAAGAGAAATTTCGATCTAGCTCTTGACGATGACCTGACGGGTTGATTAGGACTTCCTCGATCGTTTCTCTTGGAGCCTTTGTGTCCTCTAAGCCCTTCTCTTCTGCCATCTTCGATGTTGGCTGGAAATTGTAGATTATGCTTTGTTGTCGCGCGGTCAGATACACGCCAAAGACTGTTCGTTGAGATGGCAGAACGGCATATGAATATGTTTGACGCAACGGTGGGCAAAGCACGGTACGGTGTGCATTGTGTGATACATCTTGCATTGCGCATTGATGGGGGATTCCTGAATTTTGTGATTGGCGCAATGCGCGTGCCGACATTGCCAACTTCCTCATCCAGTAACCTAGTGCTTATGGCGATAACATCTTGCATCTTCCCGGTGCAGCCTAGAACAACGCCACCTTGGCTTGCAGCCTGATTTCAATCGAGCAAAAATCAAAGGATGGAAGCCAATATTCCTTCTTCGCGAACCCGCTACTCTCCTCGAGCCATGTCCAATAATCCTACATCTTCGGGTGCGCTTTGCGACAAGCCTCGATATCCGCTCATACCAAATGTACTTGAGCCATTGGAACATCGAGCCCCGCGTCTCCGGCTTGAAGAACCCAGGTGCAGAGCCGATCAACATGGTGTGAGGGCAATTAGACCTCCCGTGACCTCGAGGAAGATGGCAGCTCTTTGAATTCGTCGCCGGCAAGGGTCGAAGCCCTATTGCGATGATCCTCTGATTGCAAGAAAGCTTGCGCTGCGGACCAGCCTCTGTCTTTGGTGCTAAACATCAGGAGAAGCCTTTTGTCGCTGTGCTCCGACATCCGAGCGAACCCTCTTTCATGCTTGCCGGGAACTTCGTTTTCGACGAATGTGACGGGTCGCAGGACGGTATAGGTCATGCTCTGAGGACTGGCGGCAGCTGCCTTCTCAAGATGTTCTTCGACGTTCAACTTGGTGGTGAAGGTCTTGACCGGCGTCGGGTGTTTGGCGCTTCTGTCGGGCCCCCAAGGATCAAGTGGGGAATAAACGCAGTGCTGAACCGCATTTGCTACAGCAGCGTCATAAATGGCTTTCCCTTGCTTCTCTTCCGCGTCGGACTTGACTTGGGCGCTGGATATTCCCCAGATCGAAGGAAGTTGCTGGAGGATCGCTGGAGGGTCTTCAAGGTTCCCGTCTACGACGGACACGTTGGCGTTGGATGCAAGAGACTGGTCGCTCTGGGAGGCTTTGGACCTGGTGACAGCGATTATGTCGAAGCTGGGGACGTTTCTTGTTCGAGGTGCTGGATGACGGCGCCGCCTTGCTTGCCCGTGGCACCAAAGACTAGAACAGTCATTTTGGCTACTTGGAGATCACCGGGTCCTCCGAGGCATGAAAGCATCAAATTAACATGCTGTCCTTGGAGGTTGAGGTCAAGGTGCTCTGAGGCGGAGTAGAAGAAGCAGGTGGACTGAGGGAGGCCAAGCTACCGTATGTGGAATAGTCGACCATGTGCTGCTTCTGGATCCAGGACGAGAAGTCTCCTGACCAGCGTGTAGTTGACCTTCTCCCTAGTGATCCTGTTAATGGCAACAGTGTATACATTATCAACACCTACAGACGCGCTCGAAATGTTGAAATCCCGAGCCGAATACTGATTTCTTCGCTAGTGGGGAGGAGAATGAGGCACGGTGCCGGCTGCACCCTGTGAAAAGGGGCTGGCTTTCTATTCGACGTCGGTATGGAAAGCCAGTCACTGCTTCCTCATCGATCGACGGCTGGCTTTCTCAATTTATTCATGTGGAGCGGTCAATGTTGGAGGATAGAAAACCCCATTGAGGCCAGGCGCTGTTTGATCTCGACGATGTGCGCTAGATAGTTGGATTGATAGGCGGACATACAGAACAGTCGTCGCGGATGACAGCGCGATTCCTACAAGTTCTTGCAAGGTGCTGCTTTGCGAAGTATCCGTGATTGTGCATGCTATTGTACAGATCCATCCTTCACCAGACGCACACCCTCCCCTGCCTTGCAGTGATCATTCTCGTTCTCCACCTAACCCTCCGCCATGTCGACATCCTCCTCCTCCTCGCTCTCCTCCTCCTCGCCCTCCTACTCGCCCTCCTCCTCCTTGCCCTCCTCCTCCTTACCCTCCTCCTTCTCACCTTCCTCCTCGAGTTCCGTAAGCGCGCTGCCGGTGGATTCGTCGTCGCTCTCGTCTTCATCGTCCAGGCGTGTCACGAATTCGGCAAGCGTGCTCTTGAGGAGAGCTTCTCTCAGGACACGGCTGATGCCGAAATTGACCGTAGGTTTGTTATCCGCTTCCCAACGACGGCGCGACAGGAACCATAGTCCCTTCATTTCGAGGCGCGCGTGCGACGCTCTGTGATGTCTTAGTGCTCGCCAAATATCAAAGGGAAAGCGCTCACTTGTCGCCCGTATTGCTCTGGCCGGTTCCGAGTTCCCCGTTCAGTGCCTTGATAAACTCTAAAGAAGTATGTCAGCCAGCTGCACACACTAATGAAAAGCACGCCGAGGAAAACACACTCTCATACGCCGTGCGGTATGTACCCTTTTCGTCGTCGCTGAGGTATGGTGGAGGCTGGTCCAGGTACATCGGGCTTCGTCTCTTTGTACTCTCATTAGGTGCTAGATTGTTGTAGCCACCGACTAGGTGGCTACACTTTAAAGCAGCCTTTATTATTCTTGCTTCTGGTGAAGCCCTATTGGTTGGAGCAGCGGCGGGATGGCCAGGAGTCGCCGCCACGTTGCTAGGGCCTGCAACCTGATCGGCGACAATAGTGGGCATATCGGTGGTCAAATCAGGGCTCGCGTTGGTAGAATCAGCTTCCATATTTACAGAACTAACCGAAGACAAGCTTGGCATCGTTGGCGGCTGATCTAGCGTGGTTACAGGAGCCTCTTGACGGACGAAGGATGTTGGTGTCGTTGTTGCTATGTTGCTATGATCCGAGCCAAAATCTGAAGCTTCTCCGATATTGGACGTCTGGCCTCCAAATAGGTTGCACCGTTGATGGGTGTTGAGTGGAGACGGATTTAAAGCTGCGGCCGAGCTTAACTCGTTGGAGGAGGTTTGATACGTGCCTTGATGGGATGGTGGAGCCGATTCACTTGCGATCGTTAGGCGGTTAACGGACTCACGCAAGAGCTGATCCGAATAGGAAGACTGGGTAGGAACCTCTGGCGGCCGTTGTGTTCTGCCGGAGGGTTTGCTCGAAGTGCTAGGAAAGTGGTCCAGATCCGAATGATCAAATATTGTGTCCTGTGATCGCGCAGAATCTGCAAGGGCAATCACGGATCGAGTACAATGTATCACTGGACATCGTCTGTCTTGAACACTCTGTGGTTGCTGAGAAGGATATGTCTCCTCAGGAGCGGCGGGATAAGTCTTGTCAGGAGCGGCGGGATAAGTCTTCTCAAGAGCGGCAGGATAAGATCTTGTGTGAACTCCAGGATACTTCCCAGAACGCTCTGGGGAAGTGGAAGGTACGTTCGCAGGTTCACAATCAATCACTGAAGTACGCCCTCCGTGGGTGTACTTTGGTGGCTGAGCTGGGAATTTCGATGCAAATTCTGCAGGGGAATATGTCTTATCTGGATCGTCAAAAGGATAGCTGGGATATCCAGCATTATCTAATACAAGTGGAGGAAGAGCGCTTAAAGTTTGAGGAAAGCCACCACGCGGTACGGAAGACCACAGGGAATAAGGATACGCCATGACCTGACCATGTGATTAGAGATGCCTGCATGACCAGACAGAGATACTTACAAGATCAGCTTTCAGCTACATCAATCTGTGTGTGACCGTAGGATTGTAGCAATCTGGTACCTTTGGAGCAAGCACGAGGCGTGACAGACAAGATTGAGATCGCGGAGGTTTGGGAATGTTTACGTCGTATTAGCAACACCTCTTGGGCCACCTCGTGTTGTCTACTACGGCTACGCGGGCACTTGGATATAGGTATGTGATATAGTGTGCATGTGTTGGGACTGTGCTTTTGCTAATGGAAACCCCCTATATCTGTTTGGAAGTCAGCAATGCCATGGTGAGACTGGGTTTGAGAAGCCAGAAGCTTGCCACTGACATGACCAAGCCTGAGCATCAGGCTAGGAAGTATATGCATTATCGCTCCTATGGTATGAAGAGATTATACCGTATAAGTCCCATTCACAGCTATTGGCAGTTCTGTTCTTCACACATGGTGCTGCATCCAGGGATATTGTCCAGTGACATCCTTCACATTGGATGCAGCTCTAAGATTGGCATGTCACCGCATTGAAAGAGCAGTCAAAGCCAACCCCCAAAGTTGCACTGATCTATGGGTCTTTGGTTCGTTTTGCTATACACAATACAGGCAAAAATTTCGGGCATTCACTTGATTTTGGCCGCAGAAGTGACGTCAAAATTTCTTATATTAGATCCGTTCACAGAAGTTGTTCGGACTACCTTGCCCTATTGCACAATGTTGGGCATCTCCGAAGAGGAAAGAATCTTGAAGCCGCCCTGCAACACCAAAGGAAGAAAGTAAGTAAGGAGATGTGGCTTATCTAAGATGTTACTGCTGTAGGTCCTTGATTAAGTACATCTATACCCTTGATATTTGGTTATGTCCGAGAGCATGGCACAGGAAAGCCTACGATGGCAGTCATGTGGCCTGTTCTTGTAACATGATCTTCGCAGCATCGGATATGGCGACCTCCGAAGTATCCCATACGCCCGCAAGAAGTGGTGCACTCTTGTCTTGGCACTTGTTGGGAGAGCAATCTGATAGAACCACAATGGACTGGTCAACCAATGAGGAAAAGTCAAAGAGGGAAATCGTCGAAGTCTTTGCCTTCCTCAATCCAATAGACTTAGAAAGCATTGTGGAGAAACATATCCCGATGAAGCCTTGAACAACGAATGCTGCCAGCGCTTGAGATCGGCCGAATTAATCAAGCTGTCAAAACAGGTGGTTAAGATAGCGTACTTCAATGCCAGGTATTAAAGTGCGGGAGCATGTGAATGCCTCGCATGAACTTCTGCAGGCGCCGACAATGCTCCCCATGCAGGTGTGAGGCCCGTGCCGCATAACTGATCTGGTCGTCATCTCCAGCTGCAAGAAGGTTTTACACAAACGTCGTGGCAATGGAAAACAGTGGCAGGTTTTAGGGGTCGATGCGCTGCTGCTTGAAAAGCGACTTGCCTTTCAGCCACTGCCGATAGGCCTTATACCTCTTCTTCGGACCATCGGTCTCAAACACAGTCAGCGCATCATCGTCCACATCCAGGAAGTCTACATAATCTGCGATATCATCCTCGGTAGGGTGCATGTTGTTGAAGGCGTCCATCGAGTTGCTCTCTACGTACTGGAAGAAGTCGACCAGATTTGCATTAGGCAGTATGTCGGTGGAGGTGACGAGAGGCAAGGTCAGCGGGTGGGTGACGTAGCGCTCATACTCGTGGGCTTCGCCGGCGGTGACGGAAGGATTCAAGGAGTTGGAAACAAATTGACTGAGCGTCCACTGTGTGGCAGCGGATTTGTCTTTCAGTGGTTTCTCTTCCAGAAGTCTGGCGGCAGAAGGGGTTACGCCAGGCTCAGCATGCTCTGAAGCACCACGGAGTGTTGGCGACGCTTCGTTGAGCTGAGAATGCAGCCAATTAGGCAACTGCGTACGCTTCGTAGGCGAGATCACCTGAGGGAGTCGTGATGATTGATCGATTAGGCTTGACTCCGCGGCGGCGTGGGTGGCATCCCTCCTTAGTCTACCCTTGTCAGGCGAGTCGTGATCGTGATTTGATCGAACTCGGAAAGGGCTCAAATCATACTTCCCTTCCTGAGTGGACTTCACGGGTATGTATCGAAGAGTCGAGTTCATCCGGTAGGAGAAGATCTTCTGCAACGAGGATAATGCGAGCGGCCGATAGTACTCAACCCAGTAGTCATCGAAAAAATTGAGAGGTTTCCCAGCAAGCGGGCCATATGGCTGTGTCTCCTTCGACAGCGTTCTTACTTCTAGATATACTGACGTATACCATTGTATGTAATTCTTACGACATTTGCCATACCATGCTCGAGGATCAGCGTGGTGGAGATAGTAGTCGGTTGCCAGATCCCACAGCAAAGGCTGCCCGTGTATGAAGGTATAATTCCCGAGAAAGAGGTTGTAAGCTTCTTGCCGTTGGCGATCGAGGAACGAGTTATTGTAATACCGCTTGAAGCTTTCGACCATGTCACGCGAATGGCTAGTCCACTGGTTGATCTTTCTGTACGTTTCCATCGTATTAACTAAATGTGAACCGCCGTACTGGACGGCAATGGTGTCTCCGTGGTCGTGATACCTAGCGCGCGGATGATCAGACGCAAATTTGTAAAGCCGGCGAAGCGAACCACCTACATGTGCGTAAGGAGATTTACAGCGTCGGTATCGTAGTCTATAGCTGTGTTACTTATGATCCCCAGAGCATGCAGTTGGTAGCCTAGTGCGCGTTTCCCAATAACGAATTGTGCAGCATTGGTTCTGTCTAAGCAGTCGATGCAATTAGTCCTAGCGACTCCGTTCTGCATCCTTAGATCCTCGGAATGGTGTCCGCCGTTACGGAAGAAACTTGTAGTGGTCATAACATCCTCTGCTATGGATTCGAGGGTTCCAATGACGTCCTGATCCCGACTGAGGTACAATCAGTCGAAATTACCACATGCCGAGACTGCTCACACACCTCTTCGATGCTCGGCTCATGTCCCAAGCCTTGTACTTTAACTTCTTCTTCGGGGGCAGAAACTGATTGAGATATGTTACCGCGTTCGTGAACTCCTTGAGCAATATTGATTCGCGGGCCGTTCGCTCGCGTGACTAGGGCCTATCAGCAGGAGCCTTACCGATTAATGGTGTGGCCTCGCCTTGACTAGATTGAGAACGTATACTGGTGCACCGTAGCGTTCGAAGAGGTTGTCGAAATGAAGGGCCGCAGCGCTGTAGAACGGGTCGATAAGGTTCACTACTCACATTAACTTCGGAAGCCCTAGCGAGACTTCGAGCTTACTCTCAATGTCCGGCTTTGGCGTGACCCCAGTATTATCTTGAGTCCAGTACAATGGAATACTGCCTCGATGCTGCACGTACGAAGTATAGCTTGGGTTGGCAAAGAGCTCCGGGCCAGGAGCGTGGAAAGAGGTCGTAAGCATCTCTGACACGATTTGTTCTGTTTCGACATCATTGGCAACATATCCCTGCAGTCAGTCAGACTCGACGATTGAGGATCTTCATAGGATGAGAGACAACCAAGTCATTGGCTCCACGCTTTAAGAACCTCGCCCCGGCAAAGAAACGTGACCTCCTTGCGATGATCGTAATGTAGACGGTGCGACCGTAGATGGACAGAGCTGCTAAATTGTCATGACTTCGTCCATATCGTTTGGGTAAACGTACTAGCTTGGTCTACGAATCCATGTACTATGGGCAAACACCAGTCGTACGTATTTTTTAGCGCTTGCAATGCTGGATCTAGGAGATGATGATTCCACACGAACATCGAATTGTGCTTCCGCTCAGTTATGTTTGCGAGCCCTGGTCGCAGCATCTGTCTCTCACGAGATATATGGTACTGCAAGGTCCTCGTGATATCATAAGAGTAGCTGAAATAGAAAGAGCGTGTAAGGTCTAGGTTATTAAGAGTTCCTACAAAGCGAGCTTCCTCAGCGTCGCGATCCAGCTTAAAGCGAGATGCGGAAGAAAGAGTCAAAGGAACCAGCTCCGTATCGTCAATCTGATAGATGTAGTGGCCCCCAATCATGGCGACCTGGCTACGTTTTGTGATGACCAGCATATAGAACGCACCCGTAAACCGGATGAACCCAAGGAGACCCCAGGTAGTGCACTTCAGCTTGAGGCCACCAGATGCTCTATTGCCATCATCGACGGCGTTCAGAAGCTGGTTCATCTCCTTCCTGGTATATACAATATCATCCTCAGCGATGCTCAACTCCTCCGAGTCAGCTGTCCTCTCGATCTTGAGGATCCTGAATTTCCTATCTGTCACATCTCCTCCAACAAGGTAGTAGCGGCTTGCAGTCTCGTACAGGGAGAACTTGTGCATTTTGCAAATCCCTTCTTCGCCGACTTTATGATAGATGGCTTCCTTGTTCCTCATCAAGACCGATTTCGGGCTCATGGAGCGTTGGAAACCCTTTGCGGTTGTGGGTTCCTCATCATCACCATCGGATGTCGTCGCTTTTGTTGCTAGCTTGGGAGAGTTTGGGGCATTGTTTGATAATTGCGGAAAGTGAGCTAATTCCACAGTGGTCAATTCTGCATCGGCTCCATGTGCTCCGCTTGTATGCTGACTAGACCGTTGTGACGACTTCTCATCGGTGCCTTTCGTAACTGCTTGGCCATAGGTGGGGCTCCTTGGCAGTAAATAACTACTCGAAAGTATCGAATGTGTATGCCCTTCGGCCCCTGGGTCTATGACGTCCTCAGGTTGAGCCATATCTGGCGATAAGTCCTCCTCCATGAACGATGAAAAGTGCTGCTTCTGCACCGCATCTGACAGAAAACCCTCACACTTAGGCTATCGTACAGCATGTGAAGTCCTAGCAGATGTTTCGCAAATGCGATAAGGGACACTGACAGTCGCAGCCATCAGGTCCAGGCTGGAGCCCGATGGCATTGTCACAAGTCGAGATCCCTGGGTACCGAAGAACGTTCGACCTGCCTGCCAGCTGTGGGAATTGGGATCCACCTGTAATAACAACTGGTAATCCTCTTTTCTTGCTCCGTCTCTCGCTGGCTTGAGCGAGGCGGTGATGCCAGACCCAGTGATGCGGCTCCAGCTGGTCAGTACGCGTACAGGCGAACTCGAGATTCAAAGGGGCGCTCTTCCAAGGCACAATTCGCACACCGGACCATAGGTAGCTTCGCAAGCAGTGTTTCTAACAGCTCCGCTAGGTGGCTAGCGGACAGGAGTTACCTTAAAGATGGCAGGACTACTTCCGTTAGCGCTGGGCGCTGGGCGCTAGAAGTAAGCGCCCCATACAGATTCTTGGCCCTGGTGGCCACATCATGCTTCATTGGAAAAATCGTCCATCCGTCCATCTTGGTGTGCCAAGCTGTACCTGGATCTAACTCATCTCGCATGCAGCCTCCTGCACATCTCATCCCGTCTCTGCTCGCGCACTGGCACCGTTCCAACCACGGACAAGCCACCAATGTCAATAAATCTCCGAAATACAAGGGATTGGCAGTTCCCCTGTGCCCACGCGGTATAGGCCCTGTCCATGAGGCCCGACAGTATGGTCACGCATGCCTCGATCAGCGAAGAGGGGAGCTCAAAGCTCAAGCTTGCAGATTGAGCCATGGCTACTTCGAGATGATAATGATGGCTATCAACTACTGTGCTTCGCACACTTCTCTCTCTGGCTTCTGGCTCAATCCTCTGCATGTCAACGAATGGATAAAGCCAATGGGCGTGCCTGACTACTGTCACGGCGGTCTGTGCGTTCAAGCCATCGACTTATTGCTGGCCCCTATTGGACCAAGTTGAAGGCCAGTTCAGCCTGGCCTGCCGTGCTCTGTCTTTTGGTTTACCGCTACCCCGTATTCTTGCTCTGGGGATCCTTACGCCATTTTGGCGACTGCAAGGGTCTGGCTTGCTCACTACTACTATCCATCATCCAACGACGTTCCGTACTAGTCGCAATCATTTATCAAGTATGTGCTTCCTTTTCTCCTTCGTTCGTCACTTTGACATATCTGTTACGTTTTCCCTTTTCTGTAATCCATGAGCACACAAGTCATATACATTGGCACCGACCTCTAACCTCGGCGTGCTGCCGACATACTACCCAACACTTGCCCGACATGCTTCTCACACGCGCAACCCAAGGCGTTACAGGCGCTCTTGCCTACGATCCACTCCAGTATTGTATTTTGGCTGCTGGTACCGCAGTCGCGTGGGTGTATACTGTCGAACTTAATCTTGTCATTTTCTATACCTTCAAACGCCGCAGAGGACTCTACTTTTGGTCGCTCCTCATCAGCTCATGGGGCTGCTCGCTTCACGCCTTGGGCTTCATCCTCAAATTCCTTGTTGGAACGACATGGCTGGTTGATTTGCCCTTCATCGAGGTCGGATGGGTCTCGATGGTTACAGGCCAGGCATTCGTGCTCTACTCGCGACTACACCTCGTCCTCCGGAAACCGCGTACTCTGAATTATGTTCTCGCCCTGATTATCGTTGACGCAATCGTGCTGCATCTTCCGACTATAATCTTCACCTACGGTAGCAATTCTCCCAACGCTCAATTCTGGGTCCATAAGTTCAACGTCATGGAGAGGATCCAGCTCGCGGGCTTTTGCATCCAGGAGTTTATCATTTCCACCATTTACATCGTGTCAACGGTCAGACTACTCGGGGCCATCTATCACAGTAGGACGAGGAAAGTGATGTTCCAATTGATCTTGATAAATGGCATATGTATTGGCATGGACATCATCCTAATTGGCCTGGAATATACAAACAACTACGTTGGCGAAGCTTCTATCAAGCCGATGCTCTACGCTATCAAGCTTAAGCTCGAATTCGCCGTCTTGAATCAGCTAATGGGCCTGACCAAGGCCGGCCTTACGGAGGGCAACCGTTGGCGGAGTGGAAACGATCCAAATAGTCATGAGCTGAAAGATCGGACAATTGGCTCCCATCATGATCCGGAGGCGGGCGCTCCCCAGCGGAAAGTAGGGACATGGACGACAGCGAAGGGCATTCGAGGGTCTCTCTCGGGTGCAGCAGTTGCACCGCCGGAGCAGATATACAAAACGCAGCACGTCGACGTCGTTTCCGAGCCCATCTCTGACCAGACGAATGCCTCGTCGTCAACAGCCGTCACAGCCGGGGAGCCAGCGACATCGTCAACAATGCCGAAAGTGAAGAGTCTTATGGGCACAGCGACTGTCTTCATGCCTGGACGTGTAGCCCGGAATTCTCGCCCCGGCGAGACGGACAACCGTGAGCGAGCGACCAGTCCCAGCGAGAGTCAGAAGGAGATCATCCGGAATAGCGCAGATAGCGAAAAGGAGGGGACAAGGTGGATCGAGGGTCACTATGTTGGATGATTGGCAAGGCATGGCATGTGCATGGGCATGGGCATAGCGCGGAGAATTGATTTTCTGTTGCGCTAAAGTACTTTCCGACGCGCCGGCACATGGCTGGCGACTGGATCCCTAAGCGTACTGTATGTATGATCCAAAACCCAATACCTTGGGTCTTTCGAAGTTATCACGAAACCACCGAGAGTCCATCGGAACCCCTGGAGTCTGGAAACCGTGCACCTCGAGTACTAGTATGGAACCGAGCACCGACCCGTCATACTGGGTGCGACACCGCGATAAGCCCGCTACGAGATAAGCACGCATATGCAGCACCTCGCTACACAAGACTACAAAGGGATCTAGAAATACTGATAGCGTCTCGGACAATACCGGACACCAGACAGGGGGAGGGCTAGAAGTAGAAATGAAGTAGAAGCTCCATGTCTTCGAGGTCAACAATCCGCGGCGCCAGGTGGCGCTGGAAATGGCAGATGCAGGGTGCATTAGTCGAGGCACGTGCACATGCAAGATGCGATCAGATATGCGCGCCTTGGCTGATGATTGGCCCGCATACTTTAGGGTGCTGGCCAGCCTGAGCGAGGGCTGCAATTGGCGGCCTTGAACCCGAAATCGTTGAGTCTCCTTCCAACAAGGCCAGGTGCATCAAACGTGCACAGCGCCACTTCGAAAGCTGGCCTGTCACTGGTCTTGCGATCGGCCAGGAGGCTTGAAAGAGTTCGCTTTGACTGAATCCTTTATGAATCCAAGAGGGAGCACGTCTTTCGCACGGGGAAGACAATGACTCTCGCAAGCAACCACAGCGTTGTCAAGAAGGTCCATGCACTCGGGGTCGGACCTCTGTGCTAAAATTATTTACACAGATCTACCTCGTGAGCGAGGAATGCTCTAATTGGGACAGCTCGACCTTTGCCAGGGAATATGTCACATCAATCTCCAACCACTGTACAGATCTGTTCACCGTCACCGGACAGCACACCCGCTAACACCTTCATCACTCAGCACATCTCGCCAATCATCAGAACATGCTCATACTAACCTCGCATTGACCAAAGAGACTCGTCTCGTCATCAGTCATGGCGCCTCTCTATCGTTTCCTTAGGATGAGCTTCCTGGGTACTCCGTACAGTCCCCGCCAAGTCCGTATCTCTGGTCCAACCTCCACTCAAGTCCCAACCACACGATCTCCATACATCGGCTCCCCGCGCTCTCTCCATCTACATCCAATGAGGAACGCCGCCACTAGGATGGCAACCCCAACGAGACTCGCGACGACGGGAAGGACTGAAGTTGTTGCAAATGTTATATGTTTCGAACGAATGTGTTTCTACATGGGAATGTACTCCGGAACGCGAAATCTTTACATGGTAATAACTTGGTTGAAACCTTTTTGAATTCTACATCGACCTGGACTGATTTTGACAAAAGTCGAGGGGGAATCTAAAAATAAAGCCAAGCACGAGTAAGCGTTCTGACAACGCTAATTACTCCTTCTCACCTAAGTACCGTAGTAATGCAGTCCACCCGGTAATGCAACCGCTAGTGATTTCGGCGCATGAAGCTTAGGGTTGACCCTTATAACCCTGATCTTTGCACCGAAATTACTAGCGGTTGCATTACCGGGTGGATTGCATTACTAGGTGAATAGGAGTAGCGAGCGTGTGCTTTCTCGCGCCTTGTACACCTCTTCACAACCTAATGGTTCAGCGTTTTCAACAACATGATCACAACAAGATAAAACGTGTCGATCGGTACCAGGGGCTATTCCAGCTCTTTACTGAGTCGGCAATGTCTTGGCGCGACTGTTCGTGAAGATATCAGCGCGATAACCGTCGTCGTCACTCGCGTCTTTCCTCAGCAGCTTTAACATGTTGCTGCAGTCAATGTATCCTGCTGATGGTAGATCAACCAGATCGAAGAAACCGAGTCGCGGGTAATCTTAGTCAGAGGATGTCTCGCGGCGGTGTGCTACATTGAGAGTATCAATCACCTTTGTCTTCTTTGTGTAAGGTCATTGTTGCAAACATGATATGTGGGTCATCACATATCGTTTCGTTTGGCTGATCACTACACCTTCCAATCATCACTTTGAGTAATCATCTCCTTCATATACTCGTTTGATCGAGCTGGTGCACCTTCTGCATCGTCGACTCGTCCTGCTCGTTTCGACAGCGTTGAGTTTCGTGCGATAACCTTCCCACTATCTTTCTGATGAGCGGTTTGCCTGGTATACCGAAAAAATGGAGCACCCTGAGACTCGCACGTCCAGCAAGAGCGCACGCAGCTCTACGTCGACCGGCGATAAGGATACCGAACCCTTGGCCACTCTTCGACCTAAGATTGTAGAGCTTTGCTATTCCGTTGGTCTGGGCCTGCCTATTGCGCTTGAGGAGATGGAAAGTGGAACCTACAACAGAGTCCTAAGTCTCAACTTTGATACCTCTGACAACAATGCATGCGTCATACGCATACCGCATTATGCTATGGAGGATGAGGTGGATACCATCAAGGATCAAGTGGCTCTGCTAAATTTTCTAGCTCTGCGTCTCCCAGTCGCACGAGTGATTTCTTATGATGCTGGCATAGCCAATCCGATCTCTTCGCAATACACCATCCAAACGCGGATTCCAGGACTACCTATCTCCAAAGTCTATCGAGACTTATCCTTCGAGGAGCGTTTACAGATTGTGGATGGTGTGGTTACCACCATTTCCCAAATCAACAGTGTTAGGTTCAGCACCGCCGGCCGCCTGACTGCTCGATCTAGCTATCCCGAGAGCTCGTGTAACACCTCAGCCATTGAGAATAGCGTAGAGCTCAAACCGTTTCGACTAGGCCTCATCGAATCATCTACAGAGGTGCCTGCAAGCACCGCAATCTTTCTGAAAGATCTGATATTCTCTATGATCGATGCATGGGCCATAGAGGATGCCGAAGCACCTGCTTTGAGTGGTCTTCAAGCTAAGTGGAAGAATCTGAAGAATATCGCGGAGGAAATGTTAGCGATGGGAATGTTAGATTCGGCTAACGACGACAACGTGCTCTGGCACTGGGATTTTTTTGCTCGGAACATCCTAGTCGAGAAGCAAGACAATGTTTGGTCCATCCGAGGTGTCATCGACTGGGATTCCGCAATATCCGTACCCCGAGTCTTGTCAAGATGCCCACCAGCTTGGCTCTGGCGTTACCATGATGATCCCAGTGGCTGGGATGGAGACTACGATGATCTTCCACCGAGAGACCTCACCGATGAAGAATCTTCGATCAAACGTCGTTTCGATGAAGGAATGGCACACGTTCATTACGGTTCGGGTACGCATCTAAGTCACGCTTACGGTGATGGGGTGTGGGTTAGGCGCCTCGTAAGGTTTGCGCTAAAAGGGTTTGGTGACAGCCAAGACTGGAAGAGATACGATGTCTTTGTGGAAGAGTGGGGAAAGGTCTTCAGGGAAAGACCCTCTTCAAGATCAGGTCCGTAAGTCTGACCATACTTGGGAAGAAATCGTGGCCGGGTTCCCTACTTGAGCCACGGATTGAGCCACGGATTGTTCGACTGTCTTCACTTCCCTCAGAGCCGGTTTGTTATCGGTCTTATTAAGTTGTGCAAAGAGCTAGATTTTTATTGATGTTTTCTTCATGCACTTTCTTATCTATCTAAGCAAGCTCTTCTAGATGAACATGTCCTGTCATCATCCTTCAACCATCGCCTGATTATGAAGCAGGATGCTTGCCTTGAGATCCGCATGCGGGGCATTTCTCTGTCTTCAAGAAGATGTGCTGTTTCTTGCACTTGTCGCAATATGTCTGGTGTGCTGAACAGTAGAACTTGTGCGATGTTGGCGTCTTTTCCTTCTTACGGCAGTTGCCCTTGGATAACAAGGGGCAGTGATGAGTCTTGGTCATGTTGCCGAGCGTAAATTCGAAAATCTGTGATGGTTCCTATCTATGGGATGTCAACAATAGCCTGTTTGGGAAGACCAGTCGAGAGACGAGGAGGTACCTTCAATATTGGAACCCTGAGTATGGCTGTTTCTGACTTTTTCGTGCAACTTGCTTTAAGAACAGGGCTGACAAGGCTGAGTTGTAGGAACTATGCTTCGAGAATGTGGGATTCAGGATAAGTAGCACGATTTGCTGTGATAGCATTGCAGTCGACACTCATCATTAGGCGAAGCCCTCAAAGTCAAGCTCTAGGATATCACTCATGCGGGTCTTTATTATTACTCAAGTCTTGGAAATTTCCGCCAACACTATCTCTGGGTGACATGGCGTTACGATCGGCTGACTGCTATACTCGAACAGTGTACGTTGATTCATGCAATGTCTTCAATGTCACGTTGGGGGCAGGCCTCTTACCATCGCCTAGGAGGGTGGCATATCATCCAGAGACACGATTGCTTTCCGCAATACTTCGTGAATTTTTGTTGTCACTAAGTCTCCGTCCTTCTGGCACCTCTTACAGCATCGGATCACAGTAAGCAGATGCCGTTAACGATGGTGCCAAGCAAGTAACATTTGTCCCCATTGCTCGAATGCCGGACTCGCAAGCTTGAAGGCTCAAGACTAACGACTGAACAACCCAGTTGACCGAAGCGACCATCCTGTAAAAACAGATTTCCCAGTTGTGCATCAAAGGAACATTGCGGCCAGGCCGCTTATCCGACTCTCCCCTGTGCAAATCAACTCTTTGCACTGCGAACACTTCTCCAGACAAAATTCTACCCACTGGACGACGCAGTCATGTTTCGAACCCATGTATTCTTCACTACTCAACAATTGTTACAACAAAGACATAGATTCTCCTAGCTTCTAAACTCAATAACAACCAGCATACATAGTACGCCTAAATCGTTGTGCTGTCGCATGGTCGTGGAATTTGCACTGCTGCTACCTGCCTCGAGTAAAGAAACCTAGCGATGGTATGACTATATCATCTAGAGCTTCGGATGGTATATAAACATGGCATAGACCATGTCGACTCCATGAGCCACTGGATGTTATTTCAGGGCTATTCCAGGGCTCCCCGTATACATCTTCATCTTTTTCTTCGTTTCACCCCTGAGAATCAACGCATCGCTCTCGAAAGATCCTAGTAAGCTCCTTATCATATGATGTAGGGCCAGACGCCATGTAAGATATATCTTCACATGGTATCATGCAAGCTCGTCACACATTACACTCGCCATAGAGCCTCCGCAATCACAAGGAAATTATAAAGCGCAGTATCAAGCCCCTTTTCTGCGTGTGCTGCCAACCTAGTAACAATTATGGATCTTCCTGCCCTTCAGCAAGCAGTTCAGAGACATGTAGCAGGCCTTGCGGGAACCGATGACTTACCATCGTCCCTGCCGGAGAGTTTCAAGTCCAAAGGTCTTGAATCTACAGATATAGCGTCTATAATCGCAACCTTGAAAGATCAAAATAGAGACAATGACAGTAGTCTAGTAAGCTGTATCAAACCCCAAATCCATAACGTATTCTCACTAACACACAAAGACCCACATCAACCTCCTCATCCTCGAAGTCCACCTCCGTGACACCGCACAACCACAGCATCAACCCCCCAAAGCCGCCTACACCAACCTCCGCAACCTCCTAACCTCCCTCCTCCGACCCTCATCCCTCTTCGCCCCAAGATCCCCCTTCGCCACAGGTGCGCATCTCCACCCCCTACCCATCAATCCACCCCCCTAACCTCCCACAGAAACCCCTTCCCCCGCCTCAGCACCCTCGCGCCGCCGTCTCCGCGCCCTCTACGAAACCTGCCTCCTCCTCCTCTCCCACCTCCAAACCCTCTCCCCCCTAGTGCCCAAACCCCCAGAGACAGACCTCTTCTTCGCCCTCGCATCCTTCACCCACGCCTCCGATCCCTGGACCACGCCGGGATCGTACTCGCTAGCGAATTCCCTCCTCGCCATCTACCTCCCACCCCTGCGTGCTGATCCTCGCAGATTTGCAGCGCTATTTGATGAGCTGCTTCGCGAGCGCATCAAGCCTCTTTTTGCGAAATCGAAGAACCCGGCTATAACGCCTGCGGGGCGGAAGGCCATTACTCCGTTGCCGGTTGCGATTGAGCATGGTGTTGATGAGGAGGTGCTGAAGCCGTGGAAGTATGGGGATTGCTGGGTTGTTACTGTGTTTGAGTGGGTGCTGAGGCAGCTGAATGTTTGTTTCCTCTTTTCCCCTTCCCCTTTCCTCCCTTTTCCCTCCCCCCTCCCCCCTCTCCCCCTCCCAATCCCAGCCTCCCATAATAACCAGCTAACCCCCCCCTCCCCCCCAGAGCACGTCAGCCCCCCCCCACCTCCCCCTCCTCATCCCCCCCCTCCTCGCCCTCCTCGACGACCCTTCCACCCCCTTCACCCTCCGCGGCTGCACCGTCCTCCGCCTCTTCCTCCGCACCGCCCCCTCCCCCCTTCTCCAGCGCACAGGACTAGGCGAAGTCTTCCACAGCGCGCTGATGCCGAATCTACTGTACCTCCCCTCCCTCACCCCCGAGGAGGAGAGTTTGGAGTTGCTGGGGGGGGTGTATCCTGCGTTGGTTGCGCTGGTGAGGGCGAGGTTTGGTGATGGTGAGGGAGGTGGGGAGGAAGGTAAGGAAGGGAGGGGGGGGAGGCAGAAGGCGCTGGATGAGGTGTTTAGGGTGGGGGTACTGAAGGGGTATGCGTATGCGGGGGAGAATGTACGGGTGGCGGAGTTTTTGGTGGGGAGGATGGGGGAGTTGGTCAGGGAAATGGGGGTTGAGAGTTGCAAATATTTGAAGGTACGTGCATAAGACTCGTCTTTGGAAAGTCTTGTCGGATGGAAAAGCTTGATTGGGGATGGGGGAGGGCTGATGTTTGATGGGTTAGAATATCCTCCCCCTCCTCACAGCCATCCTGACAGCACCCTTCGCGACGGCGTACCCGCCGCTGCTGGTCGCGGCGTTGACGGCTATGGAGACGGTGGTGCTGGTGGATTGGCCGCGGGTAGGGTATCATAGGGGGGAGATACTGAAGGGGCTTGTGGGCTGCTGGTTGAGGGTTGAGGAGGAGGGGGAAGGGGAGGGGCGGGAAGAGGGGGGGAAGGAGGAGGCGAAGAGGAAGGGGGAGCTGCGGGATGTCAAGGATGGCATCAGGCGGTGTGTGAAGCTGTTGACGGCTGTGCTGGAGAAGGAGGTTGATGTGGGAGGGGAGTATAGGCTCTTAGTCGAGAGTGATGGGAGGCTTGGGGGGCTTTTGGTTGTATGAACATGTGAATTGTGGCTGGAGTCTCTGTTTATTGCTGCGATTATTCGGTTTTATGGGTTCACTGCTGCTGTTCTGGGGTCGAAGACTGCGTTGCGCTACTCTCGCCGTTCGTTCTAGATATTGGCATTATCTTATGTGTTGACAGGGTACCCCCAAGGGCTAGCTGCACTAAAGGACATTCGCCGTGGACTCTCAATAATGGAACGACAGCCGATCGACAAACCAGTAACGACCCGCTGTCAAAGCAGCAAGACGTCAAGAAACATCAATGACCTTGTTGAACGATTCTGAAAAAGCAGCCATAGAAGGGAGCTGCCGCGTCGACACCCCTTTTCGATGTTTTGATACCTCCTCTCCCCAGTCGGCAATGGTGGCATTAGAATTCGAAGAACCATTTTCGAGCTTCTGTTGTGGATCTTGACGCTGTATTACGAAGAAGAGGAGTGGTGATCTTGTACCGGACTTTTCTGTTTCTCTGGTGCATGTAGAGTTCTACTGCTGTGTAAGAGAGTATAGAAAGCAAAGAAATAGCTCGAGAACCACGCTGGGAATCATTATTTTTATTAGCGTTGAATAATAAAGATTCATATATTTGCGTAAATGGTATTGAAGTACAACAAGAAGATAATCCATTAGTGGTTTTCACTAGCGAAGATACAATATGTCCTTAGACACAGGGGGTATCAAATAGCGAAAAGGCGTATTAATAGAAGGGTTTCGGTAAAGCAAATCAGCACCCGTTGGTGCTAACGCACGCGGTAGGAAAGATGAACGCCGAATTGAGATAGTTATGCCTCAGCCGGCATGGTTGGCATCGAACAGGATTGCCATAGCGTAGGCATGATGGCAGACAGCGTGACTGCTACGCACGCCGTGAATGTTTCAAACAAGCCCTATCTCTTCCTTCCGCCGCCGTACCTCTGCAATGGCTTCTTCCGCATCATCTGACTTTGGGTTACGGAGCTGCCACTCAATGACGACTTCCAAGGCTTTCGTCATCCAGGGTCCGGGTTTCGCCTTGAGGGCCTTCGATAGTTGGGTGCCGTTCACAAGCGATTTCAGGGAATCTACTTCCAATAAGTCCTGGGCTTTGAGGCCCTGGAGCCAAGTGGCATAGCCGTTCAGGACTTGTGACAAATCTAGAGAAGTCAATAATCATGTCTTCTGTCGACACAGATCTTGCATTTACCTGAGTCCCCACTTTCCGAGATCTCCACCAGCAGAGCATAAATAACGCTGGAGCGCCAATTTGTACCCCAGAAGCGGATGGCTTTGCCCTGTCTAACACGGTATTCTGTGTCAAGCATAGCGTGTTTCCTCTTCTGTGGTAGCTCAGTAGACCGAGGAACCTCGGCGCCCTCGTTCTTCTTGTTTATGATGTCTTGAAGGTTGACCACCGCATCTTCAACCATCTTCAATACTTTGTTTTCGGCCTTGATCCCTTCTCGAACAGCAAGGCATGCGGGACTCGGCGGTGTCTTTCCGCCTGATTTCTCTGGCTTGGCCGTCGGCGCTCTGGCCCATGGGACAAGGGCACAAAGTAGCCATGCGCGAAATTCTTCGGCGGAATCACGTAGGAGGATGTTTTTGAGGATCGATGATCGGTCCAAATTCTCTATCAATCGCATTTGTAAGGTTACAATACGGAGCTGGTTGTAAGCTTTCTGCCAGTGAGTTGTATCTGCGAAACCAAAGGTCTTGTCATCGGCATTGGTGAATATCGTATTGTATAATCCGAAACGATCAATGAGCTGCAGGGCCATGTGAGGGTCGGGACCTATATCTACTTAGTGAAGACCAATATTCATAGTGTTTAATTTGACGTACCTTTAAGCATCTTGTCAACTTCGATACCAACTCTCTCACGACTGATCTTGAGCTCCGTTTCCTGCCTGCCAGGCTGACCTTTCACTTTCTTCCCAATCTCGGATGCCTTAATCTCACGGGTAACCCTCAATTTGAATTCGTCCTGAATACTGGGATCGCTGATAGCTTGTTCATCTTCGGAATGGATTCGGAAACCCAGCCTACTGGCGAAGCGTATGTGCCTCAAGACCCGCAGTGGATCGTCTCTAAACGTCTGCAATGCCGGCAATGGCGTTTTGATGATCTTACGCTCCAAGTCGAGGAGGCCCCGACCAGTGAAATCTTCCACCTCTGATGTATGGATATTGTAGAATAAAGCATTCACGGTCGAGTCTCGGCGCAGAGCGTCCTCTTCCGCCGTGCCGAACTCCATTTGTGGAGTGCGGCTATTCGCAGCGTAGGTCTCTTTTCGTAGATTGACAAGGTCTACATCAAGCCCAAACACTCTCACGGTAGCCGTCTCAAGATGCTTGGACTTGTCTGGATTGGCTGCGATCAATGCTAGATTACCCATGATATCTTGGCCATTCTCAAGAGGTATGTAGTCGGCCATCGACTTCGAGTGAGAGATGAAGTCCTTCATCGCGAGTCCAAAACCATACCCAGTCATGGTGTCGATGGCAACATCAATGTCGTCGCTCGCGGACCCAAGCAACTTATCACGCACCCACCCACCAGCAAAGCGGAGGATTGGTTTACTAGCATCCTGAGGCGTATCGGTGTGGTCTGAGGTATCAAGTAGGAGTTGTCGGATATTTGCCTCGTTCTCTGTGAGGTCCGACAGTGGTAAGGTTCGCTTCATGACGGCGATTGACGGAGTTGACAGGTGCCGAAAATTGGACAGCCGAAATTTGCAGACTTTGAATACTGTGTACCGAAACATTCATGGTGATGGAATCGAGTTTAGGTAGTGTTGAAGTACTTGTAAAGTGAAGCGTGCCTTGTTCAAATGACTCAATGACACTTTGACTGTGGGTCTGAACTAGTGATGTATAATTTCATGAAAAGTTCAATGATTTACGTGATTACCGTAATTCAGAAAAACCAGCTTGAGTCCAAGCATTCTTTAGCATCGTGTTGTCGGGTGTCAAGGCAAGCTTGCCGAGGTAATTTCGACTTGTGAAGCATCTGCGATTCTCATCACCTTTTTCGCAGTTCTCCGGTCCCAACGTTGTCCATCTCTACGATTGAAGATCGAAACTTTCAGCACGTCCACTTCAAACGATGTTCCTTGCAGGCGGGAAGCGGCCCGCTGACGCGCTAGAAGAACCCTGCGACAGATCTTCAACTGCTTTAAAGCGACGATTCAGTCCTGTACCAGTGCAACACTCAACCGGTGCAAGAATGGCCGCGGTGACCGCCCAAGGTGGTGCGCTAAACGCTCCAAATCCCACGTAAGCTCCTCATAGACCATCTTGAGCTCATGAAGCTAATCTTCAGATAGAGTCTATGTGAGCTCCAGCATCACTCGTTGTTGGCTTCGCATCACAAAACCACTAACCCCCTTTTACAGGTCAAGAACCTCGAGGAACGCATCAAGGTCGACCAGATGAAGGAAGCACTCACGGAAATCTTCTCCGAGTACGGCACCGTTATCGATCTAGTAGCGAAGAGGAACCTCAAAGCAAAAGGCCAGGCTTTCGTAGTCTTCGATGACACTGAGGCCGCTGAGCGCGCGATCAAGGAAGTGCAGGGTTTTGAGCTGTTCGAGAAGCCTATGGTGCTTGACTACGCTAGGACAAGGAGTGACGCTACGGTGGAGCAGGAGGGGAATACGGAGGATTTGGAGTCGCATAAGAGGAGGAGACTGGCCGAGAAAGGTACGTTGTGGATAACGTGTGAACTTGGGTTTATCGGAACGTGGGCTGATCTGTGTTGCCTGATGCCTAGAGCGCAAACAAGCAGCCGAAGCCGCAGAGATCCAGAAGAAGCTCAAACGATCCGCCGCAGCTGCGGCGCCAGAAGCAGGTGCTGCACGACCCATCAAAGCAGCACGCGGCGCTGGGCTCAAGTCGTCAAACCCTGCAGCAGGCGCTGTTGTGCCCGAGGAATATTTACCTCCAAACAAGATTCTATTCGTGCAGAACCTACCAGACAACTACGATGTGGACAGCCTTACATCGATATTCGGGAGGTTCCAGGGGTTCAGAGAGGTGCGCCTCGTACCTGGAAGGACGGGTATAGCGTTCGTGGAGTACGAAGAGGACAAGGGGGCTATCGATGCGAAGGAGAGGACGGCAGGAATGACGCTTGGGGAAGAGGGTAAGGTCATGAAGGTTGTGTACCAGCGGCAATGATATCTTTTAGTACATACAATCCACCACCTTCTCAAGAGCAACTTCTATGTGCTACACGAGTGAAACACAACTACGGATATGCTGTCACATCCGAAAGGTCCGAAAGCATGGAAGCATTGCCAGGCCAATTCGCGACATGTGCAAACATCTCGAAAGGAGGGCCAACGCTGAGAGCAAATCGCAAGCAAAGATCTCCAAGGCCTGCTAATGCCCCAAGAGCCGCCTTTGCCCAAGCAAGTCATGACACCTAGTTCTGGCTTAGAAGATGACATCCTGATCTTCTTGCTCTCCGAGGACGTCGGCGGAGCCGGACGTCTCATCGTTTTCCTTATCGCTACCATGCCTAGCCTTTGCTTTGTCTTCTTGGTCCTTCGCTGCATTATCTCGTTGTTTGTTGTTTTTGACCTTCGCCATGGGGTATCAGTAATTAGTCAATACTGCGATTGGGTAAGTGTACCTTCTTCAACCGGTAAAACTCTTCTCTGTCCAGCTCGTCCAATTCCGAGTTGATGTCTGCGACACGTTAGCGAGGGTTAAAGCATCATATTTGTACCGTTAGCCCACATTTTATTGTATTCTCCGTGCGCGGTATGATGACCTAATTCAAATCTCAGCAGAATCATTGGAGGCCCACTTATGAAAGACTTACGTGTTCTCTTGAGCGCAGGAATATTCTCGTTAGAGGTTGCTGTGTGGTAACGCTAGCAATGGGACTTACATGGCATTGACTGTTAACGCCGGGTCAGACTAAAACCCAACAATGCATACAGAGAGAATCAAGCTTACCTCTTCGGTTGACGACCTTAATCACTTCGTCTAGAATAACGAACGCTGTCTAGCATCATGTCAACGCCTGCGTTTATATGCACTCAGGTCACGTAGTACCTGGAGACTAGCGAGCTCGACCAGAGTTTCCACAGCCCTAGAGTACGTCTCTCTGCATTTTTGAACTTGTTGACCTCCCTTACCCAGCCCGGTCAAGCCGAAGTCGCTTTTGGCTTCCGTGTTGTAGCTCTCGAATTGGGGAAGAAACACACCGGAGACGTTCTCTTGTTTGGTGCGGATGCGGAAGCGGGCCTCCTTAGCGGACTCTTGGACTTGAAATCCGATGTCGCCTCCCACAGCGTATGTCACTTCCGCCAGCGAGAATGCTGCTATCTGCATAACCCGGCCCATCTTGCGCTTTGCTTCATCGATACGTCTTGTGATTTCTACACACGCTCAGTACGCGGACTCGCTGGCCGATCGGCTTGGACCTACCTCTGAAGCGTCTGCCACCGAAGGTCAGTACTTTACTATGAATGGATACGACACACGTACTTGGTCAAAGCCTCGCTCTTTCGCTTCAAGAGACTGTGTCCAACTTCGGCGCCCTTGAGCTTGCTCTTCATAGCCCCAAAGGATTGCCGAGTGGGGAAGACAGCTTCCCGGTCCTATGAAGACAGGTCAAACACCAACATCTCTAACCTTTCTTTTGGAGACTCACCCCTGCACCAGACATCTTGCAGAAAGATTGAGGACTTCGGACAGAGGGATCGTTGGTTATCCGATAATACGGGGAACCTTTAGTCAGGGAGGATGGATGGGTCGTGTCAATCCAATGAAAGTATCGAAAGAGAAGCAAGGACGCTAAATCTTTGATCGTGTTGCAAGACAGATAGTGAAAACCAATATGGCAGAAGCAGTTCCGCTTCAAGTGCATGTGCTCTGGCCATCAATGAAGCCGCCGGCGAGACGTTCTTGCGCGGCATTTTAGGCCCGTCTTTTCGCCGGGAACACTGATCGACGAACTCGAGCATCGCGAGACCGCGCTGTCTTGACTGCGTTGTATCGCGATCGCTCTGTGCGCCATAAAGTGACAAATCCATGAGCTTCACCGGCCCTAAGGACTCCTTCACGACCATTCCTCGAATACAGGCATCGCCATGCCGGGAGAGCTCTTGCGCACACCGCCGCCCATGGCTTTAAAATCAAAAGCAAGCGCTGTGAAGCTAGACATGAGCTTGTACCTTATAGTGAGTTGTGCAAGCTGGATCGGCTCATAGTTGAGTACTGACGCATGAAGTCTTCTGATGATCTCGTCTATGAGCAAGATATCCTCCGAGATCCTACTAGTGTCAAACCTTGGTTGGGGTACATCGACTTTAAGCACCAGCATGGCAGTCTGCTTGAGCAAGCTTTCGTATGGCAATCCCGGCAGCTTTCCAGTGAAACAAAATGAGATCAGCTAACAAAGACTCCAGGTCATGGAGCGCGCCTGCATGCATCTACCCCGATCGTACAAATTATGGAAGATGGTAACACCAATTCATCAACAAGGTCTTGCTAGTGAAGACTGATCGACTTGCAGTATCTGGAAATCCGCGTCAAGCATTTACGAAACAAAAACCCTGCGATCCATTCGGCAGAGTATGCCAAAGTCAACGCTTTGTTTGAGCGTGCATTGATCCTGCTGAACAAGATGCCGAAGATCTGGGACATGTTCCTCGCCTTCCTCATGCAGCAGCCTCTAGTCACTTATACCCGCCGCACCTTCGACAGAGCTCTGCGAGCCCTCCCTATCACCCAGCATAACCGTATCTGGGCTCGTTTCCGCCCCTTTGCCAATTCTGCCTCTGGTGATACTGCAATCAAGATATGGCGGAGATATATGCAAATTCATCCCGAGGACAGTGAAGACTACACCACCCTCTTGGTTGAGTTGGGGCAATACACGGAGGCTGTGAAGAAATACATGGACATCTTGAACAACCCGAAATTCCGAAGTAAGCACGGCAAGAGTAATTTTCAGCTTTGGTCTGAAATGGTCGATCTACTGGTGGAAAAGGCCCAGGAAGTGGAGACCGGCGACACAGCCGGCATTAATGCTGAGAATATTGTGCGAAGCGGTATCGATAGGTTTGCAGATCAGCGAGGGAAATTATGGGCTGGGCTCGCGACATACTGGATCACACGAGGAAACTTCGAGCGAGCACGAGATATATTTGAAGAAGGTATTACTACTGTCATGACGGTCCGAGACTTCACCCTGGTTTTCGACGCGTATGCGGAGTTTGAGGAATCTATCATCGGAACGCTCATGGACGCAGCAGCTGTACGATCGGACAAACGTAGAGTCAACGAAGACGCGGACCTTGATCTGGATATCAGGATGATGCGTTTCGAGCAATTAATGGACCGGCGGCCATTCCTCGTGAACGATGTCCTTTTGCGTCAGAACCCCAACAGTGTTGTGGAGTGGGAGAAGAGAGTGGCCCTTTGGGGTGATAACAAGCATGAGGTCGTCCAGACATATACTGACGCCATAGCTGCAATCCAGCCTCGGAAAGCTGTCGGCAGATTCCATGAATTGTGGCTTAATTATGCCAAGTTCTACGAGGAAGGCGGAGATCTGCGAAACGCACGGATAATTCTGGAAAAAGCCGTGAAGGTGCCATACAAGTCGGTAGCCGAGCTAGCGGAAACGTGGTGCGGCTGGGCAGAGATGGAACTACGAAATGAGAACTTCGACGGAGCTGTAGGCATCATGGCAAAGGCCACCCAAGCACCGAAGAGATCCACTGTAGACTACTTTGATGAGACTTTATCGCCACAGCAGCGAGTACACAAGAGCTGGAAATTGTGGAGCTTCTACGTGGATTTGGTCGAGAGTGTCAGCACGCTAGAAGAGACAAAAAAGGTTTACGACAGGATATTCGAGCTTCGAATAGCTACGCCTCAGACTGTGGTCAATTTCGCCAATTTGCTCGAGGAAAACCAGTACTTTGAGGATTCGTTCAAGGTTTATGAACGAGGTCTTGACCTGTTCAACTACCCAGTCGCGTTCGAGATCTGGAATCTCTACTTGACCAAGGCTGTAGATCGAAAGATCAGTATCGAAAGACTACGGGACCTTTTCGAACAAGCCGTCGAGGGCTGCCCACCCAAATTCGCCAAGGTACTGTATCTGATGTACGGGAGCCTCGAAGAAGAACGAGGACTCGCAAGACATGCCATGCGTATCTATGAACGCGCAACTCGGGCAGTCTCCGACGAGGACCGATTCGAGATGTTCAACTTCTACATCACCAAATCAGCATCTAATTTCGGCCTCACATCCACTAGACCAATCTACGAGCGCGCCATCACGGCACTACCTGATAAGGAAGCCAAAGACATGTGTCTCAAGTTTGCGGAAATGGAAAGACGGCTGGGTGAGATCGATCGAGCTCGAGCCATCTACGGTCATGCATCGCAATTCTGCGATCCACGCACTATACCTTCCTTCTGGACGAAATGGGAGAACTTTGAAGTACAACATGGCAATGAAGACACGTTCAAAGAGATGCTGCGTATCAAGCGAAGCGTCCAGGCTCAATACAAGTATGTTCACATCCTGCCCTGTGTTTATAGCGTTACAGTCAGCTAACCTGCACTCAGCACGGACGTCAACTTCATCGCGTCTCAAGCGCTCGCCCGAAGCCAGAAGCAAGCGACAGAAGCTAACGACGAAAGCGAGCAAACCGAGGGTGCTGAGACAACGGATGCAATGGCAGCTTTAGAACGGCAGGCTCGGGCGCCTGTTGGCTTTGTTGCGGCCAGCAGTGGGCCTGAAGGTGCGACCAGGCAGGTTCCTGAGCAGCCCGCGGTGCCTGCAAATCCAGATGCACTTGATGTTGATCTAGATGAGGAGTGATAGTTGAAGCGATACCTCAGGTATCCTTTACTGCTATCTCAATTGCTTCCAATCCAAGTACCCAAGAGATGGGTTTGAAAGGGTCCTCTGATCTGCGTCAGCAATCGACTACCCTATCTTTGAACGTCATCCAGCCCATCGCCATCATGTGACCACGTTTCTCGGAATGCATAGCAATGGGTCCTGTATAGCCACTTCTGATACAAACACCCCTGCCGGCAAATCGGATAAGTGTACAACCCCGTTTACACCGCTGATGATGCGTATATACCGACTGTGCCTCCCTTAAGGTTGGAGGCTCGATATGCAGGTTGCTTCAGCGTGCCTTACCTGTTCGTTCGCCTCGGCTCGGCGCCAGCTTGGCATCCCGCTTTCGCGGCTGCTAAAGTATTGAGAGCCTCATCATAAACCTGCGACCTTTTGACATAATGAAACAATTGCTTATTCCCGTCTCTGTCGCGATGATATTGTCGATAAAAGCCAAGGAGATGCAGTATCTATACAATTCACCGGAGAGTGTGCTGAATTCCCATGCTACAGTTGACTCAGTCGGTCTAGGACTTGGATTGCGATCGCTGCAAACTCAATCAAGACTCAGAACAGCCACAATCCCCAAATCCTGACTATCGGACGTCCGGGGGCATGAGTTCTTGCAGACTTGATCAGCACCAAGATGATGTCAATACCATCGAACATCAGGGCCAAACAGCTATCCAAAGATCAGGCACGCTCGATATGCTGGAGAAAGGTGTTCATCATGTGACGCAAGACTCTTGGGTACAGTATGGCTTCAGCTACGCCACGTCCGTACAACAGGTCTTCTCTAAGTCGACAGGCAGCAAACCAGGCAGAAACCTTGCGTACACACTGCGTCAAGCCTTCTTCGTCGCCGCCGGTGGGCTTGCTGTAGAGACGAAGTCTTTCCACAAGGAACCGTACCTGACGGTCACGCCAACAGGTGCGGTGGAGCTTGCTAGACTTGGTCTCCTCACCCCAGTCCCGGAAGATGTAATCAATGATAAAACTAAGGCGGACCTCATCACAAAATTGGTGGTTTGTGTGCAAGCGGGATGGTTCATCGTTCAGTGTATCGCTAGGGTAGCTCAGCACTTACCGCTCTCGCTGCTGGAAATCCATGTCCTGACACACGTTTTCGTGGCCCTGTTGATGTATCTCTTTTGGTTTGCAAAGCCTTACGATGTCGCATCGCCAGTTGTTGTCACCGAGCCCAAGGTCATTGAGGCCGTAGCTCTCTTCACGCTGGCTCAGCGGAACGAGTGGGCCGATGGATTTCAGACGACCGAGAGATGTGTTCTGACAGATGGACTCCCGATTGCCAGCGACGAAAATAACGGGCATACACAATCTTCTGCTATTGAAAAGAAGAAGTTGATGAACGATGGGCCGATACTGCCGCACGACGAATATGTTGGAACAATTTCTGCTTTCAACGGAGAGCGAGACGATGCATACTGTCCATCAGACGTAGCAGAGCAAGCATCTAGGAATTACCAAGCAAATCCCGCCAACGGCATGGATGGTATATTAAAGAATACGACTCAGTCTCATGTGCGCCATCGAAACAGGTTAAGCTCTCCAACTACCTTACCAAGCAGCCATCATGGCCAAAGTCGTGGACTTGAGTTATCTGATGACACGCATCTATGTATTCAGCCTCAAGCAGCGCATCAGTCTTCAATCACTGATGCTCCTGACAACGGTTCACAGCTCGATGGACACTCGAGCTCCGGTCTTCCTACCTCTACCGACCGGCAAGGTCGCCCCGCAGACACCGCCCTTATGCTAGCCCAACTTGCCATACAGCGCCTCAAATCTCTCAACATGCATTTAACATACTTTGTGAACGATGAGACTGATATTAGGTTTCGCTCAACCTACGTCGTCCGCTCTATTCACGACTTTAATTCGAACCCCGGCTTCGACTTCTCTAGGACTGAGTACTCGAATATAGAAATCAAGTCTCAAGCTGACTATATACACGAACGCTGGTCGCTGGCCTTGCTCCTTTTTATGCCCTACGCCGCCTTCCATTTGAGCGCATGGAATGCCCATTTCCCAACCCCAGTCGAGCGTTGGCTGTGGCGTGGAGCTGGGTTACTTATGTTCGGGACACCAATCCTGGTGGAATGCCTTGCGAGAATCCCTGATTTAATAGATTGGGTGGATGATGCTAGGATACATGCGCCGAGATGGGTGAAGGTCGTCTGCAGTCCGGTTTTCTCATTCTTACGACGTGCAACCTTTGTATGTTATTTTTTTGGTGCTTCTGACCATGGAAGCGAGCAGACTGTACTTCTTCGTGGAAGCGTTTATAAGTCTGAGGGATCCGGCACCACGGACCTACGAGACCGTGAAGTGGATTCAATACTGGCCACACTTATAACGAAAGAAAGTCGACCTCAGCAGCCTAAACGCAAAGCAGATCGATTATATCCCCTGAAGAATGCACTACCCTACTACACCCTCCAGCCCTCTAGCTTTCAACCCCTCAGCCCACCAAAAACCCCGATCCCATTTCTCCCCAACGAACCCTCCCATCCCTCCCACCCATCATCCAGCAACAGCAGCAACCAATCCCCAAACCACCACCCCCACAAGCACCACCACCCAAAACATACACACACAAGTCCCAACAACCCTTACACTAACACACCGCACCTTCCACCCAACCCGCATCGCAGCGCCCACGGCACGCCAGACAAATCGCGTTAGGTGGAGGAGGCAGATGATGGCTAGGAGGATGAGGAGGATGAGGACGAGGGGATGCATGGCTGGGCGAGGCTAGCTCGGTGAGAGATTGGGGAGGGTTCTGGGGAGGGTTTGAGGGTGTATAAGGGATGGGGATTTCCAGGGATGGGGATTTTTGATGGTGGGTTAGGAGGTGTGGTTGATGAGGGTTTGGATGTCTGGTTGGTGGATGAGTGTTTGGGAGGGAATGGTTGGTGCGTGGGGTGTTTTATGGATGTTGGAGACAATGGGGGCTGTCTGATGTGGAGGCAATGGGGCCTGTCTACTGTCAAGACAATAGGGTTTGTCTAACGTCAAGCGTACCGGGATTATCTCCCACAATCGAAACCCCTTTGTTCGGGCTCTGACGCCTTCCCATCTCTCATACCCAGCTTGCAAAAGACAAAGAAAGACTCAAAAAATTCCTAGACCGCAGGAGGCTGTCTCGGCTCGAATACCGGTAGCGCCTTCGTGGCCGAGCGGTCACAGAGATGCCAGTCTGCCACCCAATCGACTTCTCTCGATTGACTCTACGCTGCTTCTACGGGGGTTGCTGACGGGAAGAGAAGCGGCGTGAGGCTAGGCTTGTGACACTGCTTCTTGGACGACTTCTTTGGTTTCATTTCGTTGTGGCGACAAGGTTGAGGGTCTGAGGGCTGGGATGGGCTGGGAGCTCGATTGGATTGGATTGGGATAGGTTTGGATGGGATTGGATTGGGATTGGATTGGATTGGAGCAGTGGTGTTCCTATCTAGCTGCTCATGTTCGCTTTGACACATAGTATGGAAGGGGTGGTGGAGCTGTTACGGTGCTACTGTTGTTGGGTGTAAGCTGTTTATGGTGGTGGGGCGATGTATTTCGATATTGTTGAGGTTTTTTGACTTATAGCATCTTTTTCGAGACTTGGGTATCTTTGTCGGTGGGGAAGGGAAGATGAGAAGGTGAGGAGATGGGAAGATTGAAAGATGAAAAGACGAGAAGACGAGAAGATGAAGAGACGAGGAGACGAGGAGGCGAGGAAACGAGATAGCGAGAACACCCATGACCTGCTGCCTTTTACTCTGCTCCTGCCTGCAGTGTCCATTCGACGCTATGCAAACCTAGAATGTGAGCTATGATACAGCAATCCCAGCTTTCCTACACCGCTTGCTCCTCACTTCTTTCCCTACCAGTCCCCTCTTGACTTGAAGCATTCCTTACTGGCAATGCACCGCCTCCTTGCCCTTCTGGCCCAGCAACGTCCTTCTTATCGGCTGCTGGCACCTGAACTTCTGGGAAGATCTCCCCGAACAGGTCTGGCAAGAACCGATCAACGCGCTTCCAGGTCTCTTCCCAAATCTCTGAAGGCTTTTCGTTTTCGGCTGGTGGTACGAGGTAGCCCCCGTCTGCCATGACGAGGAGGATGTTCTTTAGACTTTCGAGGACAGCTTCCTCCTGTTGCCTGTCTTAGCTTCGCGACACCTCGGTTGTTTTGTGAGGTTAGACTTACCAGACTATCGCCCTGCCCACTATTCATCAACCGATCCATGATCTCCAGGATCTTCAGCCACAGATCCAGCATGCCGTCCCACTCCGACAGCAGCACCAGATAATGCAGGAAAATCTTGCACAGCAGCGTCGCGGCCTGCACTCTCGTCTCGCCCATGCCCATCGGATCAGACTGGTAGATTTCAGGCTTCATCAGGCGGGAGATGAGAGGGAAGAGGACTTCCCCAAAGATGGCTGTCCAGCCTTGGTGGTCTGCGGAGGCGAGCTCGGGGCTGAGGAGCGAGCGCTGCAGGCAGGAGAAGGCTTGATGACGGATCTCGCGGCAGGGGTTGAGGCATTGGGTGCGCAGGGCTTGGAAGATGGGGGACCAGTAGGTTATCCACGCTGCTTGGGTTAGCGGATGGCTTTTCTGAGAGAGGGTCGTCGTCTACCTTCATTTCTTTCGAGGTGGGACTGTTCGATCAGGCTGGGTACGCGGTTCGTTAGTTGATAGATCATCGAGATGGCTTTGTAGCCGCGGTTTACGACTTCGCTTTCTCTGCACTGATTCAGCATTGGGCGTTAATGTAGCACAAGGTATCGCTTACCGTGGCTTGGCTGGCTTCGAGGGCTTCTGTTTTCGGCTGTTTCGATCACGCTTCTGTTCAACGACCGCTCCCACACTGGCCGCCGTCGCAAAACCGTTTAACAGGCCAACAGTCGATTCGTAGTTGTCCGCAGTCACGGCCGATGGTTGACCTGCAACAATGGTATCGGCCAGATCAAACACGCTGGCCGCCACTTCCGCATTGTCTCGCAGACTTTGCAACACAGACCAGAAGTCCGGGGTGTTAGTGATCTCACTTCTCAGCGGGCCTGGATTCTTCGTGCAAATAGCGAATCCTTTTAATACTGGACTTGCGGCTTTTTCCAAGATGGTCTGGTTAAAACTTGAAATGGTATGCAAGACCATTGGAGCACGGATGAAAGAGTGATCCTAGCGCACAATGTAAGCATGTGGAGCTTGAAGAATCATCGAGAGTTGCGGTACCTGACTGGCATTCAGTAGGTGCAAGAGATAGTACACCGCCCTGGTTAAAACGAGCGGGTGGACCTTGGCTGCGTTCCGCACGACGTTGAACAATGCGTCTGAAACTGGTTTGCCAACAGCGACGGTGGTCTCGGCATCCCGCATTGCTAGAATTGTAACAAGCTCGAGCACGAAGACATGGGCAGGATCGTACTTTGGTCCTTGATGCGCTCGATGACCGTTTGGTTTTGCGGGAGATGTAGGTGGTCTATCCGGTTTTACAACGATAACAACAGGCGACGACTGCTCGGGAAGCTGCTCGAGCAGAGCATTAACGAGATCATTCAAAGACTCGGACGGCATGGCTCTGCATCGGTTAGCTAAACAGGAGGATTTCACAGAGCACAAAACTCACAAAACGTCCGAGAATACCGCGCCCATAGCGCATGCATTTACGCAGTCCACAGTACAGATGGTACTCTCGAGCTCTTCTTCTGAGGGTTCGGGGGGCTCGTCAGTGGCATAGCTTGAAAGATAAGACGTCAATGACTGGAAAAGACCACTCTCATTCGAACGTTCTGCACGATCAATGACCTGAGAGGGTGTCTGAAGTGGTATGTGCGGTATGTCGAGAATATCGTGAGCCTGCGAAAACGTCGAGGGTATCAAGGAATTGACAAATAAGTTGAGCCATATGCGCACAATCTAATTGTCTATTGTCAGCTGTTGCTCATAGTGGCAACGTGGACTGCTTACATGTTTCCATCCAGTCTTAATCTTAGCTTCTTTGCCGGATATAACACCAAAGAGTACAACGGAAGCTAGCTGTGCCTTGAAATCTCTTCCGAACCTCACAGCCAGTTCACTGACCATTACACTTCTGTCGCCTGCCTGGACCTCCGTGTTGAGTGCGGTATTCGAGGGATCTAGCGATGCAAGAGTGGTTATGGAACTGAGGCAGAAGATGATATGGTCGAGGGCGTCCGTTAGGTTGTACTTAGCTGCAATCTGGGCACACTGATCAAAACCAGCAACGACCCTTGAAAACACAGCGTCGTCCGAAGCAGACATGAAGACATATGACAATGTTGCAACGATTGGTTTCCAAGTAGCACCGAACATATCCGCATCAAAGATGTTGGTATCGCACAACATCAATGGTCCAGCTGCACGAGCTTTAAGTAGCAATCCTTCCCATGCATAATCGAATGCCTGCTTGTTGTTGTGTTCCTCGGGTAATATGATTTCGTTGTCTTTGATGGAGTCGTATATGGCTTGAAGATATTCAGGCGCGAAGTCTTTGCCACCATTGACTCCACGAAGATTTTTCGCGAAATCGCTATTGGTCATACGCTTTTGATTCTTGAGCGTCGGGTTGTGTAGGTCGGTGTTAAGCATGATAATGGCGTACGTCAGGACGAAGACAGCGTCTTTTTCGAAAATCTCCTCTGGTGTGGAACTAGCACAATATTTCTCAGCGAAAACAGTCACGACTCGTTCGATCAATTGGGATTCTCCAGGTAGTCGAAAAGCGTATAGCAGATCTCGCAAGGCTTCATCTACTCTCTTATCATTGAAATCGAAAAGATCAATAAAGGATTTCAGTAACTGTTCGTTAGCTTTCTTGGACAAGAAGTCCCCAAGAACGCCTTTGCTTATTCGTGTGGTGCCTCGAAGAAATTTCGCCACAGAACGAGGATCGTCAGGATCTTCGATGACTCCTTGAGAAGTCAGGTAAGCAATACCAGCCGTGGGTTTTTCGTTGAATTTTGTGGCACCACGGATGATGATCTTTTTGAGATTTCGTTGTTCGCGCAGCTTTTGCGGGTCAGGATAACCTTCAGACTTTGGCTCATCGTCGAGGCGATCAGCAAGAGACTGAATATAACCTAGCAAGGAGTCAAGACATAAAGGTGGTACATTGGTAGTGCTCCAAGTTGCGGAGTCTGGAAAGGCGTTCCTGGACAACAACCCAACGAGGTCTTCACACAGATCAGCTCGATCAACCTCGCAGTCGTAGTTGATGTATAGCTCCACAAGAAAACTTGGTATTCGTGCAAGTGCTCCAATACTTTCCACCATTGCCTCCCTCGCATCTGGCTTCCTGGACCCTCCCTCCAGGCCGAGTTTTTGTCGGTCTTTGACTGGGACAGGTGTAGAGCGACCACTGCTAGGCTGCGAAGGGGGTGGTTTGACCAGCTTCGGAGTCTGTGGGACACCCTCATACAGAGCAGGATCAATCCCTGGCTCAGACGGAATCTCCACGCGAGGATGCAGGCATGCCACGAGGTAGGACAGGAACAATTCCTGTTGCAATTTGAGCACTCCTCGACAAGTGGCTAGGAGAGTGCCCGCAACTCGTAACGATTCGTTCAGAAGACCCACATGCTCTGAACGGACCAACTGGAATAGATGCCTACATAGATCATTCCTGGCCAGCGTTGCGAGACTTGGGTGCTTTGCAAGGGAAGGCCCAGCGACTTCTAGCGCTACGTCAATGATTCTTAGCGCCATCACTCTCATGGCATCTGCATGCTGCCGGTTGTTGGGTTGCAAGAGATCCACCAAGACTCGGAACAATTCGCGGATGGACGGTAAGGAGTACGGCTTGATGTCGAATTCTTCATCCTCGGCATCTGCCACGGATTCGTGGATCAGATCGACCGTGTTTGCACTCACAAGAGGTTTGACTGGCGCTTCAGTATCCCCTGGTTGATTGTCAATCGTCACCGAAGAGCGCGTACCAGTCATTTCCTTCTGTGGCCCGTCGGCGTGATCATTAATCACAGATGATAGCACCTTCTCTACGACCTTTTCAGGTGCAACGACATTCGTTCCGTCAATGGAAGGTTCCATCTTCAACAAATTCGCGCGGCCTTCGTCTCTTGTATCGAGCGCCTCAATATCCTCGCCGGCTTCGGCTTCCAGATATTTCAAACGCTCGAAGATCGTCTGGCACATAGTGACCATGGACATTTCTGCCGATCGTCTAAGCAGCTCTGATAGCCGAACCTGACAGCACATGCTCAGACCCGTTTCCATCATCCCGCATATGCTCTCGTCCCCTAGAAGATTTCCACCAGGCCCAGAGAGCATTCCTTCCATAAGCTTCAATATACGGAGAAGTACTGTCTCATCTGCTGCCGAATCGCTAGCCTCAAACCGACAGTGGGTGATGGCGGCGGAGAGCAGTTGCATTCCCAATGATAGCCGTGGAGATTCGGTCCCTATGAGCTTGTATGCAAAGAATTTGGTAATGGAGATCAGAGCAAGGGATGTTATAGGCGCAGACGTCGAGGACGACCGAATGACTTGTAGGAAGGGATGCAGAAGAGAAGGGGTGTCGAAAGTCCCGATATCTGAATTCTGTTAGACTAGAGCCTCTATATCTGTACCGAAGCTTTCAATACTGACTCGTGCATCCTCTCAAGTCATTTCTCAACCTGGCAAATGCAGACATGAGAGGGTTGTCTTGCATGCTCTTGCCTTTCTTCCCTCGAAGCCCCCATCGGCTAGCGAGACTGTCATCGGCCCCACTGACACCATTCGGTATATGCGTAGCCCGCTGTGATTTGCTGTGCGGGTTTAGGCTGGCACCAGGCTGCCTTAAAGGTCTGACTTCTCGTCTGCTTGATATGGTAGCTCCCCCTCCCAGGATGGCAGAGACCGAAGAATGAGCCCAGCGGGCATGTTTTCTCATGGCAGACGTGACCGTGATACATTCTGTCGTGATCAAGGCCACCGGGTCCACCGCTATAACTCCTGTGGCTTCTTGCGCCTCCTCATCGTCCATGTTGCGTCTAAGTCCGCCGGAATAGCTTGGACTGTATTACCAGCCAGGAGATGTTTGCTGCGTACCCATTATGAGATCCCCCCGGAGATCAAGCAGATTGCGCAAGGACTTTAAATGTCAATTCGCGCGCAACGTGGTAGCTGATTGGTAAGTAAGATGCTCTTCCGGAGTTACAAGATGTCCGCATCAAGCGAAGCACTAGGCGTCAAGAAGCCCTACAGCAGACACGAAAAGAAGTTTAATTCCTCACGTCACATAGCAATTTGATAAACCCACTCTTTGAAGGATTTGTTCAGAAACTTCATAAGGGTATCTTATGTTATGATACAATAGTGCTACCCTCCCCACCTCCCCAATATGGAGCAGACTTCATCCAAGTACTTTATATTTCCTTGAGACACTCCAAGATACGCCACGACATAATGCCCCATAATCTATCCACATTCGCGGGGCAAGTCAAGCACAGACCTTTTCCTGCCATGTGTTCAGTGTTCCATTGCTAAGAATGCTCAAGGTGTCTTCTCTTTGGCATCTTTTGTGTCCTTCGCCTTCCTAGGTTCAGAAGGCTCCCGATCCTCTTGCGATGCTTTAATATTCTTGGTATCCTTTGCTTGCTTCAAATCCTTTCTTTGTTTTGTCTCAGAACCATCCTTCGCTTGAGAAGCTGCCTTCAGCTCCTCGGCATCATCTAGTAGAGTGCCTTTCTTCTCTTCCTTATCCACGGATCTGCCTGATTCCTTCCCCTCTTTCGATGCTATGCTGTCTGAGCCCTTCTTCTCGTCCTTCGCCACTGTCACCTTGGCGGAGCCCTTCTCGGGTGCTTCAACAAGACTTTCTTCTTGTCGCTCTTTGGCCTCTTCATCCTTACGGGTAATACCCTCGATATCTGCTTTGTCCTTATCCCATTGCGCATTCGGAGCATCGAAGTCTTCCTTGATTTTGTTCATGCGCTCTGCACGCTCCTTCTCCTCCTTTTCGCGATTCTTTCGTTCCTGCTCCATCTCTTCCATGTGCCGTATGTCGTCAACACTTGGTTCGTAAAGATGCCAGACAGTGTAATGTGGCAGGCCAACTACAGTAAAGTCCATCCTCTTGGCCATCTGAGGCATTGGTGAGCTACGTTGAATTCATATTAGAGCAATCCGGACGTACCTTGCCGAAGCCTTCTGTTTCTGCATGTTTCTCGAAGCTGAAGGCCGGGAAGTGGACACCCGATCTGAAGACCGCCGCTTTCGCAAGAATACTGACGCCACCTACACCGTCAATTTCCATCTCCATGTCGGGATCGCCATAAGGGTCTCGCAGATAGGCAAGATGCGGGCGCCAAGTTGCATATTCCGCGTAACCCTCCACAATGACAGCGTCTTCATCCAGTGTATCTGCCAGCGCTAATGCGGTTTCTGATTCTTGCCACGAATTAAGATCATATGGCTGCTCGCCACCAAGCCAATCTGGTAAAGGCCGCCAGACATCTGATGGCATTGTCAGCACGGCAAGAAAGTCGCACAGTCATGGAACTTACTCGGCACTATGACGTCTTTGTTGTGTCTCATCAAGTCTTCCAAAATTGTGAAGGGCGCAGTTTCAACATCAACGTCTCGCCAATAGACCCAGCTATGAGTTGGCCGTAACGCTGCGCTGAGGAGCCAGTTTCTGGCCTGGGCCATCAGTTTTCGTCGACTTGCTTGGGCCGCAAAGCCATGACGGCTTTCAACATCTTGGTTGACCTTTTGTCCAAAGTCTTTCTCCAGTATTGAGATCTCGCCATACGGTTGTTTTGGATCTGGGTCGTTCTGCAAGTCCGTGAGTAGACTGGAAAGAAGATTGAGAGTATTGTCTTTGGAGTCCGAGACTAGAAAGGCGAGATCGATGAGATGATGAGGGTAGGTGAAGTTTCGTAGATGGGCGAAAAACATAGGCAAATGTGACTGGGCGTCTCGCAGAGGCGCGCACAAGAGGACCCTTTCTTCCCTTTCCCATCCTCTCGCTGTTCCCCCTACATCTGAGAGATCGTAGTATCTAACGGTCTCAAGCTGGAGATCCTCAGCCTGTGATATGATGCCAAGTGAAAAGGCCGTGAGTAAAGCGGATCGTAAGGAAGGGAAGAAAAGAACACTGAGGAAGATGGAGGCGCTTCCCAGGATGATGAGGCGGATGAGGAGCTGTCGTCTTCTTCGAGTCACCTGCGAACTTGGCTGGAATCTAGGAATCGATGTCAGCGAAAGCGGCTCCAACGTCGTCTAAGCTAATGTGACCCACCTATGAGGTGATATCGAAATGTTGCCGCCCTTTCTTGTCGGATAGGCCCCTTGCCCATGGATGTAGGCATTGTGCCTGTTCATCCTTTCACCGCACCACTTCTCAATCCTGGGATTTACCCCGCGCTTCGAAGCATGTCAAGCTTGTCGTCATATAGAGTCTGCGTCGATAACAATTGAGCGTTGAGTAATCGAAGTACTCGGTTCCGGAGGCTGTCGGATTTCTGGGGGCTTGTTTGCTAGCTTGGAGCTCGCGACCAGAGCTGGATGTCAGGACTCTGCCTCCTTCCAGGATGTCGTTGTCTCGCAGCACCTTGCGCACGTAGTACGTCGATGGCCGCGCGGGTGTCTTTTTGGTGGCTGTTCTCAAATCCAAGAAAACCATCAAGGTGATCCGTGTTCTCGGCGTTCGCTCACCGGGGCTACCCCTGCAGTCTTGGCGCTTGGCGTCTCGTTCGACGCAAACTTGCCATGCGCGGTTTCTTGATCTTGATCTGTTGATACTTGACTTGCTAGACGTCGATCGTCGAGACGCGCATCTCCTTGACTGCTCTGAGGTCTACGCATAGAGTCTGTAAAATTTCGCGAACCACAAGAGGTCGAGTGAGAGATAAAGTTGCAATGGCGCCGATGAAGTAATACTGCTCTACTTGAGCAAGTACCTTCATTTACATTCAAGATTTTGAAGGAGCTACGTAAGGCAAATTTGGAAGCGCAGCTCCAAGATGGGCAGGATAATTTTGGATTTCAGGATCCGACGCAAACATGACATGGCAGAGGGGAGTGCGAGATGGGGAAGGACACCTTTCCTTTGGTACATACGCTTTGGAATGTGTATCTTGCACCTTGGGTGTCGAATATGTGATTTAACATGATCGTTAGCACTTGCATTGCATGATCGACCATCCCCTGACCGAATCAACGAGTACTCTACTTCACACACAAAACAGATTTCAAAGCCTTCGGGGTGAATTCTCTAAACTACCTTATTTAGCACTCCTTTACCAATGGGGCCGGAGGTCAATAAGCAACGAATGGGTCCATCGGCATCCAATACCAGGGGATGACGAGTTCGGAGTTTGCAGAGCTTAAATTGTGACCTTAACGACATCTCCACCTCCAGCAAACGTCTTTGAAAATTTTGCCCTTCTGTCCTGATAGCGTGACCTTGTTCAACGGCTTCTTCTCCAATGTTCTGTAGCTTGTCTAATTTGACATCACGGATCAATCGGGCCTAACAAGTCGGCGCATCGTCGTTGATCAGTTCGAGTTCGACCTGCGTGTCTATCGCAGCATGTCAGTGCTAGACCCTTCTGTAAACATGCTCATTCCTCCATGAACTACATCAGGTGCTCAGAAAAGCCGTGATAATCAAGTTCCCTATACCGGCTCCACATCTCAAAGGCTCAACACGATCCAAGAAGATGGAGAGCTCGAAAATCAGCATGACATTCAACTCTGACCGGTCGAGACCGAGCTAGAGGAACAACTCCACAACCGATCATCCCGGCTCTAACGAGCCAGTCCGGTGCGGAAGGGTGACTTGGCGAGGGACACTTCAGGGAATGGATTGACTTCTTTCATCTTCGCACAAAGGGAAAAGGAATCACACTCACAGATACCCTTGTGCAAATCTCGACACTTCCAAAGTCCCTGTGCGCTTGAGGATTAGCGGACAATAGCTGTGGATATGACTGCCATGTGGAAAGTTTTGGACGGCTCGCTTGCTTTGGATCAGGAAATTGGTAAGTTTGGTAGGTTGAGTATCAACACGGTAGTTCAGTAGCAGAACTGAAATGAAACCATTCATCATTCAAAAGTATCAAGCGATCCGGAAATAGGACACGGAAAGAAATGCTCATGGACTTACACTTATTGACACTACAGAATCCGAGTCCGTACCACTAAAGAAGATGCAATTATTAGTATTGCCATAGGACGCACTTCAACACGCGCGTTCTTCCAAAAGGTAGAGGTCTCGAGGGACTCAGATGGTAGTGCATGTAGTTCGAAGGCTCACAGAGAATCGCCGGAACTTCAAAGATATTTTCTTCCTTGTGGGTAACGAAGCATAGGGAAAGACCATGGAAAGCTGAGTGACTTACACATAGGTGGTCAAGGAGTCAAGGCGGGAGGTCGCAAACCGCAGCAAATGCCATTGTCACAAGAGAAGACGCTTAGATGCCTGTGTTGAATTGTGAGTAGAGAAGAAGATAGACGAGAAAAATCCGAGCAATCGAAGAAAACGTTTGGCGACGCCAAGAACCCTAGGGTCCTGTGTTAACCCCGAGTATCTCCGGTTCACCCAATTTAAATTTGTCAGGCGCACTTGAGCTGTGCTTGACAACGGCTTCATTTTTCCCCCTTTACAAAACATACTGTATGGCAGATAGGAGACGCGTCAACGGGCCCCCTGGAGGTACCGCACCGCCAAACTTCAACCTCTCGGTCGAGCAACTCCAAGCTCAAACACCTAAACGAATAAGAAAAACGAATGAGATCCGGAAAATATGTAAGCTCCCCAGATTCACGAGAATGACTGACCACTAACAAGCAGTACACTATTAGTTCTCAAGACTGGGCTTACACCTTCTGCCTCCGGATCGGCATATCTTGAGTTTGCGCCTCCCTCAGCCGGCGCCGCAAGCGCAAATTCTCTTACCAAGCCATCTTCAGCTCTGAAGCTGTCATGCACGGCACATGGCCCACGACCACTTCCAAGATCGGCCCCTTTTACATCACAGCTACTCCTCTCCACGAATGTCAACTTCGCGCCTTTTGCCTCTCGCCAACGACGAGGCTATGTCCGCGACGCCAGCGAGCGAGACCTGGCGGTACATCTCGAAACGGCTTTACGAGGTATTATCATCAGTGAGCGGTGGCCGAAAAGTGGGCTTGATATTGTAGTCATTGTGCTTGAGGGAGACGAAGACAATTATATTAACAAAGAGCTGATGAGCAGCATAGAGGAATGCAGGCGAAGTGAAGGTTGGGGTACGATGTCAATTCTCTCTGGCTGTATTACTGTCGCTTCGGCAGCGATCGCTGATGCTGGTATTGATTGTATCGACCTCGTGACAGGAGGTGTCGCGGCCATGGTCCGCCAGCCTACGACAGGCCTTGCGAGGCAGCAATCCAAGCATCGGACAACATCGACACGGCCAGAGAATTCGAGAATAATACTTCAGGATCCCTGTCCAGCAGAAGATGAGGAAATCCTTGCCACCTGTGTGGTAGGATACTTACCATCGCGGGATGAGATCACAGAGATGTGGGTAAAGGGTGATGTCGCAGATCCTTTCGACCATAACCAAAGAGACGGTACCAATCTAGATGCTCTCATAGATCAGGCCGTTGAAGCCGCTATGGCCACGAGACTGGTGCTGTTAGAAGCCGTCAAAGAGTCGACAGAAATCAAGATGCAGAAAAGCAAGCTGAACACATGAGCACACATTTCTAACCCAACAGCGGACATCTAATCCTCCTAGCTAGCACATGATGATGCTCCTAGAAACAATGAGAGCGTCTGGGCCAGCATTGGCTGGCTGCAGATCATCTGTAGTCATAGATGCATGCTCCCACTGTTTCTTCGGCTTCCGGCTTAAAGACTGCGTTTCCTGATAATCGTTGATACAAAACCTTGGGTCATACACGAATATGTTTGCAACGCGATAACCCAGGTTATGGAGACCTGACATCCTACAATGTGCTGGGGAACTAAGTCCAACCCATCTAAATAATTGAAACCGCAGCAGGACGTTACTAGGGGACAGCTTTCATCGCCTCTTGGCCCTACCAAAGCACCAAGCATGCCTTCCCGCATTGAACTTGCTGAGAGCCTTTGGCTGATGTACATATGCCTTCAGAACTCTGACTACAAAGCTGTAAGCTCCTTGACCAATTATCCTCTTTGGTCTAGGTGCCTGACAATTGCAGATCGACTTCAACGCGGTAGGCGAGATTACCAAGCTCAAAGCTCCAGCAGCTCGCATGCGCTTCACACGTCTTCGCCGCGCCATTGAAGACGGGACCCTTATAGATACCCACGGCAAGCAATTCCAGGGAAGTGCTGATAAAACCGCCGATACGCAAAAGAAGCGCAAGAAGCCTTCGGCTGAGGAAACAGACTGCGATGGAGATGACGAGGAAGCACTGACATCTCTGCCAAAGAAAAGGGTCGCTCGAATTCCTTCGTATGAAAGCAGAGTGGGCCATTGTGGTACAGCTGAACCAGTCGGATCCCAAGCCAACGCCTCTCGCCACGTTCCAGTGGTCTCGTCCAAGCTTAAACCATTACTTCTCAACCCACCAGGCGCAGCAAAAGCAGTCTTGGTCGATACTTTAGGAAGCCATTCGGGTCTTGAGGATCCGTATGCCAGCTCCGAATCCCGTTCTCAAGTCAAAGGACACATCTTCGAGAAAAGACCGTAGCATACTTCCGGAAAGCGTACTTTTGGTGAACGAGGAACAATCGATCGAGCGACGTGTGATAACCAGCCAGCGAATACTAGTGTTCCCTCACCTGTATATGGCCTAGGGAAGAGCAGAACTCGTCGGCAGATCAGCGGTTCCAAGACTCTGTTTCTCCCATGCTAGCTGTAAATAGTCTATTTGCATATTTGAGTTGACGAGAACTCCAGACCATTTCCTCAGAGACCTGCTGCAAAAAGGTTCTGGCGATGGTTTGTCTTTGGGCATTTTTTGTGCCCTTCAAATCCATCACGTCTTATCAGTAGGCCTATGTAGGGCATACGCTGAGTATGACAGCCTTTGCGACTGTGTGACAGAGTTGAATCATGAACCTGCCATCTACAGTAATGTGGCTTTTTTGCCTTGATCTCAAGCGTGCTTTCGCTACCTGCTTTACGAAGGAAATACGCAGCATTATTGTATGCAGATATGCACCCCCCATACCTTAATCATATTGCACACGTCGATCATGGAGCCGAGGTCACGTGCCAAAATACTCCAGGATCAGCTTCGCGGCTGAGGTTTGGATACAAAAACTAAATCATCCATAATTATGATATTCGGTTCTCAATGATTGTATTTCAAGGTCCCCAAAACTGCGCCGCGAAAAGCGAATATGCCCCGCTGACTACAAGAACGTGGGAGATGAGCCAACAGACATGCCAACCGGAACGTCAGATCATGGTTCTAAGGATGAGCAGGTCGTTGGCCCAACGCCATTACATGCCTCCCTACAGATGAGCTCTGATGACTCGGACAGCTGGGAAGAGTCTGACTCTGATGGAGCTAAGCCAAAGGGTTGGCAAGAATCTATTCGACTTCGGAACATTGCAACAACCTTGGATGATGCCGAAGTACTGGATAGTGATGATGAGTCCAAAAAAGAAACATTCCATCTTCGCAATCGTCGGGGAAGCGACGCCACCGATCAGACATTCATGCTCTATACCCCAGATGAAGAGCAATCTGTCATTAGAAAATTTGACCGCCGCTTGGTCTTATTCGTAGCTTTACTCTATATGCTCAGTTTTCTGGATCGGTCTAGTATGCACAAGCCAGATCCCTTGGGACTCAATTGCTAACAATGGCTAGACATCGGGAACGCCAAAATTGCTGGTCTTTCCAGGGATTTGAGTCTTAGTTCAGACCAATTTGAATGGCTCTTGAGGGCTTTCTACATCACCTATATCACTTTCGAATGGATGACCCTACTATATCGAGTCTTTCCGCCGCACATCTACATCGCAGCATGTGTGGCGGCTTGGGGCCTGATAGCGTCTCTGCAAGCTGTGGCTTCATCGTTCGCATTTCTCTTTGTGTTAAGGATGCTTCTTGGTATCAGCGAGGCTGCATTTGGGCCTGGAGTCCCTTTCTATCTTTCCTTCTTCTACAAACGAGACGAGCTAGCTTTAAGAACGGGTCTCTTCATCTCCGCTGCTCCATTAGCAATTTCCTTCGCAGCAAGCCTAGCCTGGGTCATCACAAAGCTGTCAGAGCACATCGCCATTGCACCATGGCGCATGCTGTTCTTGGTCGAGGGATTCCCGAGCGTCGTCGTTGCCGTCTTTGCGTGGTACTACATACCCGATAGCCCTGGGACGGCTGTGTATTTGAACCAGCACGAAAGACGTGTTGCAAGGTTGAGGCTGCGAAAAGAGAAAGATCCTGCGGAGACGGCGAGCGTCAAGAAACGCTTGGAATGGAAAGAGATCTGGGCAACGCTCGTGGATCCAAAGAGTTACATGACAGCGGTACGTCAGTCGATCTTGCCGCAGGTGAAAGGGCTCATGAAACGATTAGGCGATGTTCTTCTGTTGCAATGTAGCATTCAGCTCTTTGCCCGTCTTCCTGCCGACCATCATTGAAGAGTAAGATTTATCTCTACCTTCTTTCCTAAACCATACAAAAGACTAATAGTGTATCAGGATGGGTCATTCCCCCGCAGCTTCTCAAGCATTAGCCGCACCTGTAAGTCCCATGTCATATCTCCTTCGTCTTTACTGAACCAGACATGCGTTTTAAGATGTGCTTTCTAAGATGTGCTTGTTAAGATCTTCCCTACGAGCAAAGTAGTCTCGTTCCCATCCCTCTGTCATCCCAGAAGAAAGCTAATCCACCCTCTCCCAAGCCATACCTGATCGCCTTCATAGTCGTCCTCCTGACAAGCTACTTCTCGGACCGTCTCCGCAACCGCAGCCTCTTCGTCACCTTCCACGCCCTCCTCGCAACTCTCGGCTACGCCACCATGGCCATCGCCGGCTCCCGTGGCGAGAGCGCCAGCGTCTGGTGGCGCTATGCCGGGGTTTATCCCGCGGCCAGCGGCTTCTTCTCCGCCATCACCATCATCATCACCTGGACCATCAACAACCAGGACTCGGATTCGAAGAAAGGCACAGGGGTCGCGATGCTCAATATCATCGGGCAATTGGGCCCCCTTATTGGTACCCATCTGTATCCGGAGAGTGATGGGCCGTATTATGTTAAGGGGATGGCGGTGTGCGCGGTGTTTATGGCGGCGGTGGCGGTGCTGAGTCTGGGCTTGAGGTTTATTCTGGTTGGTAAGAATAGGGGAACAGTGGCGGAGTATGCACCTGTGGGGGATGAGGATGGGGGCTTGGGGTGGGTGGAGCGAAAGAGCCGAGAGGGAAGGTTTATATTCATGCTCTGAATTTCAATACATATTCATTATTGGTGTTGGATATCATAGATTTGACGTTCATGCTGCGTGTATATCGTTGAATCTGGATATTATGATTTCGACGGCTATGCTGTATGTTTATCGTTGCCCGCTCCATGAAAATGCTTCGAAGTATGTCTTGTTCGTCTAGATCCCAGCTTCCTCCATGAGTCTCCTGACAACATTCTTTAACGCCGTACAAGCAGGACTATCCGGGAAGTTATCGAAGAAACTCTCTCCATAGTCGCAAGCCATGCCAATTCTTGGATCAAGAGGCACAGCTCCCAAGAAAGGAATCCCAGTCTCCTTCGCCAATCTTCTCGCCCCACCCGTTGTAGCCTTAAAGATCTGTGTTCTATGGGTGCAATTCGGACACACGAACCCAGACATGTTCTCCACAATACCAAGAACTCTGATGCCCGCTTTCCGGCAGAAATCAATTTCCTTCCTCACATCCAACAGACTGACTTCTTGCGGCGTCGTCACCACTATTGCCCCATCAACACCTGACTCCTTCAGGAAGGAGCTCACACTCAGATGCTCATCGCTTGTTCCAGGCGGCGTATCCACGATTAAGTAATCGAGCTCCCCCCACTCGACATCTTTCAAGAACTGCTTGATCAACCCATTCTTCTTTGGCCCTCTCCAGATCACGGCATCATCCCTATTAGGCAGCATGAACTGCACACTCATAACCCCCAGATTATCCGCCACCCACACCGGACTCCAGCCCGCATTGCTGACATGTATCGTCTCGGCCTCGACTCCCATCATCTTCGGTATGCTCGGCCCGCAGATATCGGTATCCATGATGCCCACCATATTGTCCTCGTTTGAAGCAAAGGCGTGAGCGAGCATAGCTGTGAATGTGGATTTTCCGACGCCGCCTTTCCCGCTGAGGACGAGTATCTTGTGTTTGATACCTGCGAGACGGGCGGTTATGAGGGGTAGGTCGGGGTCAGGGCCCTTGGGCGTGGTGGCGCATATTGACTGATTTGGACAGCCGGCGCAGGCGTCGCCTTTGCCGGCGAGTTGCGATTCGGGTCCAGGACAGTGTTCTGAGGAGTCTGTCAGGTACTGGATGAGCTGTAGGGGAGGATTCGAGACGCACCTGGCTCCGGCGCAACGAGGTTGGGTGTGTTCTTCAGTGGAGCCGAGAGGTCGACCTGTATACATGTAGGCTCTTCCAGCGAAGGCGCCATATTGGTGACGACCGACAGGCCGACAGGGGAAGATTCAAGTGTCAGTCAAGCGTCAGTATAGTATCGAGATGCATCTTCTCCGGTAGGCAAGTGATAAGAAGGTAGTGGAGCGGGCGTAAGTGGCGCGATAGGTTTGTACGTGGGGCTTGCCTTTCTAAGGTGCCACATTTGCATGTGGCGTCCAGAACGCCGTCAAGCCTTCAATACATTCTTGACACTTTACCGCGTAACGGCTCGAGCACTAAGAGTTCCGATATATTGACACTACGCTATGGTTGCAGGTTGACACTTGACAGTCTTGCCATGGCTGGCCATGTATTGGCCAAGAACACCATGGCGTCACTGGGTGCTTCCGAGGAGAACACCACCCCCACGCGTTCAGCGAACTATGTCAATCCATTATAAAACTAATACCTCCAAAATTGTGCCTGCAGAGCAATTCAATTCGTTCAAACACCGCACGGACTGCCCCGCCCGACATTGGCTTGGGACCGTCAACGCTTGAAAGTTCCTGACCTCCGCCTATCCTGACTGAAATCTCACAGTCTTCGGCCTGGGAACAGAGTCCAGTGAGGCTTCTGTTGGAAATACCAGAACAGTATCTGTCGTTGTTCTTGAACATCGCCGTCAAGCTGGCGTCACTCGGCTCCCAGTCTCCGAATTACGAGCAGCAATCGTGCAATTATGGCTTTAGAGGGGGGAGGTGTACGAAACAGAAAACCGTCGGAGCTACCTCCGTGTGTTGAGGTAGCAGACGATACCTCACAAGCCGATCATGTATCAAATGGCAAGAAGACAATTGGAAGGACACCAGATGGCACTGGTAAATCTGCATGGGACTACTATCGACGAACGGCACACTCGCTGATTCGCATGCGTAGTCTTCACTGTACCACAAACTCATGATATGGTCTCCCAGCTGCTCTCTCCCAGCCAACCCAAGAATCTCTCCGATCTGGTCGTCCTGGCTGTCCTAGGGATCCACATAATGAGTCTCTACCTACTACCACCTCCGCTTCGCAGCTCAGTCTTTGCTGTCGTCTTCCTCTTCTGGCGAGCCTGCTACAACATTGGCATTGGGTATCTACTTCACATCCAATCGAAACATATACGTTTGGTCCGATGGGCAAAGAAGACGAGAATCTTCGAAAACCCCACGGAAGGCAAGAACAAGAATGTTTGGCTGTACAACACCATGAAACGGGAACTCGAGACAAAGATACCGCACGATTACAATTTTGAGGACGCCCCTGTTGAATACAATACATGGCTGGTCTTTCGCAGAGTTGTCGACCTGATCCTCATGTGTGATTTCGTTTCATACTGCTTGTTCGCCATTGCCTCCGGTTCCAGGCCCGTGAATGAGAGCATGATGCTGACCGCTGCTCGGTGGCTCGTGGGTCTTGGGCTATTCGGCTTCAATCTCTGGGTCAAGCTTGATGCCCATCGCGTTGTAAAGGATTTTGCTTGGTACTGGGGAGACTTCTTCTATCTCATTGACCAAGAGCTTACATTTGATGGTGTCTTCGAAATGGCTCCCCACCCCATGTATTCAGTGGGTTACGCTGGCTACTATGGTATGTCATTGATGGCAGCAAGCTACAAAGTCCTGTTCGTCTCCATCATTGCACATGCTGCTCAGTTTGCTTTCTTAATCTGGGTCGAGAATCCGCACATTGAGAAGACTTACAATCCGCCACCAACAAGAAAGCAAATGCAGGAGTCTGAAAGTGATTACCCGGAGTCCGACGATTCTCATGAAAACCCCGAGAACTTCGCCTGTGGACCGACTCCACTGGCTTCGACGACTCAGCCATCCCCGGTACACCCCCTGGTTGGCCTGAGAAACATCGACCTACACCGAGTAACCGATACCTCCGTCATTCTCCTGCAGCTGTACATATATGCTTTCATGTTTCTCACTCCTTCAACTCCTTTATTCAAAACATTGTTTGTTCTTAACGCGGTTGCATGGCGTTGTTGGTATTCATTAGGCGTTGGCTTCGTCCTCAATCGTCAATCGAAGAAGAAAAGATGGACTCGTCACTTTCTCAAGTTTGGCGAAAGCACCGAAGAAGCATGGCGGCAATGGAAAGGAATGTACTACATGAGCACGGTTATGTGCTACACAAGCTTCGCTGCCGCGTCTTGGAAGATGTACTCAGCGCCCGCAGACTGGAGCTCGGGGCTTGTGCTATTCAAGCATGTTACTGGAGCTAGTCTGATAGCTTTGCAGATGTGGACTGCCATGAGCATCTATCAATCATTGGGCGAGTTTGGCTGGTTCTTTGGCGACTTCTTCTTCGATCACTCGCCCAAGTTGACTTACAGTGGGATATACCGCTTTCTAAACAATCCAGAGAGGGTCATTGGCTTGGCGGGAGTATGGGGCGCTGCACTAATCACGAGCAGCGGAACTATCACTGCTTTGGCATTCATGAGCCATGCGCTTGCGCTACTTTTCATCCAGTTCGTTGAGCGTCCTCATATGCAGAAGCTCTATGGGCAAAGCTTGAGACAGGAATCCGGTGTCTCGAAGAACTTCCGCCGATCGCTCCCACAACCTCTTTGCCAATTGCGAGGTAACGTTGACAAGGTCCTAACCGAGACACTAGATTCACTCGAGGACTATGTCGATGCCGCGCGGCCAAAAATCGCCGCCGGCATGAGCGTGTTCGTAAAAGACTCCACCGCGCTGTTCAAACATCCCGCCCGTATCAGCATTACAAGGCTCGCTCCAGACCTCGCGGGCTATGATCCGAAGGATTACTCCCTCGAGATTCTGAACGCTTCGTCAGCCGCATCCTCGCACCAAACGAGCGAATTCAGAACCCTTGTTTTTGACTACGGCGCCCCTATCAAGATCCGCTGGACAGCACCACTCAACCACAGCAAGAATGACTGGGTCGGCCTGTACATGGTCGCTGATAACGCATCCCGTGAGATCACCAGGATCAGCTCCCAAGGTCGCTGGGTTGCCACCAACAAAGATCAGTACGACTCTATCATCTCCGACAAAGGCATTCTCGTCAGCAACGTCCGCGTCTCAGGGACGAAGCGCAAAGACGGGGAATCCAAGGATTTCTTGTCTGGTGAGATGGAGTTCAGTGACAGCAAGCTTTGGTGGACGACCGGTGTCTTTGAGTTTCGATACCATCACCATGGAAAGCACAACGTCATGGCCATCTCGCTTCCATTCGAGGTCCGTATTGATAAATTCGATGAGGATGATGTTGAGGTGGATGAGAATGGGCTGGTGAGGGCCGCGGTACAGAAGGCGGTGCTACGGCTCGTGAGGGATTGCTTTGATCGAGATCCGGATATTGCCCCGAAGTGCGTACTTCCGTCGTTGATATAGTGGATTTGGAAGCTGATACATCAAATAGTACTGTCGACGACGCATTCGGCGGCTTGATCGAACGGGAGGGCAAATACGCCAAACGCGTGGTCTACGCTGTTCACCGAATGTAAGCGCTTCTTCATCCCCTTCACTCTCACATCCTCCCCTTTGTTCGAAAGAGCATTACAGGCTTAGCGGATGACAGGTTCGGCATCGAGTTCGCTCCGGAAGTCGTGCAAGCGGACGGTAATGTACGCAACATAGCATGGCGAATATGCAACGCCAAAAAAGTTTTAGTAAGATCCACCTCATACCACGCCCTCTAATCAAGGACATATACATAGACTGACGCCGAGGCCAGGCGCCCTATATGTCACTTTCTGAAGGGAAGAATACCCCGTCGCAGCCGAAGTATTGAGGCCAAAAGTGGGTTGAATAAGGCGTAGGATGCGGGTGTACTTATGATGAGATCAACGACGTATATATTCATGAATTCTGTGCGGTCTATGTCAGCTGTGCTGCTTGCGAAGTTCCGCACAATGGTAATGCTCGGATGAGGTGCACTTTCAGGGCTTCATGAAATGGTTCTCGACTGATGGGATCAAAGACTTAACGGCTTGCCGTTTTAGCTGAGGGGTTTTCCTGGCTGTCGAGCCTACTACCATGACGTCAAAACGTTCTTCGATGATGGTTTTGATAATGCTATCTTACACTATCCTCTACCAGCGTTTTGATTGATTGATTGATTAATTATTTTATTAAGTACTTAAGTCTTTCCTATTTAGGAATGCTATGCAACTAGTAACAATTAATCAATTAAACCTCTTGCGAAGTCTAATCAATTATTTATCTACGTCTTCTATATACGCTTTCTAGATAAAATAATTTCTTTAAACATAATTATCTTAGTTCTTGTTTCGTACTTTATGTTGCTAAGTAAGTTTTCGATTCAATGCATTTTATTTCGAATGTTCTAGTAGTTCTTTGCAATTAAGACTCGAAATTGATTAATAAACTCAATTTCTTTTATAAATATAATTGTCTTTTTTAGATTATAAGAATTAATAAGTATAGCTTTTAGATTAAGCTTCTCTTAAGTCTTTTTTTTCTTTTTCTTCTTTTATAGATTTCGTCTAAGATCGACGTACTTTTTGTATATAAACAAAATGTGTTCGATTGTTTGCGATGCTTGTTTGTATTAACAACATTTTGTTTCGATATTAAGTACTCTTTGTCAAAATAGAAAGAGATAAAGTTTTATTTTATTTGTTTTTATTTGTATTGCGAATGCGCTAAGATTCTTGATTAAATTGTTATAAAGCTTTAATATTGACTTTTTTAAATTTAATTACAAAGTATATAGTTCTTTGCTAATTTTATCTTTGTTTTATAGAATAATCTATTGTTGTTAAACTTTTCTTGTTAGCGTTATTTTCTTTGCACTTCTAAGATAGTAAGCTAGCTTCGCAAGCTTTGTCGTTTGATTTATATTATATTTTACTAGTTTAATTTGTTTATTCTTCTTTTGTCTTTATCTTGTTGCTTGCTTAATGACAACGTCTATTATTTTGTTGCTTTTAATATTTATGTGCGTCGATACTTAGTATAACTTAATCTTTATTTTTTTTTTGCGAAGAATGTCGATAAATTTAATTATGCTTTTGACTAGATATTGATTTAAGTTGTTGTCTAGATTCTTAATTGCTCTAATTGTCGCTTAATTGTCTATATATATAATTACGTAAATCTTGTCTTGTTTAAATATATGTGCTAGTATTAAGATCAAAATAATTTTATATAGTTTTATTAAGTACACGATAAATTTCGTGTTTAATTCTAGATAAATTTTAATTATTCTATATAGCAAAACGATTATTGTTTTTATCTTTTTGTTAATCTTGTTTTTGTCGATATATACTATTAGAGTATTTGTCTCTTTTAGTAGCTTCTTGTGCGCTTCTTTTGTTATTTTCTTGCTTGAACTAATAACGATAATTGATAAAATTTATTATAACGACGCTACAAATAATATAATAATCTCTAGATTATTAATGCTAGTATTTGTCTTTTTTTTAATCTCTTTGTTAGCTTCTTTAGCGAACTTATAATTCGACTCTTCTTTTTAGATTCGTTTCTTACTATAATATTGTATATTAAATTTAATAGTTATTCTAAGCATCGTTAAATTCATTATTCGATTCAAATATATATGCGTTAATAAGAAGTATGTCTTGATTTGTAAGATCGAACATAAGATAACTTTATAAACTTTAATAATAATTTTTTATACTTTATATTAAACGTTTAATAAATTGTTGACAACGCTCTTTAAGTAATTCTTTTTCTTGTAGAATATATATTATATCGAGCAATCGTAAGTAAGTTAAGACAAAAATATCGCATGCATTATTTGTTTTATTTTAATTAATCTAGTTTTTTATATTAATTTTTTGAGACTTGCTAGAATCTTTATAGTTTTAAGTGTCTTTACTTTGTTGTTGTTAATTTGAGCTTTTCAATTAAGTTTGTTGTCTAGTATAATCTCTAAATATTTGATTGTTTTCTTTCGTACTACTATCGTGTTTCTATTAATAATTATTGTATTATTAATGTTTTATCTCTTTCTCGTAACATAATAAAGTTAATATTTGCTAAAAAAGAACTTAATCTTGTACGTGCGAGTTTATTTCTTGCATACGTTCTTATATATTTCGATTAATTGTTCGCAATTGACTTTAACATTGTTTTCTTTAATTAGTAAAACTACGTTGTCTACAAAGTCGCAAATTACAATATTTTTATTATATAACTTCTCTAGCAACAAAGCGTTGTAAAAGAGAAAAAGAATTAATAACAATAATAATTCTTGCAATATACTTATTGTAATATCTAGATTAATCGTTAATTTAATTTCCGATTTTAACTTTTAAAATTAAATCGAATTAACAATTCAACTTTAGAAATCGAATCGAAAATTGATTCGATTTTAATTATTTTAAAATCGAATCAAATTAAATCGAATTAATTTTTAATTTAAAAATTAAAATCGAATCGAATCGTTAAAAAATTAAAAATTACGTTATTATGTTAAGAATTATTATTTTTAAATTTATGTTATTATAACTTTGAAATTTTGACCAAAGTATAATTTAATATACTTCGAAATTATAATTAAACTTATTTATATTATTACATAATAATTTTCTTAAATTGATTATTGCTTGCGTTATTATTTTGTATTATTTTTTTATTTTAAAGAGTTTCTTTTAATATTTTTGAGTTTACAATTACACTTTATTTTATAATAATTTATTTAACTTAATTATTACTTTCATTATTATTTTGCATTACTTTTTTATTTTGAAGACATTGTTTTTATTATTTTTATTTATAACATATTTAATTTTTTAAAAGCTTTAAATCAAATTTATTATTTTTAATTAAAAGTAATTTTCGCGAATTTATTTTGCGCAATTTGTTATTTAGTAATTTATGTTTTAATTAATTTGCGAATCAATTTAATTAAAATTTTCTTAATTTTATTTTTAACAATAGAAAAAGAATTTTTTACGAAACATTAAACAAAATTAGAAACAATTTTTCTTG